>Ga0126378_10002279_pt1 | contig 14189 bp, 11 predicted proteins | sample PanSoiMetPlot_23_FD_92587 | JGI IMG/M metagenome (GOLD analysis project Ga0126378, IMG submission 92587) | Tropical forest soil microbial communities from Panama - MetaG Plot_23 | ecosystem: Environmental > Terrestrial > Soil > Tropical forest > Bulk soil | place: Panama | collected 2016-02-17 | reverse complement strand
TCACCGATCGAGCAGCTACCACCACCTCTCGTTCGACACGCTCTGCCGAACGGTCTCGATCCCGGTCGTCGTCGGCAACTGCGTCCAGTACGAGACGGCGCTCGAGCTGATGGAGACCGGCGTAGCCGGCATCCTGGTCGGCGTAGGTCCTGGTGCGGCCTGCACCACACGCGGGGTACTGGGCGTCGGCGTGCCTCAGGTCACGGCGACGTGCGACGTCGCAGCCGCCCGCCAGGAGCACTATCGGCGGACTGGCCGCCGCGTTGTCGTGATCACCGACGGGGGGATGCGGATCGGAGCCGACGTATGCAAGGCGTTCGCGTCGGGCTCGGACGCCGTGATGATCGGTTCCCCACTGGCGGGCGCGGCCGAGTCGGCGTCGAGGGGCTACAACTGGGGCATGGCGACGCCGGACCCCAACCTGCCGCGGGGGACGCGGATCGAGGTCGGCGTCAAGGCGACACTGGCAGAGATCCTCGTGGGCCCTGCCCGCGTGGACGACGGCACCCAGAACTTCGTCGGCGCGCTGCGCTCATCAGTGGGCGTGTGCGGCGCAAGCGACATCCGCGAGTTCCAGAGCGTCGAGATGGTGGTGGCGCCTCACATCGCGTCCGAGGGCAAGGTCCTGCAGCGATCTCAGCAGGTGGGGATGGGCCGCTGACCCGGATCGAATCCGCGCCACCCGTTCTCACGCAGGGGGACGGTGGGGCGCGGGGCGAGCTGGTCCTGGTCCTGGACTTCGGATCGCAGACCTCGCAGCTGATCGCCAGGCGCGTACGCGAAGCCAGCGTCTACTGCGAGCTGGTGCCTGGAACAACGCCCTGGTCAGAGCTCAGGGCCCGGCAGCCGGCAGGCGTCATTCTCAGCGGCGGCCCCGCAAGCGTTTACGATGCAGGCGCACCGCAGATCGATCCCGAGCTGCTGCGCTCGGGCGTTCCGGTGCTCGGCATCTGCTACGGCATGCAGCTCATCGCCCATCACCTCGGAGGCGAAGTGGTGTCGGCCAGCAAGCGCGAATATGGTCCGGCCGTGCTGGCGGTCGACAACCCCGGTCAGCTCTTTGCCGGCCTGCCGTCTGAGCTGCCGGTATGGATGAGTCATGGCGACCATGTCGCCCGAATGCCGGCCGGCTTCCACAGCCTGGCGAGCAGCAGCAACGCGCCCGTCGCGGCCTTCAGTGACGGCGCCTGCATCGTGGGCATCCAGTTCCATCCCGAGGTGCATCACACCCCGCAGGGCGTCGACATGCTGCGGCACTTCCTCTACCGCATCTGCCGCTGCACCGGCACCTGGACCGCTGACTCCTTCATCGCGGATGCGACGCACTCGCTGCAGGCCACCGTCGGCACCGGCCGGGTCATCTGCGCGCTGAGCGGCGGGGTGGACAGTGCCGTCGCGGCCACGCTCGTTCACAGGGCGGTCGGTGACCAGCTCACCTGCGTCTTCGTCAACAACGGCCTGCTTCGCCGAGAGGAACCGCAGCGCGCGCTTGACGTCATGCGCGGCAACCTCGACCTCGACATCCGCTATGTGGACGCCACGGAGCGCTTCCTTGGTGCCCTTCGGGGAGTGCTCGATCCCGAGGAGAAGCGGCGGGTGGTCGGCCGCGAGTTCATCATGGTGTTCGAGGAGGAGGCGCGGCGGCTCGGCCAGATCGACTTCCTCGCCCAGGGCACGCTCTACCCGGACGTGATCGAGTCCACCGCGCCCGATACGGTCGCCTCGGCGGCCAAGATCAAGACGCACCACAACGTGGGAGGGTTGCCGCCAGGCCTCCGGTTCCAGCTGATCGAGCCGCTCCGCCACCTGTTCAAGGACGAGGTCCGCAGCGTCGGCCTTGAGCTGGGACTGCCCGAGGACATGGTTTTCCGGCAGCCCTTTCCGGGCCCGGGTCTGGCCATCCGCTGCCTCGGTGAGGTCACCCCGGAGCGGTTGGAGGTGCTCCGCGGCGCCGACTGGGTGGTGGTCGACGAGATCAAGAAGAACGGCCTCTACCGCCAGGTGTGGCAGTCGTTCGCGGTGCTGACGCCGCTGCTGACCGTCGGCGTGATGGGGGACTTCCGGACGTACGCCAACCTGGTGGCCGTTCGCGTCGTCACCTCGGAAGATGCCATGACCGCGGACTGGGCGAGGCTTCCATACGATGTGCTCGCGCGCATCTCGAACAGGATCGTTAACGAGGTGCCGGGGGTCAACCGCGTCGTCTTCGATGTGACCAGCAAGCCGCCAGGCACCATCGAGTGGGAGTAGCCGAGCCCCCGGGATGATAGGCGCGGCAGCCCCGCTGACCTGATCCGTCGGGCCTGTCGCGTGAGCGGGCCTCGGAGCAGCGACTCGACGTAATGAACCGGGGTCGTAGCGGCGTACATAGGGCGATGCTGCCGACTTGCAGCGCGCCTCCGTTCGAGGTTGTGCTCGGTGACCTGATCCCGCATGGGCACCGGTTGGCGTGCGGAATGCTGCACGATCCTGCCGCGGCGGAAGACGCCGTGCAGGAGGCCGCCCTGAAAGCCTGGCGCAAACAGTCCCGTCTGCAAGCCGGTGTGGATCCCCTGCCCTGGTTTCTCGCCATCGTTGCCAACGAGTGCCGCTCGATGCGCCGGCGGCGGTGGTGGTCGGTGCTCCGATTGGACAGGCAGGTAGCCGCGGTTGCCGGACGGGAGGACGACACCGTGCGTCGTGCCGACTTGCGCCAGGCGATTCTGCGCTTGCATCCGCGGGATCGGATGGTCGTCGTGCTGTTCTTCTACCTCGACCTGCCGCTGGAGGAGGTCGCGAGCGCCGCCGGGATGTCGGTCGCGGCAGCCCGCGGCCGGCTGTATCGGTCTATCAAGAAGCTCAGGCCAGGGCTCGAGCTCCAGGAGGCCCTTCGATGACGTTGCGGTCTGATATTCATGCGGCTCTGGACTCGGTGACGCCGGCCGCACCTCACCTTGCGACAGTAGTCGTCGATGCGGTGCTTGCGGCGCCTCGACAGCGAAGGCATCGGCTTCGGACGGCCGGTCTGACGGCGGCCGGGGTGGTGGGGCTCATGGTCGTCGGCATCGTGGCGGTGTCAATCAGGTCGAGCATCGCTCCTGGTACGGCTAGCCGGCCCCCACAAGTGAGCTCACCGCTGGCGGCACTGGTGATCACAACGTGGGTCAAGGACCCGAGCGTTGCAGACGGTCCTCGACCCGGCTATCGGCCACAGATCAGCATGATCAACCGCGGGACGCTCACTTCAGTAAGTGCGGCCCAAGACCCGAATGGCAACGACTGGGTGGTCCGGGTCACTTTCGGTCCCGAAGACGCCCGCGGCTTCGAATTGCTAACGGCAGGCGCCGTGGCAGCCTGTCCGGGTGACTGTCCCGAGCGCCACCTCGGAACCTGGTTGGATCTCACTCAGGGTGACGTCGACCACTGGAGCGAGCGCGCCAACGTACTTTATCGCCGGGTGTCCCAGGGCGGCAAGCTCCTCAGCGACCCATACATCGTGTCGCCGATCACGTCCGGCAGCGGATACATCGCGGGCAACTTCAGTCAACAGGAGGCGACCGCCCTGGCGCGACGGCTCGGAGGTAAGTGATCCCCTTCGCAACATGGCAGAGTAGGCTTCGGGGCCCGAGATCGGCGGACTGGTCGGCTCAACCGGCCGCAAAATCGACCATTCGACTCGCGCCGCGGTCGTCGCGAAGAGCGCCGTGGCACGTCGGCTGTTGCGCACCCTCACCGGCACCGGCGGGGTCGTTTGGAGGATGCTGGTTCAGCCCATGCGGATCCTGGTCGTCGGTTCCGGCGCACGTGAGCACGCCGTGGTCTGGAAGTGCCTGCGCTCGCCGCTGGCCGAGCGCGTATACGTCGCACCCGGCAACGGCGGCACCGCCGTCATCGCCCGCAACGTCGCCATCCAGGCTGACGACGCGCCCCGCCTCGCCCGCATGGCCAGGAGGGAGAAGATAGGCCTGGCCATCCTCGGGCCTGAGGCATCGATCGCCGCAGGGGTCGGCGACGCCCTGCGTGACGCCGACATCCCCGTTTTCGGCCCCAGCCGTGACGCGGGTCGGATCGAGGTCAGCAAGGCCTTCGCGAAGGAGGTGATGCTCGCGGCCGGCATCCCAACCGCCCCATTCGACATCTTCACGGACGCCGAGCCAGCCCGCCGTTACGCCCGCCGGCTGGGCGGCCGGGTCGCCGTCAAGGCGGACGGCCTGGCTCTGGGCAAGGGCGTGATCGTGTGCGCCAACCAGCAAGAAGCCGAGGAGGCGATCGACGCCATGCTGGTCCGCCACTCGTTCGGTCGAGCAGGCGCGACCGTCGTCGTGGAGGAACGGCTGGAGGGTCACGAGGTCTCGGTCTTCGGCCTGTGCGACGGCAGCCGAGTCGTGCCTCTGGCCGCGGCCCGCGACTTCAAGCGCGCCCACGAGGGTGACCTTGGGCCGAACACCGGTGGGATGGGCGCCTACTCACCGCCCATCGGCGTCAGCGACGAGCTGGTCAGCCGAGCAACCGAGATCGTGCTGCGGCCGGCTCTCCTCGAGCTTGCGAACAGAGGTCTGGACTATCGTGGCGTCCTTTATGCCGGCTTGATGCTCACCAGCGAGGGCATCAAGGTGCTCGAGTTCAACGCTCGTTTCGGCGACCCCGAAACCCAGGTCGTCCTGCCCCGGCTGAAGTCTGACCTGGTCCCTCTCCTCCTGGCGGCGGCCATGGGTCACCTGCCCTGGCGGCGGCCACGCATGGATTGGAGCGAGCACCCGGCAGTCGGCGTTGTGGTTGCGTCGGGCGGCTATCCCGACGGCTACCAGACCGGTTTCGAGATCCAGGGATTGAACAACATTCCTGAAGGGGTCCTGGTCTTTCACGCCGGCACTCGCCTGGTGCCAAACCGCGGGTTGGTCACTTCCGGCGGCCGCGTGCTGACCGCGGTAGGAATGGGGGCCGACTTCGATCAAGCTCGCATGGGGGCGCTGTCAGGAGCGGTGCGCGTACGATTTCCGGGAGCCTTCTTTCGGAAGGACATTGCACAGGAGGCGGTTTCGGGTTGACGTCGAGAGATTCGGCGGCAAGCGGGTCGGGGTGCGAGGAAGCGCCCAGGACTGCAGCGCAAATATGGGAAGTGCCCGGGCAACCATTGGAGGCCCCGGGTCTTCTCGAAGCCTGCTTCGCGGTTTGGCCCGGCGTTGAGGGCAGGCGGCGACCCGAAACCGCCTCCTGCGGGCCCAAGATGATTGCCTGAAGTCGGGGTCATCCTGGGTTCGAAGTCCGACCTCCAGCTGATGGAGTCCTGTCTCAAGCAGCTGGCGGAGTTCGAGATCGACACGGAGCTCAAGATCTGCTCTGCACACCGGGACCCGGCCGGCGTCATGGAATGGGCGAGCACCGCGCGCCAGCGCGGCCTCAAGGTGGTGATCGCGGCCGCGGGAGGCGCTGCACACCTGCCCGGCGTGGTGGCCGCGTGGACCGACCTGCCCGTGGTCGGCGTCCCCGTGCCCACCTCCCACCTTGGCGGCGTGGATTCGCTCTATTCGATCGTGCAGATGCCGGCCGGGATCCCGGTGGCCACGATGGCCATCGGAGAGGCCGGCGCCAAGAACGCTGCCTGGTTCGCTGCCCGTGTCCTCGGAGTCAGCGATCCGGAGGTGGCCGGCCGCCATCGCAACAAAAGGCAGGCACTCGCCAATCGGTAGCGCCCCCAGGCCGCGCCTGCGGCTGACCGACACCACATTCCGCGACGGCAACCAGTCCCTCCTGGGTGGACACCTTCGCGGCCCGGAGATCATCCCGATCGCTCAAAAGCTCGACGCGGTCGGGCTCTACGCGCTGGAAGCGTTTGGTGGCGCGACTTTTGAGACCTACCTGCGCCAGGGGGATGACCCCTGGGAGTACCTGCGCCGGCTGCGCGAGGTGACGCCCAACACGCCCATCCAGGCGCTGGTCCGAGGTCAGAACCTGGTCGGCATCCGTAACTACGCCGACGACGCCGTCGAACTCTTCGTCGCCGCGGCCGTCCGCAACGGTGTCGACATCTTCCGGGTCTTTGACCCGCTCAACGACCTCCGCAACATGGAGGTCGCAATCAAGGCTGCGCAAAAGCTGGGCAAGCAAGTGCAGGGCGCCCTCTGCTATGCGATCACCCCTGCGCACGACCTGACGCTCTGGTGCTCGCTTGCCAAGGGATTGGTCCAGCTCGGGATCGACGATCTTGTCATCAAGGACACGTCGGGTCTCCTCAGCCCGCAGGCCACGTGGGAGCTGGTGACCGCTCTGCGCGAGACGGTTGACCGGCCCGTCGTCGTCCACTCCCACTGCGGGAGCGGCATGGCGCCCATGGCCTACATGGCCGCGGTCGAGGCAGGAGCCAGGGGTCTGGACACGGCGATGTCTCCGCTGGCCTGGGGGGCCTCCCAGCCTGCGACGGAGAGCGTGGTCGCCGCACTCGCCGGTGGCGACTACGACACCGGGCTGGATCTGGACAAGCTGGTCGAGATCAAGATCGAGCTGGAGGAGTTAAAGAAGAAGCACCTCGAGCACCTTTCGCCCGCGGCCGATCGGATCGACTCGGACATCTTGCGCTACCAGATGCCTGCATTCATGCTGGAGGACATCCATCGGCAGCTCGAGCGGCACAATGCGCTGGGACGCATTCGGGAGGCGCTGGGCGAGGTGCCGCGCGTCAGACATGAGCTCGGATTCCCTCCGCTGGTTGCCCCCATCCGGCAGATCATCGCCACTCAGGCCGTCTACAACGTGCTGGGAGAGAGCCGCTACGCCACCGTGTCTCAAGAGCTGAAGGACTACCTGCAGGGCCTGTACGGCGCTCCGCCGAGGCCTGCTGACAGCGAGGTCAGGCGTCAGGTGCTGGGCCAGGAAGAGCCGATCACCATCCGGCCCGCGGACCTGCTCGACCCGCAAACCGAAGGCGCCCGCTCCCGACTCCAGAAGCGAGGGCTCGAGCCGACGGACGAGCACGTTCTGACCTACCTGATGTTTCCCACACTGGCCGTGGAGCTGTTCCACGCCCAGGCCGCGCCGCCCGAGCCGGCTGAAGGCGCCGCTCAATCAGCCGGGTCAGGGGCCCTGGCCGCGACCGGCTCCAGCGAAAACCTGGCCGTTGACGAGGAAACTTCTTCACCTCAGTCCGCGCCCGAGCTGCAGCAGGCCGCTTTCGCGGTGGGGCCGGCGTCGCCGTCTGCGGCCGAATTCGACGTGGAGGTCGAAGGCCAGGTATTCCACGTCCGCGTCGCGGGAGCCGGCCCCACGCTCGCGCCGGGCGGAGCGGTTGCGGCAGCGGCGCCAGGAGGAGCCGTCGCGGCGGCGCCCCAAAGGCCGCACGACGGCGCCATCACCGCGCCGATGCAGGGTCTGATCGTCAAGGTCCCGGTCAGGGTTGGCGACGAGGTCAAGTTGGGCGATGTGGTGGCCGTTCTGGAGGCGATGAAGATGCAGAACGACATCGTGACCACCCGGCCTGGCAAGGTGCTGGAGGTCTACGTCACTGAAGGGCAGGTCGTGAGCCCGAACCAGCCCCTGGTGGCGGTGGGCTAACTACGGGCTAACTGCACACCTACTACCAATTTGTCTCGCGCGGCAGCCCCTTTGGGCGCGCCCAGGCCATCTCCCCCACACTCGGGTCACTTGCTGCGGCCAGGCCCGGTGGACAACTCGATCTGCGGCGACCACGCGGCCCTACCATTGGCCTGTGCGCGCTGCTCTCCTCGGCACAGGCAAGATGGGCACCGCTCTCGCACCCCGGATAGACGGCGCGGGATTCGAGCTGAGGATCTGGAACCGCACCGCGGAGACGTATCCCTGGTGAAGGCGAAGCTCTTCAAGAAGGTCCTGGTCGCAAACCGCGGGGAGATCGCCGTCCGCGTCATGCGGGCATGCCGAGAGCTCGGCATCAAGACGGTGGCCATTTACTCCGACGCCGACCGGCACGCCATCCACGCCCGCTACGCCGACGAGGCCCACCATGTCGGTGCCGCGCCACCAGCTCAGTCCTACCTGCAGCTGCACAGGATCGTGAAGCTGGCCGGCGACGTCGGAGCCCAGGCCATCCACCCCGGTTACGGCTTTCTTTCCGAGCGGCCCGAGTTTCCCGAGGCGTGTGCCGCGGCTGGGATCGCCTTCATCGGCCCGCCCGCAGACGCGATGCGCGCCATGGGCTCCAAGCTGGAGTCCCGCGCCCTGGCTGCATCGCACGGCGTGCCGGTAACGCCGGGCAGCGAGGCCCTGGACAACCCGGCCGAAGCCGGGAGGGCGGCCCGCGCGATCGGCTACCCGGTGATCGTCAAGCCTTCAGGCGGCGGCGGGGGCATCGGCATGAAGGTGGTCGAGAAGGAGGAGGACCTGGGGCCTGCGATCGAGAGCTCTCGCAACGCTGCTCGCGCCTCCTTCGGGGACCCCACCGTCTACGTGGAGAAGTACATCCGGAAGCCTCGGCACATAGAGATCCAGATCATCGCCGACGAGCACGGCAACGCAGTCCACCTGGGCGAGCGCGAGTGCTCGATACAGCGCCGGCACCAGAAGATCCTCGAGGAGACACCCTCGCCAGCAGTGAGCCCAGAGATCCGCGGCCGCATGGGTGAGGCCGCTCTGAGCGCCGTCATGGCGGCCGGCTACGTCAACGCGGGCACTGTGGAGTTCATATTCAGCGAAGGCGACTTTTACTTCCTGGAGGTGAACGCCCGCCTCCAGGTCGAGCACCCCATCACCGAGGAAGTGACCGGCATCGACCTGGTCAAGGAGCAGATCAGGGTGGCCGCCGGGCTGCCGCTCGCGTTCACACAGGACGAGGTGCGCTGGACCGGCCACGCCATCGAGATGCGGATCAACGCCGAGGATCCAGCCCGGCACTTCATTCCCAACCCCAAGCGGATCGCGCGCTGGGTGGCCCCGAGCGGCCCCGGCGTTCGCGTCGACTCCGGCTTCGGTCCCGGCTCCGAGGTGCCGCCCAACTACGACTCGCTTGTCGCCAAGCTCATTGTCCACGGCGCGGACCGGGCTGAGGCCATCGCCCGCGCCAGCCGGGCGCTCCGTGAGTTCGTTCTGGTCGGGCCGGCGACGACCATCCCCTACCATCGCGCCATCCTGGAAAGCCCGGTCTTTCGGGCCGGCAACCTGACCACCCGCTTCATCGACGACCACCCCGAGCTGATCGAGGCGGCCATGCAGTTCGTAGCTGAGCCTTCCCCGATGGACTACGGCGCTGACCCGCGCCACGTCGCAGCCGCGGCCGCGGCAGCGGCTGTCGTCGTATCTGCCCGGCAGCCGCCTTGATCCGCTCCGAGCAGTCGGGCGACCTGCGCTGGATCTGGATCGACCGCCCTCAGAAGCGCAACGCGCTGACGCTGCACATGATCGAAGGGATCGGCGACGAGCTGCGGCGCGCGGCCAGCGAGAGCTCCGTGCGCGGCGTCGTCGTCGGTGGGACCGGTCCTAGCACCTCTTCAGGGGTGGACCTCAACGAGTTTGCAGTGGGGACGCCGGACACGGTCCGGCACCTGATAGGAGCGCTGGCCGACACCTGCGCCGCCGCCCGGCGCTGCCCGAAGCCGGTCGGGATGGCCATTCAGGGTCACTGCTTCGGCGGTGCGCTGGAGCTTGCCTGCGCGTGCGACTTCCGCGCAGCCGCACAGGGAGCGCTGCTCGGCATGCCTGAGGTGATGCTTGGCATTCCATCGGTCATCGATGCCGCTTTACTGGAACGGCACATCGGCTTCGGTCGCGCCCAGGAGCTGGTGCTCACGGGCGACCCGATCACCGCCGAGCGTGCTTTGATGTGGGGCCTTGTCAACCGCGTAGTCGAACCGGACGAGCTGCTGGAGAGCTGCCGCGAGCTGCTCGGCCGAGCCACGCGCCACGATGCCGGCGCCATCGCTCGTCAGAAGCGGCTCTTTGCCGACTGGCTCAACCTCCCGCTGGACGACAGCGTTGAACGCAGCAAGGAGGTGCTCGTCGAGTCTTTCCAGAGCGGGGTGCCCCAGCTGCTGGCGCGGGCCCGATTGCGCCGATGACTCTCGAGCATGACGCCCGGCCGCCGTTCGAGGTGATCGCAAGCAGGGAGATCGGCCGCGAGTGGAACCTCTCCCTGCGGCGGGACAGGGTGCGCTGGCCGGACGGCTCGGAGGCGGACTACCGGGTCGTCGAAGGCCCAGATGCGGCGTTCGTCGTGCCTTTCTCGCAGACGGAGACCACTGTGCTCGTACGCCAGTGGCGCCATCAGTGGGGCACCACCGCCTGGGAGGTGCCGGCGGGCACTCTGGAGGCCGGTGAGGACCCGCGGGCGGGGGCGCAGCGCGAGCTGGCCGAGGAGGCGGGGCTGATGGCGGGCGAGTGGAGGGCTCTGGGGGTGACCCGTGGCAGTGGGCTCATCACCAGCCGCCAGTACCTGTTCCTGGCCCGAGGTCTCCAGCGGGTGCACCGCGCCCCCGAGCCGTATGAACGGGACATGATCGTGCGGGAGGTGTCGTTTCGCACGGCGCTGGATGCGGCGCTCGCGGGCGAGATCGAGCACGCCGGCTCCGTCGCAGCCATCGTGCGAGCCGCCCGCGTATTGGGCATTATCTAGGGCGCGGCTCCGGACTCGTACCGTATTCACCAAGGAGACAGGTGCATGCAAGAGCAGGCGCGAAAGCAGGCAACCATCGACCCGCAGTGGGTTACCACAGCGTTCAGCATCGATGGAGCGCGGATCGTCCGCACTCTTGGTGTGGTGCGGGGCATCACCGTCCGCTCGCGCAGTGTGGTCGGCAGCATCGGCGCGGCCTTCCAGCAGCTCGGCGGCGGCAACATCACCCTGTACACCGAACTGGCCGAGCACTCCAGGGACGAGGCCTTCGAGCTGATGCTGCGGCACGCGGCCGCAATCGGCGCCAACGGCATCATCGGGATGCGCTACGACGCAACGGAAATGAGCAACGGCGTAACCGAGGTGCTGGCCTACGGAACGGCGGTGGTATTCGAAGGAGCCGGCTGAGTGCTCCACGACGGAAGTACGGTGGCGTATCAGCGGCAGGCGACCGTGAGGTCGCCGGTCAGAGGGCCTAGGCGAAGTCCGGGGTCCCCACGAAGCCTGCTTCGTGGGGTGGAAAGGATGGGGTGGAACGAGGAGGAGCGCATCTTAAGATGCGTGCCACACCCCGCCTCCGGTGGGGGCCCCTACAAGGGCCGGGCCCCCAGACGCACGCATCGGCCCTCTGAGCCCCTCAGACGTCGCCGTATTTCCGTCGGGGAGCACTAAGGCCGCGACGAGAGCGACCGCCCGATGTGGGTGCAGCGTGGTGAGCCCAGGGTTATGGCGATGGTGCTGGCCGGAGGCCAGGGTACGCGGCTGGCGCCGCTGACCATCGACCGGGCCAAGCCCGCAGTGCCATTCGGCGGCACCTATCGATTGATCGACTTCGCGCTCTCGAACCTTGTCAACGGCGGCATCACCAAGATCGTCGTCCTCACCCAGTACAAGAGCCACAGCCTCGACCGCCACATTGCCCAGATGTGGCGCCTGCTGCCGATGTTGGGCAACTATGTGGCCACGGTACCCGCACAGATGCGGACTGGTCCGCGCTGGTTCGCCGGATCTGCCGACGCCGTCTACCAGAACCTCAACCTGGTCCGCGACGAGAGGCCGAATTACATCTGTGTTTTCGGCGCGGACCATATCTATCGAATGGACCCCTCGCAGATGATCGCGCACCACATGGCCAGCGGTGCAGGGGTGACGCTTGCCGGCATCCGGGTGCCGATCAAGGAGGCCAAGGCCTTTGGCATCATCGAGCCAGACCACCGCGGCCGCGTCGCGGCTTTCCTCGAGAAGCCCGACAATCCGCCATCAGCGCCGGGCGCGCCCAACCAGGCGTACGCCTCGATGGGCATCTACGTCTTCAGCACCCAGACACTGATCGACGCGGTGACAGAAGACTCCAGGGACGAGGACAGCAACCACGACCTTGGCGGCAGCATCATCCCGATGCTGGTGAAACGGGGCGAGGCCTCCGTCTACGACTTCAGCAGCAACGAGGTGCCCGGTGTCTCTGAGCGCGAACGGGCGTACTGGCGAGACGTGGGCGACCTCGACTCCTACTACGAAGCCAGCATGGACCTGGTCGCCGTTGACCCTGTCTTCAACCTCTACAACCACGACTGGCCGATCTACACGTTCCAGTCGTCTGACACACCTCCTGCCAAGTTCGTCTTCGACGACGAGGGGCGGCGAGGTCATGCCCTGGACTCGCTCGTCAGTCCTGGCGTGATCATCTCGGGCGGGACTGCTCGCCGCTCAATCCTTTCGCCCTACGTCCGCATCAACTCGGGGGCGCTGGTCGAGAACAGCGTGCTCATGAACGGCGTCCAGATCGGCCGAGGGGCTGTGGTTCGCCGAGCTATCGTGGACAAGAACGTGCTTATCCCACCCGGCGCCCACATCGGCGTCGACCCTGTGCAGGATCGGCGGCGCTTCAGCGTGTCCCAAAAGGGAATCGTGGCCATCGGCAAGGGACAGCAGGTCCCCTCCGACCCGGTCCCCTCCCCGGTCGGTGGGGATCACTAGCTGGTGGAGACGACCCCGTTCGTCGCGCTGCTGACGCGCGAGTACCCACCCGACATCTACGGCGGCGCCGGCGTGCACGTCGAGCACCTGGCCCGCGAGCTGCGCCTCCGGTTGAGCTTGACCGTGCACTGCTGGGGGGACCGGCGGCTGGAGCCGGACGTCGTGGCGCACCGGGCCTGGGACGACCTGGCCGAGCCGATGCCGGAGGCGGCCGCGCTCCAGGCACTCTCGATCGACCTGCGGATGGTGGCCGGCTGCAAGGGTGCCCAGCTGGTGCACAGTCACACCTGGTACGCGAACCTGGCCGGCCATCTGGCCAAGCTGACCTGGGGCGTGCCCCACGTGGCGACCACTCACAGTCTGGAGCCGCTGAGGCCCTGGAAGGCGGAGCAGCTGGGCGGCGGCTACCAGGTGTCGAGCTTCTGCGAGAGGACCGCACTGCTGTCAGCCGACGCCGTCATCGCCGTGTCGGAGGGCATGCGGCGCGACGTGCTGGCCTGCTACCCCTCGATCGACCCGAGCCGGATCCACGTGATCCACAATGGCATCGATCCGGACGCCTACCGGCCTGACCCGTCGCCGGAGACGCTGGGCCGCTACCACGTCGACCGATCACGTCCATACGCCATCTTCGTCGGCAGGGTCACGCGACAGAAGGGACTCTCTCACCTGCTTCGGGCGGCTCTGCTGATGGGCCGACGCTACCAGCTCGTCGTTTGCGCCGGCACCCCGGACACACCGGAGATCGCGGCCGAGGTGACGGCGCTGGCTGATCGCGTGAGCTTGGAGTGCGGCGGCCTGGTCTGGATCGAGGGCATCATCCCGCGGGCCGACCTTGTGCACCTGCTGAGCGGCGCGCGCGTCTTCGTCTGTCCGTCGGTCTACGAGCCGTTCGGCCTCGTCAACCTGGAGGCGATGGCTTGTGCGACGGCAGTGGTGGCCTCGCGGGTTGGCGGCATCCCCGAGATCGTGGTCGACGGCGTCACCGGGTACCTCGTCGACTGCGCCGAAGATGACAGCGATTCGTTCGCAGAGGCGCTTGCTGTCCGGATCACCGAGCTGCTCGACGATCCTCAGCTGGCCGCGCAGATGGGTGCGGCGGGCCAGCGCCGGGTGCTGGAGCGGTTCACCTGGCCCGCGATCGCCGACCGGACCGTAGAGCTGTACCGCTCACTTGTGCGCCGTTCCCCGACGGCGGCCTCATAGGACAACGTGGATAGACTTGCAGCTTGTTGACCTTCCTCGCCGGTCTGATCGTCGGCCTCTTGCTGGGGACCACGATCGGCGTCATTACGATGGCAGCACTGGCAGCCTCCTCCCGAAACCACACGAGCTGAGCACGCGCGCGCTGCGCGCCTGCTCAGCCGGCGTGTCCCGGCAGCGTCGGGACATCTTGCCCGCCGGACTCTGATCCGGCGCCGGGTCGCCACTCGGGAACGCCCATTCTGTTGAATGCGCGCCTCGCCTTAGGCTGGCCGAGCAAGGTGAGAAGGGAGCTAGCGCGTGCAACTGGTACTCCAGGCAACTGACCAACCTGACGGGACCGACGTCACCGTCGTTCTGCCGCAGCGTCCCTGGTACTCATACACCTCGACCCTGAAGAGATTGCTCGACATGACAATCGCCCTCCTCGTGCTGCTGGCAACCCTTCCCATAT
>Ga0126378_10002278_pt1 | contig 14190 bp, 11 predicted proteins | sample PanSoiMetPlot_23_FD_92587 | JGI IMG/M metagenome (GOLD analysis project Ga0126378, IMG submission 92587) | Tropical forest soil microbial communities from Panama - MetaG Plot_23 | ecosystem: Environmental > Terrestrial > Soil > Tropical forest > Bulk soil | place: Panama | collected 2016-02-17 | reverse complement strand
CGTCTTCATCGGCGCCAGCTTCATGCCGCCCTCCGAAGTACGCGAAGCCATCGAGGACGGCTACGCCGACCATGTCATCTGGGGCCGTGACTACCCGCACGGCGAGGGGACCTACAAGTATCCCGAGATCGAGGGCGAAGAAAGCCAGACCAAGCACTACCTGCGATGGGCTTTCGCCGGCTGCCCGCTCGACATCGCGACCGACATGCTGAGCAACACCGGCATCCGGGCTTACGACCTCAACCGCGAAGCCCTCGCCGAGGTCGCAGCGCAGATCGGGCCGACCGTCGACGAGGTCACAGCGCCGTGGGACCACGTCCCCGCCGAATGGGCCAACAACCTCGTCGACGTCCAGACCGGCGAGGTCGCCGAAGGCTTCGTGGCTATCAGGGAGCGCTGAACATTGGCCGAGTCGAATAATGGCGCCGCAATGAACGGTTCGACGCGGATGATAGTGGTGTCGGGTGACAGCCACATCGGGCCGCGGCTGAGGGAAGATCTGCGGCCGTGTTGCCCGCAGAAGTACCTGGATGAATTCGACCGGTTCATCGAGGCGAACGTCGACACCATGGATTCCGACCGCGAGGATGACATCCTGACCGGGCGGAGCACGTCCGCCAGCGAGGTGTCGATAACCCGGCAGCTTCTGAACCGGCAGACGGCAGGTCATTATGACGTGCACACCCGGCTGCGGGAGATGGACTGGGACGGGGTGGCCGCGGAGGTCATCTTGCACGGCAGCCAGAACACCCAGGTGTATCCGTTCTCCGGGCGGCGCGAGTGGGCGGAGCCGGACACCACCCGCAACCTTGAGCTCGTTGCGGTCGGTCACCGGATTTACAACAGCTTCATGGCCGATTTCGTGTCGGTCGCCCCCGACCGGCTGATCGCACTGGCCTACCTGCCGATGTGGGACGTCGACCTGGCGGTGAAGGAGCTGGAGTTCTGCGCCGCGCGCGGAATCCGGGCCGTGAACTTCCCGGCCCCGCGCGCAGGGATAGCGGAGTACGACGACCCAGGCTGGGAGCCTTTGTGGGCGGCCTGCGAAGAGCACAAGATGAACCTGGTCACCCACGTCGGCCTGCCGGGGAACAATGTCTTCGGCCCGCAGCGGATGGCTATGACCAGGCTGGAGCACGGGGGCTGGCCGGCCAGGCGCGGTATGGTCCGGATGATCTTCGGCGGCGTTTTCGAGCGGCACCCCGGGCTCAAGCTCATCCTGACCGAGGTGTCGCGCGGCTGGTGGCGTCCTACGATGCGCGAGCTCAATTTCGTCTACTCCTCCCCCAGCGATGCTCTCCACGCCCAGGTACCCAACAAGCCGAGCGAGTACATGAAGTCCAACGTCTTCATCGGCGCCAGCTTCATGCCCCCGTCCGAAGTACGCGAAGCCATCGAGGACGGCTACGCCGACCAGGTCATCTGGGGCCGCGATTACCCGCACGGCGAAGGGACCTACAAGTACCCGGAAAGCGACGGCGAAGAGAGCCAGACCAAGCACTACCTGCGGTGGGCTTTCGCCGGCTGCCCGCTCGAGATTGCCACCAAGATGCTCAGCGACACCGCCATCCACGCTTACGATCTCAACCGCGAAGCCCTCGCCAAGGTCGCCGCGCAGATCGGCCCCACCGTCGACGACGTCACAGCGCCCTGGGACCAGGTCCCCGCCGAATGGGCCAACAACCTCGTCGACGTCCAGACCGGCGAGGTCGCCGACGGCTTCGTCGCCATCCGACAGCGGTAGAGCGGAACTTCCTGCCCGGTAGCCGCGACGCGCTAGCGTTCGCGGCTACCACCGCGTGAGGCGCGTCCGCTCAGGCTCGGTGCCCGTGCGCGCGAACCTTAGCCAGCACGCCATCAAGAGAGGCATCGCCGTAGCCTGACGGCCTGACCCTGGTGAAGTCAGCTCGGGCGCTCGGTCGCCAGGTAGGCGGCTTCGTCGCGTCGATGATCAGTTTGCCGCCGACCCGCATGACGGTCACGTCGTCGCCTACCGTCGGCACGGACTGATCCAGCGGATGGATCCGCTGATTCGGGATCACCTGGACGTCGACCTGAGGATTCATTCGCTGCGTTACCGCCCACCACACGTCGCGCGGGTCGTAGATATCCACGTCCTCGTCGACAAGGACGACAATCTTCGGATGAAGGTTCACGCTCGACAACGCGGCCAGGCCAACGGCCATGGCCTGGCCGTCCCAGCGCGGGGTCATCTTGATGAAGACGGTGAAGAGCGCCACGTAGGTGGGGACATGGACGTCGTGGATCGCGATACCACCTTGAACATCCCGCACCCGCTCGTAGATGGCCGCCTCCATCGGCAGCCCGACAAGCGCCTGATGGTCTGTGAACACGGTCGCCTGGACGTGCCGGAAGATCGGGTTGACCCGGTGGGTGATGGCCGTTACATCCATGACCGGTGCAGTGCCAACCTTGCCGCCCTGGAAGCCGGTGAACTCGCCGAATGGCCCCTCCGGCTCGCGAACGCCTGGCGGCACCAGCCCTTCGATCACGATTTCCGCGTGGGCTGGGACCTCGAGGTCGATGGTCTCGCACTTCACCATCTCCAGCGGCTCATCGAGCACGCCGGCGCCGAGGGCTAGCTCGTCGTAACCGACATGCGGGCCGCTGTAGTTGGCGACGATCTCATAGACCGGGTGGATGCCGATGGCGAAGGCCATCGGCATCTTCTCGCCGCGGGCGGCGTACTTCTCGTAGTGCGCCCAGTTGTGGCGGGCCGCCATCCAGAATCCCACCCGGTTCGGCTGCGAATCCCGCAACTGGGTCCGGATGAAGGCCTCGTTGCGAACGCCGGTGTCGGGATCCTTGGTGATCGTGACACCCGACCCGAGGTAGCGCCCGCCTGTCCCGGCCCCGTCGCCCACACTGTGCACGGGGATCGGCAGGGAACGGATGTCGACATCCGAGCCGACGAACCGCACCTCTTTGCAGGGGCCGTCGTTGACCTCGCGGATTTCTCCCGGACCAACCCTGAAGAGTTTCTCGGCCAGGAACTGGACGACATTGTCGGCGGTCGTCCCGAGCGCGACGGCCTGAGACTCACGATCGGAGACCAGGATGTCGGTGAACCGCCAGCCGGGAAAGCCCTTGAGGTTGTCGAGAATGATCGGTCCGCCCGCCTCAGACGAGATGATGCCAGCCTGGTTGATGGGATCTACCTCGTCATCGATGTGCAGCAGCTTCTGGCCGAGTCCGTCGAGGAAGGTTCTCAGGTCGTGCATGCGTCACTCCTGTCATAGATACCTGGGCGGGTTGCATGCTCGCTGCGTGGGTCTAACAGCTATCCGCGTCACCGTCCCAGCGCCGGAAGAGCTGGTGCTCAAGGTGGAACTGGTCAAGCACCTTGCCGACCGTCTGCGTCAGCAGATCCTGGATCGAAGTCGGACGGTGGTAGAAGGCGGGCACCGGGGGCAGTACCGTCGCCCCGGCCAGAGTCACCGTCTCCATATTCCTGATGTGGATGAGGTTCAGGGGCGTTTCGCGCGTGACGAGCACCAGCGGGCGCCGCTCCTTCAAGCAGACGTCTGCGGCCCGCGATATCAGGGCAGCGCTGACGCCGGAGGCCACCTCACCGAGCGTGTGCATGGAACACGGAATGATGGTCATGCCGATGGTGACGAAGGAGCCCGAGGAGATGCTCGCGCCCATGTCGTCGGGCTCGTGCACTACGTCCGCGAGCTTCTCGAAGGCCTCAGGCCCCACGTCCAGCTCAGCGCGGATGCTCTTGCGGGCGCCCTTCGAAATGACCAGGTGTACTTCTACGTCATCGCGCTCATGCAGGACTTGCAGCATAGTCAAGCCCAGCTGAGGCGCACTCGATCCAGTCACCCCGACGATGATCCGGGAAGGACCCAATCCCTTGCACCCTCCTATTAGCGCGCCCGCTCCCGCGGCTCCCGGCTACTGCTGCCAGCCGCGGGAGCGAGGCCACAGCTGAGTCCCTCGCTTAGCCGCCGAACCAGGCATTGTTCCACGGGACGGCGAACGAACCGCCTCCCTGCAGGGCCTGTTGCCAGTTCATGACCTTCTTCGAGACCGCGACGAAGGCGGCCCGGAAAACTAGCGGGTAGACCGGCAGTTGATCCTGAAGGATGGCTGTCACCTTCGCATAGTCCGCCTCACGTGCAGATGGTGTCGTTGCCGAGGCGGCGGCGGTGAAGTAGGCATCTACCTGGGCATTGCAGAAGCCCGTCGGGTTCGTATAGAGGATGGAGCGATCCTTGTTGCAGAAGTACGTGCGGGCAATTCCGATCGCCGGGTCGTTCTGCGACGTGTAGGTGATGTACGACAGGTCAAAGTTCCTGGCCGTGTAGGTTCGCGCGGCCCAGGTGTTGAGGTCCTCAGCGACCAGGTTGACGTTGATATTGACCTTGGCGAGCTCGGCCTTCACGATCGCGGCGACCTGGGTCGCGCCTTCGACCGCGTCCGAATAAGCGAACGTGATCGTGAACCGCGTCCCGTTCTTGACCGGATACCCAGCCGCGTTAAGCATGCTGCCGGCCGCGGACGTGTTGTATGGGTATCTGGTCATGAAGTTCGCAGACGGGTCATACAGCTGGCTGTACGTCTGCGGGATCGGACCGATGGCAGGCGCACCGTAACCTGAGAAGCCAGCCTGGACGATGTATTTGCGGTCCAACGCCATGTAGACCGCCTGGCGCACCTTCAGATTGTTAAACGGCGGGCGCGCGGTGTTCGTGAACAAGAGCGCGATCGACGGTGTGTCGTGGACAAGCACCGACCTGCAGCAGGGAGCGGAGTTAAGCTGCTTGACGTTCGCCGTCGGCAGCTCGCTGTCGGGCAGGAAGTCAAGCTGACCGCTCAGCATCCCGTCGATCTCAGTTGCCTGGTTCGGGATGATGGCGAGGACGACCCTATCGAAGTACGGCCCGTTACCCCAGTAGTGCGGGTTGCGGGCGAGAACGATCTCCTTGTTCTGCTGCCAGCTCTGGAAGATGTAAGGGCCGGTCCCGACGGGCTTGGAGTTCGCCGGGTTGTTGACCGGGTTGCTTCCGGCGTAGACGTGCTGCGGCAGTATGTCGAAGGACTGGCCCATCGCGGTGACGAAGGGCGCGAAGGGCGTCTTCAGGGTCACGACCACTTGGTATGGCCCTTGCGCGGTAGCGCTCAGAATGTCTGGCACCAGCGCGGCCGGCTCGTACGGGTTGTACTTGAGCACGTTCTCGATCGAGTACACAACATCGGCCGAGGTGAACGGCTTGCCATCCGACCATGTCACGCCGCGGCGCAGGTTGAACGTGTAGGTGTCGCCGCCGTTCGAGACCGACCATGACGTGGCTAGGTCCGGCACGGGAACTTCGGCGCTGTTCAGATAGACGAGCGAGTCAAAGATCATCGTGTCGAGGGTGCCGTTGTCCTGATTGTCGGTGAAATCCTCGACGAGATTCGTGGGATTGGTCGCGATCCCGATAGTGAAGGTCCCGCTAACGTGTGCACCGCTCGCTCTGCCGCCTCCCGACGATGCGGATGGACTGGATGAGCAAGCGGCTAAAGCAAGAGTTGCTGCCGTACCTACCGCGAGTGCAACGAGACTTTTCCTCGGCGTGCGGCGGTTGTTCGGGCAGAGTGGGAGGTTACGCATGGCCACCACCTCAGGGGGTTACCCGACTGCGTTGGGCGTCCGCCTCGGCACGATATCGTGCACGATATTTGATATTTCAGTGGATGTTATTCCTGGTTGGAGGGCGTGTCAAGGTCGCCGCGCAGGCCAGCCGCGGTCCTTATGAGGTCATCTCACGGGCCCTCCTGAGCCTTCAAGAGCGCATCGTGGCACCTTGCGGCCCCCCGTTCCCGGAAATATGGTGTTGGATATAGAAAGCTCCGTTCGTCTTTGGCGAAGGGTCGTGACAATGAGCTCCAATGCCGTCTTCACACGGCTTAAGGACGCGCCAACCGACCAGATGCGCCTCGACCGCGGCACGATGGCGAAGCTCTGCGGTGGCTACAATGGGGCGTTGAATGTCGATATGCATATCAACATATTGAAACCGGACTCAGGCCAAGGACCGTACCACTATCACGCTGAGTCCGACAATGTGTACTTCGTCCTGGAAGGCGAGATCTTAGTTGTCGTGGAAGGAGAGGAGTTCCGGCTCGGCCGCCATGACGCCCTGTTCATCCCGCCCGGCCTGAAGCACGCCACGTCCAACTGCGGAGACGTGCCTGCGCACTTCATTGAGATCTATGCTCCCTCAGCTCCCGACTTCCACCTGGTCGAGACCGGGCTGGATGGCGCCTGATGACCGACGTCGACCTGCGCTTGCACAACGGGATACTGCACACCCCAGCCGGTGCCGTCGCGGCTGATCTGCTCATCCACCGCGAGCGCATCCGCGCAATAGTCGAGCCGTCTGACCCCACTCCGGCAGCCTCCACGATTGATGTGGCCCGACTGCACGTCTTGCCTGGCGTTGTCGACCTCCACGCGCACACCCGGGTGCCGGGCTACGACTACAAGGAGGACTACCTGACGTGCTCGCAAGCGGCTGCGGTCGGCGGGGTCACGACGATCGTTGATATGCCGAATGTGGAGCCGCCCACTGACGACGTGCGGACCTTCGAGGAGAAGCGATCCATCGCCGCTGGCCAGTGCATAGTCGACTGGGGGCACCTCGTCGCGCCAGTCAAGACCGACCAGGTTCCCCGTCTCGCGGCAGCCGGCGCCACCGGCTTCAAGGTCTTTCAGGTCAGCGGTGGTTACCCGCACGACCCGCGGCTCGCGCTCGGCGAGCCAGAGAAGATGTTCGTTGCCCTCGACGCGGTCGCCAAGACTGGTTTGCACTGCAGCGTCCATCCCTTCAGCCAGCCCATCATGGACCTGCTGACTGAGCGCGCACTCGCCGCCGGACGCCCGCGAGACATGCGAACCTTTGCGGACGTGTATACGGCCGACATCGTCTGGCGGGCGGGCGTCGTCGTCCTGCTTGAACTCCAGCGGGAGACGAACGCGAGACTTCATCTGCTACACACGCACTCCGCTGGGAGCCTGCGCGCAATCCGCCGGGCAAAGAGGGCGGGCCAGGCGGTGACATGCGCAGTTGATCCGAAGTATTACCACCTCACCGATCTCGACCTGGACGAGCAAGGTGCACGCGCCATCCCCGGCGGAAGCGTCACGCGCGACGCGGAGCGGATGACGGAGATCTGGCGGTCACTCCAGGACGGGACGCTGGACATGATCGATAGCGACCACGCGCCCCACACAATCGCTGACCTGAAGACGTTCGAGGACGATCCCTGGACGGGTCCCTTCGGGAGCCCGCAGTACGAGTACATCCTCTCGGTCGTCCTCACCGATGTCGCCGACGGCAGATTCTCGCTCGAACAGGCGGTGCGGCTGCTGAGTGAGAACCCGGCCCGGCTCATCGGCAGGTATCCACGGAAGGGCGCGTTGCAGGTCGGCTCGGACGCCGACATCGTGGTCGTCGATCTCGACCGGGAAGTTGTGCCGGCAGACGAGGAGACGTTCACGAAAGTTCAGTGGACGCCTTACCGTGGCCGTCGGCTCCAGGGCGCTCCGGTGCTCACGATCCGGCGCGGCGAGATCATCGCTCGGGACAGAAAGGTTCAGGGCAGACCCGGGAGCGGGCGTTATCTCGAGGGCGTCCCGCAGGAAGTCCGCTCTGAGCCGCGCCGCGGCCAGTCGCCAGGTCTGCACCTGCAGGCGCGGCACTGAGGGCGGTCGCTCGGCGCAACCATTGGGCCAGGCCGTAGGAGGTGATGTCTGTGAAGTTCGGTGTCCTGCTTCCTCATTACGGCGAGCACTGCACTCGAAGCCGGCTCATCGACGGCTCGCAGCGTCTGGAAGAACTGGGCTTCGATTCGGTCTGGGTAAGGGATCACCTGCTCTGGAAACCACATGGGATGGAAGGATCGGACCCGACGTTTCTCGACGGGCTCGGCACCCTCGCGTGCATTGCCGGGGCCACCCGGCGAATCGAGCTCGGCACCGCCGTCGTCATCCCCATCCGCTGGCCCCTGAAGGTTGCTCAGGATTTCGCCACACTGAGCTTTCTCGGTGGCCGCGCTGTCCACGCTGGCTTCGGGATGGGCTCCAATTCCGCCGAGCTGGGAGCAGCGGGCTTCGACGTCAACGACCGGGAGGCGATCTTCACCGAGACCGTCGAGATCTGCAAGAGGGTCTGGTCGCAGGACAATGTGACCTGGGAAGGCGAGCACTTCCGCTTCGCGAACGTGAGCCTGAACCCGAAGCCCGCACAGTCGCTGGACACCTGGTACGGAGGGACGACCAGAGCATCTGTCCGGCGGGCGGTGGCTCACTGCGACGGATGGCTGCCGGGCCGACTTCCCCTGGCCACCCTCGACGACCGGCTCAGGTTGCTGCGGGAACTGGCAGCCGAGGCTGCGCGCCCTACCCGGTGGGGCGCGATCCCCATTGTCTTCATTGCCGAGGACCGCAAGCAGGCGTTCGACCGCGTCGACGTGCCAGCTCTCGCCGGGAGCTCTGAGGGCAGCGCCAGATGGCTGAAACCTCCGTCCGGCGAGTTCCGGACGCCCGCGGACCTCGAAGGTCTCCTCGTGGCGGGCGACCCGGGGGACGTTGTCCAGGAGATACGGAAGTTCGAGGCCCGGGGGATCGATCAGTTCGTATTCGACCTCAGGCTCGACTTCGACCGGTACGAGGAGAAGGTCGAGCTCATCGCCAGGTACGTGCTGCCGAGCTTCCAGTGAGACGCCCAGCCGTCCGGCTAGAAGCTGTCATCGGGCGAGCGCCCGAGTCCTTCCGATCCCTACTCGATCGGCACGCCCAGGGCTTGCAGCACACGCGCCACCATGACGTAGGTGGCGATGGTGACGACGAGTTCGACGTAACCCCCGGCGTCGAAGCGCTCGACTGCCCTGGCGGCGAGGGTAGCCGGAACATGTCCGTCGCACACAGCGTCCGCGAGTTCAAGCGCAAGGCGCTGGTCGGCCGTGAGGGTGGGCTCGTCCCGCCAGGCGTCAATGGAAGCCATGACCTGTTCGCTCACGCCTGCTGCACGCGCCATGGATGCATGGTGAATCCATTCGTACTCCGACGAGTGCCGCGTCGCGACGCGCAGAATGGCGATCTCGCGAAGCGCCCTCGGTGTTGCGCAGTCATCCCGCAGCGACCACAGGAAGTCGCGCCAGGCCCTGACGACCGTCGGCGAGTTCGCCAGCGCGCGGTAGAGATTGAGCTGGGCGGCCTGGCGCCCGGCCAGCCTCGACGCGATGTCGTGCGGGAGCTCGGCGGCCGGAACGCGCCAGGTCGCCTGGCCCGCCGAGAGCCGACTGTGTTCGGTGTCGTCCTCGCCTGTCATGGGACTGGGAGTTTACGCCGCACGGCGAGCCGGTTAGGACGGCATCCTGTCCGTAAGAATCCCGAGGGATCGGATGGAGACAATGACCATCATCGATACGCACACGCACTGGTATCCACGAGTGCTCATGGACGCTTATGTCGACAGCGATGGTTATCCAGGCTGCCGGCGCGACGGTGATTCCTACGCCGTCGAGATTCTGCCTGATTCATGGGTGGCGCTGCCGCTTCGCTTTGTCGATCTCGACGTTCAGCTCGAAGAAATGCATAACGCGGGCGTTGACATAGTTGTCTCGAGCTCCGCGTCCTTCGGCGATGTCGATTTGCTGCCGATCGGCCAGGCCGTGGACGTCGCCATCGCCGTCAACGAGGAAAGGGCCAATGCCGAGCGGCGCCACCACGGTTTCCTTGGCCTTGCCACCATTCCATGGCAGGACGGGCAGGCTGCGCTCAACGTTCTCGAGGACGCCGGGACCCGGCTCGGCTTACGCGGTGCGCTAATACACTCCAACATCGGTGGCGCGCCGGTTGACTCGCCTTATCTGCGGCCCGTCTACGAAAAGATGGCTGAGCTCGGCATGCATCTCTTCCTGCATCCCGGCCAGACTCTGCTTGCGCCGCACACAGCCGATCTCGGCCTAGAAGTGATGGTGGCCTACATGTTCGACTCAAGCCTCGCCGCACTCCGGCTGGCGCTGAGCGGCATACTCGACGGTCTCGCGCTTGAGGTCGTCCATCCGCACTGCGGAGCCACGCTCCCTTATCTTGCCAGTCGGATAGACGGCTCCTACGCCAAGCCGTGGTGCCTCGGCCACGAGCTGCCTAGGCCTCCCAGCGAGATCCTCAGGTCTTTCTACACAGACACCATGTGCCAGAGTGAGGAGACGCTCAAGTACGCAGCCGGCTTCTACGGGACTGAGCACATGCTGTATGGCAGCGACTGCCCCTATTTCCCGCAAGCCGATTCGCTGTCCCTTGTCCGCAGAAGCCTGAGCGACGAGGTTGCCACGGCCGTGCTCTCGACAAACGCGGCCAGATTGCTGAGACTTCAGGACGCGTGAGCTCCCCATAGCAGGTCCAGCGCGTTCAGCCGGGCAATCCTCCGGCGCTGCTGGCCATCTACGACCGAGGTGTTGCGGAGCCACTCGGCGGCGCCAACTGGATCTTCGAACGGATAGTCGACCGAGAAGAGCACTCGCTCGACACCGAGCTTCTTCACGACGTAGTCAAGAACTAGGTCGTCCTGTACCCCGCTGGTGGTGATGACGAAGTTAGCCAGGAAGTAGTCGGTCACGCTCCCAGCCAGCCGCGGCGCACACTCAAGACGCATCCGGTTGTCGAAGCGCCACAACGCGAACGGCAGCGTCTCGCCCATGTGACCGAGGATCACTTTCGCACGTGGCAGCCGGTCGAAAAGGCCGGACAAGATCAGCCGAAGGGCGTGCAGTGCGGTCTCGGCGTTGAACGCCCACGTCGAGGGAGCGTCGCAAAGCTCGGGATAGTCGCCATAGGTTGCAACCTGGCTTGGGAGCGGGCGGCGAGGGTGCAGGTAAACCGGAACTCCGAGATCGTCAGCCGCCTCCCAGAACGGGAGGACGCTTGGATCGTCGCAGTACAAAGCCGTGCCGTCAGGAGCGTTCGTAAATCCGTTGATCATCGCCCCCACGAAACCGAGATCGCGCACGCATCGCACCAGTTCCGCTACACCAGCGTCGACGTCGTGGAGCGCGACTGAAGCAAATCCAGCGAACCTCGTCGGATGCCGCGAGATCACGCCGGCGACATAATCGTTCACTTCCCTGGCGGCCCGAGCCGCCTCGGCGGGATCGCGAATTCCCTGAATCCCCGGCGCGCGAATCGAGAGGACCATGCGCTCGATATTGGCGGCATCCATCTCCACCAGCCGCCGATCCTCCACATCGTGCAGGGAGAACAGGATTCCTGCTTCGTTTTGCGGCTCTGGTATTGAAGGCGGTAGGAAATGCTCCTCCAAGACGATAATCTGATCTTCGGCGTCGGGTCCGTGGGGATCTGGCATGGGTCGCCTTTCCGATGTGGGCGATGCAGGCAATTAACGAAGGCCGGATGGCGAGGATCGGCGACGCGCTACTGAGAAACCCGAGGCCACCTTCTTACCGTTTAGTTTGTGACGAACAAGACCAGATGAGTGATATATAGTGATTTGCTGTCCCACAAAGCTGCAAAAGTACTGCGCGTGTCAGGCGGGGGCTGTCCAGTTATGGCTGTCGTGACAAAGGGTCGCAAGATCACCTCATCCCCCGGTGCGCTTGCGACCACCGAACCGAACTTGCGATATTATATGTGATTGTTATGAACTCTACCGAGAGCGGCACACTTCAGGGACGGCAGGCCGGGTCTCCTGTGGGCCAGGGCGTTTACCTGAGCAAGACAGACTTCATGGCCGCGCTGCTCAGAGAGCTCATCATTACGGGTGACCTCAAGCCCGGACAGGCCCTACGGCAGCGTGATCTCGCAGATCGTTTCGGCGTCAGTCCGACTCCGGTAAGAGAGGCCTTGCGACGACTTGAGTCCGAGGGACTCGTCAGGTACGACGCGCACAGAGGCTCGACGGTCATCGAGGCGGATGTGGGCGGCCTTCAGGAGAAGTTCCGCATACGCGCGGCACTTGAAGGCCTCGCGGCCTCCCTTGCCGCGCCAAAGATTTCCGATGACGACATCATGGAGCTTGAGTCCTACAACGAGCGGTTGGCAGAAGCGTCCCTGACCCCCGAGGAGGTCAACGACATCAATCGGACGCTTCACTTCCGCGTCTATGAGATGGCTGGCTCCCCGCTGTTGCTAGCCCTGATGCGACTCCTGTGGCAGTCATTTCCGCACGGGCCGCAGGTCGCTCGCCCGCGCGAGGAATCAGTCGCCGAGCACAAGCAGCTCATCGAAGCGCTCAGGCGCCACGATGCCGCGGCCGCGCAGGAGATTACCCAGCAGCACATTCTCGGCGCGCTGCCCCATCTGCTGCCGGGGACTGCTCATCCGGCCACTCGACGTGGAGCGGCCTCGTCGTAGTGAGTGTGCGGATGCGGTTCTGTCTGTCCGCTCGGGCGTTAGGCGCTTCCGGCCTCTGGCTGGCGTGCCTCAGGGCTGCTGTCGGTTCCTCTTGGCCTCAATGAGCTCGACGAGCTGCGCTGGGGTTATCGGCAGGGACACTGGTGCGCACGGCAGGCCGAGGGCCTGCCCGACAGCGTTGGCTACAGCCGCCCCGGCCGCCGTGATCCCGCCCTCGCCCGCTCCCCTGACGCCGAGCGGATTGGTGGCGGCGGGATGATCCTCGCTCACGAGGGTGCCGATCTCGGTCGCCTCGCTCGCGAAGGGAAGCAGGTAGTCGATGAGATTCGCGGTGAGTGGCTGCCCGTCGGGCCCGAATTCCAGCCGTTCCAGTAGCGCTCCCCCAATCCCCTGGATTGCGCCGCCGATGAGCTGATCCTCGACGTTCGCTGGGTTGATGGCGCGGCCTACCTCGTAGGCCACGAAGTAGTGCAGGATACTGACGGCCCCGGTCTCGGAGTCGATCTCTACGTGCGCCAGGTGAACGCCGTACGGGTATGTCATATGACTGACCGCGAACTCACGCCTGGCGTGCAGCAGGCCGACGGGCAGCGGAAGCCCAGCGGGAGGGTCAGCCAACGCTCTCGCGACCTCGCCGATGGTGACGAACGGCGACGGCCGATCGTCGTCACTTGTCGGCGGGCCGTTCTTGCGAACCGTGATCCGCCCGTCCCCCAGGTACACCTCTTGAGGTCCGACTCCGAGCATGACCGCCGCTGCTGCCCGCGCGATCTGGGCGGCATCCTGGGCCGCAAGCCAGGCAGCGGAGCCGCCGACTACAGTCGAGCGGCTGGCCCAAGACCCGAGTCCGTCGTTCAGGGTGCCGGTGTCGCCAGCACTCACCATCACGTCGGACGGGCTAACGCCAAGTGCGTCGGCTGCAATCTGGGCGAGCACTGTCTCCAGCCCCTGGCCGAGCGAGGTGCCGCCCGTTGCCAGGTGCACCTTGCCTGACGCATCCACCTGGACATCGGCGACCTCATAGGGGCCCAGCCCGCTCTTCTCGAGGAATACAGCAATCCCCGTACCAACGAGGTGCCCGGCTGCGCGGCGCTGGCGTGAGTCCTCTTCCCAGGACGAGTAGCCCGACTCCCTGACGGCACGCTCCAGTAGCGCGGGGTAATCGCCTTCATCCAGGACCACATCGGTGCCAAGCGCGCGGATCGATCGATCACTGGGAAGCTCGTCCGGGCCGAGGAGGTTCATTCGGCGCAGCTCAATGCGGTCGATGCCGAGCTTCTCCGCCGCAACGTCGAGCATCCTCTCTCGTGCGAATGTCCCCTCGTAACGCCCCGGCGCACGATAGGTACCGCACGGCGTCTTGTTGGTGACAGCAACATGGGCGGTCGCGGCGAAGCCGTCCATGCGATAAGGACCGGGCAGCATGCTGACGGTCAGCTCAGGCACCGTCACCCCGTGGGTTCGAACGTAGGCACCGTTGTCATGCCAGATCTCGTCCCGGATGGCGAGGAGGCGCCCGTCAGCGTCGAACGCTCCGGCGATGCGATGACGCTGGTCACGGGAGTGGTTGACCGCTACGAGGTGCTCGGCGCGATCCTCGGTCCACTTGATAGGCCGGCCTAGGGACCGAGCCAGGTAGGCGACGAGAAGGTCCTCCGGATAGAGCTCGCCGCGTACGCCGAAACCGCCGCCGACATCGATGGCATGCATGCGGATCTGCTCGGGATCTAGCCCCAGTGCAGTGGCGATCACGAGCCGGTTGAAGTGCGGGACCTTCGTCGCTCCCCATATCTCTAGCGACT
>Ga0126378_10002277_pt1 | contig 14194 bp, 16 predicted proteins | sample PanSoiMetPlot_23_FD_92587 | JGI IMG/M metagenome (GOLD analysis project Ga0126378, IMG submission 92587) | Tropical forest soil microbial communities from Panama - MetaG Plot_23 | ecosystem: Environmental > Terrestrial > Soil > Tropical forest > Bulk soil | place: Panama | collected 2016-02-17 | reverse complement strand
CGAAACATTGAAGATGCTTGAAGCGAAGCTCGATCCCACCACTTTTGTGCGGGTGCACCGATCGGCAATCGTCAATTTAGGCAGCATTCAGCGGCTTGAGCCCTGGTTCCACGGCGAATACGCCGTCCGGATGCGCGACGGGACGCGCTTGATGTGCAGCCGCAAGTACAGCCCCTCCTTGCGCGCGCTGACCAGGAACAAAGTTGTTTGAATAACGCCTTCTCTCGCACGCACTGACCGCTCTCAAGCTCCTGGCCGAGCGATTTCGAGGAGGACCTTGCCACCCTTGAGCGCGTGAGCGAGCGCCGCAGCCGGTTGGGTGAGCGGGTAGGTAGCTGCAATAGGCGCGGTCAGCTCGCCCTCGGCGATCAGGCGGGCGCCCAGCTTGACGGCATCGGCGATCTTCGGCGACTCCCGCGTGTGCGGGGCATAGAGCCAAAATCCCCGGACCGCGACGTTGCGGAAGACGATGTCCACGCCGCCAGCGGTCACCGGCTGCCGACTAATGTAGGAGTAAACGACCATCGTGCCACCCGGTGCCACTGCCCCTGCGAGGGACGCGCCCGACTCACCCGCGACTCCGTCGATCGCGAGCTTGATGCTCGCCTTGTTTGTGGCGGCGGCAACTCTGCCTGCGAGATCCGGCCCCTCGAGCAGAACGACGTCGCCTCCATAATCGAGGAGCTCTCGGACAAGCTCCGCGCGTCGGACGACGCTCACGGTGCGAAGGCCGCGGCTCTTGGCGATGGCGATGACGCAACGACCGACCCCCGAATTGCCGGCGTTCTGGATCACAAAGTCGCCCGGCCGGAGGTCTGCGTACTCGCTGAGCATCAGCGCCGCCGTCGGTGGATTGATGGTCAGCATGGACAATTGCCTTGGATCGGCATTCGTCGGCAGCGCGAACAGGTCCGTCGCAGGCAAAAGGAGCCGCTCGCTCCAAGCGCCATGAGTAAACGGCACGAGCACGCGATCGCCGGGCTTCAGTCCCTTGACGCCCCTTCCCACAGCGAGGATTCGAGCCACGCCCTCATTGCCTGCCGTCGCGGGCAACGACGAAGGCAGCACCGGATACCGGCCCATGATCTTCAAAATCTCCGATATATTTATCGGCGCGTACTCGACGGCGGCGAGCACCTCGCTCGGCCCGGGCGCTCCTGGATCGGGCAGATCTACGAGCTCGACTACCTCGTGCGGCATTCCAAATCGGACAATCTGCAGCGCTTTCACGGTCATAGCCTCCTTTGGTCCAATGCTCGCAAGGTGCTCGCTCTCACTTGCGAGAGAAACTTGTTCGCCGCATCTGCGTCGGCCATGGCGCGAGCGAACGTCACCGCACCGAGCATCGTAGAAAGAATCTGTTGCGCCTTTGCCCGGCGCTTCGCGACCGGGCCTGCGCCGAGGGCGTCGACGAAAAGCTCTACCAACGCCTGGATGCGGGCCTCATACGCACGTTTCGCGCGTGGGCTCGCCTTGGCCATGTCCCGACCAAGCGCTGCGAACGTGCACCCCTCGGTGACGTGGGCGACATGCTCCATCGACAGGTACTGCGCCACGATCAGCTTGAGCCCCTCTTTGCCCCGCTTACGGAGAGTGGTCCCGTAACCCTCCAACATCGCATCGAGCGAGCTGCAGATCGCCTGGGTGCACAGGTCTTCCTTGTTCTTGAACTGGCTGTATAGGGCGCCGGAGGTCAAGCCGGCCGCCTTCATGATCTCGTCCACCGGCGCGCCGTCCGTGCCGTGTCGTTTCAAGAAGGGCGCTGCCCTTTTGAGGATGTCCTCCCGGACGCTCTTCGAGCTGCGATCTGTCTTTTTCATCCCGGCATCCGTTTTCAGCGCCTACTGTGATAACGACCGTTACAGGACTTAGTAACGATCGTTATCAAAGTCAAGATTTTTTTCCAGACGCATTCCCGACAATCTGGCCAAGTCTATGCCGACCGCCTGGCAGAGCACGGCTACGATCTGATTGTTGTGGCTCGAAACAGTTAGCTTCGAGGAGAAAGCTCCAGGGAGCTCAAGAGCCCCGACCTGCCGCGTCGCTTCCAGTGCTCGGATTCTTCGAGGGCGAATCAGTTCTAGCCGACAGACCGTACTTATTAAGTCGGTCGATGAGGGTGTAGCGGCTCATGCCCAGTCGCCTCGCGGCGAGCGATCGGTTGCCTTGAGTTGCCGCGAGGGTACGCACAATCATCCTCCGTTCAATCAATGCAAGGCGCTCCCCGAGCGACAGCGCGCGACGGGAACGCTCGTCCGCTGCCTGACCGTCGATCGGCTTGTCCTGCGGACGCAGCTTGCCTTGTGGGGGTCTATTTGATTGTTCCATTGGCGCGCAGCTGCTGACCGATGCGACGAATTTCGCTCTCGCCCCGGCGCAGCGCCTCGCCGCTGGTATGCACCGAGTAATTGCCGAGAACGAGGACGTGCGGATGCTTGGCCGCAGAGCCGAGCACGAACCCCGTCTTGCCCTCAGCAATGAATTCAATCGGTCCCTCGGATGGCTCAAAGATCGCGATCTCCCCGCTGGGTATCGGTGCGGAAGCCCGAAGCACCCCTTCGTGCACCGCCACCCAGGCCACGGTGTGGCCCTTCGGAGGGTCGTACGTCCACCGCTCCCCGTGTCCCAAGCTCACCAACAGGTAGGTCATCGGAGGCGCCTCAACCGAACTCTTCGCGTTACCGTACTCCCCGAGGATGACCCGCGCCGGTCCGTCGATGGGAATGTCCTTGGGCTCCACGTAACGACTTGCATAGGGCGCGTTCTCCAGCTCGGGCGGTAGGGCCACCCACAACTGAAACGCCCTCACCCTCCCCAGCTTGGGTTCGCCGGTATGCCAGACGCCGTTGCTTGCCCGCATCCACTCGACGCCACCCGTCGGCAAAAGGCCGTCCCTCCCCGTCGTCTCGGCATAGCGGATGGCCCCCTCGAGCATCACCGTCACTGTCGCGATGCCCGAATGCGGGTGCCAAGCGAACCCCATGGGCGTGGGCGCAAAGCGGCCGTCGAATGCGGCGAGATCCAGGAAGACGAAGGGCTTAATCAGCTCGCCCAAATCAGAAGGGCTCACCATTCGAGTGATCGGGCCCTGCGTGTGTCCGCGCGTGCGATAGACGATTTTGCGAACGGGATTGTGAATCATTTGTAACATGACAACTTATTTCTCCAACTTTCTCGCTTCTGCGCCTTCCTCGGCGGAATGCCCGAGCTTTTTGAGCAGCTCGATGAGCGTCGCGCGCTCCTTTTCCGAAAGGGCACTGGCTGCCAAATTCATCGCCCTCTTGTGGCCGGCGAAAACCTTCGCCGCCTGCTCCTTTCCCCGTGCGGTCAATCGGACGACGCGAGCCCTCCGATCGCTCGGGTGAGCCTCTCGCGCTACCAATCCGCATGCTTCGAGTCGATCCACGGCGGTGGTGATGGCCCCACTGGTGAGCCCGATGCGCCGGCCAATCTCGTTGACCGGCTGGGGCCCTTTGTGAAGAAGCATCTCCATCACCCCGAAGTCCGAAAGCCCGACCTCGAAGGCCTCAATGCTCCGAACCGCCAGGCGTTCGAGTGCTCCGTGCGCCTTCATCATCACCAGCCAAAGATGCGTGCCCGAAAGGTCGGGCGGCTTTCCTCTTTTTGCGGCTCTCTTCACCTCCGACATATCTTAATGTCAAGATACTTTTTGTCAAGATACTACGCGGCGGCGCTGAAGATCTGGCAGATGCCATTGAGCAGGAGCCTCGACTTCGTTGATGGGTTCCCGAAACGAAGGAAGGCCCCACGAATGCTTGAGCAGCGTCGTCTTCGCCGCGACTCGCTGGGTTTTCGGCGGCTATCGCACGACCTTGATGTTGAATTGCCCGGTGCCCAGGGACTTCCACAGCGCGAGCCACAGCGACAAATAACTCTCCACGGCTCGCGCAGTAGTGATGTCGCCGAGGTCAATGATGTCCTTCCACCCGAAGGCCTGCAGCAATTCGCGAACCGCATTCTTCGCCTCGCCATCGTTGCCGCTGATGAACACGGTATGAGAATCCGAGACCTTGAGTGGATCAACCATCACTGCGCAGTTCATCGTGTTGAGCGCCTTGACTACCTTTGCTTGAGGAAAAGCTTTCTGAATCTGCTCGCCCAGCGACTCAGGCACCCTCTGCTGCGGCGGCAGAATGTTGCCGACGTCAATAAGAACTTTCCCCGCCAGTCGCTTCTCCCCGGCCGCGCGAAGGGCATCCAGCGAGTTGGCGCCGTGCGTGCAATTAAAGAGCACCTCACCAAAGCCAGCGGCGTCCGCAAAGTTCCCGGTCTGCGCGCGAGCACCGGCACGCTTCGCCCAGCCAACTGCCTTCGGGTTTTTGGCGTCGCGAGAGCCCATCATCACGTCATGTCCGAGCGCAACCAGCTTCGAGGCGATCGCATCTCCGACCATTCCAGTTCCCAGCACTCCGATCTTCATCGTCCGCTCCGGATCTCGACGGTCACGTCCACAATGGCTCCGGCCCCGCCTCGGTTCCTATTTATTTCGCGTGGTCGGCCGTCGAGTGAGCGTGCTCCAGCTCGGCAGCGACCGCATCTGCACCGAGCGCAATCATGAATTCGTTGCCGGCCGAGGGATATGCCGCCTTCATCCGCTCCACCAGCGTCTTCTTCTGCTCGTCGGACAGCTTGTCTCGATCGGCGTGCAGCGCCTCCACCTCTTTGCGGTACTTGGTCAAATATTGTTTCTCCCAATTGAACAGCGACGTGTCTCCAGCCGAGCCGTGACCGGGGAACACTCGCTTGACGCCCTTGAGAGCGCGAGAGAGTCGATCGAGATTCTTTATCCAATCGGCGGTGTGCCCGTCATTGGTGTAGGCGTGCGAGCCATTGAGCACCTCGTCGCCTATGAATGCCGCGCCCACCGGGCTGGTCAGCTCCCAGTAGGAATCCGCGTAGGATTCCCCTGGGCCTAAGTCGTGGACGACAAACTCCAGCTCGTCGAAGGTGAGCTTGTCGCCGTCCTGCGCTTCATGGTCAGCAAACTTTCGCTGAGGAGGCCACTCGGCTCCGAAAACCGGCTTCCATTGCTTTTCCTTAGCCCCGTCCCAGTCGCGAATGACTTTCGCAACCCGCGCCGTGGCGTAGACAGGCACGCTCTTGCCTTCCATCAGGTAGACAACGCCGTTGTAGTGATCCGGGTGCCCGTGCGTCAGCAGGATGGCCCGCAGGGGTTTTCCAAGCGCATCAACCTTTGCACGCAGCGCCTTCGAGTCGGAGACGGTCAACGCGCTATCGATGGCGACGAGGCCATTTCGGCCCTCCACGACGTAGCAGTTCACCATTAGTCCCTGCGTGCTGGCGGCGAATTGATGAATCGGAGGCGAATCTTGCCCCGCTTCTGTTGCTTTGACTCGCGATGAAGCCAACAAGAGAACACCGACTTGAAGTATTGAGATTCGCATGCCCCTATGATGCGCGGTGCTCCAATTGGGGTCAGCAATCTAAGGTTGCGCTGAAGTCAACATCCATTCGCCTCCAACCGTGGGTTCGTGCACATGAGCAAATCGAATGCCGACCTGTTTGCCAGCGTGATGCCCTTCGTCGCAACAGTCGAACAGCACAGCCTAACGCGTGCAGCGCAGATGCTCGGTGTGACGCCGTCGGCGGTCAGCCGCGCCATTGCCCGGCTCGAATCTGATTTGGGCGCGCACCTGCTGAACCGAACGGCTCGCACAGTGACGCTGACCGATGAAGGAACGCTGTTCTACCGAGAGTGCCAAAACGCCGTTGTCGGCATGCGCAGAGCTCGCGACGCCATTTCCCACTCGCAGACATCGCCCAGCGGCCTGATGCGTATTTCGTTGCCACTCGCGCTCGGCGAGTCAGTGGTAATGCCTGCCCTTCCACGGCTGCTCGTCGCCCACGCGGGGTTGTCCATCGAGGCCATCCTCACCGATCGCTACGTCGATCTGGCGGCAGAAAACTTTGATGCCGTCCTTCGCATCGGTGAGCAGCGCAATTCGAATCTCAGAGTGCACCGCTTGCCGCCAGTGCGCTGGTCGACTGTCGCGTCACCCGCTTATTTGTCGCGCCAAGGCGTCCCGCATAGACCGGAGGACCTTCGTCAGCACAACTGCTTGCAATTCATCCTGCCGACGGGTGTGCCGCAACCTTGGCAATTCAAGGTGCGCGGCGGGAAGGTCGCCCGCATCGCGACTCATGCCAATCTCGCCAGCGACAATCCTCGGGGCCTTCTTCATGCCACGCTCGCCGGTTATGGGATGCTGCAGACGCACGGCTACCAGGTCGCGACCGCTGTCGTCGAGGGCCGGCTCGTCGAAGTGCTTAAGGAATTCGCTGCCCCGCCGCTGCCTCTGGCAATCCTCTTTCTCCCAGGGCGAGAGCGCTCTCCCAAAACGCGCGCGTTCATCGCCGCAATCACCGAGCTGCTTTCCGCTCTTCAGTGACTCTGCTTGACGGCGAGCGCTGGTCACACCGCCTGCGCCGGCGAGAACGCGGCGGGAGGATCTCAAGGGCGAGCTGTATCAGGCCATTGGCCAAGCCGGGAGGGCAAGTCGATGCGATCGGCGTTGTCAAGCCCCGGGTTGCAGAAGTCACTGCGACGGTAATGCACGCGAAGCGATCGATCCCTGCCAAGTTTTCCTCCACGAGGTTGAGAGGGCGCAGCCTCAATCTCCTTCACGCACAGACGACCAGTTTGTCCGCAGAAACTCGGCTTCCAGAGGCGAAAGGTCGAACCGGAGAGCAGCTTCGGCTAAGAGCTCCTGCAGGGGTCGTTTCTCATTTTCTAAACGTTGGCTGCTGAGCCATCGAACGGCCTGGCGCAACGCCTCCCCGTGAGGCACCAAATCCTCTCTTACTCGGTCAGCCATTTCGATCACCCTAGGCGCGCTGGACATTCATCGCGTCGGCAGCCTTTACGATGGTTTCTTGAAGGTCTCTGTTGCTGCTTGATTCCTCCAACTTCTTTGCCACGTCAAGAGCTCGCTCTTTCGCGCCCGAGAGCGTTGCGCCCTTGTTGCCTATTCCATCGACCGTGCTGGCTTGGGATCCCTTTTCGCCCTGCTCGTCGAAGAAGCGGACTTCATCCCGTAGGATTCACGCCGCAGTCGGCCAAGGCTCACCTCAGCCAGTTCCCGCGAGGCGATGTCGAGCCCTTGACACCAAGCAGGTTGTGAGCGCACAGGATGATCCCACAACGCGGACGCGCATTCCTTGGCTCGGGGTTGGTTCTGATCCCGATGTGAAGATTGAAGAGAGGAGGCGACTATGGTTTCGCAACCCATGCCCTCACGAGTTGGCTACTCTCCAACCCAAGCGTCTGACCGGAAAGAGCGTGCACCTAGGCTCGAACGCTCTAGGGAAGTGACGCTGGTGGAGTACGTCGGTCCCTACATGAAGCGGCGGATGGCGCACGACTACCCGGCTCTCAGGAACATATTGAGCGATGTCGCTGACCTTGCACGGCGACACTCCTTCGAAACTGCCGCCAAGCGCTTCGGGGAATTCCGCCTGGGCGAGGAGCGGCATATGCATTTCGAGGACAAAACGCTTTTCCCCATCATCAAGCGATTGGTTGGACGGACCGACGCAATCGAACAAGCCGAGGCGCAGCACGAAATCATTCGACAGCTGGCGGAGTCCGTGGCTTCTTCGCTGTCGGCCTGGAACTTGCCTGAGTTCAGCACAGCACATGCTAACCTGCTGGCTGCGCTGTCGGAGCATTGGAACCACGAAGAGGAGTTGCTCGGCGCCAGAGTCAAGCTACCCGACGAGGAGACCATCGAGGCAATTGCAAATGCCTTAAGGCGCTGCTGACGAATTCGCGCCAACGACGCAAATTCTTCACATCGACCTGCAAGCGTCGGACACCCTCGCAGAATCGCGGGAGTGGTGAGGGATTTTGGAACGCGAGCCCAGCGCGATTCGCCACCGTGATGGCTTGCCCCCGACGTGCGACTCGGATACCCATACGGCAACCGTGCTCAGACCGTCGCTCGATGAAAATCATCCAGACGCGTTGGGGCAGAGCGCCGCCACTGCCATTCGCCAGGCATACGACGCCTTCCATCAGGAGTTCAATCGCATCAGCCGCCTGGCGCGCGATCGGTTCGAGCGTCGCGACTGGAAGGGCATACAACAGGACGCGCTGCAACGGCTCGAGCTTCGCACGCGGATTCTTTCCGAGGTAATCGTGCAGCTGCGCGAACATCTGGGAGACCTCGTGTCCCACCGCTCGCTGTGGGCGAGCATGAAAGGCACGTATACAGCACTCATCGCCGGCCGCGCCGATTGGCAGCTCGCCGAGACGTTCTTCAATTCAGTGAGCCGTCGAGTCTTCGCGACGGTCGGCGTGGATCCAAACATCGAGTTCATTTCGTCCGACGTGGCGATCATGCCCGCCGTGGCCGCAGAGGCCATCTACCGGACCTACGAGCCGCGGGGCACCACAGCTGAACTGATCGAGCGCATCCTCAACGACCTCTTATTCTCCGGCCCATGGCGGGACCGTTCGAGCGATGCTCTGCTCGCCGGGCGAAAGATCGACCAGTACTTGCGCTACTCAGGAAATGGGCGAGGAATGGACGCACTCGAAGTGTTGCGACCCATCTTCTATCGCAACAAGGGCGCCTATCTCGTCGGCCGATTGAGGCGCGGAGAAAACACAACGCCCTTCATTTTGGCGCTGCTCAATCACGAGGAAGGCATCGAGCTGGATGCGGTGCTGCTCGAGCCGAGCGATGCCTCAAATGTGTTCAGCTTTACCCGTTCTTACTTTCACGTCGAAATGAACCAGCCGGTGGAGCTGGTCGAATTTCTCAAGTCGATCCTGCCGCTCAAGCGCGTGTCCGAAATCTATATCGCTCTCGGTCGACATAAACACGGGAAGACCGAGCTCTATCGCGAGGTGCTCCAACATCTCGAGCAAACCCAGGACTGCTTTGTTCCAGCACGCGGCGACAAAGGCCTGGTGATGGTGGTTTTCACGCTGCCAGGCCTCGATGTCGTCTTCAAAGTGATCAGGGATAAGTTTCCACTCCCAAAGACAAACACCAAACCGGAAGTAAAGAGCAAATACGCCCTGGTGTTTTTGCACGACCGCGCTGGACGACTGGTCGACGCGCAGGAATTCGAGCACCTCGCCTTCGAACGCTCACGGTTCGCGCCGGACCTTTTGGATGAGCTCGCGTCGACCTGCGGCGAGAGCGTCACCGTGACTGGAGACCAGGTGCACATCCGCCATCTCTATGCCGAGCGAAGGCTGGTGCCCCTTAACCTCTTCGTTCGCGAGATGAACGAAGCGAGCGCGCGGGCGGCGATCATCGACTACGGCCAGTCGATCCGCGACCTGGCCGCGACCAACACGTTTCCCGGAGATCTGCTCCTGAAGAACTTCGGCGTAACTCGCTCAGGGCGCGTCATCTTCTACGATTACGACGAGCTTTGCCTGATCACCGAATGCAACTTCCGCGACATTCCGCGGCCTCGCAACGACGAGGAGGAGATGAGCGGAGAGCCCTGGTTCTTCGTCGGCGAGCGCGACGTCTTTCCAGAGGAGTTCCTCCCCTTCTTGGGACTCTCCGAGCCTCTCGAACGAGCCTTCGTCACTGCGCACTCGGAGCTGCTCACGCCCGAGTTCTGGCGCCGAATGCAGGAGCTGCATCAGGCAGGGGAGATCGTCCACATTTTCCCGTATCGACAGGAGAAGCGGCTGCGGCCGGTGATCCGCTTGCCGCGGGAACAGTGAACGGCTCTCGCAAGTCGCGCGCCCGAAGCCGTTGATAGACAGTCGTCCCCAATCTCGAGACACTCTTTACAGCCGTCGCCACTGGGTCGAACCTCGTGAAGCTGCGACAGGTGCGACTGCGCTCTCGGGCAAAATAGGATTTCCTACTGAACGGACATACTTGGTGCCCGCAACGCGAAGTAGTCCGCAACTCCCACATAGCCGCGCCAAGCGTTTCCCATGTCATCATCAGTTGATGGCTGACGCCTCGGCCTGTCCGCTGTGTTTTGCTCGGCTGAGCGGCGTTCGCTGCGCCGCCTGCGGAGCCGCCGCCCGCGCCGGAGCGTATCGAGTGCTGGGTGTGCTGGCGCAGACGCCGCACGGGAGGACGTATCGCGCTGAAGGGCCAACGGGGTTGGTCGCGCTGAAGGAGCTCGTCTTCGCTTTGGTGCCGTCCGCAGAGCAGCTCGATGCCTTTGAGCGCGAGGCCAAGCTGCTCGGCTCCGTCTCGCATCCACAAGTCCCGCGGTTGATCGAATCCTTTCGGGAGGGCGAAGGTACGTCGCTGCGGCTGTATATCGCGCAAGAGCTGGTGGATGGGGAACCTCTCTCCAAACGCATGCAGTCCCATGTCATCGACGAAGTGGAGGGAAGAGCCATCGCACATCAAGTGCTCGAGATCCTCGGCTACCTGCATCACCGCGGCATCGTGCACCGCGACGTGAAGCCGGCGAACATCTTGCGCCGGAGCGAGGGGACGCTCGCGCTGGTGGACTTCGGAGCCGCTCGTGCTTTGGAAGGAGTAACCCACGGCGCCACGCTGGTCGGCACGTTCGGGTACATGCCGCCCGAGCAACTGGGTGGCACCGTCGACGCGACGAGCGACCTCTATGCGCTGGGTGCAACCCTGGTTCATCTGATCGGTCGAAAAGCTCCCGCAGACATTTTCGGACCCAGCCTGGAGCTGAGGCTGGATCACCTAAACGTCTCGCGGAGCTTTCGCGCGTTCCTGGCTTACCTCACCGCCCGGGCACGCAGGTCGCGGCCGCGCTCTGCTGCGGAAGCGCTGCGGGCTCTCGATTCAGCGCCGTCCTTGCGCCGCCCGCTTCGGACTACGGCTTTGGCCGCAGCGATCGCGCTTTTCCTGGTGACCGTCGCCTTTGGGCTGCGCCTGGCAGTGAGCTGGCTGGAGCAAGGTTTGGCGCGGCCTTCCGAGGCGGCTCGGCGTGCACGGCTCGAGGCGCTCAACCGGGAGCTGGCCGCGCCGCCGCAGATCGCCGCCTCCCCCGCGACCGGCCTCAAAGCGTCAGGCCCCTCGTCCGATGGCTCGGACTACCGCGATATTTCCATTGGGCGATTGCTGAACGGGGAAAAATTGCGACAGCTCGATCCTGAGCTTCCCAGCTGCTACCGCAGCGCAGGCGTCGAGCTTGCTCGGGTTCGAGTTTGGCCTGTTCCGAATCATTTGCAAGTCAAGATGGTGCTGCACTCGCAGAACCCGCAGTGCGACTGGCTGCCGCTGGAGGTCACGGTGCGGACGCTCGGAGGCGCTGCTCTGCGTCGGCTGAGCAGCCAAGGAGATACGCCGCGCGACGGTTGGCGGGAGATTTTGTACAACTTCGCGCTTCCTGCCCGCGAGCCGGCCGCACTGGATCAGGCTGAGCGTAACGCGAGCACGAGCCAGCCTGAAACCGAGCGAAAAGTACTTGCCATCGCGGCTGTCCGGCTCGAGCTAGCGGGCCCGTCCCGTCCGCTCGAAGCGTGGCGCTTGGACCTGGATCGAGGGGAGGTTCGCCGAGTCGGGTACGCATTGGCCGGACGCATCGAGGCTCCCGAAGCGAGAATTCAGATTCCCCTTCCCGCCGGATGCGCCCATCTCGAGCGCGGCGCCCTGGACAAACTGTGGATCGAACAACCTGCCGCTGGGCAAAAGCAGCTCGTGCTGCACGGTCTTTATTCTAAGCGGAAGGACAGCACCGAGCACTGCCGGCCAGGAGCACAGCTGGCGCTCCTGGAGCCCACCTCGAAGGAGGTTGCAAGAGCGCGGCTCGAGCCCGATGGGCAAGTGAGCTTCACACTGCCGCTTCCGGAAAGCCGCGACCGACTGCGAGTGGCGCTGCGCGCGCCCACCGGAGTGGCCGCCGTCCTTCGGCTCGACTTGCTCCGGGCTACCGCCGAGGCGGAGGCGTTCGCTGCCGTCGCGCCATGAGCTGGTTCCGGCTCCCGTTCGATACCGATGCAAGCACGTTTTCCACCGGAAGCCGTCCTCCGGTGGGCGGCCGTGTTGCCAAGAGCGCGGAGATCGACGCGCTCTTCACGCAGGCGAGGAAGCCGCATGGCAAGCGGCGGCAGCCACAACCAGCGGCATAAAGCGCACACAGTTGATTGTTGGTTGCAGCACGAGCGCCTGGCCGGGACGGCAGATTTGGCTCATGGCATGCCGTTACTGAAGTGCGAGGGGTGCACGGTAGTACCCGAGCGAGGCTGTGACTCCGAGGCGCGCGAGCGTCGCCGGCATGTCGAACCCGATGCTTTGGTAGTACGTGCGAACCTTCTCGCCAGCCGCCGCAATCGCTTCAGGGCTCTCCCAGACGGCGACCGTAACGATGTTGAAAGTAGTCGGACCGCTGGTTTTCTCGAAGACCATGTGACTCATGAGACCAGGGAGCGTCTCGATGAATGCGAGATTGCGGCGCATCGCGGCTTCGAATTCGGCCCGCGAGGCCGCAGGTACCGCGAAGGCGTCGATGCGGAACTGGAGGTTGGGGTGGGCTTGAAGATCGATCGTGAGGGGAGCATGCATTGGAACCTCTGTTGTCGCCGTGTTTTTCATCGCCGAGCCCGCCCAGGCCGTCGGCCGGCAGCCGACGTCTCCTCCCGCGGCGAGCAGGCTGAGCAGGGCGGACAGGCGCAAAGCGTTGAATGAGTTCATGCCGACAACATAGCCTCCGAATTACACCCCGGCCGTGATGATTCGTGACATGTATAATCACCAACCGTGAGCTTATCGCAGCTCGATCTCAACCTGCTTTTGGTGCTGGATACGGTACTCTCCGAGCGAAGCGTCGTCCGCGCGGCGAGGCGCCTTCACGTGACCCCGTCCGCGATCAGCAACGCGCTGGCTCGGCTTCGCTCAACGCTCGGCGATCCGCTCGTCATCCGCAGCGGTCGTGGAATCGTCCCGACGCCGCGGGCAGCCGGGCTGGCGCCGTCGCTCAAGCGCGCCCTGAGTGAGCTCGAACGTGCCGTCCAGAAAGATGCCTTCGACCCGGCAACCACGACCAGGCAGTTCACGCTCGCGATCGCCGATGCCGGCCAGATCGCTCGCCTTCCGCGGATGGTGAGGTTTCTCGCCAAGGAAATGCCACGCGCTCGGCTCCGCGTCGTGGGGATCGATACCTACCTGTCGTCGGGCGGTCTCGCCGGCATCGAGGTCGACGTGGCGATGGTAGCGGTGGCGGAAAAAGGACCCGGCATCCACATCACGCCGCTCTACGAAGAAAAGAGTGTGCTCGTTGCTCGCAAAGGCCATCCGTCCGGAGGTCGAATCACGAAAGCCCAGCTCGCGCAGCTCCAGCACGTCGATGTCCAAGTCGCCCCAGGTCGCGGATACCGCGAGCTGGCACAGAGCTACGCGCGCCTTGATATCCAGCGGGAGGTCGTGGTGGTCGTTCCGAGCTTCATCGCCGCGGCGGCAGTCGTCGCGGAGACCGATTTCGTGGCAACGTTACCGACGAGCCTCGTGGAGGTTCTCGGAGAGCGGCTCGGGCTGCGTGAGATGATCGCCCCGGCGCCGAGGATCACGACCGTAATCAAGCTGGTGTGGCATGAGCGGACGCTCGATGACCCGGCGCTGCAAGCGTTTCGAAAGATGCTGGCGAGGGCCGCAGCGTCTTGATGCCGCTTTTCACCTTATCGAGGTTGTTTCAATAACATTGCCAAGCATCTCGTCGCGCGAGCCCGTAGATGAAAGACGAGCCTTCGACGTCTCCGCAGACGCGCTAAGGGACTGAACGGCCTGTTCCGGCAAGAGCCACCAGCACGCTAGCACGCCCATCGATCCGAGCCCTACGAATGCGAGTGGCGCCAAAACCGGCGGTTCTCCCGTCTTGATTCCCCCGCTGTCGCCGGGACGCAGCGCCCACGCTGCGAAAACTTGGAGTACTCCGGAGATGGGATGGCCTTTGCTGTGAAACCAAAGCCCAAGCAAGCCAACCAGTAGAGCAGCCGCAAATCCCACCAGCAACACCTGACGCCCGCCGCGATCCCATCGGGTCAATGCAACCGCTGAAAGCACGAGCATGGCGCTGCAATACGCGAGCGGTATCCAGGACTGCCATGCTTCACCCAGCGCTTCCCGGTGCTCAAATCGAATTTCCATCAGGAGCAGGGAGAGAGCCCCCAGCAAGCCAATCACAATCAGCTTGCTGAGGGTGGCGGGCTTGGACATCAACTGTTCGCGTGTCATTTGTCCACCGTTGT
>Ga0126378_10002276_pt1 | contig 14195 bp, 12 predicted proteins | sample PanSoiMetPlot_23_FD_92587 | JGI IMG/M metagenome (GOLD analysis project Ga0126378, IMG submission 92587) | Tropical forest soil microbial communities from Panama - MetaG Plot_23 | ecosystem: Environmental > Terrestrial > Soil > Tropical forest > Bulk soil | place: Panama | collected 2016-02-17 | reverse complement strand
CCAGGGCTCGGGAGTTCGGTCGAGAAGGTCGGCGATCGATGGTTCGTCGAGACCTCGGAAGGGCGCGTTGGCTTCGCCTTCGTTCCGCACAATGAATACGGTGTCCTCGATCACTACGTCGCGTTGCCCTCAGGCGAAGTTCTGTACATCCCGCTGCGGGTGATCGCAGACGAGCGCGGGTGTGAGGTGGTGTTCACGCTGAGGCGGCGTCCAGGCTTGACCGACGAGGACTTCGGAGCTGACGTGGGTGCCGTGGCAGCAGACCTCACCCGGCTCAAGCAGGTGCTTGAAGGACTGTGACTGAGGGCTGGTAACTCATGGATCTGTTCGACCTGACCGGCAAAACGGCGGTCGTGACCGGTGGCACCCGTGGCATCGGCTTGATGATCGCCCGCGGCCTGCTCCAGGCGGGCGCGGACCGGGTCTACATCAGCTCGCGCAAGGCCGAGGGATGCGCGGACGCCGAGCGTGAACTCGCCGCGGACGGGCCGGTGACGGCGATCCCGGCCGACCTGTCGAGCGAGGCCGAGTGCTTGCGGCTCGCGCAGCTGGTCGGCGAGCGCGAGTCGGCCCTGCACGTGCTCGTCAACAACGCCGGGGCCACCTGGGGCGCGCCGCTGGCCGAGTACCCGGCGACGGCGTGGGACAAGGTCGTTGACCTGAACCTGAAGTCACCGTTCTTCCTGACTAGGGCGTTCTTGTCGTTGCTTGAGGCCGCGGGGACGCATGACGATCCCGCGCGCGTCATCAACATCGGCAGCATCGACGGACTTCGCGTGCCGCCGCTGCCGACGTACGCGTACTCGGCGAGCAAGGCCGGGCTGCACCACCTGACCAGGGTGCTCGCGAGGGAGCTCGGCCCCAGGCACATCACCGTCAACGCCATCGCGCCTGGCCCGTTCGAATCGAAAATGATGGCCGCGACGCTGCGGTCCTTCGGCGACGCGATCGCCGAGGCCGCGCCGCTGCGGCGGATCGGCCGGCCCGACGACATGGCGGGGGCTGCCGTGTTCCTCGCCTCGCGAGCAGGAGCCTACGTGACAGGTGCCGTGCTCCCGGTCGATGGCGGGATCGGCACGACCGTCTGAGCCGGCTCCCGCCGACGCCACGAAGGGCGCGCCGCGGGAAGGCGCGCTCCCAATCGCGGCCTTCAAATATCCGTCACCCGACCGATGTCTCCGCCTGAAAGATTCATGAGCATTTGTCATGCAATCCCTGGCGCAATTGCGCCAGGCAGCTGACCGGCTCTATCCGGGCTCGGCGGTGCGGCCTCCCCTGCCGCACCGCCTCAGCGGCCCGGGCAAGGAAGTCAGATGAACACCATCACGACGACGCGCCCGACGGTCCAACGCCCGCTCCGTACACCCCTGCCCGTCGGCCCGACTGCGCCTGGTGAGGCACGGCATCTGGTCGTAGCGGCCGTCAGGGACTGGGACGTGCCCGTCGACCCGCAGGTCGCGGCCCTGCTCACCAGCGAGCTGGTAACGAACGCCATCCGGTATGAAAAGGGCGACACGATCACGCTCTTCATTACCTGCTCGTGCGGCCACCTGCGCGTTTATGTCCACGACACGTCACGGTGCGCGCCGGTTCCGTTGGAGTCGCCTCTCGACGCCGAGGAAGGGCGGGGCCTGATGATACTTGCCAGCCTGTCCACCGACTGGGGCCATTACCGGACCCCGACGGGCAAGGCTGTCTACTTCACGCTCGCGTTTGAGTCGGCTGCTGGCGATGACGGCAACGGCTCGCCGGCCAGCCACCGCGGGTTCCGCGGTGCCGTCGACTATTAGCGCTCGGCGGGCGAGTTGCCGCCGCGCCGCGATCAGCTCGATGTGACTGCGCGCCGCGCCGACTCGCGGGCGATGTCAATGCGCGAATGGACGTCGAGCTTCTTCAGGATGTGCGAAACGTGGGTGGCAACGGTTCGCCTGGATGTGAACAACTTGGCCGCGATCTGCGGGTTCGACAATCCCTCTTCCACAAGTGCGGCGACTGTCACCTCGGTCGGCGTCAGGCTGTCCCAGCCGGTCCGCTTCTGCCTGTGCTTCGCGCGCGGGCCGCGACGTATGCCGTGCGCCCGGAACTGGGCCTGCAGCCGGCCGACGTCCGCCGTCGCGCCCAGCGAGCCGTAGGTCTCAAGGGCGCGGGTGAAGGCATCCCGCGCGAGGCTCCGGTCGTCGCTCCTGATAAACAGGCCAGCCGCGGCCTCAAGCGCCTTGGCCCGAAGGAGCGGGCGGCCCGCATCGGCGTATCGGGCTGCGGCCCCGATCAGCTGGGCGGCATCGCGCTCCAGTACGCCGCGGCAGTACAAGTCATTCGCCTGACGCCGCGGAATCGTCGATCCAGAGGCGAGGGCCGCGGCGTGGCCGGCGAACGCCTTCGCCATGGTGAGATCACCAATCTGCGCCGCCAGCCGTACAACGTCCGCCACCACGTCCTCGATCTCGGAATGTTCCTCGTGATCGCCGGCAAACCCAGCTGTCAGCGCCGCCAGTGCGTCCCGCGGCACGCCGGCGCGTTCGCGCTCCACGCTGCGTGCGAGCGCGAGCGATGGGACCACGCGGTGTCCGATCCGCTTGGCGTAGTCGGCGGCCGCAGCGAGATGGTTGCGCGCCGCGCCGAACTCACCACGGTGAAAGCAGATCACCGCCGCGATGCCGAGATCGCTGCAGGCGGCCGCCGGTTCTTTAAGCTCCGCCTGGATGACCTGGACCTCTGCCATCGCAGCTTCCCAGCGCCCCGTGTCGAACAGCAGCTGGCCAAGTGCACTGTGCGCCTGCGCCAGCCGGTTGACGGTCCCGACCTGATCGGCGAGGTGCCGTGCCCGCGTGGCCGCGCCGAGCGCCTCATCATGCCTGTCGAGGTTGCTCAGGACGATGGCCTTGTTGATCTGGAGCAGCAGCCGCAGGTCAATCAACAGCGGATCCGCCTCAGTCGTCGCCAGCGCACGTTCGAACAACGGCAGGGCTTCTGCCATCTGCCCTCGCACCCCGGCCACGATCGTCAGCACGTGCAGCGCCCAGGCGACTGCCCAGCCATCTGCTCCCTCGGACGCCACTGCGAGCGCGAGTTCCGCCACGCGGCCGGCCTTCTCGACTTCACCGATGATGCTGTGCGTCCGCGCAGCCAGCACGAGCAACCGTGCCCGCTGCCGCGTCGTGATTCCAGGCGCCGCGAGCGCCTCATCGAGCGTCGTCAGAGACTCGGCGAACCGGCCGATCCGCATGCGGCACTGCGCGAGCGTCCAATGCAGGTCGACGACAAGGTCGGGCTCGCAAGCATGTACGAGCGCTCGACTCGCTACTTGCTCGGCCTCGGCCGCGTCGCCGACGCGGTACAACGCCTCGGCAAGGCGAGCTGCCAGGCGGGCTTGCTGCACCGATCCGACGGGGGAATCTGCCGCCGCCTTGCGGAGCAGGTCGGCGGCGACCTGGGGGGCCCGGTCGACAAGAAGCTCGGAGGCACCGGCCAGCCAGGTCAGGATCCACTCATCGACTGATGTGCCCGCACCGCCTGACCCGTCCCCGACTGCCCGTAGCAGCTGCCTGGCTACACGATCTGCGGGCGCGCCGGCATCCGCGAGAGCCCGTCCGGCCTCGCGGTGCCAAGCGGCGCGCACTGACATTGGCATCTCGTCGTACAGCGCAGCGCGGATCAGCGGATGCCGGAATCCGAGCGTCTTACCGGATGCGGTCAAGACTCCGGCGGCTAGCGCTTCGTCTATGGCCGGGACCAGATCCGCGACTGCGCGGCCAAGGATGATCGCGAGTTCCCGCACTGTGAAGTCCACCCCGAGCAGCGCTGCCGCCCTCAGCACTTGGCGCACATGCCCAGAAACGAAGCCGAGACGATCGGCGATCGCCGCTGAGAGGGACGCCAGCGGGAAGCCGTCCACCACCTCCGCAGTCCCCCGGTTGCTGATCCGCAGCCCCGAGCCGCGTGCCAGGAAGCCGATCAGCTCAGTGACGTAGAGCGGATTGCCGGCCGCGCCGTCAGCTAGCCTGAGCAACCCATCGTCGGGCCTGGCCCCGGCCAGCGCGGCAACCAGATCCGCGACTGGCCCATGCGCGAGACCTGTGAGTTGCAGCCGCGCGCTGCCGTCCACGGCTCGCCGCAGGGCCAGCAGGTCTTCGCGCTGAGGCACCGGCCGCATCATCCCGATGAGAAGCAACGGAACCTGCACAGCTGATCTGGCAAGACGCGCCCACAACGTGACAGTGGCCTCATCTGCCCACTGGAGATCGTCGATGACCAGGATCGTCGGCCGGTCAGCGCAGAGCTCAGCCACCAGCGCGAGCAGTTGTTCGGCCAGCACGGCAGACGCGTCTAGGCCGCGACCGGTGCTGACGTCGCCCTGCAAGATGCGGACGATCGTCCGGCGCCGGCTATTCGCGGATGGTTCACGCACTCGGAGGCCATCGAGCACGGGCAGCAGCGATAAAGCCTGTCCGAGCTCGTCCCCCGCGCCCCAGAACACCTGACAGCCAGCCTGTGCCCCTGCTGCCAGCGCCGCCCGAACCAGCGATGACTTGCCGATGCCCGGCTCGCCTTCGATGAGCACCGCGCTTCCCTGGCCGGCGCCCGCTCGGGCGATGAGCCTGCCCAGCATCGCCATCTCGGTGTCACGACCGAATAGCGCGCCGGCCGGGGGCACGGTAGGCACGCGGAAACTTTACTACTGGACCATTAATAGGAACAAGTGGAGGTTTCGGGAGTCTCCTACTAAATCCCACTGAGCTTGGCCCGGCATGCATCTGCGGATGGACCGGCAGGTCCGATCTTGGGGTGGATGCCGCGGGCGGGCAGCGCGACTTAGCTTTCTCGTGGCCGGCAAGTAGCCCGCCAGTGAGGAACGGCGGTGATTTCCTTGCCGATTGCCAGCGCTGCCCGCTCGACAGAGAGCGCTGCACGCACGGAAGAACTGGTGAAGTGCTACGGCAGCGGCCAATCGCAGGTCCGCGCACTCGACGGCGTGAGCATCGAGATCCCGCGTGGTTCGTTCACGGCGGTGATGGGACCGTCTGGTTCTGGCAAGTCGACGCTGCTGCACTGCATGGCCGGGCTGGACAACGCCGATGACGGCCAGGTGTGGATCGGCGGCGACGAGATCACCTCGATGCACGACCGGCAGCTCACCCGGCTCCGTCGCGACCGGATCGGATTCGTGTTCCAGGCCTTCAACCTGCTGCCCGTGCTGTCGGCGGCTGCCAATATCACGCTGCCGCTCGACATAGCGGGCCGGTCCGCAGACCGGGCCTGGCTCGCGACGGTCGTCGACGCGGTCGGGCTTGCCGACCGCCTGGCGCACAGGCCCAGTGAGCTGTCCGGCGGCCAGCAGCAGCGGGTGGCGATCGCGCGGGCGCTGGTCAGCAAGCCGGCGGTCGTGTTCGCGGACGAGCCGACGGGGAACCTGGACTCCCGCGCTAGCACTGAAGTGCTCGACCTCCTGCGGCGCTGTGTCTCGGAGTTCGGGCAGACCGTGGTGATGGTGACGCACGACCCGGTGGCCGCGTCATACGCGAAGCGGGTGCTCTTCCTCGCCGACGGGCGGGTCGTCAGCGACCTTGAGGATCCCACGCCAGAGTCCGTGCTCGACCGGATGCGGGCGCTCGGCAGGCCCCGCAGCGGCGACCACGACGGAGAGTAGCCCTGATGTTCGCCGCAACCCTGCGCGGCCTCCTCGCGCATCGCGTCCGGCTGGTCCTGACCGCGCTCGCCATCGCGCTCGGGACCGGATTCATGGCAGGCACGTTCGTATTTACCTCTTCGCTGACGCACAGCCTCGACTCGCTGTTTGCCCAGGCGGCGACGGGCACCGACGTGATCGTTCAGCACACTGCTCCGCCCGGCGCGAACGTAGGTGCTGGCAGCGGCGGCAGCAAGCCGATCCCCGCCGCCATACTGGCCAGGATCCGGTCGCTGCCTGGCGTCGCCGCCGCGTCAGGCGTCGTCACCGGCCGCGCGGTCGTGCTTGGCAAGAACGGCAAGCCCCTGCCAACCCATTTCGGGGTTGCGCTCAGCTGGCCGCTCGGCGCGCCGTTCCAGGCCATTTTCACCCGCAGATCAGGCCGACCGCCGACCGGACCCGGTCAGGTGATGATCGATCGCAACTCGGCCCGCGAGGGCAAGTTCGCGGTGGGCGACCGTATCGAGATTACCGTGGGCGGCCAAGCGATGCCGTTCACGGTGACTGGCATCACCGGTTACGGGACGGCGACGAGCATCGCCGGCGGGTCCACGACGATCTTCAACACAGGGACCGCGCAGCGCCTGTTCGGCCTGGCCGGCCGATACAGCCAGATCGACGTCGCGGCGACCCAGGCAATCTCCCCGCAGCGACTACGCGCGCGAATTGCCCGCGTCCTGCCGTCGGGCGTCGAGGCGCTCAGCGCGGTCAACGCCGAGGCAAGCCAGGCCAGGCAGCTCAACCACCAGCTTCGCTTCCTCACCTACTTCTTCGGCGCGTTCGCGGGCGTTGCTCTGTTTGTGGGCGCGTTCGTGATCTGGAACACGTTCTCGATCATGATCGGACAGCGGATCAGGGAGCTTGCGCTGCTCAGGACGCTCGGTGCCCGCCGCGCGCAGGTGTTCCGCAGCGTGCTCGGCGAGGCGGCAGTGCTCGGCATCGTGGCCGCCGCGGCAGGTGTGCTGCTCGGCATTGGACTCGCTCGAGGCCTCGCGGCCCTGCTGGCAACCTTCGGCGTCGCCCTGCCGATCACAGAGCTCTCTGTCCCGCCGGCCGGCGTCGCCGGGGCGTTCGTAGCGGGAGTGGCAATCACCGTGATCGCCGCGATCCCGCCCGCTTGGCGTGCCACCAGGGTCGCGCCGGTCCAGGCATTGCGCGACGCCGTCCCCGACCCCAGCGGCTTTTCTGCCCGCCGCCTCGCCGGCGGGCTGGTCGTGACGGCCGCGGGAATCGCGCTGTTGCTCGCCGGCCTGTTCGCGCACGCCTCCCTGGCTCTGACGGCGGTCGGCGCCGTCGCCGCGTTCCTCGGCGTCACCGTGCTCGGGCCGCTGTTCGCCAGGCCGCTGGCATTCGCGCTCGGCCAGCCGCTGACCCGCTTGCCTGGCAGAACCGGCGCTCTGGCGCGGGACAACGCGATGCGCAACCCCAAGCGAACCAGCGCCACCGCCGCTGCACTGATGGTCGGCCTCGCGCTGATCGTCGCGGTCTCCGTGCTAGTCAGCTCGGTCCGCTCGGTCATCTCCAGGCAGATCACTGGTGACGCCAAGACCAGCTTTTACGTCCAGGCCGCCAGCGCCGACTCGGGCATCACGCCCGCCGTGGCGGCCGCGATCGCCAAAGTGCCTGGCGTGCGCCAGGTCACGGCGGTGCTCAGGACCGACGCGACCGTTGCAGGCAGCGCGCACCAGAACGTTGACGGCGTTGACCCTGCGGCGATCACGGCGTTCACGACGCTCGACATTCGCGCTGGCTCGCTCTCGTCACTCAGCTCTGGCGCGCTCCTGGTCAGCAAGGCAACGGCGGACAGTCGCCACTGGCGGACGGGCGAGCTGGTCCGGATCGGATTCGGCTCCTACGGCGTCTCGCGGCTGCGCATCGGCGGGCTCTTCACCAATGCCGGCCCGCTGTCGCCGTACCTGATCTCCGCCGCGACGTTCACCGCGGACACGGGGATACACACCGACAACGTGGACCTGGTCAGGGCGCCGTCGTCAGCGCGTGCGGCCCTGCGTAGCGCGCTCGCGCCTTTCCCTGGCGCGCAACTGCTCGACCAGGCAGGGTATGCGCGCAGCCGGGGAGCCACGCTCGGCACGATACTCAACCTGATCACCGCGCTTCTCGTGCTCGCCGTGCTGATCGCGCTGCTCGGAATCGTCAACACGCTCGTACTCTCGGTCGTCGAGCGCACCAGGGAGCTTGGCCTGCTCCGCGCGATCGGGATGCGCCGTGGCCAGCTCGGCCAGATGATCGCGGCCGAATCGGTGATCATCGCGGTCATCGGCGCGGTGCTCGGCACCGCCATCGGCGTCGGCCTCGGCTCAGCGCTGGCGGCCGCGTTCACAAGGTCGCAGGGGCTCACCGTGGTCATCCCGGCGGGCAGCCTCGTCGTCTACATTGTGGTCGCGGCGCTTGCCGGCATGCTCGCCGCGCTGGCTCCCGCCCACAGGGCTGCGAGGATGAACATGCTGGCAGCGATCACCTCGGAGTAGGCGATCCCCGGATTGCGGTGTCTGAATTGGGCAGGATAACGAAATAGTGAAACAACTCGGGCATCTGGATGGTATCGCGACGCGGCCGGGCCGCGTCCGGGCGGTCATTGCTCGCTGGTGGCCGCGGCCGTCTCCCAGGTTCATCGACGCAGCCGTGGCCGTGGCCGTCGCCACGGTCGGCGGGCTTGGCACACTGCCGGCCGGGCGGCAGCATCACGAGCTTGCGGTGGCCGCCATTCTCGTAGCGATGGGATTGGTCCTCTACCCGCGGCGCAGCTTCCCAGGCCTCGTCCTAGCCGCGGTGGCTGTGCTGACCGTTTGCCTGCTCGCGCTGCGCCCGGCATCGGAGGCCGGGTTCATCGCCGTGCTCATCTCGTCCTACAGCGCTGCGGTGTACGGCTCCCGCCGGCTCGCTATCGGGCTCGCAGCGGCTGCCGCCCTGCTGCTCGGGGCGGATGGAATCGCCAACGTGGTCGGGACCGGCAGTTTTTACCACACGAGCGTGCCGCTGCACATGCTGCTCGCGGCCGCCGGCGCGTGGGTCGTGGGCTGGATCGTCCGAAGCCAGCTCGCCGCGAAGGCCGCGCAGCTCGACGTGCTGGCAGAACGGGCCGCGCTCACCGCGGAGCGGCAGCAGGAGGAAGCCAGGCGCGTCCGAATCGGCGAGCGGCTGCGTATCGCGCGGGAACTGCACGACATCGTGGCGCACCACATCACGGTGGCGATCATCCAGGTGTCTGGCGCGCAACGTATCGCGGAGCGCGATCCGGTCAGGGCGCGGCAGGCGATGGCCGAGACGGAACGAACCGCTCGTTCGGCGCTCGACGAGATGCGCAGGTTGCTGAGCTTGCTCCGTTCCGACGAGGCGGGCGACCACGCTCAAGGGGGACCGACCGCATCGTGGGAGCGCGCCTCGGGCGACCCGCTGGACGAGTCCGGCCGAGCGGTGCTGCCAGGCATCGCCGAAATCGGGTCGCTCGCCGAGCGGGTCAGGGCGGCGGGCGTTGACGTGACCCTCGCCGTGACAGGGCAGGCTGACCAGGTGCCGGCCGACGTCGGCCTCGCGGCTTATCGGATCGTGCAAGAAGCGCTGACCAACGTGCTCAAGCACGCGGGCAACGCTCGCGCGATGGTCAGCCTCGACCTGGCCGACGGAGTCGAGATCACCGTGACCGACGACGGCCGCGGAGCGGCAGCGCACCTGAACGGCGCGCTGGGTCCGGGCGCTGGCATCGTCGGCGCGGGCCGCGGGATCACAGGCATGGCCGAACGAGCCGCCGCGGCCGGCGGCAGCTTGACAGCGGGCCCGCGCCTCGGCGGGGGGTTCGAGGTGCACGTGCTGATGCCGCCTGGAGACTGATGATCAGGGTCCTACTCGCGGACGATCAGCCGCTTGTGCGCACCGGCTTCCGGATGATCCTCGAGGTCGAAGACGACATCGAGGTGGTCGGCGAGGCCAGCGACGGAGCGGACGCGGTCCGCCAGGCCGCGACGCTGCGTCCCGACGTAGTGATCATGGACATCCGGATGCCTGTACAGGACGGCATCGCGGCGACCGCGCTGATCGCGGCGGCGGGCACGTCGCGGGTGCTCATCCTCACGACCTTCCATCTCGATGAGAATGTCGTCGGCGCGCTGCAGGCAGGCGCGAGCGGGTTCCTGCTGAAGGACACCGACGCGGCGAAGCTGGTCGAGGCCATCAGGATCGTGCGCGCGGGAGAGGCGATCGTCGCCCCGGCTGTCACGCGCAGGCTTCTCGACCGGTTCGCGCGCCAGCTGACAGCTCGGGGCGACGGACAGGACACTGGTTACGGGACTGCTGTGCGCCGCGCGCTCGATGGCCTGTCGGCACGGGAGACCGAGGTGCTGACGCTGGTCGCGCGCGGACTGTCCAACGCAGAGATCGCGAGCGAGCTCGTCGTGACCGAGACCACCGTGAAGTCGCACGTGCACCACATGCTCACCAAGCTCGGGGCGCGCGATCGGGTCCAACTAGTCGTTCTTGCCTATGAGGCAGGTGTAGCGGGGCGCTGAATCACCCGTGCCGTTACCCTGCGGGCTACTTGTCGCAGTTCGCCAATGTGGATACCGTTTGCTCCATTCTCACAGTCAGTCCGCCCGATTGGGCCGGAGGGGGGCGCAAATGCGTCACAAGCTGGTCGTGGCTGAGCTCGCTGCGACATGCGTTGCTACCGTCATGGCAATTGTCACAATTGCCTGGCCGCAGTGGATCGAGCTGGCGTTCCGCATCGATCCTGACCATCGAGGCGGGGCGTTCGAGCTCCTGATTACCGGGCTGCTCATCGCGGTGGCGGTCGCGTCGGCCATCGCAGTACGCGCGCAGATCCGCCGCGGCCACGCGGCCGCTAACATGGGCGACGCGCGGTGACGACCCCCGGCATCAACGACCTCTTTACTGGCGCCTACCGGAAGGACGTCAAGACCAGCATCTGGCGGGTGGACGGCGCAGTCGCGCCGCCTGAGCAGTACCAAGATATTGGGTCATTGCTCAGCTCGCTTCCCCCTGACGCGCAAATGAGGCCCACCCTCGACGCGTCCGCACCCGCAATGGCGGCAATGACTGCGGTGGCGGCTTCGAGCCGTTTGCCTGCCGAACAGAAGAACGTGGTCGTGCCCGCGTATCTGCATTACGTCAGGAAAGAGGGCGACAACGACTATCACCTGATACTGGGCAGCACCGCGGACTCGACGGCGGCCTACATGACCGCTGAGGTTTCTGGCCTACCTGCCGGCGGCATCGATGTCCCTACGCTCATGCAGGTACGAAGTCAGCTCATGAACCTGCTCGGCCACGAGCCCGGCACCGGCGACTACCAGCCGCAGAACCCGCCGCTGAGCGTCCTCGTCACAGGGTCTCTGTTCTTCGACGGCGGGCATGTTCCTGGTGAGGTCGGGCCCGAGACTGCGAAGACGCCGCAGATCTGGGAGATCCACCCGGTCACGAATTTGCAGGCGCACTGACCCTCGGAGCGGGATCAGCAAGGTAAGCCGGACGGGGCTGGCGGCGGTCGGCATGACCGCCGCCAGCCCAGACCTGGCTACTTGCTGGGACTCGCGACGACCCCTCGCTCGCAGGCAGTGGCGACACGGTCAGCGCCGCAAGTGCTGCTGGGTCCCTACCTGGTACGCCTCAGCCAGCCAGGCAACGAACTCGTCGTCTATTTCAGCCGCGGAAGTGAGGCGGAACGCATGGACGACGTTGCGCGGTGAGATTGTCTCGACCCGTAGGAAACGCGGGCTGTTCACGTATCTGGCCAAGACGAGATGCCCGTTCAGCCAGTTGCGGCGTGGCATGAAGGCGGCAAAGCTCATCCGCGCGTGCAGGGCGATGCGGGTCTTCTCAGGCAGCACCTCGAAGGGCCCGAGTTCCCGTACCGCTTCCAGAACCCGCTCGAAGGTGTCCCGCACACCCGGCACCGTCCGGGCGAAATGCCGCTCGAGATCGCCGAGCGCGCCGCATGTGTGGACCTGGTTCCGGTTCGCGAACGTGCGCCCGCACTTCTGGCAAGTCCACATGGCGGTCATGCGTACAGCCTGGCTCAGCTGCCGCCGACGGGCCACAGCATGCGCTCAGCCCTTCCGGCATTTCAGTGGATCCGCGTGGATGCGACCGTGCGGGCAGACTCCGTCGGCGTGTGCGCTCAGCGTCCAGCGCTGACCAGCACGGGCGCCGGCTCCTGGCCTCCCGGAGCTGGCGCGCGCCGCGCGCTGACGCCCAGCGCCGACAGGGCTCCTGCCACAGACATGAATGCGGCAGCGGCCAGGCCAGGGCGGAACCCGGCTATCAGCTTGTCAGGCGAGCCGAGGTTTCCGTTCGCGGCGAATACCGCGGCGACGATAGCCACTCCGAACACACCGCCGAACCGCTGCAGGGTGTTCTGCACTCCAGAGGCCTTGCCCATGTCCGCCGGCGGCACGGCGTTGAGCGCGCTGGTTGGCACGCTTGGAATGGCCATCGAGATCCCCACGCCGGCCAGCACGAGCGGTCCCACAAGCTGGCCGTACCCCACCGTCGCGGTCGCGGTGAGCGCGATCCATAGCAGCCCGGCCCCCTGCATCGCAAGGCCAGCGACCATCAGCGGCCGCGCTCCCACTCTGTCAGCCAGCGAGCCCGCTGCCGGCGCGACCAGCAGCGGCGTGAGCGTCCACGGCAGGAACCGCAGACCCGTGCTCAGCGGTGAGTGACCGAGCCCGAGCTGGAAGTACTGCGACATCAAGAAGGCCGCCGCCGTGATGCTTGCGAACATCAGGAAGCCAGTCGCGTTGGCCGCCCCGAACGAACGGACCCGCAGCAAGCGAAGCGGCAGCATCGGCTCGCTAGCACGTCGCTCCCACGCAATGAAGCCGGCGATCAGCGCGGCAGCGGCGATCAGGGCGCCGATCACTTGCGGGCTGCCCCAGCCGACATCGGCGGTCCTGACCAGGCCCCAAGCGAGCGCGACGGAGCCGCCTGCGGCCAACGTCACGCCTGGAAGGTCCAGCCTGGCAGCGGGCCCGTAGCTCTCGGGCAGCCGCGACATCGACAGCACGGATGCCACCAGCCCGATCGGCACGTTGATCCAGAAGATCCAGTGCCAGTCAAGCCCTTGCACGACGGCGCCGCCGACGAGCGGGCCTCCTGCGATGGCAAGCCCGCCAATAGCGCCCCAGATCCCGACCGTGGTCGCCCGGCGCTCTGCGGGGAACGACGAGGCCAAAATAGTGAGGCTGAGCGGGGTGACCAGGGCCGCGCCCAGGCCCTGCACCGCACGCGCGGCGATCAGCAGGCTCGCGTTTGGCGCCAGTGCACAGGCCGCTGACGCCACGGTGAACAGGAGCAACCCCGCGACGTACATCCGCCGCCGGCCGAGCCGGTCACCCAGCGCGGCTGCCGTGATGATTCCCGCCGCGAGCGTGAGCGTGTAGGCGTTGACCGTCCACTCAAGCGTCGAGACGCTCCCACCGAGCCCGGCATGGATCGCGGGCAACGCCGTGATCACCACCAGCGCGTCGAGGGCTGTCATGAAAAATGCCACCGACGTGAGCGCAAGCGCCCAGGCGGCGGACTTGGTGAGCCGCATGTCCCACCTCCGGGGACCGGGCAGCGGAGCCTTCTGGCGCCATGGGACCGCCCGGATCACCCGTCCTACGGAGGCGGGGGGCAGGAAATCGACACTGCCCGGCCAGAAACTTTATGTATCTGGTCGCTCGGCGGCGCGCCGCTCCAACTCCATGCGCAGCACTTCGTTGTCGGTCGCCGCGATCGCCCGTGCCCAGGCAGCGGTTGCCTCGGCAGCGCGGCCCGCACGGTCAAGCAGGTCCGCATGCGCGGTGTGCAAGGGGGCGTAGCCGTCAAGCTCGCCCGAGGCGACCACTGGCTCGAGCACCGCGAGCCCGGCCAGCGGGCCGTCAGCGATACCGACGGCGACTGCTCTGTTCACGTCGATCACCGGAGACGGCGAGCGCCTGGCCAGCTCTGCGTACAGGGCCGCGATCTGAGCCCAGTCGGTCTCGTCGAACGACGGAGCCTGGGCGTGCAGCGCGGCGATGGCCGCCTGAAGCTGATACGGGCCGGGCGAACGCCGCTGCACCGCGGCGTCAAGCACCGCCGTGCCCTCCGCGATGAGTTCACCGCTCCACAGCGCTCGATCCTGATCTGCCAGCAAGACCGCCCTGCCCTGCTCGTCCACCCGCGCCCTTGCGTGGGAGTGGGCCAGCAACATGAGGGCAAGCAGCCCGGCACATTCGGCATTATCGGGCAATAGCCTGTGCAGGACCCGCCCCAGCCAGATCGCCTCCGCGCACAAGTCAACCCGGACGAGCTCGTTGCCGCCCGTGGCGGCATAGCCCTCGTTGAACACGAGGTAGATGACGGCCTGCACCCCGGCGAGACGGGCGCCGAGCGCGCTCGCGGGCGGCACCTCGAATCTGATTCCCGCCTCGCGAATCTTCCGCTTGGCGCGGACGAGGCGCTGCGCCAGCGTCGGCTCGGGCGTCAAGAACGCGGCGGCTATCTCCCT
>Ga0126378_10002275_pt1 | contig 14195 bp, 10 predicted proteins | sample PanSoiMetPlot_23_FD_92587 | JGI IMG/M metagenome (GOLD analysis project Ga0126378, IMG submission 92587) | Tropical forest soil microbial communities from Panama - MetaG Plot_23 | ecosystem: Environmental > Terrestrial > Soil > Tropical forest > Bulk soil | place: Panama | collected 2016-02-17 | reverse complement strand
GCGAAGCCGTAGCGGCCTTCGTGGTCGGCGACACCGGCTTTGAGGCTGACGTCCGTGAAAGTCCCGTCGCCATTGTTGCGAAAGAGATGGTCGCCCTCGCCGAGCAGGCCCATGGGACCGCAGAAGACGTTGACGCCGCGGTATTGGCAGGCACCTTCGGGAACGCCGGCCTTCCCTGCCAGGATGGGATGGTCGACATCGTAGTGAACGTAGCCGGGAACGAAGAGGTCAAGCAAGCCGTCGCGGTCGTAATCGCCCCAAGTTGCGCCGGTAGACCAGCCGCCGAGAGTCACACCGGCTTTTTCTGCGACATCGGTGAACGTGCCGTCGTGATTGTTGTGATAAAGGCGGTTTTTGCCGTAGTTGGAAACGTAGATGTCGGGCCATCCGTCGTTGTCGTAATCGGCGACGGCAACGCCGAAGCCCCAGCGATCATTGGAGACACCGGCTTTTTCGGTGACGTCGGTGAAGGTGCCGTCATGGTTGTTGTGAAGGAGCATGGCGCGAGGCGCGGGCTCAGAGCCTTTGACGGCGGCGATGGTCGACCCGTTAAGGAGATAAATGTCGAGCCAGCCATCGTTGTCGTAATCAAGAAGAGCAACACCGGAGCCGGGAGCGTCAATGATGGTGGATTTTTCAGGAGAGCCGGAACGATGGTGAAACTTGTCGAGACCGGCTTGATGAGTGATGTCAACGAAGACGACGGGAGCGTTGTCGACGAAGCCGCCAGCAGTGATGGGGCGCGAGTTGGAATCTTTGACAGGAGAGTGAATACCGCCGGTGGCCATCCCGGAGGGGCGAGGGAGCGGAACATTCTGCGGCTTGTCCGGTGGAGTCTGCGTGGATTGCTGGCTGAGAGCAAATTGTGCAAGCGCCAAAATGGTTAGGAGCACTCCGGCAAAGAGACCCAGCGGCAGGGAACGGTGTGGCGCGCGGCCCAAGTTCATTTTAAGGAAGCGCCGGACACAGGTTCATCGACCTGGAGGATTCGATCGACGGTGACATTTTTCAACCTTTGCTGGATGCCACTCGGCCAGCGAATCTCGATGGATTGCGCGAGGGATTCCGGGCCTAGGCCGAAGTGAACCCGTTTGTCGCTCGAAGACAAATAGCTGCCGGCGGTGGAGACGGTGGCGCATTGCTGGCCTTTAGCGGTGACGAGCTTGACTGCGGCACCGATGGCGTCGCGATTGCTTTTGTGGCCGACGAGCTTCAGCGTGATCCAGTGATTTTGTGTGGGCGTTTCGTTGTGCAGGATGTGCGCCGGTCCGTCGTTCGTCGACACGATGGCGTCGAGGCGGCCATCGTTGTCGATGTCGCCGATGGCCATGCCGCGGCCGAGCCAAGGTTGGCTAAAGACGGCGCCGGAAGCGGAAGAGACGTCGACAAAATCTTTGCCGGTGTTGCGGAGCAGGAGCATGGGTTCGCGGTAGCGGAGATTCGGATAGCTGAGCTCGACGGTGTCAAGATCGTGGCCCTGGGCGATGAGGAGATCCTTCCAGCCGTCGTTGTCGTAGTCGAGGAAGCGAACACCCCATCCGGAATGTGGCAGGGTCAGGCGGGCAACGCCAGAGGTGAAGCTGTCGTAGGTGAAGGTGGAGTCGCGGTTGTTTTGATACAGCGCGTAACGCTGGTTGGCAAGGTCAGTAACGATCAGATCCGGCCATCCGTCATTATTATAGTCGGCGAAATCCACTCCCATGCCGGCGAAAGTGCGGCCGTCGCCGTCGACGGCGACTTCGGAGACGAGGCCCACCTCTTCAAAGGTTCCGTCGCCTTTGTTGTGATAGAGGAATTCGACCATAGAGTCGTTGGCCACGAAGAGGTCGATGTGGCCGTCGCGGTCGTAATCGGCGAGAGCGACACCTAGGCTCTTACCGGGTTTTGCGAGACCTATTTTCTGCGAGACTTCCGTGAAATGACCGTTGCCGTCGTTGTGATAGACGAGCGGAGAAATGGCCTGAAAGACGTCGGGATGGCAATAGGCCCGGTAGCCTTCTTTGTGTTCGCCACACCAGATGTCGTCGAAATCCCAGTGAAGATAACGGAGGACAACCAGATCGAGCAAGCCGTCATTGTCCAAATCGACCCAAGTAGCAGAGGTCGACCAGCCAGATCCGGCAACGCCAGCTTTCTCGGTAACGTCGGTGAAAGTCCCGTCGCCATTGTTGTGGTAGAGCTTGTTGCCGCCGTAGGCAGTAACGTAGAGATCCTCGAAGCCGTCGTTGTCATAGTCGCCGACGGCGGCGCCCATCCCATAACCAGAGCCTTGCAAACCGGCTCTTTCGGTAACGTCTTCGAAGCTGCCGTCCGGCTTTTGGTGATAAAGACGATTCCAGTAATTTGGTCCGGTCTTCTGGGGGATGGAGCCTTTGGGCGTGGGATCCTGGAGGGGCGCGCCGTTGACAAGAAAAATGTCGAGCCGGCCGTCATTGTCATAGTCAAAAACGGCGACACCGCCACCCATGGTCTCTGGCAAGTAGTGCTTGGGTGTATGCGAAGAGAGGTAATTGAAGTGGACTCCCAGGGCGGATGTTACGTCGGTGAATTTTCCCGGCAAGGGCTTCTCCGAAACAGAAGCTGGACCGGTTTGCCGGGCAGCGGCAGCCCCGATAAGTAACGCAACCAAGGAAAGGCCCAAGAGAGCACGCATATCTGAGTGATTGATATTACAGCATGACAGCGGGAAAGGCCGCGTCAAGAGCTTGCTGCCTGTCGTTACGAGGGAATGGCGACAGATATCTTTCGAGCATGGAACAGCTTAGGCGGGAAGGTTCAAATGACATCGAAGTGGATTGACACCGCGGGAATCCCTAGGAAGAGTGCACCTAGGGCAAAGCGGACGCGTGTGAGATTTGGGCGGCTCGTGACTACGTTCCCAAGCGAGTAATGCCCGATTGGGGTGGGGTGAATCACGCGAGTTATGAACATAGGCTTTGCTTTATCCTGGTAAACTCTAAGCGAAATTCCCGTCCGCCCAAGGGGAGTCGTCATGCGAAAATTCCAGAAGATCGTGCTGTCTAGCGCCCCGGTGATCGGTCTTGTTCTGGGCGTTGCGTGCTTCGCTCAGACCACTCGACCAACCGACAACAAACCTGATTTGGGCAAGGAACCGACGCTCTATGTCGTTGGTTACGCGCACCTGGACACGGAATGGCGCTGGGAATATCCGCAGGTCATCAACGAATACCTTCGGAAGACCATGGAGGAAAACTTCGCGCTGTTCGAGAAGTACCCGCACTATGTGTTTAACTTCAGCGGAGCCAATCGCTACCGCTTGATGAAGGAATATTATCCAGCCGAGTTTGCCAAACTCACCGAGTACGTTCGGGCGGGGCGGTGGTTTCCCGCGGGCTCATCGATGGAAGAAGGGGACGTGAATGCTCCGAGCGCGGAGGCGATTTTCCGGCAGGTTCTCTATGGGAATGAATGGTTTCGCAAAGAGTTTGGCAAAGCCAGCGCCGAATACATGCTACCCGACTGCTTCGGGTTTCCAGCCTCCTTGCCGACGATCCTGGCGCACTCGGGCGTCAAGGGATTCTCGACACAAAAATTGACGTGGGGTTCTTCGGCCGACGCCGGAGGGCCGGAATCGAGAGAGAGGACTCCCGAAGGAACGCCTTTTAACGTGGGAGTGTGGATTGGCCCCGACGGTGAGAGCGTTCTCGCGGGGCTGAATCCTGGCAGTTACAGCGCCGGAGTTTATACAGATCTCAGCAAGCCGCTCCGCGAGCCGCCCCCCAACGCCACGCTAAAAGAAATCGAGACGAAGATTCAGGCGCTGCGAGAGAAATATGGGCGGCGAGGTGGACAAACACCTGATCAGAAAGACATCGAAGAGTTCCTGAGCTTGCGCGATCAGCGAGACGGTCTGGTTAAGGTAGAGCAAGAGCGCAACCAAGAATGGTATCAGGGCGATTGGGCTGGCCGAGTGGAGCATAACGGCAAAGTCAGCGACGTCTTCACGGATTACCACTATTACGGGACCGGGGACGTCGGCGGGTCACCGGATGAGGATTCGGTCAAGCGGCTCGAGGCCATCGTCACTAAAGGCACGGCAAGCTTCCCGCCGGAGGGTGAGGCCTCCTTTTTCAGGAGGCAGTCTAATCCCCAATGGCCTCAGGTCAAAGTAGGAGACGGACCGGTCCACGTGATTTCTTCGACGGCTGAGCAAATGTTCCTGGACATCACTCCTTCGGAAGCCAGGCGGTTGCCGAGATACGCCGGCGAAATGGAGCTGACCAACCATTCGGCGGGATCACTCACGTCGCAGGCATACCAAAAGCGCTGGCTGCGCAAAGAGGAATTGCTCGCCGACGCGGCGGAGAAAGCCTCCATTGCTGCGGAATGGCTAGGGGCACGAACGTATCCGCGTGAGCGACTGAACAAGGCGTGGACGCTAGTCATGGGCGGGCACTTTCACGACATCGCTGCGGGCACAGCCACGCCGAAGAGCTACGAGTTCGCGTGGAACGACGACGTCATCGCCATGAATCAGTTTGCGGGAGTACTAACCAACGCAACCGAAGGGGTTGCGGCGGCCCTGAATACGGAAGTCAAAGGCGTCCCAGTGGTGGTCTTCAATCCGCTCAACATCGCGCGAGAAGACGTGGTGGAAGCCAGCGTGGAATTCCCCGGGGGAATGCCTAAAGCGGTTCATGTCATCGGCCCTGGCGCTGAGGAAGCTCCAGCGCAGATCTCGGGCCGAAAAATTCTCTTTTTGGCCCACGTCCCGCCGGCCGGCTACGCCGTTTACGATGTGCAGCCGGGTGAGGCTCGAGGCATCTCGACGCTCAAAGTATCGAACGATTCGCTCGAAAACCAGTATTACCGCGTACGACTGAATGCCGATGGGGACGTCGCCACTATCTTCGACAAAACGATAGGCAAGGAACTACTGGCCGGGCCGGCGAGGCTGGCCATCTCCTACGACAACCCGCAGCAGTGGCCAGCGTGGAACATGGACTGGGACCAGGAGCAGACGCCGCCAAAGGCCTACGTGAGCGGGCCTGCCAAGATTCGCGTTGCGGAAAATGGGCCGGTGCGCGTGGCGCTGGAAGTTTCACGAGAAACCGCCGGTTCGGCGTTTGTGCAAACGATCCGGCTGTCCGCGGGCGACGCGGGCAAGCGAGTGGAATTCGGGAACGTGATCGACTGGAATACGAAGGAGTCCAACCTGAAGGCGGCGTTTCCATTGACAGCTTCGAACCCGAAGGCGACCTATAACTGGGACATCGGCACGATCGAGAGGCCAACGGCAGAACCGAAGAAGTTTGAAGTTCCCTCGCACCAGTGGATTGATCTGACGGACATGAGCGGCGAGTTTGGCACCACGATCCTCACCGAGTGCAAGAACGGTTCCGATAAGCCGAACGATCACACCATCCGGCTCACGCTGATTCGGACGCCGGGCACGGCCGGCGGATATCACGACCAAGCCACGCAGGACATCGGGCACCACGAGTTCGTGTACGGCATTGTCGGGCATGCCGGGGGCTGGCGCGACGGGCAAACCGATTGGCAAGGGCAGCGGTTGAACGACCCGCCGATGGCCTTCGAGACCTCGAAGCATGCCGGAGCGCTGGGGCAGGAGTTTTCTTTGCTGAGGGTGAGCAACCCGCGCATTCGGGTCTTGGCGCTGAAGAAAGCAGAGGAGAGCGACGAGATCATCGTTCGAATGGTGGAGCTTGACGGCAGACCGCAACAGAACGTACGCGTATCGTTCGCCGCGCCGGTCAGCGCTGTGCGCGAGGTAAACGGTCAGGAACAGCCAATGGGGTCCGCAACGGTGACCGACGGCGCACTGGTGACCTCGTTCTCGGCCTATCAGCCGCGGACGTTCGCCGTTAAGCTGGCCACGTCGCCCACAAAGGTCAGCAGCGTGCGTTCCATGCCTTTGAAGCTGCGCTACGACTTCGCAACCGCCAGCAACGACGGCGCGAAATCGACGCAGGGATTTGATGGTAGAGGCAATGCGTTGCCCGCAGAGATGCTCCCTTCGCAAGTCCAATTCGATGGCGTGGAGTTTCAACTTGCCTCCGCAAAAACAGGCGTGCCCAACGCCCTCGCGGCGAAGGGGCAGACGATTGAGCTTCCGGCGGGAAACTATAACCGTCTTTACTTGCTTGCCGCTTCTATCGATGGCGACCAGAAAGCCGCGTTCGAAGTAGGCCGTAAGCGACTTGAGTTGAATATTCAGGACTGGAGCGGATTCATCGGGCAATGGGACGACCGGCAGTGGACTGCGAAAGACGTCGCAATTCAGGCGAGCGGAGGACGACCGGCGCGAACCGCGCACGACGATTACGCCGAGATGACCGGCATCAAGCCAGGCTACATCAAGCGCGCGCCTCTGGCGTGGTACTGCTCGCATCACCACAACGCTGCGGGCGAAAACGTGGCCTATTCCTACTCGTATTTGTTCGGCTACGCCGTCGATTTGGAACCTGGCACCAGAACCATCAAGCTACCGGATAATCCCAGGATCCGCATCCTCGCAATGACCGTGGCGGAGGAAAACCCGAGCATTAAGCCAGCCGAGCCCTTGTACGACGTTCTTCCTCCGGCGGCGGCGGGCGACAGAGGTTTTCTGCTTTCTAGCTCAACCACAAACCTCTCCATCACACAGGGGCGAAGAGCCGCAGTAACGGTCGGTGTGACTCCGAGGAATGGGTTCGGGAGCAGGGTGAGCCTGGCGGCGGCAGGACTGCCGGCCGGAGTAACGGCAACTTTTGGTTTGCCGAACGCTTCTGGAAAAAGCACGCTAACGCTCAAGGCAGAAAGTTCGGCACCCTCAGAGACTGCGACCGTGACGGTCACGGCAACGTCAGGCAGCGTGTCGCATAGTGTCCCTATCCTTCTGAAGGTAGTCGCAGTGAAAACCGGGACAGTCGCAGTCGATCTCACTCCGGTTTACAACCTAACAGGTATCTACACCGATGGGTCGACCTTTGACGAGATTTCTAGCCTTGATGGTGGCGGATTCGCGCTCCCCGAGCAGCCCGTGGGCGCCACGCAAGAATGGGATGGCGTTTTGTTTCGGCTCGGCCCGGCCAATGCACCGGATGTCGTCACGGGGGAGACGGTTACTTTACCGTCCGGTAGGTTTGGCGCCTTGAAGATTCTTGCAACCGGTGTGGAAGGCAGCCAGAAGGCGCAAACGTTCACCGTCGCGTACGCCGATGGAACATCTTCGACTTTCACGCAAAGCCTGAGCGACTGGTATTCACCAGGAAGCTTCAGCGGGGAAACCATGGCCGTGACTGTTCCTTATCGCCTTACCGGCGATGGAGAAACGGATGACGGTACATTTCATATCTTCGGCTACTCGTTCGATCTCGATAGCAGCAAGGTGGTGCGCAGCGTCGCCTTGCCCAGGAACCGTAATGTTGTGGTCCTTGCAATGACGCTCGTCCCTGCAATGAAGTAAAAGAGCACAGGGCGGGTTTACCAGGTTTCGTATCGTCGTGTTCCTTTGTTGAACAATCGCTCTCCGCGTTGTTCTGGGATCTCCTCGCGGCGCTCAAGGCCTGACTTGCCACGGGGCAGATTCCGCGCTTGGGGATAAGCGGAATGCGGGATCCTTATCACTGCTTCCTGAAAGGATGAAGGAGGCGGCCTGTTTTCAGGGAGAAAAACCTCGAGGGGTGGCCACCTCCTTCGGCTTCACGCGGGACAAGGCTAGTTCCCCGGGAGCATTATTGGAACTGTCAAAACAAACAGGCAGCAATGATTCTCGCCCTCTTGCAGTGCAGGCAGGCGCTCAGTCGGTGCGCGTGGGGGGCTTGCGGGTACCTTCGACAGAGGCTATCGACTCCGAGGTTCGGTGTGCGGAGGGGAGCTGGCGTGTGGCGGTAGGGATCGCCATGTGGCCTTCAGCAACGCTCATTCCTATTCCCTCTTTTGCTTTGGCCGGTTGCAACCGCGATGCAGCACGTTGGAGGGTGTCGAGGACCGTAGTTAGCTCTGGCAACGCGGCGATTTCGGGGCGCGTTGGCGTCCAGAAAGGCGTTCCCCTGGTTGATTCATTGCGCATGAGAGCTGCCCGCTGCCCTAGGTAGCATACGGCGAGGCCCACCGCAAAAAAGACCGCCCCCATCTCACTGGCCGTAATGTCCAAACCGATAAAGTGAATGCGAATCTGCTCGGTTTCAACTCGCGGGAGCGCGAAAAAATGGATGCCCTGTGCAACGCAGTAGAACCCCAGGCCTACAATCGCAAGGGCAATGACCCCACGGATAACCATGATCGTGATGTTTTCGGCCGTTCTCATGTTTTCAGAACACATTAAGTGCGGGATTTCCGATTTAGTTACAGTCATTACGCTGAACCCGTTCTCATGCAACAATTCTGCGAGGAGAGGTGCGCCGAAGCACGGCGACATCCGCGAACCCTTAGAGTTGAAGCGCCGCCCCGAGTAGAGCCGCAAGGCCGGCACTTTTGCCGACTCGGAAGAACTCAACACTCCGTCGCTTATGTTGTATCGAAACACTGCATAGAAGACTTGTTGCTGACAGAGCCTGGAGTAATCGGGCAGCCTCGCAAATGGACTCACACCGATGATCTTATGCATGGTGGGCCTACTTTGCTGGATCGCAAATCCTACGCCATGCGAACGTTCGTACTACGATGGATTTTTAAATCAAAGCGAGGCCCGAGAAAACTGCTTCAGGCGATGGCGCACTTGAAGACAGCGTCTAGCTAGGGCCGGGCAGAAAGCCCTCGAGAAGAAGGCGAAGGCGAGTTAGTGGTAGACTTATGCTACGCGCCCGTAGCTCAGATGGATAGAGTACATGCCTCCGGAGCATGGGGTCGTGAGTTCGAATCTCACCGGGCGCGCCACTGAACCAAAGGTCATCGACATGAGTAAATTTTCCGCGCGGTCCCCGGGCCGATTTACTACCAAATCGTCAGGACAGTTTTGGACTGCTGTATCTTGCGGTCGGCCGTAAGCAAGGTCAGTCCCTCGACCAGCGCCGTAGCTCCGATGATTCGGTCTGCAGGATCTTTGGGGTAGGACTCAGGCAGCGTCACAGCGCGGGCGCACACGCGGGCGTTTATGGGCAAAACCACAAACCGCAACTCAACTTCCTGCACGAAGGATTCGAGGCTTATGTCTAGCCGGACGCAGCCCTTGCTCACAAGCGTCGCCAGTTCCATCAGAGTGATACCCGAGATGGCCAGACCGTCCGCGTTGTTGCGCGCACGGTCAATCGCAGTCCTCGCCCGTCGGGAGATTTGCTCCTGGCCAAAGGCCAACCACACCACGACGTGAGTGTCGACGAGAATCACTTCAGTTCACCCCACTCTTCCAAGGAAAGGGCCGGCGAGATGACATTACCGGCGATCTTTCCCTTGCCTGCGAGGAAGTTGTAGATTTCGTCCGTTTGCTGATCGACGGGAACAAGTTTAGCAACGGGCTTGCCACGCTTGGTAATGACGACCGTTTCGCGTTTGGTCTGAACCTCGTCCATGACGGCAAGACAGTTGGTGCACAGCCTAGTAGCGCCCCGGCCGCCCAAAAGAAATACCCTTGCGCAGTTGAAGACTGTCGGAAGTCCTAAGTTAGTCGCCCACAGAGCAAGGAGGGCACGAACGGAAGAGTTCTAAAATCGTCCCCTAAGGCGCGCCATTTTCACTATCTGTCAGGCCACTCACAAAAATCCTCGAAAAGCGATACGGCCAAGCACTACATCAAGCCATCGTTGGCGTTGACGAATGAAGCCTTGGAGAATAGTCGAGGCGACCCATGTTCATAGGATCGAGTTGTGACGCATGCACTGGTCCAGGGCACTTACGCATCGGCCCGTCGACCAACAGAGCGACGTCGCTCCTCAGCGGATTTAGAACAGCCTGCTGATTCCGGCAATTGAGCTACAGCGTGGCTAATCAGCCGTGTGCGCGCAGCCTACGCCACTTGTGCCTGCGAAAAGGCGCGATACTCCTCGTCGGATCGCGCCGGCAAGAGTACCCAAAGTGTGTAAACACCTAGTGCGGTCCCGATAGGAATGTTGAACAGTGAGATGAAACCCACGACGAGGGCCAGAGTCCTTCCCCAGGGTTCGCGTTGCAGCAACCCCAAACCGGCAATAAGGCCGGCGGCAGCTTTAGCTAGAATCAAGCATCCAATGGCGGTGAGAAACGGCCGCAGCCAGCTTGTGACTTCGGGGGGTGGTCCAGCCTGGCTGAAGCGGGCGAACAAAGTGTTGGCGATCACAATCAGGATGATTCCGCCGACAACAAACAGCGAGGTGTACGCCAGCCAAAGAATCCCGAGCAGCCGCACATGTTCCTGCACGCGATTTTTCTGAACATAGATCGCCTCGATGCGTCTAAGCACTTCTTTGCCGCATCGGGCACAACGTTGTTGACCCGGTTGCAGAGACGCACCACACTGATCGCAGAACATGAGTCCTCCCCACAGAACATGCCGAACTCTTCTCTCATGATACGCGGGATGATTGTCTTGAGTTCCGTTTTTGAGGGCGCCGAGGACGAGCTTGGCACTTCTCTGAACGTCTCGAACGAACATCTTCGGTTCAAAAGTGACGCAAGTCGGGTCGAGAATTTGCCGAGCGCGCGACTCCAGGAGAAACCGGAGACGCGTAATGCTGTGGTCTAAACCTTCCAGATCGGATTCAGTGGCTGGTCCATTTCGGACAGATCGCTATGTTTAGCTTGATACCGACGTTGAGCAATTGTCCTGCAGGACTAATCCGCGCCGCCCGGCGGCACGGTTGTAAACGTCGCATAGGTTGGAGGAGCTGATTATCCCAGTGCTATCCAGAATGTATTTGCCTTGCTGAACTAAGTAGCTCGGCAGCTGCCGTCCGCGATTGGAATCCAAGACATCCACCCACATCGCGCCATCGGAGCTGGTCCAAGAAGCTGGACGGAATGCCCAGCAGAACCTAGTTGCAAAACCTAGTTTACCGCCCGTCCTCCAAGGAGCCTTTGAAGCGACTCAATCAGGTCGCTTTCCGCATTGCCTCGCTCAATTTGAGCAATCTGCGGCTCGAATTCTTCAACGATGGCACGATACTCAGGGGTTTGACGCAGCTGCTCAAGATTGTCCTGCCAATCGACCGGAGCCTGCGCATGCGCAGCGCTAGAATCCAGGATAGCTCCCAAAGCGAGATTCTCGGCGATTAGCCTCATGTGCTCACGAAGGAAAGCAGCAAGAGCGCGTCTCTGCTCAGGTGTCATCTCAGTCATTGATTGAATTCCTTGCGAGTCGCGCAAAGAGACTTAACCGAAAGGGGCCTGATGTCAAGTAGACGAGCAAACCCGCGATGCGACCCCTCAGAGGAAACCGCGCAGTCGAAAGCCGTCCGGACCTGTCGCAAACGTCGCTACGAACGCCTATCGGGCTTGTTGTTGGAGCCATCGAAATCTCCACGCTGACGACGGGATTTGGCGCTGCGCCCGGTATTCCATCGAAGCGGCCTAAGCTAGTGGAACGGAACGATTCCGGTTTGCCTGGACTTTTGCACCCTTCGCCTCCGGACCAGCCCCGAAACGGTAAATTCGGCCAGACAAGGCAGCCGCTGTGGAATTGAAAACATTCAGGCCAGGTGGGGCTTTTCGTTCCGGAGACGAGCGCTCTATCCAGCCGAGCTACGGGCGCGCGGTCGCCATTCTCCAGATTACTTTGGAGAAACGCACAAACGGCACGAAACCGATTCGACCTAGGGGTTCCATCCCGTCTAATCCGCTTGCACTAGCGGGCATTCCATCTCGACGTTTGAACTTTAGTTCCCCTGAATGCGACTGCCGGACTACCCGATCGTACGGGAACGTATGCTTTTCGCGAGCTTTTCAACTTCTTCGGCTTTCTTGACCATGGCCAAGGAAAGCACCTGCACAGAATCGGTTTTTTCCACCTCGGTTTTCAATTCACTTGCCAATTGAAAAAGCCGCTCAACGCTTTTCTTGATGTCCTTCTGATTGGCCTCCAGCAACAATTTGGAGTCGATCTTAGGTTCATCGGAATCTTCGTCCTTCTGCACAGGCTTTGGCGAGGGCTGAGCTCCGCCGCCGCCTTGCGCATGCATGGAAGAATTCATGGCTACGATGGGCAGGCCCGAAGCCAGAAGTACGGTAAGAAATTCTCGTCGTGATTCTATCATCCAAAACTCCCTCATGCCTGTTGCTCACGTTTGGGCAACGCACGAACCACTGCCGCTGCGGAACCCCTTCCAATGTTATACTCCCCCTCTCATAGAAATCATGCCAAGTTCTTTCTATCATTGGGTGGAGTTGAACATTCCCACTGCCCTTCGACTGGTGGGCATCTTCGTCCTTGCGCTGGTGGTTAACAGGCTACTCGGTGCGCTAACTAAACTTATCGTCAAGCCAGCCACTTCGCAAACTCGCCACTCGCAGTTCCGTGAGCAACAAACCCGCACCCTTGCCGGGAGAGTCTACAGTACGGGGAGCAAAGTAGTCTGGGTCATCGCCATTCTGACAGCCCTGAAACAACTGGACGTTGACATCACAGCTGCAATAACCGTTGCGGGTCTTGCCAGCTTGGCCCTGGGCTTCGGCGCCCAAAACCTGGTTCGTGACGTGATTACCGGGTTTTACATAGTTTTGGAAGACCAATACGTTGTGGGCGACACCGTGCAGATTTCTGAGTACACCGGCCGCGTGGAACATCTCACGCTGCGCCGGACAGTCCTTCGCGATGCCCGCGGAGCGCTCGTGACCATCGCCAATGGCGAGATTCGCACCGTCAGTAATCTGAGCCGTGATTGGTCGCAAGCGTTCGTGGATGTCTCTCTGGCTCCGGAAACGTCCGTCGAGAAAACCGTAAGAGTTCTGGAAACGGCGACTGCGGCGTTGCGAGCGGATCCGGCGTGGGCGCAGGCCCTAGTGGACGGCCCTCGGATCCTGGGTGTGCAAGATTTTGACCGAACTGCTTCCACGATTCGGCTGCAGGTGCGAACTGCGCCGACGCGACAGGACGAAGTGGCCCGGGAGCTACGGCGCCGAATTCAAGCAGAGCTTCTGAAGCAGGGGATACCCGTTTCGAGCGTCCAACGCATCGAACTTACCGGCGTTTCTCGTTCCTTGCAGGAAGCCGCGCAATCGGATACAGCGAGGTAGCCGAGGAGGACTCGCCATGGCCCAGATCTCGTACGATGAAGTGAACCTGATGTTGCGGCTCTACGATTTACGCCGCGAAGCGCGCCTGCGGCAAGCGCGTGCCTGGTTTACCGACAACTTCCATCCCACGTCTCCGGAAGACATGATGGAGAAGTACCCCCAAGGAAGCGAAGAGAATACTTACATCCGCATGGTGATTAGTTACTGGGAAATGGTTGCGAGCATCGTGAATCGTGGCTTGATCAACGACGAACTTTTCTTTGAGAGCAATGGAGAAATCTGGGTAGTGTGGGACCGCATGCGCACGATCGTTCCGACCTGGCGCGCCGCCTTTAAGAATCCCCGCTTGTTCCAAAACATTGAAGAGACCTGCAAACGGCTGGAAGCCTGGAGGGAGAAACGAGCCCCCGGATCGACCGTGGCGATGCGTCAGATGCTGGGCCAGTCGAAATCGAAGACCAGGGCGATTTAGGGTCAACTGTCGGAACGAGATTATCGCCTGCCCCCATGAGCAGTGATCACTAGCTTGTCGTCTGCCGATATCGTCGGCGTTCGTGAAATGATCCAAGTCAGGAAGCATGGGTCACCTGAAACGGCATTTATTTGGCGGAAAGAATCGGAGTTTGCCTTGGAATCGGGGACTCTAGGGAGACGTAGAACGCCCGTGTGGAACAAAACAGCGGAACTTGGTTCACCCGGAGAAACAGAAGGTAGACCGATCAAAGGGCGGTGCCGACCGTCGTGCCAGCCGCAGCGAAAACCGTAGGCATCTCTTCCCGAGCGAAGGACAGAAAGCACTTCACCACCGCAGGATCGAACTGAGTGCCGCTCGACTCGGAAAGTCGCCGCATGGCCTCTTCAAACGGCAGACCTTTGCGGTACGGACGCGAGGAGACCATGGCGTCAAAGGCGTCCGTCACCGAGACAATGCGCGACACGATAGGAATCTCCGTCTCTTTGAGGCCCGCAGGGTAACCTTTTCCGTCGAAAAACTCGTGGTGGTGAAGAATATCAAGCGCGGCGCGCTCAAATCCGGGAAGCATGCGGAGAACTGCCCAGCCGTATTCGGGGTGTTTCTTCATTAATGC
>Ga0126378_10002274_pt1 | contig 14198 bp, 16 predicted proteins | sample PanSoiMetPlot_23_FD_92587 | JGI IMG/M metagenome (GOLD analysis project Ga0126378, IMG submission 92587) | Tropical forest soil microbial communities from Panama - MetaG Plot_23 | ecosystem: Environmental > Terrestrial > Soil > Tropical forest > Bulk soil | place: Panama | collected 2016-02-17 | reverse complement strand
TTCAATGTTTTAACCGATAGACAATGGCGTGGGACAAAAGCAACGTGTACGAGCCAAACGCAAGCGACGGCGAGCTTATTTGCAGCGCAAGAAGGCAGCGTTGCGAGGGAGTCCGACCCGAACCACGCAAAGCAAGCAGCGGCTAAAGAAAGAGCCGGAATCCATTCCCGGGGACGTTGCCTCAGGGTAGCTCAAGCTAGCGCCTTTGGCGCTGACAGACTGTACGATGTCCGAGCGTCCCCGTTATCTTATCGTCGATGGGCACAGCGTTATTTTTGCCTGGCCTGAGCTGCACAAACTGCACGCGCGCCGTTCTTCGCTGGCGCGCGAAGCGTTAATCAAGCAGTTGCGAGATTATCAGGATTGGACCGGCGTGCGTGTCGTGGTTGTTTTCGATGGGAAGGGCAAACAGGTTGAGGCGACCTCTGACCCCGGCGATGTGCAGATTTTTTATTCGCGCAGCGGGCAATCAGCAGATGCGATCATTGAGCGATTGGCGAGCAAGTACGCCAAACAGTTCGAGCTGATGGTTGCCACATCCGATTCGATGGAAGCCGAGACTGTACTGGCGTGCGGCGCAGAGTGGATTTCTTCCGAAGCGTTGCGCGGACTTCTGTTAACGGCGCGGCGAAGTTAGGCCCACATGATCATGTAGCCATCGGCCTGTGGCCGTCTGCTTAGCGTTAGCCTTCAGGTTTGTGAGACGGCCCACAGGGCCGTGGCTACAGGGCGCCTTTTATCGTCCCAATTTCTTTTCGATTTCCTTCACCCGTGCGAAGAGTTTTCCTAACGAGCGGATCCAGGCAATCTGTTGTTTTGTTTCATCGATCGGACGCGCAGGATAACCGAACCACACGCCGCCCGGCACGCTCTTGGACACGCCGCTTTGCGCCGCGATCACGCTGCCATCAGCGATTTCGACGTGGCCGACGATGCCCACTTGTCCAGCCATGGTTACGCGCTCGCCAACGCGCGTGCTGCCCGAGATTCCTGTCTGCGCCACGATCACCGAGTCTTTCCCGATCACCACGTTGTGCGCAATCTGAACGAGATTGTCGATCTTCACGCCTTGCTGAATCCATGTTCGGCCAAAGCGCGCGCGATCGACGGTCGTGTTTGCGCCGATCTCAACGTCGTCGTCGATCTGGACAATCCCGAGTTGTTGAATTTTTTCGTGTCGTCCATCAACGATTTCAAATCCGAAACCATCTGCACCGATTACCGCGCCACTGTGAATGATAACGCGCGAGCCAATGCTGCTTCGCTCCCGAATGGTGACTCGCGGATAGATGAGACAAGCGGATCCGATCACTGTCTCATGTCCGATGTAACTTCCCGCGCCAATGATCGTATCATCGCCGATTGTTGCCCCGGTCTCGATAACTGCGTAAGGCTGGATCGACACACGTTTTCCGAGCTGGGCGCTTGGATCAACAACAGCTCTCGGGTGAATGCCAGCCGCGAACGCGATCGGTTTCGGCGCGAATTTGAGCACCACCTGTTCGAATACCTTAATAGGGTTGGCAACGCGGATCTGCGTGGTTGCAATCGATTCGGCAAAATCAGACGGAACGAAAACGGCCGAAGCGCGTGTTTTGCGCAGGAGCGTTCCATATCTTGGGTCCGAGTAAAAGCTGATTTCTCCCGGTACGGCTTCACCTAGCGATGCCGCGCCTGTGATTTGCAACGACGGATCGCCGACCAGTTCGCCACCGCACATCTTCGCCAGTTCTTGAAGAGTAAAGGTCACCGAGGCGTTGAAGCGTTAAATTATTGAAGCGGATCGGCGGTCATAGACCGCGCTACAGCTCGCCGATTCATTTTTGTTTCCAGCGCGGTGGACGTTTTTCGATGAAGGCTTGCACGCCTTCGAGCGCCGCCTCGTCCATCATGTTGCAGGCCATGGTTTGACTCGCTGCTTCATACGCGGCTGCGATGCCCAGCTCGACTTGCTTGTAAAAGAATTCCTTCCCCATCGCCACTGCGACGCGCGGTTTGGCGACGATAGCCGCCACCAACTTTTCAAGCTCGCTATCGACCTGATCGGGTTCTGCAACGCGATTGATCAAACCCCGGGCCTTCGCCTCGTTGGCGCTGATAAATTCTCCGGTTACGAGCATCTCGAACGCTGCTTTGCGCAAAACATTCCGGGAAAGCGCCACACCGGGCGCGGAGCAAAAGAGACCAAGGTTGACCCCGCTAACCGCTAATTTTGCTTCACTGGACGCAACAGCGAGATCACACATCGCTACCAGTTGACAACCCGCCGCGGTAGCGATGCCTTGGACGCGCGCAATCACAGGCATCGGCAATCGTTGGATGGCGAGCATCACTTGCGAGCATTGGGTGAACAGATGTTCGTAATACTCCATCGAGGGTGCTGCGCGCATTTCCTTCAAGTCGTGCCCAGCACAAAAAGCTTTTCCTTCCGCCGCGAGAACAACCACCCTCACCGATTCGTCCCGGGCGATCCCGTCAAGCTCACGCTGCAATGCATTCAACGTGGCTTCCGACAAGGCATTGAACGCCCACGCCCGATTCAAGGTTAAGGTTACGACGCCGCGCGAGTCCTGGCTCCGTAGCAGCACAGGTTCCTTACTCATGGCGCCTGCCGGAGGTGGTGTCGTTTCGATTGCTGAAGCTTTCACAGACTAGGACGCTTAAACGCTAGTGCTGAAATTCCAAATCCGAAATTCGAAAAATTTAGTTTTCGTTTCCAGCGACCGGCAACATCATCTGACAAATCACAGCGAACGGAAAAAATGCGCAGGCCCGAATGAAGATCATTGCGATCGCAAATCAAAAAGGTGGAGTTGGCAAAACGACCACGGCCGTAAACCTCGGAGCTGCTCTGGCTGAACTGGGCCATCGGATTTTGCTTGTCGATCTTGATCCACAGGCGAACGCTACCAGTTCGTTTGGGTTGCAAGCGGTAGAGCAAACCAGTCTCTATGAACCATTGCTGGGCGATGCCTCCATTACGGAAAGAATTTTTCCCACAGAGCGCGAAGCCCTGTTCATTGTGCCCGCCGATCTTGACCTTGCAGGCGCTGAGGTCGAGATCGCCCGGATGCCAAACCATCTGACTCGCCTGGCGGAAACGCTCAAGCCATTGCAGGCAGATGAGGCGTTTGATTTCGTTTTTATTGATTGCCCGCCATCGCTTGGGATCCTGATGAGTAACGCGCTCGCTGCCGCCGATGAACTCTTAACTCCAATCCAATGCGAGTATTTTGCGCTGGAAGGCTTGGTAAAAATTGTACGCCTAATCGAGCAGGTGCATGATTCAGGTGCAAACAAGCGCCTCGAGCTCGGCGGCATCGTCATGACAATGTTCGACGGTCGGACAAATCTTAGCGAACAGGTCGTGGCGGAGGTGCGCCAGCATTTCGGCGAACGAGTTTATCAAACTGTCATTCCGCGGAGCGTTCGCTTGAGCGAGGCACCAAGCTTCGGCAAATCCATCCTCGAGTACGCGCCGAATGGAGCTGCCGCTCAAGCGTATCGCGCGCTCGCCCGCGAGTTCATCCAGCGCCGCGCTTCGCCAGCCACTGCTCCCGCGTTATCGCAAACACCAGCGTCGGAAAACCTCGAAAAATGATTTCCTTCTCGACTTTCATTCCATTTTTCTCCGCCACGCGACGTGATGGAATATTTTCTGGATGAATGAGTGAAATGACGCGCGGCAGGTTTAAATCTTCGAATGCATGGTCGCGCACAGCGCGTGCGGCTTCCGTGATCAAACCACGGTTCCAATAGGCGGGATTGAGCCGGTAACCAATCTCGATTTCTCCAGGCACTTCAGGGTGATGGAGAAAACCGCAATAACCAAGGAGCTCAGCATTTTCGCGCAGAACAACCGCAAACGGCGAAGGTAAACCGGCCTTCCCCCACGAAAGAAATTTGTGTAAGACACCTTGTGTTTGCTCGCGTGTGTATGGGCCCAGCGAAAAGCGCATGAAATTGGGATTTGCCATTAACTCCGCCAGACGATCGATGTCTTCTGCGCGGAACGGGCGAAGACTAAGATGTGTTGTTTCGAGAAGTGCCACTCGGTTAATGAACACGAACGCTCAATGAGTTGCGATTCTAATCGGGATGCCACCTCACGAACGATACGCGCGACCAGCGCGACCGCCGGACACGTCGAGTCTGACCGAAGTGCGCGAAGCTGCGCGTCACTGCACGGCGTGTGATCTTCACAAGCGCGCCACGCAAACCGTGTTTGGGGAGGGCCTGAAGGATGCAGCGATCATGCTGGTTGGCGAACAACCGGGCGACTACGAAGACGTCGCCGGTCAACCATTCGTCGGACCGGCTGGGAAAATCATGGATCAAGCACTGGAAGAAGCCGGAATCGATCGCAAACAAGTTTACGTCACGAACGCGGTGAAACATTTTAAGTGGGAACCCCGCGGCAAACGCCGGATTCATCAAAAGCCAAACTCCCGTGAAATCGCCGCGTGCCGGCCGTGGCTTGAAGCGGAGCTGCGAATTGTTAAGCCAAAGCTGATGGTCGCCATCGGCGCGACGGCAGCGCAAACAATTTTCGGTCCGACGTTTCGAGTCACGCGCGAGCGCGGCAAGGTATTGTCATCTAAACTTGCTCCCAGAGTGCTGGCGACCGTGCATCCATCGTCTCTTCTTCGCCAGCCCGACGAGGCATCCCGCCAGCGCGAATACGAGCACTTCGTTGCCGATCTTCGTGTCGCCGTACGCGCGGCTGAAGAAGGATAGAAGAGCTAACCGTTTGCGATGGTGGATCGCCGAGTGTCTAGCGCTAACGCCGCTTTCTCATGTCAGCCTGGGGCATGGCCCCAGGAATTCCAAATCGTCGCATAACGAGCGCTGAAAGCGCGTTTCAAAGGCGCCGCAAGTGAATCGCGCCTTCAGCGCTCGCGTCTTGGGAACCATAAATCCTGGGGCGCTGCCCCAGGCTGGAGTTGAACACCGCGCCTTTGGCGCTAATCGAATTGAAAACGGTTTATCATTCAACCGTGATTGCGTCTCGCGTCTTGTAACCCGCGACGAACTCCTTGCGAAGCTGATCGAACGTGCCGCTTTCGATTTCAGTGCGAGCACGACTCATCAGATTCAAATAGAAATGCAAATTATGCAGCGTGATCAGGCGCAGCCCCAGAATCTCTTCCGCCTTAATCAAATGACGAATGTAACCACGTGAGAATTCGCCGCAGGCTTCGCACGCGCACTTCTCTTCTATCGGGTCGTTGTCCAGCACGAACTCAGCGTTTTTTAAATTGAGCGTGCCCGTCGCGGTGAACGCCGTTCCATTTCGCGCCAAACGTGTTGGCAACACACAATCAAACATGTCCATCCCGCGCGCGATCATCTCCAGTAGTTGCGGCGGCGTGCCCAGTCCCATGGCGTAACGCGGCTTGTCTCTCGGCAAAAATGGCTCGGCCGTTTCGACCGCTCGCATCATTTCTTCCTCCGGTTCGCCGACACTGACGCCGCCAATCGCGTAACCATCGAAGTCGAGCTCAACGATCGTTTGCGCGCTCTGCTCGCGCAGATCATCAAACGTCGCGCCCTGGACGATACCGAAGAGAAGCTGCCGCTGGATTGCGGATTGCGGATTGCGGGTTGCGGATTGCTCCAGCGTCTTCGTTTGAAGTCGGACGTTGGGCGCCTGCTCGCGATTTATCGGATTTCGACGGTCGGCGTTTTCTTCGTTCCACTGTTTGAACCGTTTCGCCCAGCGCGTCGTCATCTTCGTGCTCTGTGCCGCGTATTCGTAGTCGCACGGATATGGAACGCATTCATCAAGCGCCATGACGATGTCGCCGCCCAGCGCGGCCTGAATTTTCATCGCGACCTCGGGGGAAATGAATGCCCGTGCGCCGTCGATGTGGTTTTGAAATTCGACGCCGTCCTCTGTGATCTTGCGCAACTTTGCCAGTGAGAAAATCTGATACCCGCCACTATCCGTCAGAATCGGCCCGCTCCAATTCATGAAATTGTGTAGGCCACCAAAATGTTTGATTACATCGAGTCCTGGCCTAACGAACAAGTGATAAGTATTTCCGAGAATGATTTGCGCGCTCATCTCGCGCAGCTCGCGGGGGCTGACACCTTTCACTGAACCTTGCGTTCCGATCGGCATAAACGCCGGCGTATCGATAATGCCATGACCAGTCGATATGCGTCCGCGTCGTGCCTTCGATTGTCGATCGACCGCCAAGAGTTCGAAGTTTTTCTGCATTCGAGCTAGAGATTCCTCGACTTCGCTCGGAATGACAAACGCAGTGCAAAATATTCTTTGCGGAGTGACATTTTCCCTCTATATTCGTGGCTCACCGCATCAGGCGCGTAAGAGGGTTTGTTGCGCGGCCTGGGCGGATTTTTTGTCGCCCGGAGCACGACGTTTGTGGCGACTCTTTGTATTTAGAAAATGCCCACGATTAATCAATTGATTCGAAAAGGACGCCGGAAGGTGTCGGTGAAATCGAAGTCGCCGGCGCTGGTCGGTTGTCCGCAGCGGCGCGGTGTGTGTGTGCAGGTGATGACGCGTACGCCGAAGAAGCCGAACTCCGCCCTGCGCAAGGTGGCCAAAGTGCGGTTGACGAATGGCCAGGAGGTGATTGCCTACATTCCGGGCGAGGGGCATAATTTGCAGGAGCACTCCATCGTGCTCGTGCGCGGCGGACGCGTGAAGGATTTACCCGGTGTGCGCTATCACATTGTACGTGGAACGCTCGACGCGCTGGGTGTAGATGGACGCCGGCGCAGTCGCTCCAAGTACGGAGCGAAGCGTCCGAAGGGTGGAGCAGCAGGTGGAGGCGGCGCGGCGAAAGCAGCACCGGCAGCGGCCAAGGAAGAGCAAAAGTAAATTTGAAAGAGAAGATCGACAATGTCGCGACGAAGGAGAGTTTACAAAAAGGAAGAGCACGTCGATTCTCGATACGGGAGTCCGGCGGTGGCCCGGCTCATCAGCACTGTGATGAAACGGGGAAAGAAATCGCTCGCGGAACGAATTGTGTACACGGCGATCGAAAAATCGCGCGAAGGTTCTGATTCGGTCGATCCGCTGGAAGTTGTAAACAAAGCGATCGAAAATGTTCGTCCCCGGCTGGAAGTAAAATCGCGCCGGGTCGGTGGGGCCACGTATCAGGTGCCGATGGAAGTGGTGCCCGCGCGACAAATTTCACTCGCGACGCGCTGGATCGTGCAATACGCGGATAATCGTAAGGGAGTCGCGATGGCGGACGCGCTCGCTCAGGAGATCAAGGATGCCGCGGCCGGCCAGGGGAACGCGATCAAGAAACGCGAAGACACACATAAAATGGCGCAGGCGAATCGCGCGTTTGCGCATTTCAGATGGTGACGATTATGGCGACGGCGACGATGGAACAGAAAAAGGCTGCGGCAAAAAATCCAAATTCGCCGAATCGCAAGTTTCCGCTGGAACGAACGCGGAACATCGGGATCGCGGCGCACATCGACGCCGGCAAGACCACGATTACCGAGCGCGTTCTGTTTTATACCGGCATGATTCACAAGATGGGCGAAGTGCACGAAGGCACCACCGTCACGGATTGGATGGAACAGGAGCGGGAGCGCGGAATCACGATCACGTCGGCCGCGACCACGTGCACATGGGCGCAACGCCAGGAGGAAGGCGTTTACAAAATTTTCGAAGGCATCGAGGAGCGGATCAACATCATCGATACGCCGGGGCACGTCGATTTCACCGCGGAAGTGGAGCGCTCTTTGCGCGTGCTCGACGGGGCAATCGCCGTTTTCGACGGTGTGGCAGGAGTGCAGCCCCAATCGGAAACAGTCTGGCGTCAGGCCACGAAGTACAACGTGCCGCGCCTGGCGTTTATTAACAAGATGGACCGTGTAGGTGCGGATTTCGAAATGTCAGTGGAAAGCATCCACAAAAAACTCGGCGCGAACGCATGGCCGGTTTTGCTGCCGCTGGGCAAAGAAGGTCAACTGCGCGGCCAGCTCGACGTTATTAACAAGAAGGCGATCATTTATTCCGAAGATGATCAGTTTGGATCAACGTACGAAGTCACTGATGTGCCGAAGGAGTATGTGGATGCGGTTGAGAAAGCGTACAACGAACTGGTTCACCAGGTCTCCCATATCGACGATGAAGTCGCCCACGCGGTGCTCGAAGAGCACAAAGTCACACCAGAGTTGCTGAAGGCTGGCATTCGTCGTCAGACGATCGCGAACAAATTCGTGCCGGTCATCGGCGGCTCTGCGTTGAAGAACATCGGCATTCAGTACCTCGTCGATGCGGTGGTCGATTATCTGCCGAGCCCGCTCGATATTCCGCCTGCCAAAGGTCAAGACCCAGATAGCGGCGAGCCGATAGAAGCGCCGACAGATGACAACGGCAATTTTTGTTCGCTGGCCTTCAAACTTTGGAGCGATCCGTTTGTCGGGAAGCTGATTTTCTTCCGTGTTTATTCCGGCACGTTGAGCAAAGGCGACACGGTTTACAATCCGCGCACGAACAAACGTGAGCGGATTTCGCGTATAATTCAGATTCAGGCGGACAAACGCGAAGACATCGAGACATGTTACTCCGGCGATATCGCGGCGATTGTCGGAATTAAAAATATCACCACCGGAGACACTCTTTGCGATGAGGACCACCCAATCCTTCTCGAGCCGCCATCGTTCCCCGATCCGGTCATCTCGATGGCGATTGAGCCAAAGACGAAATTGGACCAGGAAAAAATGGCGACCGCGTTGCAACGGCTCGCGGAAGAAGACCCGACTTTTCGCGTCTATACGCACGAAGATACCGGCCAAACGATCATCGCCGGGATGGGCGAACTGCACTTGGAAATCATCCGTGATCGAATGTTCCGCGAGTTCAAAGTGGATGCCAATGCGGGCAAGCCGCAAATCGCGTATCGCGAAACGATCACCGACAGCGCCCACGGCGTCGGAAAGTTGATTAAGCAATCAGGCGGGCGCGGCCAGTATGGACACGTGGAAGTGGACGTGCGTCCTGCCGAGCGCGGCAAGGGCCTCACCGTGGAGAACAAAATCGTGGGGGGCATCATTCCGCGTGAATACATTCCTGCCGTCAAAAAGGGCATCGATGAAGCGGTGCTCAACGGCGTGCTAGGCGGCTATCCCGTTGTCGATGTAGAGGTCGATATCGTTTACGGGTCGTTCCATGAAGTCGATTCAAGTGAGCTGGCGTTTAAGATGGCTGCGATCTTTGCCGTGAAAGACGGTTTCAAACAGGGCGAGCCGATTTTGCTGGAGCCGATCATGAAGGTCGAAAACATCACGCCGGAAGAATTTCAGGGCGACATCTGTGGCGACCTGAGCCGGCGTCGTGGCAGCATCAAAAATATCGAATCGCGCAGCGGTCTGGCGATCATTCACGCCGAAGTTCCGTTGGCGGAGTTGTTCGGATACGCAACTGCCATACGTTCACTTTCGAAAGGCCGTTCCAGTTACTCGATGGAGCCATCGCATTTCGCGCCGGTACCCGCGAATTTGGTCGCGGCCATTCTCGATCAGAAAGAGGCCAAATGAGCAATGGTCAACGCATTCGGATTCGCTTGAAAGCGTTCGATCATCGCATGCTGGATCAATCGGCCGTGGAAATTGTGGAGACTGCCAAACGCACCGGGGCGCGGGTGGCCGGGCCAATTCCACTCCCAACATTGGTCGAGAAGTTCACGGTGAATCGGTCGCCACATGTAGATAAAAAGTCGATGGAACAATTTGAAATTCGCACCCACAAACGGCTGCTGGACATCATCGAACCGACGGCGAAGACGGTGGATGAATTAAAGAAACTGAATTTGCCTGCGGGCGTTGACATTACTATTAAGATTTAAGCGGAGGCGCTTCTGAAAGATTTGCAATCGCACGGTCATGAGCATCGGACTTCTTGGACAAAAAATCGGTATGACCAGCGTTTACGACGCCAAAGGACGATTGTATCCAGTGACCGTGATAGCGGCGGGCGATAACATTTTACTGCGCCGTTTGACTCAGGAAAGAGAGGGCTATTCCGCAGTGAAGGTTGGGTTCGGCGCGCAAAAAGAGTCGCGCATTTCGAAACCGTTACTCGGTGAATTCAAGAAGGCTGGGGTCGAGCCGCAGAAATTTGTGCGCGAGTTTCGCCTGACAAGCGACCTCGTCGAAGGCGAGATCAATCTGAGCGTTACCCAATTTCAGGTGGGCGACTACGTGGATGTGATTGGCCGATCGAAAGGAAAAGGATTTCAGGGCGTGATGAAGAAGCACAACTTCCATGGACAGGGCGCCGCGCATGGTTCGAAGACGCACCGGCGCATCGGTGCCGTCGGCAATCGTTCTACGCCAGGGCGCATTTGGAAAAACATGGGAATGCCCGGCCACTTGGGTGATGAGCGTGTGACTGTGCAAAATCTTCAAGTGATGCAGGTGCGGGAAGCAGAAAAGATGATTTTGGTCAGCGGCGCCGTGCCGGGGGCGAACGGCAGCTATGTGATCGTGCGACCGGCCATTAAACATCCCGAACGTGTAGTGGCGCTACATGCTGAGCACCGAAAGCATGAGGAAGAAGAGAAGGCGAAGAAGCCCAAAACACTACGTGAAATGGCGCACAAATAAATGAGCGCGAAAGTTTTGACCAAAACCGCAGCGAAGGAAGCAAAGATTGCGATCATCGAAGATGGTCGGGGGACGCAGGCTGTGCACGACGTGGTTGTTGCCATGCGCGCGGCGCGGCGTTCCGGGTCGGCTAACACCAAGACCAAAGCGGAAGTGGACCTTTCCGGCGCGAAACCGTGGCGGCAGAAAGGGACCGGGCGCGCGCGCGCCGGTTACAAATCGTCGCCGATCTGGCGCGGCGGTGGCGTCGTGTTCGGGCCAAAGCCGCGCGATTATTCCAAAAAGATTTCAAAATCTGTGCGGCGGCTCGCGTTTCGAAAGGCGTTAAGCGAGCGGATCAACGCCGGTGATGTATTGACAATCGACAAATTTGTCGTGCCGGAACTGAAAACGAAATTGTTTGTCGATCTGCTCCGGAAACAAACGGATGCCGAGAAGGTGCTCATCGTTTCCGATTCGTTCGACGAGAATACTTTCAGGTCGGCGCGAAACGTGAAACCCGTGAAGCTCGCAACTGCTTCCGACGTGAACACCGAACAATTGCTAGCCTTCCAAAAAATTCTGGTTACGCACAAAGCGCTGGAACAACTGGCGGAAAGGACGAATCCGCTTTCGCCAAATCAAGCTTCGCGTAAGGAGAAGGCCGCTAAAGGGGCTACGGCGTGATAAAATGAGCGAGCCGTACGAGATCATTCAAACCGCCTCGTTGACTGAGAAGTCAACCCTGATGAGCGAAAAGCAAAACAAGTATGTCTTCCGCGTTAGTCCCAAGGCGAACAAGGTCCAAATCAAGGAAGCAGTTGAGCGCTTGTTTCAAAAGAAAGTCGTGGACGTAAACACCTGTAATTACGCCGGCAAGGAGAGACGTGTGCGGGGGCCCTTGGGCCGACGGCCGCGCTGGAAGAAAGCCATCGTGACCTTGAAAGAAGGCGAGAAGATCGATCTCATCTAACGATGAGAAATCCGAATGCCGAATATCGAAATCCCAAACAAGCTCGAATGAACAAAATCCAAAATTCAAAACAGATCGCTCGAAACGTGACGCACGTTTCGAACATTCGGATTTCGGGAATTGTTTCGGATTTCGGATTTCGGATTTCGAGTTTATAAATGTTATGGCTCTAAAAGAATTTCGCCCACTCACACCGACGCTGCGTTTCAAGTCGCTGCCTGCCTTCGACGAAATCACGAAGTGGCGCCCTGAAAGAAGCCTCCTTAGGTCGAAGAAAAAAAGCGGTGGCCGGAACAACTACGGCCGGCTCACGTCACGGCACATCGGCGGCGGCCATAAGCAAAAATATCGCAAGGTCGACTTTAAGCGGAGCAAGCACGGTGTGCCGGCGGAGGTTATCGGTGTCGAGTACGACCCGAACCGCTCCGCGCGCATTGCCCTCATCAAATATGCAGATGGCGAGTTGAGTTACATTCTCGCACCCAATGGCCTTCGAGTGGGATCAAGTGTCTCCGCAGGAGATGATGTCGCGCCTGAGTTGGGAAATGCGCTGCCGCTTCGTGCCATTCCCCTGGGCACGAACATTCACAATATTGAATTGACTCCGGGCCGCGGTGGCCAGGTTGCGCGCAGCGCGGGTCAGCAAGCGACGCTGACGAACATCGAGGCCGGTTACGCACTCGTAAAATTGCCTTCGGGCGAAATTCGACGGATTCGCGAAAACTGCTTCGCTACAGTTGGCCAGGTCGGGAACATCGATCATATGAATGTTTCGAGCGGCAAAGCGGGACGCACGCGCTGGCAAGGGCGCCGGCCGCATGTGCGCGGCATGGTGATGAACCCGATCGATCATCCAATGGGCGGCGGCCAGGGCAAATCAAAAGGTGGCGGCGGCCGTCATCATCCAGTCAGTCCATGGGGGCAACTCGCCAAAGGATTCAAAACTCGCAGCAAACATAAACAGAGCGATCGTTTTATTTTGGAGAGGAGAAGGCCGAAGAAGAAATCAGCGTGATGTAGCCGCTTGGCTACGCGAAGCGTGCGTCCCGCTGGGACGCGCCTACTTTGACATTTATGGCTAGATCATTAAAGAAAGGGCCCTTCGTTGAGTCGCATCTTTTGGAGAAGATCGACAAGATGAACGCGTCGGGCGCGAAGAAACCAATCAAGACGTGGTCGCGACGCTCGATGGTGACGCCGGATTTTGTCGGCCACACGTTTTTGGTGCATAACGGAAAGACGTTTCATTCCGTTTTCGTCACCGAGAACATGGTCGGTCACAAGCTCGGCGAATTTTCGCCCACGCGCGTGTTCAGGAAGCACGGTTTTCACACGGCGAAGGTGACCAAGTAGAAGGAATTGCCAATTGCCAATTGCCAATTGCCAATTCAAGAGACGAGGCCACGGCCGGTCCAAATTGGCAATTGGCAATTGGCAATGGGCAATGGGTTTGTGTTGCATGATTGCTTCGGCAGCGCGCGCGCAAACGGATAGTTCTTTGTCAGAATCTAAAATTGATGCCACGGCGCAAACGGCAACGGCTGAGCCGGTGCCGGAGCAAAACGAACAATTGCGAAAGCAGTTGTCCATTGCGCAGGAATCGCTCAAGGCATTGACAAGCAGTCTTGCGGAATCGAATGCGGCAGCGGAAGAGCTTCGGCGCAAGTATTCCGATTTGGAATTGCGAATGGAAGCGCTGGGATTGGCTTCGGCAAACAAGGACCGGGCGAAGCTGGAACAGCGTTTGCTGGCGGCGGTCAGCGATCTTCAACTGGCGCAAAAAGAGCGCGACGAGTATCGCGATCAGATGTTGCGCCTCAATGAAGCGGTATTGTGTTATTTGAAAACTTCGCAGGCCGGCGATGCGAAAGCGCGAATGGATGTAGAGGCGCAGCTGCGCAGCATAAATACGTTGATCAATCAATCCTCCAGCTCTCCGGACACGCCTGAGCCCAGTTTGATGGATGGAAGCGTTATCAGCGTGAAGGACGAGTGGTCGTTTGTAGTGGGCAACCTTGGCGAAAAAAAAGGAGTAAAAATTGGGATGCCGATGCGGGTGATGCGAGGTGATCGACGGATCGCAACCTTGAGAGTAGTCGATGTGCGACAGAAAATTTGTGGTGCGGTGATTCAGGAAATGGATTCTGGGAAAGAAAAAGTAAAAGTAGGGGACCGCCTCCAGGTGGATGTGCAGCCCGATGTTAGTTTGAAATGATGATAAAAAGGTTTGAAGCGTTGAAGCGGATTGCCGCGGACCGCTTTAACGGTTTAACGCTTTCACGCTTCAACGGCGACGGAACTCTTGATGAATGGACGCAACTGCTGATTGATGCCGCGAGCCGGAATATGGCCGGTTAACGCGCCGGGTTGCTGTTGCCTGCTCGCGCTTTTTTCGCTTCCTCGATCACGCGCTGCTCGATCTCGCGTGGCATTTCTTCGTAGCGACTGAATTGCTCGGAGTGGACGCCGCGTCCGCCGGTGAGCGAGCGCAGGATGCTTCCATAGCGGTAGAGTTCCATCGCGGGAACGTCGGCGCGGATGATTTGAAATCGTCCCTCGGTATCGCTGTTGAGAATCCGCCCGCGGCGGCTGGACAGGTCGCCCACGACTTTGCCCATGCAATCTTCGGGAATGCGCACCTCGATCT
>Ga0126378_10002273_pt1 | contig 14201 bp, 14 predicted proteins | sample PanSoiMetPlot_23_FD_92587 | JGI IMG/M metagenome (GOLD analysis project Ga0126378, IMG submission 92587) | Tropical forest soil microbial communities from Panama - MetaG Plot_23 | ecosystem: Environmental > Terrestrial > Soil > Tropical forest > Bulk soil | place: Panama | collected 2016-02-17 | reverse complement strand
CAGCGTCGAGGACATGCAGGAGCTGCTCTCCCACGGCGCCGACAAGGTGTCGGTCAACACCGCCGCCCTCGCCGACCCGTCCCTCCTCAGCCGCTGCGCCGAGATCTTCGGCTCGCAGTGCGTGGTGCTCGCGATCGACGCCAGGCGGCGCGAGGAGGGCCGGGGCTGGGAGGTCTTCTCCCACGGCGGCAGACGACCGGCCGGCCGGGACGCGGTCGAGTGGGCGGTCGAGGCGGAGCGGCTCGGGGCGGGGGAGATCCTCCTCACGTCCATGGACCGGGACGGGACGGCGGACGGCTACGACCTCGAGCTGACCCGCGCGATCAGCTCGGCCGTGCGCCTGCCCGTCATCGCGTCCGGCGGGGCCGGCAGCGCCCTGCACATGTACGAGGCGCTGACCGAGGGAGGCGCGGAGGCCGCGCTGGCGGCCTCCATCTTCCACTTCGGAGAGCTGTCGGTGGCCGCGGTCAAGGCGGAGCTGGCGTCACGAGGTCTGGAGGTGAGGAGGTGACCGAGCCTGCCGCCGGCGGCGGCCCGGACTTCTCCCGGGGCCTGGTGCCGGCGGTGGCCCAGGACGCGGAGACCGGCGAGGTGCTGATGCTGGCCTACATGGACGAGGAGGCCTGGGGGCTGACGCTCCAGACGCGGCGGGCGTGGTTCCGGTCCCGCCGCAGGGGCCTCTGGGAGAAGGGGGCGACCTCGGGCAGCTACCTGGACGTGGTCGAGGTGCGGCTGGACTGCGACCGCGACACGGTGCTGCTGAAGGTCCGGCCCCGGGGGCCGGCCTGCCACACCGGCGCCCGGAGCTGCTTCTTCAACGAGGTCTGATCAGCACCGGGCGTAGCGCGGTCAGACGTGCTGGGCGTCCGGTCGGTAGCGCGGAGCCCGGGTCTTGCCCGGAACGCAGCTCGTTCAGTCGGCCTCGCCGTCGTCAGACCCGTCCGTCACGCACGGCGATGCCCATCGAGCGCGCCGTCCCGGCGACCATCGACTCGGCGGCCTCCAGGTCTCGGGCGTTCAGGTCCGGCAGCTTGATCCGCGCGATCTCCCGAAGCTGGTCACGCGTGATGGCGCCCGCCTCGGCCCGGCGCGGCGACGCGCTCCCGCGTTCCACACCCGCCGCCTGCCGGAGCAGGAAGGCCGTGGGCGGCGTCCGGATCTCCAGGACGAACGTGCGGTCGTCGTAGACCGTCACGCGGGCCCGTGCTACGGTCCCGCGCCGGCCCTCCGTCGCTGCGTTGAACTGGCGGACGAACTCCATGATGTTGACCTGGTGCTGGGACAGCATCGGCCCGACCGGCCAGGCCGGGGTGGCCTGGCCGGCCGGCAGCTCCAGGTGCAGCCGCGTCCTGACTCTTCGCGTGGGGCTGGGCATGACCGCGACCGTACAATCTCCAGTTACTGGAGATGCAAGCCCTTCCCGCCGTCCACTCGATCGGGCGCCTGGCCGACCTCAGCGGCGTGCCCGTCAAGACCATCAGGTTCTACTCGGATGCCGGCCTGCTGCCGCCGGCCTGGCGCACGGGCTCCCGGCACCGGCGCTACACCGACGCCGACCTGGCGCGGCTCCAGCTCGTTCGGAGCCTCCGGGAGCTTGACGTCGACCTGCCGACCATCAGGCGGCTGCTGGCCCGCGAGTCCGATCTGGGCGCGGTGCTCGCCGCCCACGTCAGGACCGTCGAGGCCCAGGTGCGGGCGCTCCGCCGGCGCCTGGCGGTGCTGCGGGCTGCGGCCGCCAGCCCGTCGGAGGCGACGGTGCGGCGGGTGCAGGCGCTCGGTCGTCTCGACGCGGCCGACCGGCGCCGGCTGCTGGAGGGCTTCTGGGACCGGGTCACCGAGGGCGTGCCGATGGAGCCCGAGGTGGCGGCCGCGTTCCGCGCGGCCGGCTCCCCGGAGCTGCCGGAGGACCCCACCGCCGAGCAGCTCGACGCCTGGCTCGAGCTGGCCGAGATGGTTGCGGACGAGGACTTCCGGGAGACGACCCGCAGGAACGCGGCCTGGTTCTGGGAGGCTGCCGGCGACCGCCACGACCGCTCGGCGGCCGGCGCCGCCTACGAGCGGGCATTGGCCGTGGCGCGCGCGGCGGTGGCCACCGGCGAGGGGCCTGACGGCGCGCTCGCTGCGCAGGCGCTGGACCTGCTTGCCGGCGCCTACGCCGCCGTGCTCGGCCGTGACGACGGGCCGGAGTTCCGCCGGTGGCTCGCCGAGCGGTTCGTGGAGCACACGGACCCGCGTGCCGACCGGTACTGGCGCCTGGTGGCCAGGGTAACCGGCGCAGCGGAGTGGGACGGGACGACGACGGCGGCGGCCGAGTGGCTGATGGCGGCGCTCCGGTACGCTGCTGAGCCGGCGGCGCCGGCCTGATTGCCCCGGTTCCCGGCCGAAGGCCCAGGACCGGTTGCATAGAAATGCAGTCAGCCTGTATGTTTATGCGATCATGCGGATCAGGGCAGCGGTGGCCGGCGCCAACGGGTACGCGGGCATGACGCTCGTCAACCTCCTGGCCCGGCACCCGGGCGTCGAGCTTGCGCAGCTCACCTCGCGCTCGTTCGCCGGCCAGCGCTACCAGGCCGCGTTCCCGCTGCTGGAACTCGAGGGGACGTTTCGCGAGGAGCCGGACGCCGCCGGCGTTGACGTCGTCTTCAGCTGCCTGCCCCACAACGTGGGAGCGGCCCGCGCCGCCGGCTGGCTCCGCGCAGGCGCGCGCGTGATCGACATGAGCGCGGATTTCCGGCTCCGAGACCCTGCCCAGTACCCGCGCTGGTACCGGCAGGAGCACCCGGCGCCGGAGCTGCTCGCGGAGGCGGTGCTGGGGCTGCCCGAGCTCCACGCCGCCGAGATCGAGCGCGCCCGGCTGGTGGCCGTGCCGGGCTGCCACTCGACCGCGGCGATCCTGGGCCTGGCCCCGGCCGTCGCCGCCGGCCTGGCGGGCGACGACGTCGTGGTGGACAGCAAGACAGGCGTCTCCGGGGCGGGCCGCTCGCCGACGCTGGGCGTGCACTTCTCCGAGGTCTCGGAGACGGTGCACGCCTACTCCGTGGCCGGGCACCGCCACGCACCGGAGGTCCTGCAGGAGCTCGGCGCGCTGGCCGGCGGCACGCCGCCGAGGGTCACGCTGGTGACCCACCTGGTGCCCATGGTGCGGGGCATCCTGGTCACCTGCTACTTCGACCTGAGGAGCTCGGTCGCCGCGCTCCGTGACGCATACGAGGAGTTCGCCATGGGCCAGCCGTTCGTCCGGGTCCTGGACGGGCCGCCGACCACCAAGCTGGCCAGCCACACCAACCTGTGCCTGGTCAACGTGTCGGCCCAGGGCCCGAAGGCGGTGGTCACCGCCGCCATCGACAACCTGGTCAAGGGGGCGTCGGGCCAGGGGGTGGAGTGCTTCAACATCGCCTTCGGCCTGGACCGCACGGCAGGTCTGGACGGTCCCCTCCAGTGGCCGTGACGAACGCGCTGGCCGGCGGCGTGACGGCGGCCGGCGGCTGGCGGGCCGGCGTCGCGGCCTGCGGCATCAAGGCCCTCACCGCCGGCGCCAGCGCGCTCCCGGGCGATGCCCGCGAGGACCTCACCGTGTTCGCCAGCGACCTTCCCTGCGACGCCGGCGGCGTGTTCACGACCAACCGCGTGAAGAGCGCCTCCGTCGTGATCGACCAGCTGCACCTCAAGAACAACCGGGTCCGGGCGCTGGTCGTCTGCTCCGGCAACGCCAATGCGTGCACGGGCGCCCAGGGCTTCCGCGACGCGCTCCAGATGGCCAAGCTGACCGCCGACCGGCTCGACCTGGACCCCAGCCAGGTGCTGGTGGGCACCACCGGCGTGATCGGGCGCTATCTCCCCATGGAGGCGGTGAAGCGCGGCATCGCGGAGGCCTGCGCCGGCCTGCACCGGAACGGTGGCGAGTCCGCGGCGCGGGCGATCATGACGACGGACACGGTGCCCAAGACGCACGCCGTCGAGCTGGAGCTGGACGGCGTGACCGTCCGGGTCGGCGGGATGTGCAAGGGCTCGGGCATGATCCACCCCAACATGGCGACGATGCTGGCCTACGTGACGACGGACGCTGCCGTGGCGCCGGGCTGGGTGGCGGCCCACGTCAGGCGGATCGCGGACCGCAGCTTCAACCAGGTCACCGTCGACGGCGACAGCTCCACCAACGACACGTTCCTGGTCCTGGCCAACGGCGCCGCCGGCAACCCGCCGGTGCAGCCGGGCACGACCCAGTCGGACCGCCTGGAGCAGGCCATCCTGGACGTGGCGCGCGAGCTCGCTCGCGACATCGCCCGCGACGGCGAGGGTGCGACCAAGCTGCTCACGGTGCGCGTGACGGGCGCGCCCGATTTCGAGCAGGCGCGGGTGGCGGCCAGGGCGGTCGCCTCCAGCAGCCTGGTCAAGACCGCCGTGCACGGCGCCGACCCCAACTGGGGCCGCATCGTGTGCGCGCTCGGCTACAGCGGGTCGGAGGTGGCCATCGACCGGCTGACCGTGTCGGTGGCCGGGCTGACCGTGTTCACCCGCGGCGCCGGCGTCGAGGTGGACCTGGAGGCGGTGCGGCGAGCGTTCGCGCAGCCGGAGATCGAGATCGCGGCGGAACTGGGCCTCGGGGAAGGCAGCGCCGAGGCGTGGGGCTGCGACCTCTCGGCCGAGTACGTCCACATCAACGCCGACTACACGACGTGAACCGAGCTGGCGGGGTGACGGTCGACATGAACGAGCGTGCGCAGGTGCTGGTCGAGGCGCTGCCGTACATCAGGCGCTTCCACGGTCAGGTCGTGGTGGTCAAGGTCGGCGGCAACGCGATCGAGCAGCGCAAGGAGGAGACCCTGCTCGACCTGGTGCTCCTGCGCTACGTCGGGATGCTGCCGGTGCTGGTCCACGGAGGCGGGCCCGAGATCACGGCGCTGAGCCAGCGGCTCGGGCTCAGCACCGAGTTCCGGGACGGCCTGCGCGTGACCGACGCGGCGACGATGGACGTGGTCAAGATGGTGCTGACGGGCAAGGTCAGCCCCGACCTGGTGGCCACCATCAACCGCCTGGGCGGCCAGGCCGTGGGCATGTCGGGGGAGGACGGGCCGAGCATCATCGCCGAGGAGCTGGACCCGGCGCTCGGCTTCGTCGGCCGGGTGGTCCAGGTGAACCCGGAGCCGATCACGGCCATGATCGAGCGCAGCTACATCCCGGTGGTGGCGTCGGTGGGCCTGGGCTACGACGGCAACGCGTACAACATCAACGCCGACACGGTCGCGGCCGAGGTCGCCGTGGCGCTGGGCGCGGCCAAGCTCATCCTGATGACGGACGTGCCGGGCGTGGTCGACGCCGAGGGCCGCGTGGTGAGCGAGCTTCGGCGCGATGACGCCGAGCGGATGATCGCGGGCGGCGAGGTCACCGGCGGGATGATCCCGAAGCTGCAGGCCTGCCTGCGGGCGCTCGACGCTGTGCCGAGGGCCCACATCATCGACGGCCGGACGCCCCACTCGCTGCTGCTGGAGCTGTTCACGGAGTCGGGCATTGGAACCATGGTGAGCGCATGATCGATCAGCACCTCGTGGACGCCGAGCGGACCTACATCATGGGGACGTTCCGCCGGCTCCCTGTCGCTCTGGTGGAGGGCAGCGGCGTGGTCGTGCGCGATCGCGACGGCCGCGAATACCTGGACATGGTGGCCGGGATCGCGGTCAACGCGCTGGGGCATGCCCATCCGGCGGTGGCGTCGGCGCTGGCCGAGCAGGCCGGCCGCCTGGTCCACACGTCGAATCTCTACTACACGGAGCCGCAGGTGGCGCTGGCGAGACGGCTGGTCGAGCTCTCGTTCCCGAGCCGGGTCTTCTTCTGCAACAGCGGCGCCGAGGCGAACGAGGCCGCCATCAAGATTGCCCGCAAGTGGGGCCGCGCCCGGAGGGACGGCGCGTGCGAGATCATCACCACGGAGGGCGCCTTCCATGGGCGCACGCTGGCCACGGTCGCGGCGGGCGGGAAGGAGGCCTACTCGGCGCCGTTCCCACCGGTGATGCCCGGATTCGTGCACGTGCCGTACGGCGACGTGGATGCCATCCGGGCCGCCACCGGCGAGCGGACGGCGGCCGTGCTCCTGGAGCCGATCATGGGCGAGGTGGGCGTCGTGACGCCTCCCGACGGCTACCTGGCCGCCGTCCGCGCCTGGTGCGACGAGCGCGACCTGCTGCTGATCCTGGACGAGATCCAGACCGGCCTGGGCCGCACCGGCCGCTGGTTCGCGCACCAGCACTTCGGCGTGGTCCCCGACGTGATGACGCTGGCGAAGGCGCTGGGCGGCGGGGTGCCGATCGGCGCCTGCCTGGCCGGCCCCCGGGCGGACGTGCTGGAGCCGGGCGACCACGGCTCCACGTTCGGCGGGAACCCGCTCGCCTGCGCCGCCGGCGTGGCGGTGCTGCGGACGATCGAGGAGGACGGCCTGGTCGGCCATGCCGCCGAGATGGGCGAGCTGCTGCAGGCGTCGCTGCACGAACTCGAGGGCGTGCGCCAGGTACGGGGGCGCGGGCTCATGCAGGCCGTCGTGTTCGAGGAGCCGGTGGCGCGTGCGTTCCAGTCCCGCTGCCTGGAGGAGGGCGTGCTCGTGAACGCGGTGGACGACAGCACAGTGCGGCTCGTGCCACCGCTGGTCATCACCGCCGCCGAGGTCGAGCGAGCGGTCGCCGCCATGAGGCGCGCCCAGGCATGAAGGAGGAGCGCCAGCGGGCGATCCTGGAGCTGGTGAAGGAGCGGCCCGTCCAGACCCAGCAGGACCTGGTGCGCGCGCTGACGGACCGCGGGATCAGCGCCACGCAGGCCACGGTCTCGCGGGACGTCCAGGAGCTCGGCCTGGTGCGGACGGGCTCGGGTTACCGCATCGGCACCCCGGTCAGCGTCGCCAGCGAGCTGGTGCTCTCGATCCGGCAGGTGCAGTTCCTGGCGGTCATCCGGACGCCGCCGGGCACGGCCAACCTGGTCGCCCGCGCCATCGACGAGTCGGAGCTGGACGGCGTGGCCGGCACGGTCGCCGGCGACGACACGATCATCGTCGTGCTCGAGGACGGGGACGCCGGAGACAACTTGAGGAGGTTCCTGGGTGCCGAGTCGTGACAAGCTCGTGCTCGCCTACTCCGGCGGGCTGGACACGTCCGTGGCCATTCGGTGGCTCAAGGACCAGGGCTGGGACGTCGTCGCGCTGACCATCGACCTGGGCGAGAAGAAGGACCTGGACGCGGTCCAGCAGCGCGCACTGGGGGTCGGTGCGGTGGCCGCCTACGTGGTCGATGGCAAGGTGCCGTTCCTTCGCGACTTCGTCTGGCCGTCCCTCCAGGCGGGCGCCGTCTACGAGAAGGAGTATCCGCTGGCCACCGCGCTGGGGCGCCCGCTGATCGCCGCCCTGCTGGTCCAGGTCGCGCGCCGCGAGGAAGCGCAGGGGATCGCCCACGGCTGCACCGGCAAGGGCAACGACCAGGTCCGCTTCGACGTCACGACGGCCGCCCTCGCGCCCGAGCTGACCGTGGTGGCCCCGGTCCGCGAGTGGGGGATGAACCGCGAGGACGAGATCGAGTACGCGCGCGTGCACGGTATCGAGGTCCCCGCCAGCGTGGAGTCGCCGTACTCGGTGGACGAGAACCTCTGGGGCCGCTCGGTCGAGGCCGGCATCCTGGAGGACCCGTGGGAGGAGCCGCCCGCGGACGTGTTCGAGTGGACGGTCGCGCCCGAGCGGTGCCCCGACGAGCCCACGTACGTGGAGATCGGCTTCCGCGAGGGGATGCCCGTCACCCTCGATGGCGAGCCGGTGAACGCCGTCGAGCTGGTCGAGCAGCTGAACCGGGTGGCCGGGGCCAACGGCGTCGGCCGCATCGACCACCTGGAGAACCGCCTGATCGGGATCAAGTCACGTGAGGTCTACGAGGCCCCGGCGGCAGTGCTGCTCCTCCAGGCCCACCAGGCGCTGGAGGACATCACGCTGCCCAAGGACGTGGCCCGGTTCAAGGAGCAGGTCGCCGCGCAGTGGGCCCAGCTCGTGTACGACGGCCTCTGGTTCAGCCCATTGCGGCGCGCCCTGCACGCCTTCGTGGCGGAGACGCAGCGGCACGTCACCGGCGAGGTCCGGCTGAAGCTCTACCGCGGCTCCTCGCTCGTCGTCGGCCGCAAGGCGCCGTCCCAGCTCTATCGCATGGAGCTCGCCACGTACGGGCGGGGCGACCGCTTCGACCAGAGCGCGGCGGCCGGCTTCATCAAGCTCTTCGGCATGGGCGTGCGCACGGCGGCCGAGGTGCAGGGCCGGCTGTCCGGCGTCGACCTCGACGGCCTGCTGCCCGGGGAGCTCCGGAGGCTCACGCCATAGCGGAAGGCGGTGCCGGCGGCAAGCTGTACAGCGGCCGGTTCGCGGAGGGGCTCCTGCCCGAGCTGGAGCGGTTCGCCTCCTCGCTGGCGATCGACCTGCGGCTGGCCCCGTTCGACGTCGCCGGCTCGGTCGCCCATGCTCGAGGCCTCGAGGCAGCCGGCCTCCTGACTCGGGAGCAGCTCGCCGGCATCGAGGCGGGGCTCCGGCAGGTGGCGCGCGAGCTGGCGGACGGCACGTTTGCGTTCCAGGACTCCGACGAGGACGTGCACACAGCCGTCGAGCGCCGACTGACGGAGCTGGACCCGGACGGAGGTTCCCGGCTGCACGCGGGCCGCTCCCGCAACGACCAGGTGGCGCTCGACCTCCGGCTGTGGTGCCGCGACGCGTGCTCCCGGCTCACCGTGGCGCTGGCCGACGCCGTGGACGCGCTGGCCGAGCGGGCGGAGGAGCTGGCCGGCCTGGCGATGCCGGGCTACACGCACCTCCAGCGGGCGCAGCCCGTGACGGCCGGCCTGCACCTGATGGCCCACGCGGAGCCGCTGCTCCGCGACGCGGTGCGCCTGCGTCACGCGTACGAGGCGGCCGACGCCCTGCCGCTGGGGTCCGGCGCGCTGGCCGGCAGCACGCTGCCGCTGCGGCGGGACGTCGTGGCGCGGGAGCTCGGCTTCGGGGCGCTCACGCACAACTCCATGGACGCCGTCTCCGACCGGGACTTCGCCGCCGACCTGGCCCATGCCTGCGTCCAGGTAGCGCTGCATCTCAGCCGCCTGGGCGAGGACGTGGTGCTCTGGGCCAGCAGCGAGTTCGGCCTGCTGCGGCTGCCCGACCGGGTCGCGACCGGCTCGAGCCTGATGCCCCAGAAGAAGAACCCCGACGTGGCAGAGCTCCTGCGCGGCCGCAGCGGCCGCGCGGTGGGGGGCTACGTCGCCCTGGCCACGGTCCTCAAGGGCCTGCCGCTCGCGTACGACCGGGACCTCCAGGAGGACAAGGTGGCGCTGTTCGCCGCGGTGGACAACGCCGCCGGCTGCCTGGAGGCGGCCGCCCTGCTCGCCGCCAACCTGGAGCTGGACCCCGACCGCGCGGCGGCGGGGCTCGCGGATCCGGGCCTGCTGGCGACCGACAGCGCCGAGCGGCTGGTGGCCGAGGGGATGCCGTTCCGGCGCGCGCACCAGCAGGTGGCCGCCGCGGTGCGGGAGGGGACGCACCGGCCGCCCTGGGACGCGGCGCGCTCGCTGGAGCTGCGCGGGCTCGACCCCGCCATCAGGGCTCGCCAGGTGCGACGCGAATGCAAGCGCCTGCGCGGGTGGGCGGCCGCCCATCCGCCGCCCCTGCCCTCCTGAGGACAACTATCCAACAGTCACGGCTGGTGATAAAATCGTCCGCTTTGTGATGGATGAGAGGCCAGTTCTGCTGACGAAAGGGGGGCTGCAGCGGATTCAGGAGGAGCTGGACCGGCTGGTGCTGGTTCGCCGGCCGGAGGTCGCCGAGCGAATCCGGCAGGCGCGCGAGTTCGGCGACATCGCCGAGAACGCCGAGTACACCGAGGCCAAGAACGAGCAGGGCCTGGTGGAGGGACGGATCCAGACCCTGGAAGGCATGATCCGGAACGCTGTCGTCATCGAGGAGGAACCGCGCGAGCCGGGCGTGGCGGGCGTGGGCGCCAGCGTGACGGTGACGACCGAGGACGGCGACGAGACGTACGCCATCGTCGGGGCCGCCGAGGCCGATCCGCTGCACGGCATGATCTCCAACGAGAGCCCGCTCGGGCGGGCGCTGCTCGGCCATCGGGCGGGCGACGAGGTGGAGTGGACCTCGCCGGCCGGCACCAGCCGGGTCAGGATCCTCGCCGTCTCCTAGGAGCGCGCTCCTAGCTTCCCAGCGACCCGGCGCTCGGCGTCGCCGCGTCGACCCACCGTACCCTTGTGCGCTACGGTGACGGACTTCGACGAACTCGACCTGCCGGCAGCGATGCGCGACCGCCGGCAGAAGCTGGAGTCGCTGCAGAGGGAGGGGGTCGAGCCCTACGCTGCGCACTTCCACCGCACGCACACGACTGCGGAGGCGCTCGCCCTGGCAGAGAATGGACACGAGGGCGGGGCGGGGCCGGTGACCGTGGCCGGGCGTCTGGTCGTCAGACGAGGCCACGGCGGCCTGGCGTATGGCGTGCTGCAGGACGGCGCCGGCCGCGTGCAGGTGGTCGCGCAGCGCGACGTCCTCGGCGATCGTGCGCACGACCTGTTCCTCCGGCTGGACCCCGGCGACGTGATCGGCGGGACCGGCAGGGTCGCGCGCACCCGTCGCGGCGAGCCGAGCGTCTGGCTCGACTCGTTCCGCCTGCTCAGCAAGTCGCTCCGGCCGCTGCCCGACAAGTGGCACGGCCTGCGGGACGTGGAGACGCGGTACCGGCAGCGCTACGTGGACCTGATCGCCAATCCCGAGGTCCGCGATCTGTTCGTCGCGCGTGCCCACGTGGTCTCGGCGATCCGGCGGCTGCTGGAGAGCCGCGGCTTCCTGGAGGTCGAGACCCCGGTGCTCCAGGACGTGCCCGGCGGCGGCCACGCGACGCCCTTCGTGACGCACCACAACGCGCTCCACCGCGACCTGTTCCTGCGCATCGCGCTGGAGCTGCACCTGAAGCGGCTGGTGGTCGGGGGGCTGGAGCGCGTCTACGAGATCGGACGCGTCTTCCGCAACGAGGGCCTGTCGCCGAAGTACAACCCCGAGTTCACCATGCTCGAGTGCTACCAGGCGTACGCCGACTACGAGGACATGATGGAGCTGACCGAGGGCATCGTCGTGGCCGGCGCCGAGGCCGCCGGGAGGCCGCTCGACACCAGCTACCAGGGCCGCTCGATCGACCTGCGGCCGCCCTTCCGGCGGGCCCGGATGGCGGACCTGGTGCTGGAGGCGACCGGACGGGAGCTGGCCGGCCACGAGCTGTACGAGGCGTACGAGGAGCACGTCGAGCCCGGGCTCTGGGACCCCACGTTCGTCCTCGACTACCCGGTCGAGGTGTCGCCCCTGGCCCGCCGCAGCCCCGACGACCCCCGCTTCGTGGAGCGCTTCGAGCTGGTGGCCGTGGGGCGCGAGCACGCCAACGCGTTCACGGAGCTGACGGACCCCGTCGACCAGCGCCGCCGCTTCGAGCAGCAGGTGGCCGAGCGCGCGGCGGGGGACGAGGAGGCGCATCCATTCGACGCGGACTACCTGCGCGCGCTCGAGTACGGGCTGCCGCCGACCGGCGGCCTGGGCGTCGGCATCGACCGGCTGGTCATGCTGCTCACCGACCAGCCGTCGATCCGCGACGTGATCCTGTTCCCGCAGATGCGGGAGGAGGGGTGACGTGCTGCCGCTGGAGCTGATTCGCCGGGACCCGGAGCAGGTGCGCCGGGCGGCGGAGCTGAAGGGCGAGCGGGCGCCCGTGGACGAGATCCTGGACCTGGACCGGCGCTGGCGCGAGGCCACAGGTCGCGCAGAGACGGCCAGGGCCGAGCAGAACACGCTCTCGAAGGAGTTCGCCAGGACGCGGGACCAGGCGGGCCTGCCCCGCATGCGTGAGCTGGCGGAGACGGTGAAGGGCCTGACGGCGGAGGCGGACGCGCTGCGGGCGCAGCTCGACGACGGCCTGCTGCGCGTCCCGAACCTCTTCCACGAAAGCGTGCCCGTGGGCGAGACGTCGGACGACAACGTGGTGGTCCGGACCTGGGGCGAGAGGCCGTCGTTCGACTTCGAGCCGCGGCCCCACTACGAGATCGGCGAGGGCCTTGACGTGATGGACTTCGAGCGGGCGGCTCGGGTCGCGGGCTCGCGCTTCGCGTTCCTGAAGGGCGCCGGCGCTCGCCTGGAGAGGGCGCTCGTGCAGCTGATGCTCGACCTGCATACCACCGAGCACGGGTACACGGAGCTCCACGCGCCGCTGCTGGTCAACAGCGGGGCGATGATCGGCACCGCCAACCTGCCCAAGTTCGCCGACGAGCTTTTCAGGGTCGAGGGCCGCGACCTCTGGCTGATCCCCACCGCAGAGGTCCCGGTGACGAACCTGCACCGGGAGGAGATGCTCGACGGCGCCCGGCTCCCGCTGAGCTACGTCTGCTACAGCCCCTGCTTCCGGTCGGAGGCAGGCGCCGCGGGCAAGGACACCCGCGGGTACATCCGGCTCCACCAGTTCTCGAAGGTGGAGCTGGTCAAGCTGACTCGGCCCGAGTGCTCGCTCCAGGCACTCGAGGAGCTGACCGGGCACGCGGAGGAGGTGCTGCGCCGGCTGGGCCTGCACTACCGGGTGCTGGTGATGTGCACGGGCGACATGGGGTTCGCGCAGTACAAGAAGTACGACCTGGAGGCGTGGGCGCCGGGCCTGGACACGTGGCTGGAGGTCTCGTCGTGCTCGGTCTTCAACGACTTCCAGGCCCGGCGAGCGAACCTCCGCTTCCGCCCTGCGCCGGGGGGGCCGCCGCAGTACGTCCACACCCTGAACGGCAGCGCCCTGGCCCTGCCGCGCACGATCGACGCGGTTATCGAGACGTACCAGCAGGCCGACGGCACGGTGAGGGTGCCGGAGGCGCTCCGGCCCTACATGGGCGGCCTGGAGGTCATCGGGCCGCGGCGGTGACGGGCGCCCGGCCGCGGCCGCGCGGCCGGCCTGGCGGGCGTCAGGTCGACCGCGACCAGGTCTCCCGAAGCTCCTCGATCTGGTACAGGTGCATGGCGTCGTGCTCGACGTCGCCTCGCAGCTTCTCCTCGACCGTTCGCCGGCCACCCTCCGGACGGAGCAGCACACGGCTCCAGGCCGGCTCGGGGAGCCGCTGGAGCAGCCGGTGGGTGCGGGAACGCAGCACCCTGAACGCCAGCAGCGCCTCCTCGACGTCTTCCGCCGCGTAGCCCAGCTCCTGTGCCCACCTCGCCTCGTCGTACCGCTGGATCTGGCTGCCGCTCTCTGCGATCGCCATGCGCACCCGCACGAAGTCGACCGCCTCGTTGTCGGCCAGGTGGACGACCACCTGGGTGATGGTCCAGCTCTCCGCGGCCGGGCTGTAGGAGCGGGCCTCCGCGGGCAGGCCGCGGAGCCGGTCCTCGAGACGCCGCGGAGCCGCCGCGTATTCGGCGAGCAGCGCCGCACGGGCCGCGTTTGGTGACGCCAGGGTGGAGCAATGGTATCCGAGGGCGTCGCTCGGCGCCTCCGCGCCGGCAGCGGCGGCGCACGTGGTGCGTCACAGCCTCGTCCGTCCGGCGGGCGATCTGCATGCTCTCCGGCTCGCGGATGCTGGCTGGTCACGGCGGCGAGCCCGGACCCAGACCTGCTCCGCCGCCCGGCCGGCCTCCGGAGCGCCCGGGTACGGCGCCGCGGGGCGGCGTGGGTAGACTCAGGTGAGCCGGAGGGATGGCCGAGTCCGGTCGATGGCAGCTGTCTTGAAAACAGCCGAGGTGATGAGCCTCCGGGGGTTCGAATCCCTCTCCCTCCGCCATGTGTCATCTCTCAAGACATAAGAAACACCCGAACCCACAATTCAGGCTGGGTTTCGGGGTGGTGGTCCGGGTCGCCTGCCGGTGGGCTGGTATGACCTCGAAGGGTCGAGGGTGAAGGCTCGGAGTAGCTCGCCGGTGACCGCGTCGACGACCCGGATGTCGAGGTCGTGGACGAGCATGATCACGGGGGTTCGTGCGTGGGTCCGGCCGACGCCGATGTGGAAGAGGCGGCCTCCGTGGCGGAGGGTGACCTTGCCCTCGTTGTCGATGACGTCGCGGCGGACGCGGTGGTGGTGGTCGAGCTCTCGGCTGGCGGTGGGAGCGGCCTTGGGCATGGAGTTGTAGACGGTGGCAGGGGTGGCGCGGTGGGGCAGTGAGCGGTGGGGGCGCTGCTGGTTGT
>Ga0126378_10002271_pt1 | contig 14205 bp, 22 predicted proteins | sample PanSoiMetPlot_23_FD_92587 | JGI IMG/M metagenome (GOLD analysis project Ga0126378, IMG submission 92587) | Tropical forest soil microbial communities from Panama - MetaG Plot_23 | ecosystem: Environmental > Terrestrial > Soil > Tropical forest > Bulk soil | place: Panama | collected 2016-02-17 | reverse complement strand
GATTGTTGGCACCATTTATACTTTAAATACCGACACGGGAATTAGGCACCGAAGGTGGGACACCACACTGGCACCAGAAAGACTTCCTAACACCTCCCAAACTCCCTTAATTTTCTCCTGTTAATGCTTGGGAAACATCGGGCAGACGAGATTATTTCCATTTGGTGAATCTCTGTTTGAATCCAACTTGCAACCGGTGAGATTGAGATAAAAGATAGAGGCGGATGGCGCTCTTCGACAATTCGTGACATTTCCGAAGAGCAACTCTGATCGAAGCTACCGGTTCTAATAGTTCGGTGAAGTCTTGTTCCCCGAGGACTAAGAAAGTGTCAACCCCACCCGCACCCTGCCTAGCCCCGCAGCCCAAGCCAGTCAACTCGTGATTTTCCTAGCGCTCGCTTGTCGCAATCCAAGTTATCTGTTGCATCCGGGACGAGCTGGCCTTGTGAGCACTTTCACGAGAGACAAGCTCAACGTGAGGGAGTCTGGAGTGGTGGAATTGGTTACCGATGAAATGTCGTTGGCGTAAAAAGTCGCGGAAAGATTTATGGGACTAGGCGGCCATTGATGAGCAGATACTCCCCGACTATCAATCGGAAGCGCTGCGGGATTTTGTCGCATGCAGCTTGTTGTAGTCGCGCATGTAGACGCGGAGTCCGAAGGTTGGCGTTTCCTTCGTATATCCAGCCACTAACTGGTCCTTGTAGTGGCTGAGATAGAAATCGAACGGGTCCTTCGGATCCATGTCGATCAGGACCAGATCGGTATCGCTCATCGTGAGCTTGCCGAATCGCAGCTGATTGTTGCGGTAAGCCATGTAGTTCGCAGCAGAGACTTGCCAGGTCGATGCTTCTTTCGAGCTGCCAAACACCTGCATGATTTCGCCGGATCGGATGCTGACATCTGTCACTCTCCCTAGGACATGAGGTGGTGGAAGCAGGCTCTCGGGATCTAGGATCAGGTCATCCTTATCGATTGTGACGCCTCGGACTTTTCCAGTTTTGATTAGGTCGGCAAGGTCGATGCCTAAAATGTCCATTAAGCCTTTTACTGGCAAATGCAGCGCCTTAATCTTCTGGACGTGCAAACGAATTTTTCCTTCAGAGGTCGCAGTCACAATCCCTTCGGTCTCGAAAGCAATGTCGCCCTTGCTGTGAAGGCTGCCTTTGACTTTTAGTCGTCCGCTGCTGTCGATGCGAAGCGATAGATCTTTGAGGGGGGCATCTCTTCCGACGAAGACATATGAGTTTAAAACGTTGGCCAGAGATTCCGGCGTGATGGCAATGGCTGCAGAATCAATTTGGATTTGGAATGAGTGTTTGTCATCGAAAATCGGCAGCTCGCCTTTGATAGGACGCAATCGTCCGTTCAAGGAAAAGATGTGAACAGCGACGTTGTCGGTGAAATGGTATGTCACATTGCGCATCTGCACATCCACTGATCGTGATTCATCCGGACGTTGTTGGTTTAGCGACATTCCAGAAAGAGCTGCGCCGAGTCCAAGGAAAAGCAGCATACGGCTTATCAGATATTTGGCGTAAACAGATGCCGAGAATGTTTCGTTCACAAGATTCCCTTTGATTCCCAAATCAGAAAACAAACCGCCGGGTCGAACTGGGTTAAGTCAAAGCATTGATCGCTCTTCAGATCATGTGCTTTGGAGCTGGTGCAACGAGCAAGAGTTGCTCCTCACCCCTAGGAGTGCAGTTCTGGACTGGGACGAATACTCGCTCTCGTCCTGCTTGTCGGGTCAGAAATGATGACAAGAGATTGACTAGGCAGCCATCCTGCTTTGTACTGCCAAATCTTCTTCTTGCTGGTTTCCTTTGTGCGAATTGCGCTTAGTTTTCCCAGGACAAAAGCCGCAATTGCCATGTCGACGTCGCACACCGCAATGTCATAGTCCTTGTTAAGGAGCAGGTTGGCCGCGACGCACGTGAGCCACGCGGAGGCAGCGTAGCTCGATACCCCTACTTTCGGACTAAGAATCCCGACGCCAACCAGCATCTCTATGGCGCCGACTACGCGCATGAAGTTTTTGTTGCTCAGGGGTATTTTTTCGCCAGCTTCAGGTGCGATGTACTTTTCCCAATGGGTTAGCAGATTTGTGAATTTATCAAGACCTGCAAGAAACGCAGTAGCGCCGAGGCCGATTCGGAGCGGCCAAAACATCGAAGCAATTTTGTTGTCTGCATCCATGACACTCTCCTCAGTAGATCGATGCGGTTAAGGTTTTGCGGGTGGGCGCTAGGCAATTTGCCTGTTAAGGCGCGCTGCGATACAAATCCGACCATCCGGGAGAGAACCACATGCCAAAGATCGTTCGCTTTCAACTCTGTACGCCCAAAACTCATCCTTTGGTGGGTTAGCTGCCGGAAAGGCAAAGTCGCTCAGGCAACGTGTGCACTTCATTGTTGGCCCGCCCAGCTCATGATAGGTCCGTTTGCGACTCCAGATTTTGCTCACGGTGCTTACTGCGTAGCTGCGCATTGCAGTTCCTGGCCGAGGAAGTAGGAGAATCTGCAACTTGGATCCCCAGTTTTACGGCAACAAGTAAAACCATTGCTCTGGAGGCGGACTTCGGAATGTTTTTGCGCCCAGGGAAATTCAGCCACCTAAAAACTCCACTCCTGGTACTGGGTGAATCTAAGAGCTTTGGGCAGTTTGAGGAAAGGGATTTTAGGCGAGCCAAGCTGCTCGCTGAACATTTTCCAGGAGTAGTCCTATGTTTCGCGACTTTCAGAAAGGAACTGACTGCTAAGGAGAAGAAACGATTGGGTGCAATGGCAAAGGCCGGACGGGAGTCGCTTGGAGACGGTCAGCAAGTGAATCCCATCCTGGTACTAACCGGTACCGAGCTGTTTGGTCAGTTCGAATTGACTTTATGGATGGTTACCCTCAACGGCAGGAATATGCTCGATCAGTGTTCATGCGGGGAGAGGTAGACGAGATCTGTGATTTCACCCAACAGGTCCATCTCGGAATTGAAAGTTACCTCGATTGGTTGGATGCAAAGCACAAGAGGCAAGCTGAGAGACGCTTTGATCGAAAGGAGCACAAACAGGCTAGCGACACTGGTTACTCAACGACTAAAACACTAAAGTGATGACTCAGGTCAGTTGAGCCAGCAACTGCTCAAATTTCGAAACGGGCCGACACCCAACTGAGCCATGGGCCCAGTAGTCGCAGCATATACGGCTCTCTCAACCAAGCGTTCGGCGCGGTCGCGCAGAATGGGTCCAATCTTCGGAGTAGTAGCAGATATATTCGCGCATCAGTTGCATGCATCGACAGAAGTTGCTGACGCAGCGCTAGATTTTCCAGGATGAGATCCTGACGCGAACCCAAAGAGCTGATGATCCAGCCGATGAGGTGCCGCAGCAACGAGAACATACCGAAATCTTGTTGGAACGCTGCGCCGCAACCGCGGCGCAAGTCACTCATTTTAGGAGTGCGCAATGTTTTGATGAGGCACAAGAGTTTTTGCGTCCTTGAAGGTATTACTTTGAATGTAAATCCTTACGGCTCACGTTTGGGGTTACAACTCCGCCAACTCTGTGGGAAACAGAAGTATCGGCAAACCTGTATCCGCCCACTTCACCGTGTTGAAATCGTTTTTTAAGTAATCGATGTCTTTAGCTATCGCCACTGGCTTACGGTCTAGTGCAGCATCGCGCAGGCATAAGCCGTCGATTAGTGGCAGTCGGTAACACGGTGTTTTCCAAAGTTCGGCCAGTCTGTCTTTTTCCGACTCGGCCAGCTCGTTTGAGCGAACATCACGCGCTAGTTTTTTCAATTTCATTTTGGTCTTCCTTGAAGCGGTTCAAGCGGAATTCACAGGAAGAGGCGTCAGCCAAACGCAAGCAAATCCTGACCTAATAGGAATTGCCCTGATGAACTATTGGACAGGAACAGTGGTTTCTAACACCGTGACGGTCGACCAAAATTAGAGAGATTGCGCCGATTCACTCTGGCGAAACGACACAAGCTCCCAATCTCCATCCGGCACAGATGTCTGATGGCGGAGAATGTAGAGATTGCCATCATCGGCACGAAGCTTGAAGAAGGCGTGTTCCGGGCCATGCCACTGATCGACCACTTCCTCCACGAGATACTCGCGGTCGTTCAGCTGAAAGCGAAGAGGTCTCTCGTCCGCCTTGTGTCCGGCGTAACACTGGACGTGCAGCCTCATGATTGAGTGTAAGCTGAAACCCATGCTTTGGCTGTTGGCAGTCTGCTTTCTATGTGGAACACTCTTCGGCCAGCAACTGCCCAATGGAATCCAGAATCAGTCTGGGATTCGGCTAATCGTTGCACAGGAGGACAACGAACCAAGCCTGCACGTCGTGTTGCCTGGTAGTGCTGATTCAGATCGCACCATCTACGTGCTTTTTCCTGAGCACATAACAGTACGCAAGCGCGGGGTTACGGAAGCCGAACACCTGTTTTTGTTTCGAGCCGGTAAGCAAGGCCCAAGACCGCATTGGCAGTCGGTCGGAAATTCATTGCACTATGAACGCGATTTTGAGCCTGGTATTCACATGCTTGCGCGAGCAACCCTGGAGGATGACGGCGTCCGCTTTAGCTATCAGTTCGTGAATCGGTCGAAGGTGGACTACGACATGATCTATGCCGTTACCGATCCGAGGCTAACAGGAATGTTTCATGATGTCCGGTTAGAGCGCACTTACGTTCATCACAAAGAAGGATTCGATCTGCTTGCGTCTGAGACTCCAAGCAGACTCACGATGCCGCTTAACGAATGGCTTCCATCTCGCTACTTAGTTTCATTCACTTGGCCCATTCCTATAAAGCGAGTTGAGCGCAGAGAAGACGGCATCACGTACTACAACAAATCGCGATCCGTTGACGAGCCGATGATCGCAACGCTTTCAACTGATCGCCAGTGGGTAGTTGCAAGCTTCTCGCAGACAACAGGAAACGTCTGGAGTAATCCCGAACTCACCTGCCAGCATGTCGATCCGACGAGATCGCTACTTGCAGGACAGAAAGCAGAAATGGAAGTAAAGATGCTTATCCAGCGCGGTTCCCTTAATGAGGTACTGGTGAGGGTCAAAGAGCAGCGCAGCAAACTGAAATAGAAAGATGCTACCAAAGAGGGCCAGGAAGCGAATTATTGTTGCGGATTCCTCTTTTGTTCCCTGCCCCCGATACGGGAACTGTCCGAGAAATGGAAGTCACGCTGATCGCCAGCCGGTGAGTCCTGGTGTACGGTTGGCCTGAGCGATGGTACACGGTGCGGTTCAGAATCGGAGCCTCGAAGCTCACGAACGGAGCATAGTCACGATGAGCATCTTTGCCCTCTCTTATTCTTGGCGCAAGTCGGCTTATCGTTTCCATGACCTTGGTGCTAGAGTTCCAGCAACTTTCCTCTTCATGGGGGCGGTCTGTCATGCCAAAGAACGCCCAAAAGTGCGAGGCGCGACCCACGCGGTCTATTGCCAACGAAGGCGATGACGGCGAACGTGGATTGTGGGTTGACTACGACCTGCTACGGAAACATCGACGCAACTCGCACACCATCATCCATGACTCAATGGTGGCCACCAATAATCGTTATCTGGAATTGGCCGACGTCGCACTAGGAAACAAGAAGACGAAGAAGAAATACAAAGCGGCGGCTTCGGAGTAGCGCTCCAACCACCCCTGATCGCCAAAATCATGATCACCGTGTATACCGCGCCGAAGACGATATTCATCCAGCGATTCACTCCCACCGGCAGGACGAGTGACAAAAATGGCATCAGACTTGGGATCACCATGACCGCAGACATACTCAGCAAAAGTCCTTGAGAAATACTGCCGAGAGGCGAGCTTCCAGCGATCATCTTCTGCAATTTCCCTGGCTGATAAAGCTCGAAATAGTCCCCGTAGATATAAAAGAACATCAGGGAACTCCACAACGCGAAGAGCTTGAATCTTACGTGGACCTTGATGTCCTCGAATGCCACGGCGTTCCTCTTATCGATCAACGCGATCTTCAAATTTCCAAGAAAATCTTTGGATCACTTCTCCTTGCCCTGAGCCTTAACTCTCGCCCATCTTGCACGCTGAGCGGCAGCTATTCGCGCTCGCGCGGCTACGCTCATCGTTCGTGGACCTCTTCCTCGGCAGTTTGCTCATTATCATGCTGGCGAAGACCAGACAGGTCTAATTAGGGCGGGATTGCCTCACTTCCTTCCCCGCTTTCGCTGTTTCTTTCGAGGACTCATAGCCGCACCACGAATACTCTTGGAACTAGATTTTCCGCGTGAGGCTCCTCTAGCCCTTTCGATTGGGGTGAGTGGGTTAGCTGGCGGTTTGGAGTGTTCAGTCATGACTGACCTCTGCTGAGGATGAATGAGAATAAGCCCTCTTTGATGCCATATGCACTCTCATTTTTCTTCGCTTGGCAAATGTCTAATGGCGGAGGATGTTGCTGTTGTCGCCCGGAGTTTGCTGAAAACAGAAAACTGGCCAAGAGGAGTTTAGGCGGGAACTGATGTATTCGAGGAGGCTGTCTAGCTGGACGGCCTCCATCGCAATATCAACTTCTTTCTGCGCTTTTGCTACGTTTTCTTCTTCGACGGCGCGTGCTCCTTGCCCTTCACTTCCACCTGAATGTTCTCGGTAGAATCGCCCAAGTTCTCGGCGGAGTGCTTTTGCGCGTCATGCCACGTGCTTTCCCCGGCCTTCGTCTGGACTTCCTTCGTCGTTCCATCGGGCAAGGTGAACCGAGTGCGGCTATCCGTCAAAGAAATCTGTACGTAGGCGGGATGCTCATGCAGGGGGATCTTCTCGTGCGGACCTACATGCCAGCGCAGCACGCGCACCTGCGCATTCTCGAACTCAACTTTACAGTGTTGCGGGTCTACTTTCGCAGGGTCTTGTGCCAGAGCCACTGACCTAGCTAAGCACATACCAGCTACAAGCAAAAACGTTCCGCGCATGCGAACCTCCTTTTTACTTTTTGTCTTTAGGACCCTTACGGAATGGGCGCGAATCTACTCTGGTTGGTCGAGTAAGTCAATCGCGGAAAGACGGATGGCAAGGAACTTGAGCATTGAGGTCCTTTTCGGGTGTCCTACATAGAACGGCATGCCGGGAAGACCTATTTCTTGTTTTGTGCCCTCACCTTGGCCCACCGTGCACGCTGTGCGGCTGCGATCCGTGCTCGTGCCGCTGCACTCATCGTCCGAGGGCCTCTTCGTCGGCCCGTTGAATTTCCTGGGCCTGTGCCGTTCAGGAACGCCTTGGCCCGTTGTAGCTTGCCGATCTGTTCGTCTATGGATTGGATTATTTGTTCGACGCTCATGCCGGGATTGTAACAACATGCTTCATTCAACATGCTTCATCAAAGTCGCCCAGATCGGTGCGCTTGGGAAGCTGGGTCTAGGATGGGATGCGGTCGTCGCTTCCGTGTTTGCGTTCGGGAGATAAACTTATCTCATGAGAGTTGGTTCTGCCTCATCACTCAAGACGATCTCGCGAGAACCATGTTGGCTTGGAATAGTTGCGGCCCACGTATCAGAAGCTCGCTGGCGATCCTGACTTCCAGCAACTTCTTGTCGGCGACAAAGCAGCGTTCGATATGCTTGCGCAGTTTAAGCCATTGATAGCTGAGCGCATTGATAAACCGAAGCAGTTGAGGGACCTGATCGAATGAGCCTATGAATCCGATCTAAGCGCTCTAGGTAAAACGCAACAAGGAGTCATCACCCGCCGATTACCTTGAGCTAAACAGGAGAGCCGTAATTATACTCGGGCGGGAAGTGGCTTCATGGAGTTTCAATCATTCTCATTTGGTGCCATTGAGATTGATGGCGTCACGTATGAACACGACATCGTGATTGATCGTGGTGAAGTTCGCAAGCGCAAGAAAAAGCCTTCCAAGCAATTCCGAGATCAATTCGGACATACGCCGGTATCCATAAACGAGAAGATACCCTGGAAATGTGATCGCCTCGTTATTGGCACAGGCACTGGTGCTCTTCTGGTAATGGAGGAAGTCAAAAAAGAAGCTCGGCGTCGCAAGATCAAGCTGTGCATCGCGCCGACTGCTGAAGCCATTGAGCTGCTGAAGAAGAACTCCGACGATACCAACGCCATCCTGCATGTCACATGTTGAGCATCATGTCACTGCAAAACACGCTGGCCATCTCTTCCACTCACGAACAGTACATCGCGATTCTGAAGATCACGCTTGTCGAACTTGCCGATGCACTTTGCCGGTTGGCTTATGACGAAGGCTTGTCGGAGCCGCTCAGTATCAAATTCAAAGACCAGAACCGGTTGCACTCTCGAGTGGCTGAGTTGTGGATTCACGGCGCGGAGGTATGGACTAAGGAGCCGCAAGCGGTGAGTTTGAGGTTGCCCATTTCAGGCGCGCTTACCAGTGCCGATGGATGCACGATTACGATGCAAACGCTCGAATAGGTCAGATCGACTACAAACGATTATCAGTTCGTTCCAGTTTTGTACAGCCGAATATCTAGATTCCTCACTTCGCCAGACTGCAAACGCACTATAGCACGGAAGTCAGACCAAGCCGGATCGCCCGGATTTGGATTTCGCACCCGAACCACAACGTCGATGTTTTCAGGTATTAGTTCTCGAAATTTCCCATTCTTAACCTGAGCCAGTTTCGCGTTCAACACACCGGGAAGGTCGGCCATTGCCGTATTTTGGAGAGAGACGGTTGCATCAATTGGCTGGCCTGTGTCTCCATTTATAATTCTGCCGGTCAACACGCCAGCTTTTTCCTCCAATTTGATGTCAGCATCTGCTTTGGGCCTAGGACCAAATAGCTGCACTGTCTGTGGCTGTAATTCAGGCAGACGATAAAAACCCGAAGTCCGGTCTGGATAACCGTCTTTTTCACTTCGCGCATAGACATCGTATACGCCGCGCTTGAGCGTCTCGCCGGAATCGAAGTGTCCGGCTAGGTCTGCTTTGATCTGAATGGGGTAAGCATCTGTGATCGACAACAAGCTCTGTTCCACGAGAGAAACACTGGCACCGGGAATTGGTTTGCCGTCCGCATTCAACACGGTTCCGCTGATTCTGCCGTCATAGGGAGTGGGATCAGGTGTCTGCGAGAATCCGAACGCGCTCAGCAGGAGACCAAGCAGCAGCAGAAGTTTCATTGCCTACTCCTCGCGTGGAGCATTATGGCACTTAACTCAGCTTTTTGGCTGCGACCGGTTGGGATTTGCGCGATCACTGCACCAACTCCGAACCGTTCCTGAACGGTCCTGTAAGGTCCGTTCCGACGTTTTCAGGTTGCATCCTCATTCAGATCGCCGATTTCGGGGTAAGATTCTCAACGCTGGAGTGTTGACTAATGTCCGCGCCCTCTCCGTCAAAGACTTCCCACATTTTCACTGCGAGTCGGTGGACACGAGGCAATCGGATTTTCCCCACAATTATTGGAGTCGGACCGGATCACGTTGTTAGGATCAGGCGAAAACTATTCGGTCGGACTGAGGAGAGTATCGCGATTTCAAAAGTGGCTTCAGTCCAAATTACGACTGGACTGATTTGGTCCGATATACGAATCGATTCAAGCGGCGGAACGGACCCAATTCTGAGCCATGGCCATTCAAAGGCCGATGCGATACGGATTCGTCAACTCATTGAACAGTTTCAGAAGACATAGCCAGGACCTCACTGCACCAACTTGAAGGGCAGAATGCTAGTCGAGGGCCTAAGGCACCGCTCCCCTCACTTTGCCTCATTTGACCTCAGAATCGTTGGCGCTCATTCCACCCACGATGTGCCAGGTATCACCCTCCTTCATCCAAGTGTGCGTGATGCGGGAAGTAGCGGTTGATTCAGAGTGATCCGCTTGTCGGAGGCGCGTCGTCACGCGATAAAACGTTATGACTACAGGTCCATGCGTTTCCACACTTTCGCGGTGTAACTCATATCCTATGACTAGGCTCAGCCGCCCGGATTGAAACTGCGATTCGATGTCTTTTTTGTGAATCGGGTGATCGGTTACAAGCGGCCAGCCGACGAAGCCATCGCTCCAAAGAGTCATGTAGTGTTGCAAATCGTGGGACTGGACATAGCGCCAGTACGCTTCTTCGCCAGACCATACCTGCTCCACTGCACTGCCGGTCGATTGCTGCGCTGCTCCACCTGCATGCAGCAACACTAGACAGACCATTGTGATGATCACTTTCATCGCGGTACCGTCCTGTCCTTCTAAGGTCGGCAGGAATTCTAGCTGATCGAATCGTAGAGTTGAATGAATCAGGGGTGCGGTACAGAACACCTAGCTAGAAGATCACTGCACCAACTCCGAACCGCGACTGAACAGGTTGGTCAGCTCAATGACAACGCTTTCCGGTGCGGCATCTTCGTTCAGGTTCAGCGTGATGAACCGTTGCCGAAAAGCTGAAGCGACAATGTCATTCTTCAGCTCGTAGTCGATCACTACGGCACCGAAATCGAACGAGTCACACTTTGTCCAAGCCTCATCAAGAGGCGTGCCGAAATGGTACGGAGTCCTGCGGCGTTAATGGCTTCTTTCAGCCACTTGAGCCGTTCCTCATTTGGAGACGCGATCAGGGATCGTCACGCGATCAGTCTGCGATGGAAACCTATCGGCGTCAATGATGGGTGAGAAACCGTCTGAGCTACTGCAGGTTACGAGTTTGGTTCAAGATAAACTTCTGCGCCTCTGCAATGTCCTTCTCCATCTCACGTGGCGCGAGTTGCCGCAGATGATCCAATAACAGAAGCGTGACTCTCGGACGCCGATCATCTTTCGCTTTGACGCAACGCTGAGGGCAGCCGAACGCAGCGTGGAGTATGACTAACGCGTTCTTCGCTCCTTCAGGGGAGGCCATTGCGCTGTCTTCTAGCGTTTGGAGGATTGCAACGGCTACTAAGTCACCAGACCTGCTGAAGGCTTTATCGTCCGATCCCGAGTACACGTGACTTGTGCTGACTGTGCGCACTGCTGCCTTTATCTCGTTGAAGGAAAAATCGCCATCCGGCTTACAATCCTGCCAATCCTGTCCAAATACGAGCAGAGGCTCAAACACGACCACGAGCAGCAATCGATGGCCAGTTCTCATGAAGCACTCCGATTAGCTCATACGCTGAGTTGCGCATCTCATAAAATCATAGATGTCGATGGACCATGTCTGCCAATTCTTGGAAACGGCACAAATGCGCAGCCTTTACACATCCAACACGCTGAAGCGTGTAATTTGCGGCAAGCCAGCATATTGGGAATTGGCCTTGTCGTGTAACCGCGAATCGTGGAATACGTTACCGGCACGGCCAAAACGGTCAGTACGACGATTGCTATGAATAAAGGTCTCATCTGAAGTTTTTAGACTCCGTCCCGCAGAATGCGGTTCCTTGCCTGTTGAGAACAGGCATTTACACGTTTGCCTGCTGGTCTCTTCGCGCTATGGCAAATCTTTTAGTAACTATGAGATTTGGCTGTCTGAATTGGGCTTGGGTCGCTGACTCACTGTTTCGGAGCGGTGGATGTCGATTCTTCTGGCATTGCAATACAAGCCTTCTTGTTTGCACTGCAACCATACGTGATTAGTTGAGGTGTCGTTCACTGCCCTGCACTCTTGCGTCTTCAACAATGCCCATAACGGGTTGTTTGTACAGAATTTCGATGTCTCGAAGTCTTTTTTCCATCGATTGATTCCCATCCGATCGTTCGTGGTAGTGGTGGACCGTCGCAAGCTCGTAGTGATCGACACAGTAGAGGTTTTTCCCAGAGACGAAACAGAAGTTCGGAGCATACTTAATTGCATGTGGGGCGCCGAGCGGCCTCAGTACCTTCGCGGATCCTATTAGCCATTTCATTTCAGAAGGAGAAAGCTCAACGGCAGTGGGTACATCAGTCCAGCTGTCGCTGTGCAATAGGGCCTCGGGCAGCAAGGCGATTCTCGCTACCGTTCCATCTGCTGCGAAGATCAGCTCAATCAACTAACTCGAACCATGCCAGTAGATGACCTCATCAGGGGGGCCTGTTTCAGGCTGCTGGTCGTAGAGCCGCATGGTCTTACCTGCCACTGGCGTATAGCGTTCTCCGAACAGGCTATCGGCTTTGGCGATGGGTCTCGTCTTCTCGCTGCTTGAGAACGGCGTCTTGCGCAAAGACGGGCGACAGGAGCAGCAGCGGAACGATCAGTAATCTCGCTCGGTGTCGTCGGCGTAGTTTTACCAAAGTGGGCACAAGCAGAACATAACTTCTTAACCGAACCGAAAGGCCCACCAAAGATTATCCGGAAATAGGCCGGCGCGCACCCCATTATCCGAATTCATGCCGAGGTCTGGCTCTCTATTCCGGTAGTCGAATCACCGGAGTCTCAGGTCGGCAGCAGACTCCGTAGTGCTGCCATAGCCGGAACCATGGGCTGTACGCGAGTGCTTCATCATGCCTTCGATTCGCAGCAGAGATATCGCGTGCGCTGTACGGTCTAATATCGGGAGCTTCGAACATCTCCTCTAGCTGCTGGATGTCATCAATGATGCGCTCAATATCCATGCGTCACAAGTATATCGAAGGAACCTTTGTATGCTCCGAACCTCCGACGTTCCTGATCTCCTTGCGCCGCACAAAGGACAGGCTTATGGGAGCGTGAAAACTGCGAACGCCCGGCTCTCGATCTCTCTACGGATAATTTCCGAGTGGGCGACTAAGGGACATTACTCAAACGCAAGCGCGTTTGTAAGGACTAATCCAGAGCAAGTGGTACGCGATGCGATGTGTGTAAAGGGGAGGCTACGGATCTCGAACTTTGTCTGGCAGCTAACGCGCTTTCCTAAGTTGTGAGCGAAGGAACTCGCTAATCTGCTGGTCGTTAGCGCCTGGCGGGAGCTCCTGTCTGAAACTGGATCGCACCCACTGGATCAGCTCAGTTCTGTACGGCGGATCACCCTCGACCGTCTCGATCAGGAACTCGAAGCCAGCCTGGCGATTGTGCAGCGCGAGCGTCAGGTACACCGGCCAACAGCGAAGGAAAGAAGTCGCCCGCGAGTAGCCCCGCGTTCTCGGGAGGATGCGCGAGAAGGCCAGAAAGCCATGTCTCGTGTTGCTCAGCTGTTGGCTGAAGCACCTCGAAGCTGACCCAATCGGATACTGCCTGAGCGCTCATTTCCCTCCACCGAACGGAATAGCTTCCTGGCTCCTTCATATCGAACAGTGCATGGAGCGGAAGCCGATGCGGTGGTGAGCCGGGAGGGGCAGCTGACCCACAAAGGTTACCGCTCTGGTCAGCTGTACTGCGCAGCGGGAGTTGCGGAAGGGAAACGCCATCACGTTTTAGCTCGATGCGGTTGCAACCGATGTCTTCCATCGCTGCGTGGAATGGGTAACGGACATTCTCTATCGGGCCGGATACGGCGGTCACCCATATCGGCTCACCTACGTAGGCAGGCTGAGTGACCTCGATGTGCAGCGGAACGGCCGTCCCTTCACCATGGCTCGTGACCTGAACGGGAAGGCGAGAGCAACACTAACGAAGGCTAGATGCAGTAGATCCATTACTGACTTTGCGATTCGAAGTCTTGAACAACGCGGTAAGTCCCGCGCATGTATGTAGCATTAGACACCGAAGTTGCACAGACTGAGCCCAAAGTTCAGCCTCCAAAGCGTCGGAGCCGGATTAGTGCCCGAAGTCGGCATAGAGAAAGTGATGTAGCGGACGGATTACGGCAAACCGGAAGTTATTGTCGGGCTTCCACCACTTCTCATGCCAATGCCCTTGTACGAAATACCAAGGTTGATGTTGGTTGGCGCCGAGGTTGCAGCGCTGCCAATATTGGCGGCAGTAACAATGAGCGAACCCCTTTCCGAAATGTGATTGCGCTCTCGATCGTGAGCGGTTGTCCTTCGATTCTCTTGAACGCCACTCCAGATGCCTCATTTCCCCGACTTATAAAACTTATAAAAGAAGATGCTTACCCCAAGTAAATTCTTGCGATGGGCAGAATGGGCGAACACCGGCGGGTCGCGGAATTTTGGTCACAATTGTGGTCTTGTTATGATCACAAAATAATGGCCCAAAATGTGCAGGTGTATAGAGGATAACTGCTTGTGAGTGAATCAGATAGCTACCGTTGAGCGGCAGCCCTGAAAAGGCTGGCGTCGGGGGTTCGATTCCCTCCCTGGCCACCATAACTACTGCGCATTGTAGACTTCCCTTCTTTTCTTAATGCTGCACG
>Ga0126378_10002268_pt1 | contig 14220 bp, 9 predicted proteins | sample PanSoiMetPlot_23_FD_92587 | JGI IMG/M metagenome (GOLD analysis project Ga0126378, IMG submission 92587) | Tropical forest soil microbial communities from Panama - MetaG Plot_23 | ecosystem: Environmental > Terrestrial > Soil > Tropical forest > Bulk soil | place: Panama | collected 2016-02-17 | reverse complement strand
CGCGGATGGATTGAACTCCGAGGACCGGGAGCTTGTACGAATGCGGAGTTCCCTATACGACCAGGTTGACCAGGCGGTCGGGCACGTGGACAACTCGGCGCGGCCGGCGTCCATCGAGCAGCCGCGCGACCGGCTCGGCGGCCAGCGCCAGTGCCGTGGCTTCGGCCTCGGGCAGGCCTGCCGGCGCGGGCAGACGGGCCCTGACGCGGCCGTTGACCTGAACCACCAGCGTGACCTCCTCCTCAACCAGCAGACGGGGATCGTATTCCGGCCACGCCTGCTGGTGCACCGAGTAGTCGCCCCCCAGCCGCGCCCACGCCTCCTCAGCCAGGTGCGGCGCGAACGGGGCCAGCAACACGGTGATCGTCCTCGCGGTATGTGCCCACTCCCCAGCCGACATCCGCGTCCGCTCCCGCTCGGCCCAGCGGGTCAGCTCCATCAGTGCAGCGATAGCGGAATTGAACTTCAGGCGCTCGACATCTCGCTGGACCCGCGCCACGGCGCGGTCCAGGGGCGCCAGGTCGACGCCCGGTCCCGGCTCGTGCACGCTCGTCAGCAGGCGCCACAACCGGCGGGTGAAGCGGACGATGCCCCGAAGCCCCGCATCGCTGAACTCCGCACCCTCCTGCCAGTCGCCACAGAAGAGCAGGTACATGCGCAGGTTGTCCGCCCCCACACGCTCGACATAGTCGTCGGGGTTGACGACATTTCCGCGGCTCTTGCTCATCTTGGCGCCGCTCTCGAGCACCGTGCCGTGCACGCGCATCCTCGGGAAAGGCTCCTCGAAAGGCACCAGGCCCAGGTCATATAACGCGTGCGTCATGAAGCGTGCGTAGAGGTGGTGTCGCGTAATGTGCTCGGCGCCACCAGCGTAGATGTCGACCGGCAGCAACCGGGCCGTGCGCTCTTGATCCCAGGCCCTATCGTTGCAATCAGCCGACGGATAACGCAGGAAGTACCAGGCCGAATCGACGAAGGTGTCCGAGACATCCGCCTCACGGCGGGCGGGACCGTGGCAGCGGGGGCATGCCGTGCGCACGAAGGACTCCACGGTCGCCAGCGGCGAAAGCCCCGTCCCGGTCGGCCGGAAGTCCTCGACCTCAGGCAGCAGAACCGGAAGCTGGTCCTCGGGCACCGGCACGAGGCCGCACTTTGCACAGTAGACGATCGGGATCGGCGGCCCCCAGTAGCGCTGCCGCGAGATCAGCCAGTCGTGCAGACGGTAGCGAGTGGCCCGACGTCCGGCGCCGCGTTCCTCCAGCCAGCCGGCGATCTGACGGCGGGCGTCTACGGAGGCAAGCCCTGTGAACCGGCCGGAGTCGACCAGCACCCCTTCGCCGGTCCAGGCTCCGACGTGGACGGCGCCCCCCGGATCGATGACGCGGCGCACGGGCAGCCGGTGCGACATGGCGAAAACCCAGTCCCTGGCGTCATGAGCAGGAACGCCCATCACGACGCCGCTGCCATAGGCGCCCACGACGTAGTCGGCGGCGTGGATCGGAATTCGCGCGCCGGTCGCCGGGTTCACCGCTGAACGGCCGATCAGCGCGGCTGCCCGCTCGTGGTCAGGCGAGAGGGCCAGGAAGGTCACCCCGAACAGCGTGTCCGGGCGCGTGGTGAATGCCGGCAGCCGCTCCCCTGTGCCCTCGACCTCGAAATCGATCTCCACGCCTTGTGAGCGGCCGATCCACTCGCGTTGGAGGCGCTTGGCGAAGTCCGGCCAGTCGAGTCCATCCAGGCCGTCAAGCAGCCTGTCGGCGTAGGCGGTGATTCGCAGAAACCACTGCTCCATCACCCGCTGCGTCACGGCCGTGCCACATCGCTCACAGCGGTCGCCTCCCTCCAGCTGCTCCTTTGCAAGCACCGTCAGACAGGAGGGGCACCAGACCACAGGGGCGGTCTTGCGCACGGCCAGCCCGGCATCGAACAGCCTGAGGAAGATCCACTGCGTCCAGCGGTAGTAGGCCGGGTCGCTTGTGATCACCTCTCGGTCCCACGCGAAGGCCGTGCCCAATCGCCTCAGCTGGCGCCGGTAGTTGGCCACAGTGCGGCTGGTCAGGCGTGCCGGGTGCTCCCCCACCTTGAGGGCGTAGTTCTCGGTGTGGATGCCGAAGGCGTCGAAGCCGATCGGCTGGAAGACGCTGCGGCCCCGCATCCGCATATGCCGCCCGTAGGTGTCGGCGCCCCCGTAGGTGAAGGCGTGACCGAGGTGCAGCCCTTCTGCTGACGGGTAGGGAAACTCGACCAGGTTGTAGAACTTCTCAGCCCGCGTAACCACGCCGAGATCCAGGCGGTCGATGTGGTCGGCCTCCCAGTGCGCTTGCCAGCGCATCTCGACTTCAGCAGCTCGATATTCATCAGGTCTCTCAGACACAAAAAAACCTCCCGATCGCTCAGATCGGGAGGCTCCAGGAGCCAGGCGTGTGGGAGCGCGCTAGGTCCTGGAACCTCCCGGGGCAAGGAGCGCGAGCTTCCAAGCAGCAGACGCAGCGGTCGTCATCGTATGGCCGAGCATACCACGAGAGGCGCTGCCTGCTTGACAGACCTCAAGGCGCCATATATTATCGCCCTGCTATAAGTCTTTTGCCTATCGTACAGGAGGATATGTGAGCGTTATGGCTCTCGATCATCTACTGGTGATCATCCTGGTCGGCCTCGTGGCAGGCTTCCTGGCCACGCACGCGGTCGCCGGCCATGGCTTCGGCCTGGCCGGTGACATCATCGTCGGCATCCTGGGCGCGCTGCTCGGGTTCCTCATCCTGCGCGACTTCCTGACCGCGCATGTCCTCACGCCTCTGGAGATCCCCTCCGCGTCAGTGCTTGGCCAGATCCTGATCGCCTTCATCGGGTCGGTCATCCTGCTCCTGGTCCTGCGTCTGTTCGGCTGGGGTTCAGCCCGGCGGCGCCGCATTCTTTAACTGAGAGGGGCCGGGAACGGGTCGACACCGATTCCCGGCCTTCCGGCCGGCAGGACCCCCTCCCCCGGCTTCGCCGGGTACTCCCCGACTTGGCGGGGGAGAGACTGTAGCCCCCCTCCCCCGGCTTCGCCGGGTACTCCCCCGACTTGGCGGGGGAGAGACTGTAGCCCCCCTCCCCCGGCTTCGCCGGGTACTCCCCCGACTTGGCGGGGGAGAGGGATGCGACATTGGTGCGACATTGCTGCAGCATTGCCGGGAGAAATGGCCTGACTCTGGCCCTATCAATGTGAGACCCGGATCAGCTTTGATCACCTCTCGTCGTGAGGCGGATTCCCAGGTCTCGGCGGTCACCGCTCCGCAACATCCAACCGTGCCCTGCGGTGATGACCTGGGCTCCGCCCTTCGACCACGGGGAGGGGCATGGCTGACAGCTGCAACCGGATCCCCAACCAGCGGTTGCGGTATCACCGACGCTTGAAGGGGTGGACGCTGGAGGACGTCGCCGAGCGGCTCCACCGGCTCGTGGAACACTCCGGCTCCTCCGAGCTCGGCGTCGACGCCCACATGGTCGGCAGGTGGGAGCGGGGAGTGAGACGGCCCACCGCCCGCTACGTAGCGCTGCTTTGCGAACTGTTCGAGCTGCCCGCAGACGAGCTCGGGCTCGTCGACGGGGTCGATGCTGCTCTGACGAAGGAGAACGACGTGAGACGTCGCCAGTTCCTGGAGTACCTGGCCGTGGTCAGCGGGGCCACGATGCTGGATTGGGACCGCGTCGGCACCCTGATGAACGGCCCTGCCGGCTCCGCCGATGTCCCGCTGCTGAACGACCTCAGGGCACTGACCAGCAGCTACAGGCGCCAGGCGGAGACCCTCGCACCGCGAACTCTGCTGCCTGCCCTTCGCAGTCATCTGGCGATCCTGACTGGCGCGCTGCAGGCTTCCCAGCCGCCGGACGCTCGCCGGCGCCTGCAGTCGATGGCCGCCCAGACAGCCGCGACGGCGGGGCGGCTGTCCCACCTCCTGGAAAATCGTGGCGACGCCAACGCCTGGTGCGGCCTCGCCCGCCAGCTGGCTGCGGAGGCCGGCGATGAGTCGACGCTTGCGCTGTCGCTGACGCTCAGCCGCCTGCAGCACACCCCGATCCCCTACGGCAGCTACGGCGGTGACAACCGCAAGGCGCTGGCCCTTCTCGACGAGGCTGCAAGCCACGTGAAACCGGGCTCCCCACCGCAGGTGAAAATCTACGTGCTTGCGAGCCGCGCCGAAGACCGCGCTGTCTCCGGGGATGAAGTGGGGGCCTACAGGGACCTCGACCAGGCTGAGACCGGCCTCGCTCGCGCCGCATTCCGGGACAGCGGCTACTTCCCGCGCTGGGATGCGGCACGCCTCGGCGGGTACAGGGGAAGCTGCGCGCTCGCCCTGCAGCGATACGAGGAGGCCAGCAGCGTCCTCGAGGCCGCGGTGAAGAACGTCGTGCCGCCCAGCGCGCCACAGCGCTGCGCGATGCTCACCGACCTGGCCGCCGCCTACGCCGAGCAGCAGGAGGTGGAGCAGGCCTGTGACCTCCTCGCCCAGTCGCTGAGGCTCTCCAGCGAGAACGGCCTGGTCATGCTGATCCAGCGGATCAATGGCGCCCGCCGGCGGCTCACGCCCTGGCAGAACGCGCCCGCCGTCCGGCGGCTTGATGAGCAGCTGATGCTGCTGGCCTGAGCGCGCAGCGACCCCACCTGGCCCGCCCTGCGGGCGGCACAATTGACCTGTGTCCTCCCCCGCCGCCGTCGAGTGCGCCGGCCTGCGGCACCGCTTCGGTCAGGTTCAGGCGCTGGACGGAGTGGGGTTCGAGGTCGGTGCCGGCGAGGTCTTCGGTCTGCTGGGGCCCAACGGAGCCGGCAAGACCACCACCATCCGCATCCTGGCCACTCTGCTCCACCCGGACGCGGGCACGGCCCGAGTGTTCGGACTGAACGTCCGCAATCGGGCCATGGACGTGCGCAGGTCGATCGGATACGTGCCGCAGCAGCTGTCCGCCGACGCACAGCTCACCGGCCGGGAGAACGTCTGGCTGTTCGCCCGTCTGTTCGACGTACCCCGCGCCCAGCTCAGGCCACGGGTCGACGAGGCGCTGGTGCTGATGGGCCTGGGCGCCGCGGCCGGGCGGCTGGTCAAGACGTACTCCGGCGGGATGGTCCGGCGTCTGGAGCTGGCGCAGGCTCTTGTCAACCGACCACGGCTGCTGATCCTGGACGAGCCCACCATCGGCCTCGACCCAGTGGCGAGGGCCGGTGTCTGGGAGCGGGTGCAGGCGCTGCGAGCGCAGAACGGGATGACAGTGCTGCTGACCACTCACTACATGGAGGAGGCGGACCAGTTGTGCGACCGGGTTGCGCTCATGCATGCGGGTCGCATCGTCGTGCATGGCAGCCCAGCCAGCCTCTGCCAGTCGCTTGGACCCGCGGCGACGCTGGACGACGTGTTCCGGCACTACACAGGAAGCCAGCTCGAGGAAGAAGGGAGTATCCGGGATGTCCGCAGCACCCGCCGCACCGCTCGTCGGTTGGGCTGAAACCCCTGCCACCCGCTGGTGGCGTGTGTTGCCCAGCCGGCTGATCACCTTCTGCGTGATCGAGCTCTACCGCATCCGCCACGACCAGACCGAGATCTACACCCGGGCCATACAGCCGGCGTTGTGGCTCCTGATCTTCGGCGAGACGTTCACCCGCCTGCGGGCCATCCCGACCGGCAACCTGCCCTACCTCGACTACATGGCGCCCGGGATCATCGCCCAGTCAGGGCTGTTCATCGCAATCTTCTACGGCATCATGCTGATCTGGGAGCGGGACGCGGGCATCCTCAGCAAGCTGCTGGCGACCCCGACGCCGCGTGTGGCCCTGGTTGCGGGCAAGGCATTCGCGGCAGGCCTGCGAGCGGCGGTGCAGGCTGTGATCGTGTTTGCGCTCAGCGCGATCCTGCACGTGGGTGTGCACTGGAACCCGCTGCACCTGCTGGCTGCCGTGCTGGTGGTGATGGTCGGCTCCGCCTTCTTCTCGACCCTCTCCATGACCATTGCCGGGGTGGTGCTCAGCCGCGAGCGATTGATGGGCATCGGCCAGGCGATCACGATGCCGCTCTTCTTCGCGTCCAACGCGCTGTACCCGGTCCACCTGATGCCGGGCTGGCTGCAGGCGCTCAGCGTGTGCAACCCGCTCAGCTACGAGGTGGATGCGCTCCGCAGCCTGATCCTGGGCACCCCGGGCAATCTTCTCCTCGATGGCGCTGTGCTCGGGGCGACGCTGGTCGCCGGCGTGCTGGCCTCATCCGCTCTTCTCGACCGCCTCGCCCGCTAGCTCCAGAGGCACAGACTAATTGGGCCAACTGCCAGCATGAGGCCCTTTCCGGGGGCGCCCAGAGGGCGCTCGCCCGGCACTTTGCCCACTTGCGCTGGGTCGACGGCCTCCTGCTTAGATCCTCCGTCCGCCTTCGCCTGCCAGTGCGGCCGTGGCGCCGAGTCCCAGGTAGATCACGCCGCTGACTCGGTCGAGCCGTCTACGTACGCCGGAGTCGCGACGGAGGCGCCGGGCCAGCGTGCCGGCCAGCATCGCGTACGTCGAATCGCTGGCGATTCCGAGCACGATGAAGCAGGTTCCGAGCAGCGCGATCTGAAGAGCGACCGGACCCCGCACGGGGTTGACGAACTGGGGCAGGAAGGCCAGGAAGAAGATCGCGGTCTTCGGGTTGAGGACGTTGACGACGATTCCCTGACGGTACAGGCGGGCGCGGGAAAGAGGCGGGACGCGGGTGCCCTCCTCGGCGTGGCCGCGGCGCAGCAACCGCTGGACGCCGAGAAAGATCAGATAGGCCGCACCGAGATACTTGACGAAGCTGAAGGCGGTCGCGGAGGTGGCCAGCAGCGCGCTTACGCCCAGAGCCGCTGCAGCCACGTGCACCACCGACCCGGTGTGGACGCCGAGCACCGAAACCAGCCCACCTGTGCGTCCATGGGTGACGCTCCGCGTGACGATGAAGATCACCGCAGGGCCGGGAACGACGAGCAGCGCAACGGCTGCCGCGACGAACACGACGAACGTCGATGGCTCGGGCATCCACGGAGTGTAGTGGCGCTCGCTGGCCGAGCATCGCAAGGCGACGAAGGTAGTGACTTTTGTGTGAGCGATACTATAATCAGACTGTGCCTGGCACTTGTCACTAGAGGCCTCAATGTCCCTTCCCTCTCACGTGTACGACCCGCTTCGGATCGCAAGCGCACTCTCACCTGCCCTCTTCTCACTCGGTGATCCTGACCTCCTCGTCGAGCTGCTCAACTCCAACCCAGCCGGCGTGGTCCTGGTTGAGGCCGACCCTGACCTGCCGGTGGTCTACTGCAACGAGAGCTTCCAGCACTGGGCACCCCTTGGCGACCGACCGATTCTGGGACGCTCGCTGCTCGAGCTCTTCGTCTGGGCCGACCGCAGCGCCGTGCGGAGCACGTACCGGACGGTCATCCAGGCCGGCGTACCGGTACACCGGCGTTCGGTGCCCTATCGCCTGCGCCCTCAGGACCAGGAGGCAGTCGGTTACTGGAGCGCCAGCCACTATCCGCTGCGCGGCCCGCATGGCCGCGTGACCCACGTTCTGAGCATCAGCGTCGACGTGACCGACCAGGCTCTCGGACAGGCGCGCCTCCAGGAGACGCAGCAAAGGGCGCTGAGCACACTGGCGAGGATTGCCAGACACCTGACCACCGCCGGCCAGGCGCCAAGCTTCTTCGACGAGCTGAGTGCGACCATCGCCGAGCTTGTCTCGGCCAAGCGCGTGGCCTTCTGGCTCTATGATCCTGACGAAGACACGATTTCGGCCCAGCTTGGGCAATTCGGTTTCACTGTCGACGAGCTCCAGCTCGCGAGCCGGCTGCCCTGCCGGCCAGGCGGGACCGATCCCCTCGAGCGCGTGGTGTTCGACGACTTGATCGTCGTGAGAGGGTCGGATGTCGCCGTTCCCTGGAAGGCGGGCGACCATCGGCTTGGCGCCCTCGGCGCATATCACTCCACCCGCCCGTCCGGGTTCACAGACGAAGACGTGCGGGCCCTACAGGCTGCAGCCACGGCAGCGGCCCTGGTCTGGGAGCACCGTCAGGCCGACGACGCCCTGGCCGAGATGCGCGAACGCGAGACGACCAGTTTGCGCCAGCAGATCGAACAGTCGATCGAGCTCGAGCACCTCAAGACAGACTTTCTCAAGCTGGCGTCTCACGAGCTGCGTGGGCCGCTGGGGCTCGTCCGCGGCTACATCTCGATGATGGAGGACGGCACACTGGGTCCGGTCGGCCAGAGCGTGGCACCCGTCCTGCCGCTGCTGCGGGCGAAGCTGGACGAGATGAACCAGCTCATCAACGAGATCGTCGAAACCGCCCGGTTGGAGGACAGCGCTCTTGAGCTCCAGGAAACCCGGCTCGACCTTCGAGACGTTGTGCAGGCCGCTCTGCACGCGCTGGAGCCGCTGACAGGAGAAGGTCACCAGCTGGTGACCCGCGTCGCCCACCAGCCCGTGACAGTCGTCGGAGACGGCTCTCGCCTCCGCATGATCGTGACCAACCTGGTCCACAACGCCATCAAGTACTCACCCCGGGGGGGAGAGGTCGGTGTGACGTGCGACATGGAGGACGGGCTGGCCAGGGTCGCTGTTACCGACCAGGGCGTGGGCATCGCAGCCGAAGACCGCGGCCGGCTGTTCACGCGCTTCGGCCGGATCGTGACCCGCGACACGGCCGGGGTGCCCGGCACCGGTCTCGGCCTCTACCTGGCTCGCGACCTCGCCCGGCGGCACGGCGGCGACGTGACAGTCGAGTCCGAGCCGGGCCGGGGAAGCACCTTCACGCTCAGCCTGCCGGTCCCACCACAGTAGCGGCTTTGTGCTCTCCCGCCACGCTCGGGCCTGACAGGCCTCCGAGGCGTACGCGTCGCGTGCTGATCAAGGCCTGCCTGAATGGATCACGGAAGCCGGGGGACCATCCCACACTTCCGATCACCCCTGCTGAGCTTGCAGCCGACGCGCGCCGAGCGGTCGAGGCCGGCGCCGGAGCGCTCCACGCTCATCCGCGTGGCCGTGACGGCGGCGAGACTCTTGACCCAGGCGGGTGCGAAGCGGCCGCACACGCCATGCGGAAGGCGTGCCCTGGGGTACCGGTCGGGTTCAGCTCGGCAGCCTGGATCGAGCCCGACCAGGCCCGGCGGCTGGAGCTCATCGGCAGCTGGGTCGAGCGGCCGGACTTTGTGTCAGTCAACTTCTCCGACCCGGGCGTGATCGAGCTCTGCCGGCTCCTGCACAGGCTGGGAGTCGGCATCGAGGCCGGGGTCTGGACCGTGGCCGACGCGGAGGCTCTCGCCGACAGCGGCTATTCCAGGCAGGTGGTCCGCGTGCTCGTCGAGCCGCAGGACATCGAGCCGGTCGAGGCTGAAGCCAGCGCAGCGGCGATCAGCGCGGCGCTGGACCACGCGGGCATCGATGCTCCCCGCCTTTACCACGGCTCGGGGATGGCAACGTGGCGGGTCATCGAGTTCGCGCTGGACACCGGCTGGGACATACGCGTCGGCCTGGAGGACACGCTCCGGCTGGCGGACGCGACGGTGGCGTCCGGAAACGCCGAGCTTGTTGCGGTGGCGGTCCAGATGGCCCGAAAGAGCGGGCGGCTGCCGCATTGAGTGCGTCTCTCGTTGCTCCTATCCTGCGGAGGCCGTCGGCTCCAGCTGCAGGTTGACACGCTGGAGCGTCAGCGCCAGCGTCGACCCACGCCCGACCTCTGAGTCGATCACCGCCAGGTCGCCTCCCTGGCGCCTGGCCAGCTCGCGGCTGATGTACAGGCCGAGCCCGGTTCCAGGCTGCAGCGGTTCCTCGGCGCTCTCGATCCGCACGAACTGGTCGAACACCCGTTCTCGCATGTCCGGTGGGATGCCGATACCGCGGTCCTCGACGATCAGCACTGCGTCGTGTCCAGCACCCACCGCAACTTTGACCCAGGGCCTGCCGCGGGAGTAGGCCAGGGCGTTGTTGACCAGGTTGTCCACTATCCGCGCCATGTGCGTCGGGTCGGCCTGGACGAACACCGGCTCCTCTGGCAGCTCCAGGTGCACCTCGGCGCTCAGCAGCTCCGCCTGGGGCGTCGCCTTGCGGACCGCCTGGCGCGCCACCTCGCGCAGGTCGTACTCCGTGAGTCGTGAGGGCACCGTACCAGCCTCGATTCGTGACGCCGTCAGAAGGTCGTCCACCAGGCGGTTCAGCTCGTCTCCTTTCTGGCGCAGGATCTGCAGGACCCGATCGCAGTCTGAGTTCAGCTCGCCAAACGTGCCATCGCTGAGCATCGAAAGGTATCCGACGACCACCGCCAGGGGGGTGCGCAGCTCGTGCGCCGCCATGTTGAGAAACTCCGACTTGGCGCGGCTCGATTCCTGAGCCTGCACCAGAAGCTCGCGGATCGATCGCTGCTGCTGGTGGAGCTCGATGAACACGCTGAGCTTGGTCCGCAGGAATTCGGGCACGAACGGCTTGAAGATCACGTCTGCGGCGCCCACCCGATAGGCGCGCTGCATGTCCTGTTCGGCGTGGGGGAGCGCGGTGATGAAGATGATCGGGGTGCTCTGCGTCGAGGGTCGAGATCGAATCAGCTCGGCTGTCTCGAACCCGTCCATGTCCGGCATCCGCACGTCGAGCAGGACCGCGGCAAAGTCGTCACGCAGCAGGGCGCGAAGCGCCTCACGGCCCGATTGCGCCATCTCCACGCGGTGGCCCAGGGGGGCCAGAACCACCTCAAGAGCGGCCAGATTGGCGGGCTCGTCGTCGACGACGAGCAGGCCGCTGGGCTTGAGCTGCTCACTTACGATCCGTTCAGCCATGCCCCCAGCATGCGCAGAAGCCGATCGGAGTCAATGGGCTTGGCGATGTAGTCGGTCGCCCCGGCCTCGAGGCAGCGCTCGCGGTCACCCTTCATCGCCTTCGCCGTCAGCGCGATGATTGGCGGCCGCTCCAGGTCGGGCCGTCCGCGAAGCCGCCTGATGGTCTCGTAGCCATCGATGTCAGGCATCATGATATCCAGCAGAATCACGTCGATCTGGCCCGCCCACCGCTCGACAAAATCAAGCGCCTCCTCACCGTTGACCGCTGGCAGGACACGCATCCCGTGACGCTCCAGCAGTGCTGTCAGCGCGTACACGTTCCGCACATCATCGTCCACAACCAGGACCAGGCGACCGGCCAGTGCGCCGGACTCGATCACGCCACGGGCCCCCACGCGAGGGGCAGGTTCTCCGACGACCCGAGCGCCGCTCCCGGCTTCCGGTAGGTCTCGCCCGACCCGGTCCAGGAAGCGTTTGACCTGCGCCAGAAGGTCCATAGCCGCGTGCTCTCGACCCTTGACCACCACTTCACAGAGGGCTTTTCGCAGCACCTCGGCTTCACTTGCGGTCAGGTCAGCGGCCGTATAAACGACGACAGGCAGCCGGCGCAGCTTCGAGCTCTTCCGAATGTGCTCCAGGAGCTTGAACCCACTGGCGCCCCGGAGGCGCAGGTCCAGGACCACGCAGTCGACCGGCTCTTCCCGCAGGATCGACTGTGCCTCCTCCACTGTGGCGGCCTCGTGCACCACGACGTCGAAATGGCCGACCGCCTTGACGATCTCCGCCCGCTGCACCGCGCTGTCCTCGACGACCAGCAGATGCCGAGCGCCCTCGTCGACGATCGCCCGGATTCGGCTGAACAGGTCCTCGAGCTCGCTCTTGGTCGCCGGCTTGGTCAGGAACCTCGCGCCCGCGCGCTCAACCCGGTCGCGGCCGTCGTCGAACACGGTGACGATGTGGACCGGGATGGCTCGAGTGGCCGGATCGCGGCTCAACGCGTCGAGGACCTTCCAGCCGCTGATGTCGCGGAGTCCGATGTCCAGGGTGACAGCCGACGGCTGGTACTCGCGAGCGAGCGTGAGCGCTTCCTCACCGCCCAGCGCCACGATGCCCTTGAACCCCTCCTGGTGTGCCAGGTCGAGCAGGACGCGGCAGAAGTTGACGTCGTCGTCGACGATCAGCACAACTGCGTCACCCGGCTGAAGCCGGTCGCGGTCATCTTCCAGCTCGACCGCGTGGGCACCAATGCCGTGAGTCGGCATCTCGACCACAGCCGCGGCTGCCATGCCGGGCGGCGCCTCCACCGGCAAATAGACCGTGAATGTGCTGCCGACGCCGACTGTGCTGTTCAGCCGGATCTCGCCTCCGAGCAGCCTGACGAGCTCTCGGCTGATCGAAAGACCGAGGCCCGTGCCTCCGTACTTCCGGCTGGTGGTGCCGTCTGACTGCTGGAATGCTTCGAACACGACTTTCTGCTTGTCGGACGGGATCCCGATGCCGGTGTCTACCACGTCGATGGCCACCATGGCGCCGCCCTCTTTCGCGGTGTTCAGCTCGGGGCTCCATCCAGATTCGGCGAGGCGCATGCGCAGCTCCACGCCTCCGCGCTCGGTGAACTTGAAGGCGTTGGACAGCAGGTTCTTCAGCACCTGCTGGAGGCGCTTGGCGTCCGTACGCAACGTGGGTGCCAGTCTGGGGTCGAGGCGGACTTTGAACTCCAGGCCCCTGGAGTCGGCGACGTGCCGGAAGCTGCGTTCGACCTGGTCCCGTACAGCGAGGAACGACTCGTCGGCGACCTCGAGCGCGACGATCCCGGACTCGATCTTGGACAGGTCGAGGATGTCGTTGATCAGGTTGAGCAGATCCTGGCCGCTGGCGAGGATGATCTTCGCGAACTCGACCTGCTTGGTCATGAGGTTGCCGTCAGGGTTCTCTGCCAGCTGCTCCGCCAGTATCAGCAGGCTGTTGAGGGGCGTGCGGAGCTCGTGCGACATGTTGGCGAGGAACTCGCTCTTGTACTTGGACGTCAGCGCCAGCTGCTCGGCCTTCTCCTCCAGCGAGCGTCTGGCCTGCTCCACCTCCTCGCTCTTGCGTTCAACGTCGACGTTGCGCTCGGCCAGCAGCCTGGCCTTGTCCTCGAGCTCCTCGTTCGTCTTGCGCAGCTCCTTCTGCTGCGCGCGCAGCTCGTTAGCCATGCTCTGTGACTGCTCGAGAAGCCCCTCGGTGCGCATCGTGGCATCGATGCGGTTGAGGACGATGGCGAGCGACTCCGTCAGCTGGTCAAGGAAGTCCAGGTGGACGGGGCTGAAGCGCTCGAACGAGGCCAGCTCGATCACCGCCAGCACCTGGCCCTCGAAGACGACGGGGAGCATCACGATGCTCACCGCCGCAGCTTCCCCGAGGCCGGACGAGATGGTGATGTAGCCGGCGGGCGCCTTGTGAACGAGGATTCGCTTCTTCTCGAGCGCGCACTGGCCGACCAGCCCCTCCCCTACCTTGAAGATTTTGGCAAGGCCCTTGCGATCTCGGTACGCGTAGCCGGCCTGGTGGCGGAGAAGCGGGCCAGCGGGGCCCGAGGAGTCCATCGTGTATATGACGCCATGCTGAGCGTTGACCAGCGGCGCCAGCTCCGAGAGGATCAGCTCGGACGCGGTCATGAGGTCGCGCCGGCCCTGCAGCAGCCGCGTGAAGTGGGCGAGGTTGGTCTTCAACCAGTCCTGCTCGGTATTGCGCTGGGTCGTCTCCCGCAGGTTGCGGATCATCGCGTTGATGTTGTCCTTCAGCACCGCGACCTCTCCTGAAGCCTGGACACCGATGGACCTGGTCAGGTCGCCCTTGGTCACGGCTGTGGCAACGTCGGCGATGGCCCGGATCTGGTTGGTGAGGGTGGCGGCCAGCTGGTTGACGCTGTCGGTCAGGTCCTTCCAGGTACCGGCTGCACCGGGCACGGAAGCCTGACCGCCCAGGCGTCCCCTCACGCCCACCTGGCGGGCCACGGTTGTGACCTGATCGGCGAACGTGGCCAGCGTGTCGGTCATCTCGTTGATGGTGTCGGCCAGCGCGGCCACTTCGCCCTTGGCCTCGACTACCAGCTTGCGCTTGAGGTCGCCGTTGGCAACCGCCGTGACGACTGCGGCGATGCCGCGAACCTGGTCGGTTACGTTGGCGGCCATCAGGTTCACGTTGTCGGTCAGGTCCTTCCATACTCCCGACACTCCCGGCACACTGGCCTGGCCGCCCAGCCTGCCGTCGGTGCCCACCTCGCCGGCGACGCGCGTCACCTCGGAAGCGAACGAGTTGAGCTGGTCGACCATGACGTTGATCGTGTTCTTCAGCTCCAGGATCTCGCCCTGCACGTCGACGGTGACCTTCTTGGAAAGGTCGCCGTTGGCGACGGCCGTCGTCACCTCGGCGATGTT
>Ga0126378_10002266_pt1 | contig 14232 bp, 12 predicted proteins | sample PanSoiMetPlot_23_FD_92587 | JGI IMG/M metagenome (GOLD analysis project Ga0126378, IMG submission 92587) | Tropical forest soil microbial communities from Panama - MetaG Plot_23 | ecosystem: Environmental > Terrestrial > Soil > Tropical forest > Bulk soil | place: Panama | collected 2016-02-17 | reverse complement strand
GCGCCGTTTGATCGAAAAGCGGTGGACCGCTGGCTGCCGGTTGATCTTTACGTCGGCGGCGCCGAGCACGCGGTCATGCACCTGCTGTACGCGCGGGTGTGGACCAAGGTGATGTACGACGCCGGCCTGATCGGCTTCCAAGAGCCGTTCCCGGTCTTGCGCAATCAGGGAGTCCTCTGGGCTGCGGACGGACGGCGGATGTCCAAAAGCAAGGGCAACGTCGTCACTCCGGACGCGATGATCGAAAAGTATGGCGCCGATGCTCTTCGTCTGTGGGAACTATTCATGGGGCCGTATGACGAAGACACCAATTGGAACGAAAGCGGGGTGGCCGCCACCGAGAGGTTTATCACGCGCGTGTGGACGATGGTTCGCCGGTACGTTGACGCTGGAGGGCCCGATGGCTCTCCGTCGGAGGAGACGCTGCGCAAAGTCCACAAAACGATTCGAACCGTAACCGATCATATAGAGCAGATGCGCTTCAACACCGGACTGGCCGCGATGATGGATCATCTGAACCACATCGCGAAGCTGAAGCCGCCGGAACTGAACCGCTTTGTGGTCGAGTCGTATGTGGTAATGCTCGCCGCGATGGCGCCACATCTGGGTGAGGAACTTTGGCGATCTCTGGGTCATTCGGCATCGGTGCATCTTGAGTCGTGGCCAAAATTCGACGAGTCGATGACGCGCGAGGACACCGTAACCCTGGTGGTGCAAGTGAACGGCAAGGTTCGTGATCGGCTGCAGGTGGCGGTGGGAGCTTCGCAAGCAGAGGTTTGCGAGCTGGCCTTGAAGAGCGAGGCGGTCGCACGTCATGTGGGCGGCAAGCAGCCGAAGAAGTTCATCTTCGTACCCAATCGGATGTTAAGCATCGTAGTTTGAGACTGGCCCTCCGCTTGAGCCTGCTGCCTTAGCCGAACGCGGCTCTCCTTGAACACCTAAAATGTCCGTGCGATGCTGGCGCCGAATTATTCATCGGTACTCGCCAAATAGATTCAAGGAGCAACCGCAATGGCCGAGGACGTGCTCAAGGTAACACGCCATCCCAACTACGTTGTGCTTGCGCTCAATCGTCCGGAAAAACGCAACGCCCTCAATCAGCCCCTGATCGAAGCCTTGAACCAGGCGCTCGCACAATTCGAAAACGAGCGCGAGGTTCGCGCGCTGGTGTTGCGCGGCGAGGGTGCGAGCTTCTGTGCGGGGATCGATCTCAAGGAAGTCGACGAAACCACGGGCGGTCACAACCCCACTTCGCTGGAATCAGTGTTCGGTCGGCTGGAACGCTTCCCGGTGCCGACCATCGCCGCGGTGCAGGGAGCTGCGCTCGCAGGAGGGTTGGAACTCGCGCTGCACTGTGATCTCCGTATCGCGGGTGAGGGTGCCCGATTGGGTATGACGCTGGGTCGGGTCGGGTTGATGGTTCCCTATGATTTCACCCGCAAGCTCATCGAGGTGTGCGGTTCGGCGAATACCGCGTGGATTCTCTACACCGCCGACTTGATCGAAGCACCACGCGGGCGCGACATGAACATGGTTCATGAACTCGTTCCTGACTCCAAGCTGGCAGAGGTGACAACCGCGTTGGCCGAGAAGGTTGCGGGCAATGCTCCGCTTTCGCTGCGCGCGATGAAGGCCACCGTGCGCCGCTGCATGAGCGGATCTTTCGACGCGTGGCACGATGACATGCTCAAGATGGCTCGCGATGTCCGTCAAAGCGAGGATGCCAAGGAGGGCGTGCGTGCATTCCTGGAGAAGCGCAAGCCGGTCTGGCAAGCGCGCTAACCGGAGTGCCCGCCGGTCGGCGGACGCCGCCGGGGCGCGGGTCAACGCACCAACCCGGCTTTGGATTGCTCTGGACAGGACCCCTTGCGGACCACCGGCACCAACGCCGCGGCCCGCTTTCGCGACGCTCCCTGGAACCGCACGGGTGCCATGGCAGAGAACTGGGCCGCGGACAAATTCGCTTGGGACGTGCGCCGCGGTGTAGTCTGGTAGACTGTTAGTTGAATCCGCTAAGCGCGCAGTTGACGATGCTTCCGGGGACGGCCGGGGGGGAATGCACTGGCGCGTCGGCGGCGCGGCTTTAAATTGAGTCGGTCGAGCAGTCGAAAGTACACGTTGCGCACGATCTCGAGTCCCCAGAGGATGCCCAATCCCAGCGTAATCCCGATGCCCTGGAAGAATTCACTCACGTAGCTCAGCGTCGAAAGCTGTTCTATCTCAAGCGGTGCAGCGGGGCGGTTTTCTTCGGTCGTTGCCATCTATCGTGAGGTTAGGTGGCAGGGCGCCCTGATTCAAGGCGCCCCGCCCGTTTCGCTCAACAGATTTGTCAATGAGGCGGCGAAGGCAGAGGGGGGAGCGGGGGAGGAGATGGTGATGCGGCGGCGGCCGGAGTGCCGGGCAACGGCAGCGTCAGCGTCACATCATCAAAACGCGCCTGCGAGTCATCACTCGCCCACAACCCGATCCGTCCCTTGGCGATCTTCGTGTCGTCAACGTCAAAGATCATTTTGTTGTCGTCGTAGCAAGTGAAGTGACTGCCTTGCGCCCAGACCTTAAGCTTGTACCAGGTGTCCTTGTCGGTCGGCACCACCGACTGTTTGAGATTTTCAAGTTTGCCAGCGCTGATGCGGGAAAGTGCGAAATAATCACTGGGGCAGCCCGCCGAGAGCACGTAAAAATTCTGCGCGTCCACGTACCGGAAAAGCAGTCCACCCGAGCAGTCGAACCGCCCGCCCGCCGACTTGAACGACGCCTCGAGTGTGAAGTCGTCGTAATCGGTCTTGTCGGTCAGGACGGTCACCAGATTGTAATTCAATCCGTGCAGCAAAGAGTTCATGGTGCGGCCCGCGGGCAGGCCATAAGTATTGGGCTGGCTTGGCGCAGAGGGATCCGGGATGACCTCCCACTCTCCTTCGACGGCGGTCCAGCCCTGCGGCATCGCGTGTGCCTTGTCCTGGTCGAAGTTCCAGACCTTGGCTTCCGGCGTCGGGGTGGCGGTTGGCGTTGGGGTTTCGGTGGGAGTGGGCTCCTTCTTTTTGGCCCGCGAATAGGCGGCCGGACTGGTCAGCCCCACCGCAAACACCGCTCCAGCCGCGATCAAAATCGCGGTACGCAACCAAGCTCGTCCAGTCATTATCTGATCCCCTCTCCGCTCTCGCTCCGAGAAACTCGGTTATAACAACGGAAGCCCGCGCGAGTTTCGCTAATGAGACAGCGCCCTGTCAAGAAAGACGTTCTTACGCTGCTCGTGCCGTCAAGCAAACCGGCGGTTTCGGGGCGCGACGCCGAACCGGAATTCCTGAAGCTCCGCCAACTTGGAGAATGCTCGCAAGCCAATGCCTGAGACGCGGGCCGTTCTCATCGATCGAGAGCTTCGTTTCGAGGCCCCGCGGCACTTCGCTTTTCATTCGCCATGACACGTAGTTGTATCGGTAGTCTGTTTTTCGCTAGCCATCACAATCTTACTTGACGTTGGTGGTAGACAGTGGGATATTGTGGGCCTCTAGGGAGGCCCGCGGTGTTCAGCGGCCGATTTGACCACGCGATCGATGAAAAAGGGCGCGTCAGCATCCCCGCACGCTTTCGTGAGGTCCTCCAGCGTGAAGGCCATGATCGCTTGTTTATCACCAACTTCTTTTACACTCGCGAGCGCTGTCTTGAGCTGTATCCACCGCGCGAATGGGATGCAGTGGTCGCGAGGTTCGCGACCCGCGGGCAGTTCGATCCGAACCTGCAAAAATTTGAGACTTTCTTTATCTCCGGGGCGCAGGAGGTCCCGGTCGATCGCCAGGGGCGCATTCTTATCCCTGCTAAGTTGCGGGAATGGGCCGGGCTCGCTCGCGACGTGACCTTCTCGGCGCGCCGCGATCATTTTCAGCTGTGGGACAGGCAGGTCCTCGAGCGAGTGCTCCGCGCCACGGAAGAGGAAGTTCAAGATCCGGCGTTCTTCGAGAAGCTCAACCTGTAGACGGCGATGAATTTGGCGGTGAAACACGACGACGGCGCGACGGCCCGGATGCATGTGTCGGTGATGGTGGCGGAGGTGCGCGAGTTGCTGTGTGCGCACGGACCGCGCGTCGTCGTCGATGCCACGGTGGGTACCGGGGGGCACGCGGCCGCGCTGCTGGCGGCGACCGATGCGCAGTTGATCGGAATCGATCGCGATGTCGATGCGCTTGCGCGGGCGCGCGAGCGGCTGGAGTCGTTCGGGACTCGCGTGAGGCTGCGCCACGCCGATTTCGGCAACCTGGCGTCGCTTGTGCAGGAATGTGGGGTCGAAGCGGTCGACGCGATTGTCGCGGATCTCGGCATGTCGAGTTTTGCACTCGATGATCCCGCGCGCGGATTCAGCTTCCGCTTCGACGGTCCGCTCGATATGCGGATGGATCGTTCCCAGCCGCTGCGCGCCTATGACCTCGTGAACGAAGAGACGGAAGTCGACCTCGCCAATCTACTTCATCACTGGGGCGAAGAGCGCGCTGCTCGTCGAATTGCGCGCTCGATCGTCGATGCACGCCGACGCCGGCCCATCGAGACCACTGCCGAATTGCGGGCAATCGTGGAACGCGTGCTGGGCCCGCGCCGCGCTGGGGGCGTCCATCCCGCGACGCGCACATTTCAGGCCATCAGGATCGCGGTGAACCGCGAGGTCGAGAGCCTGGCGGCGTTCCTAGAATCAGCACCCGGGTTGCTATCCGCCGGCGGACGTATTGCGGTTATCGCTTACCATTCGCTAGAAGACCGCGCGGTCAAGGAACGCATGCGGGCGCTCGCGCGCAGCGAGAGTTTCGCGTTGATAACTCGCAAGGTGATCAAGCCTGCAGACTCCGAGGTAGCTTCCAACCCGCGTGCGCGCAGTGCACGGCTGCGAGGTCTCGAAAGGGTGGAGCGATGAATCAGCGAATACGACCGAGCAAAGCGCCCTCGAAGCTCGTTCCCGCTATTCTGCTGATCGGCATAACGATTCTTGGCTTCACCACTCTGATGACACGTCTGGAGGCCACACGCGAAGGCTACCGACTTTCGGCGCTGAACGACGAGATTGCGCACCTCGAAGATCAGAATCGCTCGCTCCGGCTCAAGGTCGCCGAGTTGTCTTCCCACCAACGCTTGCGCTCACGCGCTGCGGGCTATCATCTCGGCCCGCCCGCGCCCGGACAGGTTGTGCTGGTGCCGTGAACCTCGCTCTCAAACAGCGGCGTGCGCGCGTCGGATGGCTGACCCTGGCGTTGGCGGCACTTTTCGCGCTCGCGGTCCTGCGCCTCATTGTACTGGTCACGTTCGACGGGCCACGGCTCAGCTCGCTTGCGCGCAGCGAGCACACGGCAGCTGAGCAACTGGCGGCGGTGCGAGGGCCGCTGGTGGACCGTCAGGGCGAGCCGCTGGCGCTTTCGGCAGAGACCCGTTCGGTTTACGCGCGTCCCCATCGGGTCTTCGATTCTTCTACCGCGCGCGACCGCGCCAGGCTCGCCGCTGTGCTTCGCATGACCCCGGCGGACCTCGAAACCAGGCTCAGAAAGCCTTCGCCGTTCGTGTGGCTGGAGCGGCGGATTGACGTGGACAAGGCACAAGCCGCCGAAGCCCTCGGCATCGATGGCGTCGGCGCGGTAAGTGAATACCGGCGTTTCTACCCGGAGAGCAACCTGGCCGCGGCGGTGGTCGGGCTGGCAGGGATGGACGGTCAGGGGCTCTCCGGCCTCGAACTTGAATACGACAAGCTGGTGCGCGGCGAGCCGGTCACCTTGAATTTCTACCACGACGCGCTCGGGCACCCGATTCTGGACAGTCCCCTCGCGCTCAAATCGCCCGAGCCTGGTGCTCAGCTCGAGCTCACGATCGACGCATCGATCCAATCGCTCGCCGAGACCCAGCTCGCCACCCAAGTCGAACAGAGCGGCGCCAAACGCGGCGCCGCCATCGTGCTCGACCCGTTCACCGGCGAAGTACTCGCCATAGCCAACGTCAGCGCTAATCCTTCCGAGCTCCACGACCGGCTTCACAATCCCGCGGTGCAGGATGCCTTCGAGCCGGGTTCCACGATGAAGGCGATTCTCGCTTCGATCGCGCTCGCGGATGGTGCAATTACGCCGCGTAAGCGCTTCTATTGCGAGAATGGCCAATGGACCATCGATCATCGCACCATCCACGATGACGCCAAGCACGGCGTCCTCGACCTCGGTGGAATCATCGAAGTCTCATCCAACATCGGCGCCGCCAAGATTGCGCTGAGCCTCGGCGCCGACCGCTTCTACAACGGCATGCGCGCCTTCGGTCTCGGCTTTCGCACCGGCATCGATCTGCCCGGCGAAGCGGCGGGCCTAATCATGAAGCCGTCGACCTGGCGCGAGATCGATCTCGCCAACCACGGTTTCGGACAGGGCGTAGGCGTTACGCCGATGCAGCTTGCGGTTGCGTATGCCGCGATCGCCAACGGCGGACTTATCATGCGTCCCTACGTGGTCAGGGCAGCATACGATGTCCAGGGGAATGTGATCCTGCGCCACACGCCGCAGGTCATGCGCCGGGCCATCCCGCCGGACATCGCCCATCAGATGAACCAGCTGCTGCGCAATCCGGTGAATGGCGCGAACGGGACCGCACACCGCGCCAAGGTCGACGGGTTCCTGGTGGCGGGCAAGACGGGCACCGCGCAAATGGTGAATCCCAATGGCGGGTATTTTCAGAACCGGCACGTGTGCTCTTTCGTCGGGTTCTTGCCGGCCGACGATCCGCGGCTGCTGATTCTCGTAGTGTTATACGACGTCGGTCACGGTCATTTCGGCGGCCTTTACGCGGCCCCGGTGTTCAGCCAGATCGCAGCCGGCGCGGCGCGCGACCTCAACATCACCCCGACCACCGAGCCCGACTACGACCTCGCAAGTGTGTTCCCGCTCCCCGCCGCCAGGGCGAGCCGCCATCAGCTTGCGCCGGTGAATGTTCCCGATCCGGGCGATTCGATTCCGGCGCTTACCGGATCGAAATCTCCGACCACACCAAATTTCATTGGCCTGAGCCTGCGCGCAGCACTGCAGGTCGCACGACGGCTGGGCACCATGCTCGAGGTCCGCGGCGACGGCTATGTAGTGGCTCAGCACCCTGCGGCCGGAGCGCCGCTCAGTCGCGGCTCTATCAAACTAACCCTGGGATCGGTCCTCGCAGACGCAGCGCAGCCGGCAGCTGCGGTGAGGCGACCCGCACAACCGGCAAGGAGTAGTAGGAGGTGAAGCTCGGAAGTCTGCTGGCCGGGCTGGACTACGAGGAAATCAGGGGTGATGCGGAGGTAGAGGTTGGCGGTCTCAGTTACGATTCACGTAGGTCCGCTCCAGGCGACCTGTTTTTCTCGCTGGCGCGCGATCCGCAAGCGCGGCGCGCGCACATAGACGACGCATTAAACCGCGGCGTCAGGGCGGTGGTGGTGAGGGGTGGTGATGGTGGAACCGCCCGCGCTGCGGCGACCACAGTGCGAAGTGAGCGGCCGCGCCGATTGATGGGCGCGGCCGCCTCGCGGTTCTTCAAAGCGCCCAGCGAGCGAATTGACCTGGTGGGCATCACCGGCACCAGCGGCAAGACCACGACCACCTACCTGCTGCAATCGATTTTCGAGGCCGCCGGGCGCCCCACCGGCATTATCGGAACCATCGGGATCTTCGTCGGGGAGCGCAAGCTGCAGAGCGGACTGACTACACCCGAGTCGCTGGACCTGGAATCTTCCCTCGCCGAGATGGAACGCGAGGGGGTGCGCATCGCGGCGGCCGAAGTATCCTCGATCGGAATTGCCGAGGGCCGCGTGGACTGCCTCAACTTTCGCGCCTGCATGTTCACCAATCTCGGACGCGACCATCTCGACTATCACGGGAGTATAGAAAGCTATTTCGCCGCCAAGCTGCGTCTGTTTAGGGAGATCCTCCCGCGCAGCCGCCGCACCGATCCCGTCACGGTAGCGTGCGGCGACGATCCGTACGGGCGGCGCATTCTCGATACGGTCGCGGGACGCACGGTGAGCTTCGGTCTTAGCCACGCGCGCGATGTGTATCCGCTCGATTTTGCGGTTGACCTCTCCGGAATCCGCGCGACCGTTTCGGCGCTGGGCAGCAGGATAGCGATCTCGTCGCCGCTCCTCGGTGAACCGAATCTTTTGAACATTTTGGGCGCCTCCGCTCTGTCGGTGGCCCTGGGCATCGAACCTGGTGCGGTGGAGGAGGGAGCGCGGCGATGCCTGGGGGCCCCCGGCAGAATGGAGGCCATTAAGACGCGGCCCGGGGTGAACGTGCTGGTCGACTATGCGCACAAGCCCGACGCACTGGAGGCGGTGCTCCGCACCGTGCGCAAGCTGACGCCCGGCCGAATCATCTGCGTCTTTGGATGCGGCGGGGATCGCGATCGCGGCAAACGCCCGCTGATGGGCGCGATCGCGGCGCGCCTGGCTGACATCCCGATCGTAACTTCGGACAATCCGCGTAGCGAACAGCCACTGGCGATAATCGGCGAAATCGAAACGGGCCTGAAGAACGGCGGGCGCACGCGCGTGAAAGAGCCTGCCTCCGGCGGCTATTTGGTGGAACCCGACCGACGCGGGGCAATCAGACGAGGCATGGAGATCGCAAGCGCGGACGATACCGTGGTGGTCGCGGGAAAGGGGCACGAGAACTATCAGCTGCTCGGTTCCAGAGTAATTCATTTCGATGATCGCGAAGTGGTGCGCGAAATTGCCGCGGAACTCTCCGGCCAAGCAGAATGACCGCGGCTCATATCGCATACGTTGAACCATGCTGTACCTGCTTCTCTACCAGCTTCATAAGGTCCATGCTGGTTTCAACGTACTACGCTACGAAACCTTCCGCTCGGTGGTGGCCGGTCTGGCGGCTTTGGCGCTTTCACTCGCCCTGGGTCCTCTGCTCATCGAGCGCTTTCGATCTGCTCGCATCGGGCAGACCATCCGTGAGGAGGTCCCGCAGGCACATCAGAAGAAAGCTGGCACGCCCACGATGGGCGGCCTGCTGATTCTCGCTGCTACGCTGTCCGCCACCCTGCTGCTGGCAAATCTCGCCAACCCCTATGTTTGGCTCGCGATCGTGGTCACGGTCACCTTCGGCGCGGTCGGTTTTGCCGACGACTATCTGAAGCTGCGCCGCGGCAAGGGTCTGGGTCTGAGCGGTCCGGCCAAACTGGTGCTGTTGTTCGGACTGGCGTTCGTCGTATCCGCTTACCTGTTCCTGGGTTTGAACTTCGACACCCATCTTACCGTTCCGTTCTTCAAGTATGCTCACCCCGACCTCAGGTGGTGGGGTTACGTTCCGCTCGCGATGGTGGTTCTGGTGGGATGCTCGAACGCGGTCAATCTGACCGACGGTCTTGACGGGCTCGCAATTGGCCCCGTCATGACGACCTCGTTTACCTATTGGGTGTTCAGCTACGTCGCCGGCAACCTGAAGTTCGCGAGCTATCTCCAGATTCCGCACGTGGTCGGGGTCGGCGAGGTGGCGATCTTCTGCGCCTCGCTGATTGCCTCGTCGCTCGGGTTTCTCTGGTACAATGCCTATCCCGCTTCGATGATCATGGGAGATGTGGGCGCGTTGTCGCTGGGTGGGGCGCTCGGTATGGTCGCGATTCTGGCCAAGCAGGAGCTCGCGCTGGTGATCGCGGGCGGAGTCTTCGTAATCGAAGCGGTGTCGGTGATTATCCAGCGCTACTACTTCAAGCTGACGCACCGCCGGGTTTTTCGGATGGCACCGCTGCATCACCATTACGAACTCAAGGGTTGGCCGGAGACCATCGTGGTGGTGCGTTTCTGGATCATCTCGATAGTCTGCGCGCTGGTTGCGCTCTCCACGCTCAAGCTCAGGTGAGATGAAGCTGGAGGGCGTCACCGCGATGGTCGTGGGGCTCGGCGCGAGCGGAATCGCCGCGGCGCGATTCCTCGCTGCGCGTGGCGCCAAACTCGTCCTGACCGATCGCAGGAACGATCTCGATCGCAAATCGCTGCCGCCCGGGGAAGTTCGCCTGGGCGACGACAATCCCGCGTGGCTGGATGGAGTTGGACTCGTGGTCCCCAGTCCGGGCGTGCCCCGCGATGCGGTTCTTCTGCGCGAAGCGGTGGCGCGCGGAATCATCGTCATGGGTGAGGTGGAGCTCGCGTCGCGTTTCATCAGTGCGCCGATTGCGGCGGTGACCGGGACCAACGGCAAGAGCACGGTTACGGTCATGCTCGGCGAGATGCTCAGGGGCGACGGCCGCAGAGTTTTTGTCGGTGGCAACCTGGGCACTCCGCTGATCGAAGCGGCGCAGGGTGCCTACGACGCGATCGACGCCGAGATCTCGAGCTTTCAACTCGAATGGATCGAAACCTTTCGACCCCATGTAGGTGTGCATCTCAATTTGACTGACGATCACTTCGACCGTTATCGCGATCTGGAAGATTACGGACGCGCCAAAGCGCGCTTGTTCGAAAATCAGGAGTCCAGCGACTGGGCCATCCTCAATCGCGACGATCCAAATGTCTGGAAGCTCGCCAGAGAGGTCCGCGCGCGGGTCATCGCGTTTGGACTTTCCCGCCCCGCAAGCAAATCGGCAATCTGGGCCACCGAACGCGCGCTCGAGTTCCTGATCAATGACTTTGCCGGACGAATCAGCCTCGGGCATTTCCGGCTGCCGGGCCGACACAACCTCGCCAACGCGAGTGCGGCGGCGGCCGCCGCACTTGCGATGGGTTGCAACCCCGAGGCTGTCGAACGAGTGCTGGCGGATTTCCGGCCGCTAGCGCATCGAATTGAATTCGTGCGCGAGCAGGGCGGGATCACCTGGATCGATGATTCCAAAGGCACCAACGTCGGTGCGGTGGTCGAGGCGCTTGAGGCGGTCTCCGCGCCGGTTATCTTGATCGCAGGCGGAGTCGACAAGGGCGGAGACTACGCGCCGCTGATCGAACCACTGCGCCGCAAGGTGCGACGCGCGATTCTGATCGGGGCGGCGCGCCAGCGGATTGCGGCCGCGGTGAGCGGCGCGGTTGAGGTGGAATTGGTTGCAACTCTGGGGGAGGCGGTCGAACGGGCGGCGCGGATCGGGCGGCGCGGCGACACCGTGTTGCTGTCGCCGGCGTGTTCCAGTTTCGACCAGTTCAGGGACTATGCGGAGCGCGGCAGGGTATTTAAAGAGCTGGTTCGGGCGCTTTGAAGCGGTACGGTATCGGCGGCCGGATCCGTGGCTGTGGCTGCCGGCAGCGGCGCTGCTGCTGCTGGGCCTCTTGATGGTGCTCAACACGACTTATTTTCTGGGCCTCGAGAAGACCGGCGATCCGTTTCACTTTTTCAAGCAGCACCTTGCGCGCATTATCGTCGGCCTTTTCTTCATGCTGCTGCTGTCCCAGTTTTCCCTCACCGGTCTGCGCCGGCTCGTCGTCCCGCTGACAGTCATCTCGCTGCTGATGCTGGTCATGGTGTACGTGCCGGGACTGGGGTTGGTGCGCGGCGGCGCGCGCCGCTGGCTGCGGCTCGGTCCAATGATTCTGGAACCGTCGGAGTTCGTGAAGCTGGCGTTGGTCTTCCTGCTGGCCGATTTCTTGACCCGGCGCGCCGAACGGATGCGGTCGTTTGCCCACGGCGCGCTCCCGGCGTTCCTTATCGTCGGGCCCATCGCACTGCTACTGCTCAAGCAGCCCGACTTCGGATCGACCGTGATGATCTCGGTCATCCTGTTCGTGATGCTCTATACGGCGGGCGCGGAGCTGAAGCATCTCGGCGTCGCGGGTGCGGGCGCGCTCTGCGCGTTGGGGTTCCAAGCGTTCGCGAAGTCGTACCGCATGAAGCGAATGACCACCTTTCTGGACCCATGGATCGTTGCGCGCGGCGCCGGTTTCCAGCTGGTGCAGTCGTTTATTGCGCTGGGCGCGGGAGGAGGCTGGGGCGTCGGTCTCGGTGCGGGTCGGCAGAAGATGTTCTACCTGCCGCAATCGCACAGCGACTTTATTTTTGCCGTAGTCGGCGAGGAATTTGGAATCGCGGGGGCGGCCGCGGTGATGGTGCTCTTCTGCATCATTCTGTTCCGCGGCATGCGTATCGCGCATGAAGAGCCCGACGGATTTGCCAGCCTGCTCGCGGTTGGACTGACCGCGCTGTTGTCGCTGCAGGCGCTTATCAACATGTCGGTCGTAATCGGAATGATACCCACCAAGGGACTGCCGCTGCCTTTTCTGAGCTACGGCGGCAGTGCGATCGTAATGGCGATGGCCGCGCTGGGCGCCTTGCTCGCGCTCGGAAGGCGGCCTGCGGTGAGATGAGGGTGATAATCGCAGGAGGAGGCACGGGAGGTCATTTGTTTCCGGCGATCGCGCTGGGCGAAGAGATTGTGCGCCGCCGTCCCGACTCTCAGGTCCTGTATGCGGGGACCACCAGCGGATTCGAGGCCAAGTGGCTTCCGCAGCGCGGCTACCAGTACGAACTCTTCGAGGTGCATGGCATTCGTGGCCGCAGCCTCGGCGGCCGGGCGCGCGCCGTCGCCGAGTTTGTTCGCGCCGTGAGCCTGGCGCGCGCGCTGGTCGCGCGCTTTCATCCCGACCTGATCGTGAGCGCGGGCGGGTACGCTTCGGCGCCCGTGGCGTTGGCCGCAATCCTGGCGCGGGTGCCGGTTGTGATGCTGGAGCAGAACACCAAGCCGGGGTTGTCCAACCGCGTGCTGTGGCGTTTCGCGCGAAGAATCTGCGTAAGCTTTGCCGACAGCGCACGCTACTTTCGCCCCGACAAGGTGGTGTTGACCGGTAACCCGGTTCGCTACCAGGCTGGGGCGGAACCAGTTCCTCCAGACTTTACGCGAAAACAAATCCTCGTTTTAGGAGGCTCGACTGGCGCACATCGGCTCAACCTTGGAGTAATTGGGGCTTTTAAAATCTGGGGAAAAAGTGTTATAAACTGGACGATCCTCCATCAGTGTGGGGAGACGGATGTGGAGCGGTTGAGGGTCGAGTACCAGAAAACCGGGGTGCGGGCCGAGGTGGCCCCGTTCATCGCGGATGTGCCCGCCGCACTTGCACGCGCAAGCCTGGTAATCGCGCGCGCCGGCGGTGGTACGGTTACCGATATCGCGCTGGCTGGGCGGGCGGCGGTCTACGTCCCCTATCCCTTCCACCGCGACATGCAACAATTGCACAACGCCATGGTTATCCACAAAGCAGGTGGCGCGCTCGTCGTCAACGATGACGATGAGTTGGCAGAAAATCTCGCCCGCGAAGTGAAATCGTTGTTCGAGGATCCCGCGCGCCTTGCCGCTATGGGGCGGCGCGCGCGAAGCACGGTGTTTCCGGACGCAGCCGCGCGCGTGGCCCGCGTCTGCTTTGACGTCGCGCAGATGGAGAACTAGCGAAAAGTGGCTCAGGCACGCGCATCGAGTTTGCTCGCTCGCCAGCGCCGCCTCCACTTCGTCGGCATCGGCGGCGCGGGGATGAGTGGCATTGCCGAATTGAGCTTGCAACTTGGCTTCGCGGTAAGCGGGTGTGATCAGCGCGAGAGTGCGGCCACCAGGCGACTCACCTCGCTCGGCGCACAGATCGAATTCGGACACCACCCGTCGCATCTTTCCGCCGCGCTCGATGCGCTGGTGATCTCATCAGCGATCAAGTTTTCGAATCCGGAAGTAACCCGGGCGCGCGATCTGAAAATTCCGGTGATCGCGCGCGCCGAAATGCTGGGCGAGTTGCTGCGAATGGCCAAGCTGGGAATCGCGGTCGCGGGCACCCACGGCAAGACCACCACGACTGCGCTGGTTGCGCTGATACTTGAAGAGGCGGGATTTGATCCCACGGTCGCGGTGGGGGGAAACATCCGCAACATCGGCACCAACGTGCGGCTCGGGCACGGCGACTTCATGGTCGCCGAAGCCGACGAAAGTGACGCCTCGTTTCTTCTGCTGCTTCCCACCATCGCCATTGTGACCAACATCGACCCGGAGCATCTCGATCACTATGGAACGATGGAACGGGTGCGCGAAGCCTACGTGAACTTCGTCAATCGCGTCCCGTTTTATGGCACTGCGGTGGTCTGCATCGACAGCGTCAATGTGCGCGGTCTGGTACCGCTGGTCCGCAAGCCGTTGATAACCTACGGCCTCGCGGCGGACGCGAATCTCCGCGCCGAGAAGATCGTGATCGACGGACTTTCCACGCGCTTTGAGGTGATCGCCGACGGTCGGTCGTTCGGCACGGTCACGATACCCGCGCCGGGCGTGCACGTCGCGCTGAACTCG
>Ga0126378_10002265_pt1 | contig 14236 bp, 9 predicted proteins | sample PanSoiMetPlot_23_FD_92587 | JGI IMG/M metagenome (GOLD analysis project Ga0126378, IMG submission 92587) | Tropical forest soil microbial communities from Panama - MetaG Plot_23 | ecosystem: Environmental > Terrestrial > Soil > Tropical forest > Bulk soil | place: Panama | collected 2016-02-17 | reverse complement strand
GCGGCCCGCAGGGCACGCAGCTGCATGACCTTGATCCCGCCCTATGTCGTTCCGAGCTCGGCAGCCACTTCCTTCAGGGAGTACCCGCGCAGGAAACGCAGCTCGAGCAGCTTGCGATAGTTGGCCGGCAGGCGACTCAGGATCCGCTCCACGCGCTCGACGGACTCCCCGGCCGGCTCCGGCTGCTCGCTCGGCACCCAGACTTCATCGTGCAGCTCCTCCTCCGGCAGCCCGAACCGCGCCGACCAGAAGGACGCCAGCGCCGACCGTGCGGTTGCGAACAGGTATGAGCGAATGGCCGCCGGGCTCGCACCCGATCGCAGCCGCGGGATGGCTTTCAGCGCCACCTGCTGCGTCAGATCCTCGGCATCGGCGCGGTTGCCGACCCGGGCGAAGATGTAGGCGTACACGAACTCGAGCTCCTCGAGCGCGACGTCCACGGGCGGGGCCCCGGCGGGTGGCAGCTCGAGCACGTCGCCAGGAGCCTTGTCGGGTCGCTCCACCGTCACCCCTCCTACCTCGCAGCCGGCTTCCGCAGACGGGCCGCGAGGCTCGCTTGCTCGGCGGTGCGGCCCGGCCCGGGGCCCGGGGCGCCGGGGCGAGCGCGGCGACGGGATTCAGCCGGCATGCAGGCTCGAGAGCCGCACCGCGGCAACACTCTCGCCCGGCGTCGCGAGCGCGGGGGCTCCCATCGGACCTCCAGTTGATTGTGACCGCCTGCGGGGAGGAGCGGGCGTGCGAAACGGTCACGCCCGGCCTCCTGGTACCTCCAGGTACCGATCGAGGTTACTCGGGGATAAGGACGAGGCGATGACGGGGTCTCGACCACGATGTCAGGTTCCACCGGGCTGACCCATCGCGCAACGCCAGCCGTTAAGGGGACCACACAGGCCCACCCGCACGGGAACGTCTGCTCGCGCGCCGGGACCTGGTTAACGCGCTTCCCTCCGGGGGCCCGGAGCGGGCAGACTCATGTCATGTCCGACGCCGGGCTGGACGTGCTGAGACAGGTCTTCGGCCTGCAGGACTTCCGACCCGGCCAGGCGCCCGTGGTCGAGGCGCAGCTGGCCGGTCGCGACGTCCTGGCCGTCGCGCCGACCGGGTCCGGCAAGAGCATCAGCTACTGGGTGCCCGCCGTGGTCGGCGGCGCCCTCACGCTGGTGGTCTCGCCGCTCATCGCGCTGATGAAGGACCAGGTCGATCGCCTGCGCGGGCTGGGCGTACCGGCGGCCTTCATCAACTCGACCCAGGAGCGCTCCGACCAGGTCGCCGCTCTGCGGGCGGCGGCCGGCGGCCACCTGCGGCTGCTGTACGTGGCGCCGGAACGGTTCTCTCGGCCCGGCTTCCTCGAGCGCGTGGCCGAGCTGAGGGTCGCCCGGTTCGTCGTCGACGAGGCCCACTGCATCTCGTCCTGGGGCCACGACTTCCGGCCCGAGTATCGGCAGCTAGGCCGGGCTCTTGCTGCGTGCGGGCGCCCGCCGGTCTCCGCGTTCACGGCCACCGCGACGCCACGGGTGCGCGAGGACGTGGCGCAGAGCATCGGCATGCGGGACCCCTTCGTGCTCGTCACCGGCTTCAACCGGCCGAACCTGCGCCTGGCCGCGATCCGCTGCAGGGGGGACGGCGGCAAGCGCGAAGCGCTGCTGCGGGTGCTCGATCCAGGTCCGGGCAGGGCCCTCGTCTACACCGGGACCGTGGCCGCCGCCGAGGAGGTGGCGGCGCTCCTGCAGGCCCGCGGCTACGCGGCCGCGTGCTACCACGGCCGTCTCGCAGACGAGGAACGCCGGCGGGTCCAGGACCGGTTCGCCACGAAGGCGCTCCGAGTCGTCGTCGCCACGTCCGCATTCGGGATGGGCGTCGACGTGCCGGACATCAGGCAGGTCCTGCATCTCCATGCGCCAGGCAGCCTGGAGGCGTACTACCAGGAGGCCGGCAGGGCGGGACGCGACGGAGAGCCGTCTCTGTGCGCGCTGCTCTGGTCCCCCGCGGACCGCGAGCTGCACTCCTTCTTCATCGAGCAGGCGTTTCCGGCCGGGGACTCGGAGCCGAAGCGCAACGCCTATGCGCGGCTCGCCCAGATGCTCTCCTACGCGCAGCTCCGCTCGTGCCGCCACGCTCGCATCGGGGACTACTTCGGCGAGCAGGGCGTGGCCCGGCAGTGCCAGGCCTGCGACAACTGCCTCGCCGAAGACCGGGCCCCGGACGTGCCCGTGGCCGCCGAAGAGGTGAGGGCCGCGCTGGCCGCTGCTGCCCGCTTCAGCGGCCGCATGGGCGCCGTCAACCTCGCCGCGATCCTCGGCGGGCGCCAGACTTCGTGGACCCGGCGCAATGCGTGGGCCGCGGAGCTCTCACACTTCGGCGCCCTGCCCTGGCCGGATGAGCGCCTCCGCGACCTGCTTCGCGCGCTCGTGGAAGACGACCTGCTGCGTCAGACCTCCGGCGAGTACCCGGTCGTGGAGATCACGGGAACCGGGCGCGCGGTGCTCGCCGGCCGGGCGCCGGCCGACGTGACGCTGCCGGCGCCGCTGGCTCCGGCCCACGCCCCCGGGTCGGCCTTGGGCCCGGCCGCCCCGGCCCGGCAGGTCGCGACGCACGGCCCGGCCGACGGGGACGCGCTGGAGCGGCTGCGCCGGTGGCGGCTGGAGGCGTCGCGGGCGCAGGGCGTCCCGGCCTACGTGGTCTTCCACGACCGGACGCTCGCCGAGATCGTCGCTCGGGCCCCTCGCGACCTGAACGAGCTGGAGCGAGTCCCGGGCGTCGGGCCGACCAAGCTCAGCCGCTACGGAGACCAGGTGCTCGCGGTGCTGCGCGCCCCCGAACGCTGACCAGGGGTGCATCCGCGCTCATGTCCACTGCCACCGCGTGGCTGGCGAGGAGCCGGCCAGCGTGTTGCCGGGGTCCTCCAGCCTGTCGTAAGCGGAGTGGACGGCGACCCGGCCGGGACCCGTCAGACGCAGCCAGACGAACCGCTCTCCCCACGAGCGCCACGAGCGCCACGTGCCGGACGGGTGCTCGAAATGGAGGTACATCTGGACCGTCGAGTCCTTGAACAGCAGCGCGGTCGGCTTGACCAGCATCGACTCGCCCGACGACAGCTGGCGGATGAACGCGTTGCCGGCCGCATGCAGGAGCAGGAGGCCGGGCTGCCCCGGCGCCGAGAAGCGGTCCACGTACCTGCCAACCGGGTAGTGCGTCTCGGTGTCGTCACCCTGCCGCGTCTGGAACCAGACGCCGCTCTGGAACCAGTCGTAGCGCACCTGGTTCGTGGCCGCCATGAAGATGTGCTCCCTGACGTCGACGGACATGCCCGCCTGGAGCGGCACGGGCACCAGCTCGCCGGGAGCGTCGCGGGAGAAGGCGACATGGCCGGGCCCGTGGGCGTCCGTCATGATGAGGGGCAGCCCGGCGAACATCCGGCTCCAGCCGCCGGCCAGCGCCATCGGGGCGATCGCGACCGAAGGGTCCTTCCACAACAGCACGTGGTGCGTGAAGTAGACGCCGTCCCCGGCCGCGAGGTTGAAGTCGGCGACGGGCACGTACGCGCCCTCGATCTGGCAATACGAGCGGCCGAACTGGAGCCGGGCCATGTCCGGGACCGCAGGCAGCTCGTACCAGCCGGAACGGCTCACCTGGTCCCGGACGTCCACGGGAGCGCCACAGGTCGGACAGCTGACCAGGTCGGCGGCGTCGGCGGTCGCGCGGCACCAGCGGCAGGTGTAAGCAGCCATCAGCGCTACTCGGTGTGGTGGTGGACGTACATGGACTGGATGCCCACCCGGCCCGGCCCGGTCATGCGGGCCAGGTTCATCCCCCCTCCGCCGAAGAGCCCGGTCGACAGCCGTTGCGTCTCCACGTCCATTCCCACCGACGCGTCTTTGTACAGGAACCCTCCCGGCTCCAGCAGGACGCTCTCGCCCGGCCCGAGCGTGCGCTCGAACACGTTGCCGTAGCCATGCAGCAGCAGTAGGCCCTGCTCGTTGCCCGCCACGAAGCGATCCATGAACATCCCCTGGCCGCCGAACAGGATGTTCTTCAGGCCTTTGACGCGTGTGTACGAGTAGCCGATGCTGTGGGAGGCGAGCAGGAACGCGTGCTCGCGGACGTCCAGCTCCTGGTCGGGATGGATCGGCAGGACGACCAGTTCGCCGGTGGCGTCGCGGGAGAACGCGATCCGGCCGGGGCCCTGCGCCACCGTGATGATGAACGGCATCCCCGCGAACGCCCGCTTCATCCCGCCGCCGAGTGGCATGACCGACATCCCGACCGACTCGTCCTTCCAGAGCATCACGTGGTGCTCGAAGTAGATCCAGTCGCCCGGGGCCAGCGTGATCTCGGCGACCGGGACGATCTCGCCCTCGACCTGGCAGGTGCTCTGGGAGAAGTGGATCTCCGTCATGTCACGCAGCCGAGGCGCTTCGCGCCAGCCGGAATCGCTGACCACGTTCCGCACGTCGAGCGGGGCTCCGCACGTGTAGCAGTTGGGGGTGCCCGGCGTGTTCTGGGCCTTGCACCACTGGCATTCCACCCGCGTCCCGGTGTCCAAGCCTCGTCCTCCCGAAAACTACTGAGCCGAATCCCGGATGGCCCGCCACACCTTCTCCGGCATGAGCGGCATGTCCAGGTGCCGGACGCCGAGATGGCCGAGCGCGTCGAGCACGGCGTTGTGCACGGCCGGCGTCGACCCTATGGTCCCCGACTCGCCGTCCGGGAGCGCCGCCGGAGACGGGGTCACCGGGGAGCCGAGACGGGCGCGAAGTCGCCCGCCCTCGTCACCATGGCCGGAAGCTCCCTGCCAAGCCGAGCGCCGAGCCAGCGCGACGTCTCCATCAGCGCCTCCAGGTCGATCGGCGTTCGGACACCCATCCCATGCAGGAGGTAGACCAGGTCCTCGGTGGGGATATTGCCGGTGGCGCGAGGTGCGAACGGGCAGCCGCCCGTGCCGCCTACCGATGCGTCGAGCGCGGTCGCACCCGCCTCGAGCGCCGCGACGGCGTTGGCGAGGCCGGTGTTCCTCGTGTTGTGGAAGTGACAGCCGGCCGGCACCCCGAGGTCCAGCACGCCCCGAACCAGCTCGCGGACCTGGGTCGGCACCCCCACGCCGATGGTGTCGGCGACGACGACGAGGTCCGGAGGGACCTCGGCCACGCGCTCCGCGACCCGGAGCACGTGGGCCGGCTCCACCCGGCCTTCGAAGGGGCAGCCGAACGAGACGATCAGCGCGATCGCGATCGGGACGCCGGCATCCCGCGCCCGTCGGACGAGAACGTGCGAGGTCTCCAGCCCGCCTTCGACACTGGTGTTCTGGTTCCGCTGGGCGAACGTGTCCGTGACCGGAAACGCGTAATGCACCTCGTCGACGCCCGCCGCCAGCGCCCGGTCGAAGCCGCGCTCGTTGAGCACCAGGCCGGACAGGACCGCCCCGGGCGGACGCCGAACCGCTCTCACCACATCCTCCGCTCCGGCCATCTGGGGGACGAGGCGCGGGTTGACGAAGCTGGCCGCCTCGACCGCGGCCACCCCGGCGCCGAGCAGCCTGTCGCACAGCTCGGCCCTGACACTCGACTCCAGGGTCACGCTCTCGTTCTGGAGCCCGTCCCGCGGACCCACGTCACAGATCGTGAGGCTCAGATCCCGAGATCCACCCATACCTCGCGTAACTGTAGAACCACAGCGCGCCCCCTCAGCGGGCGACCTGCACAGCGATGGCGTGGCCGGCTCGCAGCAGGAAGCCCCTGCCGGGGACCCAGTGGCGGAGGGGTCGTGGCAGCGGACCGCAGCCGAACGGCTCCCCGTCAGCGCTGACGTCCGGGTTCAACAGCAGCGCGTGACGCGACTCGCGGAGATCGCCGAGCCATTCGCTGTACCGGCGGAGGGATCGCACCTCCAGCGCCGCGACCACGCGGACCGGGCCGTCACGCCCCAGTCGCGTGAGCCCGCGCAGGGCCGCCTCGACCGGGCCCTCGAGCAGCAGTTCGGCGTCGTCCACAAGCACGACCACCGGCAGCGCGTCCGCGCCAGGACCTCCCAGGTCGGCGGTCATCGCCACGGCCAGGTCCCGGCAGGCGTCCGGCCCCGCCGCCGCTCGCCACCAGGCCGCGGCCGCCGTCAGCTCCGAGTGCCGCCGGCCTGTCATCAGCGCCAGCCGGGCCGGCTCCGTCGCCCGACCGAACGAGCTCGCGAGGGCGCCGAGCGCCGTGGTCCGCCCGGACCCCCGCGGGCCGCAGACCGCCAGGTGGCCGTCGGAGCGGAGGTCCACGGCCACGGGGAGGACCGCGTCGCCGCCCAGCCCGATCACCGCGCGGAGCGGGCTCAGCGGAGCCGGCAGGGCGGCCGCGCTTACCTCGTCGGGCAACGCCTGGACTCGCGGCACCTCGAGCCCGTGGTGCAGCTCGGCCAGCCGGGCCGCCAGACCGGCGGCAGCAGCCCTCTCACCCGCGAGCGTCCCGTCCGCCAGCACCGCCACCTGCACCTCGAGCCCGTCCAGGAACCCGCGCCCCGGTGGCGGCGCCGGACCCAACCGGACGCCGGCCGGCAGGCCGAGCGCCTCCCGGTCGTGGCCGTCCACCCGCAGCAGCAGGCGCCTAGGGATCGCCGCCGCCAGCAGGCCGGAGAGGTCGCGCCGCTCAGATGTGCTCAGGGCACAGTGGACACCGACGGCGCGGCCGTCTCGGACCAGTGCGTCCAGCAGGTCGGCGTAGCGCCCACCGTCGAATCGCTCGAAGACGGAGCGGAAGCTGGCGTGCTCGTCCACCAGCAGCAGGATCGCCGGCAGGCCCGCGGATTCCCAGGTTGCCGGTGCTCGCATCCGGCTCGTAACCCGTCGCTGCACGGCCTCGGCGGCCAGCAGGCGCAGCAGCTGCGTCATCCGCTCGGGCTCCTCCGGGCCGGCCACGGCCCCCACGTGCGGGAGCGCCTCGAGCGGGCGGAGGGCTCCGTTCGAGAAGTCCAGCCCGTAGATGCGCAGCCGGTCCGGGGCATGTGTCGAGGCCAGCGAGCTGGCCAGCGTCCGGAGCGCGGTTGACTTGCCGCTTCCCGCCGCGCCGTAGACGAGCAGGTTGCCGTCGGCCGGCAGGCTGTGCACGAGTGGCCACTGGGCCTGGCGCCGCGGCTCGTCGACCAGCCCCAGCACGGCGGCCGGCTGGGCTGGCCCGGCGACCTCCGGCCGGGGCAGCGAGCCCAGCCTGACGACGGCCGGCAGCGCGGCAAGCCAGGGCCGCGGCGGCGCAGCGACGCCCAGGGCCGCGGCCACCGCCCTCATCGCGTCAACCAGCCGGTCGAAGTCCGTCGGGCCAGGAGCCGGCCTTCCCTCCGACTGGCACCCGCTGGCGACGGCCGCGGGCGCGTCCAGGTCCTCGACTACGGCCGCCGGCGTCGGCCCTTCCTCGCGGGCACCGGCATACGCGACCTGGACCGGCACCAGCTCCAGGTGCGAGAGGCGCACGTACGCCCGGCCCCGCGCGGAGGGGGCGATCCGTGCCGCGTCGGGAGCCTCCACGACGCCCTGGCTCTGGGCCTCGCCGAGCATTCGGAGCGCGACACGGACGTTTGCGTTGCTCCGGATCGCCTCCGGTACCGAGCCCTGCGGGCGCTGCGTCCCGAGCACCAGGTGGACCCCGAGCCCACGGCCCAGGCGGGCGATGGGGACGATCGCGTCCGTGACGAACTCGGGCTGCTCGGCCAGGAGCTGCTCGAACTCGTCGAACACGACGACCAGGACCGGGGGAGCCTGGTCGGGGCGCAGGCGCTCGAAATCAATGAACTCCTTGCAGCCGGCGCCTGCGATGGCCGCCTCTCGCCGCTTGAGCTCCGCGAGGAGGGATTGGCGCACCCGGGCGAGCAGGTGCTCGGCCAGGTCCGTGACCACGCCGACCACGTGGGGCAGGCGGGCGCAGTCCTGGAAGGCAGTGCCGCCTTTGAAGTCGACCAGGAGGAAGCTGACGCGGCGTGGCGAGTGCCGGGCCGCCAGCGAGGTCACCCACGCCCGGAGGAACTCGCTCTTGCCCGACCCCGAGGTCCCCCCGACCAGCGCATGCGGCCCCTGCTCTCGGAGGTCGATCGTCAGCACCCCCTGAGGCCCCACCCCAACGGGCGCGGCGAGGTCCCCCGCCGGCGCCGACCACCAGCTGCGCACGGCGGCCTCGAGACCCTCGCCCGGCTCGACCCCGAGGCACCGGACCAGGCCGACGCGGGCCGGAAGGCAGCCGGTAACCGGCGGTGTCCGGACCTCCTCCAGGCCGGACAGCGCCCGCGCCACCCGGTCCGCGTAGGAAGCGTCCACCAGGTCGGGCACGCCCACGACCTCGGTGCCGGCATCGAGCCGGCGGAGTCGGAGCCGGAGCCCTGTCTCGCCCAGCTCGGCCACCGCCCGGCAGCCGTCGGGCAGCAGGTCGCGCTCGGAGCCTGCCCAGACCACGTACAGACGAGCGCCCGAGGCGGGCTGCAGCAGGGCGGCCAGCAGGCCCCGGTCCACCGCCGCGTTCTCGTGGACCAGCACGAGGAGGGCCGGTTCCGCCTGGTCGGCGGCGGCCGCCCGCTCGGCCAGCTCCAACGCGAGCCCGCGCTGGAGCTCGGAGGCCCGCTGATCCCGCTGCGGAACGGGGTCGCCGGCCGCGGCAGCCCGCAGGTGGGGGAGCCAGCGCAGCCAGTCCCACCCATCTACCTCTCCGTCCCGCTCCGCGGCCGGCGGGAAGGCGGCGATCGTCAGCTCTCGGGGGCTGTGAAGGACGGCGGCCTGGACCACCAGCCACCGCGCGAGGCTGTCCACCGCCTGGCACGGGCCCGCCAGCCCCACGCTGCCGGCCTCCGCCAGCTCCAGAGTGAGGGGGACGGCCGCCAGCGTGGCCGTGGCGGCTGCCTCGGCCGCCGCCTCCCCGACCAGGTCCGGGCGGCCGCCGGCCGGCTGGTCGACCCGCACCGCCGACTCGACGTCGCCCCAGCCGACGCGGAGCCGGAGGAACCCCGGCCGGCCGGGCCGCCGCTCCCAGAGCTCGGGCATGGCCAGGGCCGCCCGGGTCTCCAGCTCGGCCGCGTCCGGTGCCGAGGCCCGCAGAGCCCTTGCCTCGTCCGCCCTCAGGCGCGCCAGCGCCTCACAGGAGAGGGCCAGCTCGGCGTGGAAGCTCCGGCGCTGGCGCCGGCGGCGCCAGCGGCCCATCAGCCGGTCCTCCAGCACGGGGCCCACGGCCATGAGCGGGGTGGCCAGCGCGAGCAGCAGCCCGGCGACGCTCCTTGTGGCCAGCCAGAGGACCGCGCCCACGAGCAGCGGCGCCACGACGGCCGCCACCGGCACGCGCAGCCGCTGCGGCTCGGCCGGCGGCTCGGGCAGATCGTGCTCCAGGATCGGCCGCGCGGGCGGGCCGGCCGGCGGCCGGTTGAAGGGGAGCCGGCCGCGGCTCGGCCGCGCGGCCCGGGGTCGGGCCTCTGGCGCCCGCCGGACGACGAGCAGCGAGTGCCCTATCTCGAAGGGGACGCCGGGCTCGGCTCGGTGTCCCTGGCCGACCGGCCGCCCATCCAGGTACGTGGCCACACGATCGGCGCCGCCGAGCAGGACGACGGTGTCCCCGCCGGCCCGCAGACGCAGGTGGGCACGGGACACCGCAGGGTCTGCGAGGCGCAGGCCAGCAGCCGCCGACCGGCCCAGGATGTGCTCGCCGCGGGGCAGCGGAAAGCGCGTCCCGGCGAGCGGGCCGCCAACGACTGCCACCTCCCAGCCGGCGGCTCCGGGAGCGGGGGGCTGGTCCGCCGGCACGAGCCACAGCTCGTCGCCGATGCGCAGGTCCAGCGCGCCGATGTCGTCGGCCTGGTCGAGCGAGACGCGCCCGGGCGGGACCCGCAGTGTGAGCGACGCGGCGTCCAGGCCGAGATGATCGGCCAGCCGCTCGAGGAGCTCGTTGGCCGGGCGCTCCGGAGCGATCCGCACGGACAGCCACCTCCGCCCGCCCGCCGGCGTCCGGACCACGAACGCCAGGGCCGGTGGCGCGCCGGGCGCCAGGTCTGCGCTCACTGGCTCGACCTCCGCGCCAGCAGCGCCGCCATCCTGCCGCGGCGCCGCGAAGCCGGCGGCCCGGTGGCGGGCCGGCGCTCCAGCGGCGGGCCCACGGTGGGCGTGTCGTCCCCACCGGCCGCCTCGGGCGCGCCGGCGCTCCTGGGCGTCGGCCGAGGCTCGACGGAGGCGCCGTCCAGCGCGGCGCGGAGCTCGGCGACCAGCACGCCGGCCGAGGACGGCCGCAGGCGCGCGTCGCGCGACAGTCCAAGGGCCACGATCCGGTCGACCGCCGGGGGCAGGTAGGGGTTCACGGCCCGGGGCGACGGCGGCCCAGCGCGGAGGTCGCCGTCCGGCTCCACGCCCCGATCGCCGTACGGCGTTCGGCCGGTCATCATCTCGTAGAGCACGACCGCCAGCCCATAGACGTCGGTGTGCGGGCCGAGGCCGTCGCGCTGCGCCAGGCGCTGCTCGGGCGCCATGTAGGCGGGCGTTCCCAGGCCGGCCCAGGAGTCGCCTGGCGCCGCGGCGCCCGAGGGCTCGCCCGGCTCCAGCTCGAGGTGCGCGATGCCGAAGTCCCCCAGCCGCACGACGCCGTCGGATCCGAGCAGCACATTGGCGGGCTTCACGTCTCGATGGACGATGCCGAGCGCGTGCGCGTGGTCCAGCGCCGCCGCCAGCTGGGCGGCGATACGCAGGGTTTCGGCTGGCGCGGGCACGCCGTCGCGCAGACGGCTGGCGAGGCTTCGGCCCGCCACGTACTCCATCACGATGTACGGCGCCCCGTCGGTGGCCCCGCCGCAGTCGTAGACGCTCACGACGTTGGGATGTCTAAGGCGGGCGGCCACGCGTGCCTCACGCAGGAAGCGGTCGCGCTGCTCGGGCCAGCCGCAGGCCGGCGGCCGCGGCACCTTCAGCGCCCGCTCCAGACCGATCAGGTGATGCCTGGCCCGGTACACGTTGGCGGAGGCGCCGGAGCCCAGCTTCTCAAGGACGACGTACGGGCCGAGCCGCCTGCCGGCCGGCTCGTCGCCCCCGATGCCCTCGATCGCCGAGAGCCGGATCGTCTGCAGCGTCATGCGCACGAGGCTATGCGGGACAGGCGGACAAAAAACGGACGGTCTGGGCGGCGCCCTGGCGGCCGCCGCCGCCGCGGCGCCGGTCCTGGGGCTCACATGGAGTGGCACATCGCGAACGTCAGCGACATGACGACCATGACGCTCGTGACGCCGATCACCAGCCGGGCGGTCCAGATGGCGTGGATCACAGAGGTCAGACCATGTTGAACCGCTCGCTGGTGACCCGGTAGTCGGGGATCCCCAGCGAGAGGAGCGCCTGCTCGACGGAGTCCATCATCGTCTCGGGGCCGCAGACGAAGCATTCGAACGAGCGGTACTGCCGGGGCAGGTGTCGGGCCAGAAGCTCGGTCGTGACGCGGCCGCGCTCGCCCGTCCAGCCCGGCGGTGGGTTCTGGAGCACGTGGACGACGTCGAGGTTCGGCATGTAGAGCACCAGCTCCTCCAGCTGGTCGCGGAACGTGATGCCCTCCCACTCCGCGTTCGCATAGAAGAGGAGGGCCGGGCGAGTGTCCTCGCGCAGGCACATCGTCGAGACCATGCTGAAGATCGGGGTGATGCCCACCCCCCCGGCGACGAAGACGTAGCCCGGGGCCTGCCGGCGGTCGATCGAGAAGGAGCCATGAGGACCGTCCAGGTACACTCGCTCGCCGGGCTGGACCAAACCAACCCTCCGGGTCCAGTCGCCGAGCTCCTTGATCGTGAGCGCCACCCGTCCTCCCGGCTCCACATCCGCGGGCGACGAGAGCGAGAACGGGTGCTGGCGGGTGACCTGGAACGGCGAGCCGCCGACGGTCAACCAGGCGAACTGGCCGGGCATGAACGACCAGCCCGGATGACCCTCGGGCCGGACCACGAGCGTGGTGGCGCGCCCGCGCTCCCGAATCACATCCACGACGCGCCAGGGCCGAAAGAGGTGCACCCGTGGGGCAACCACCCGGCTCCATACGAGGACCGCGGCGACTGCCAGAAGGACGAGCACGACCACCGCGCGACCCCCGGTCCCGCTCGTGAAGCGGTTGACGCCCACCATGTGGGACAGGCCCAGCGCGATGACCGCGGTCGACAGGCCGCCATGCGTCACCTTCCACACCTCGTACGGCAGCCTGAGCCTGCGCCGCCACACAGACAGGACCACCACCAGTATCAGCGCCGCCAGCGATGCGACGGCCAGGCGCGCACGCCACGGCGCGGTGCGGGGGTCGAGCAGGGGCAGGTAGCTCGGCGCGTCCTCCACGAGCAGCAGGAGCGGATGGGCGAAGATGAACGCGAGCGCGGCGAACGAGATCTCCCGGTGGAATCGATGCAGGATGTCGATCCCGAACGGGGCGGCGAGCCAGCGGATGCGCGACACGAGCGTGAACTGCAGCGTCATCATCGCCAGCCCCACGTAGCCGAGGGCCACCGACAGCTCGACGAGGAAGGGCCGCCGCGGGGCGTGATAGCCGATCGAGACCGCCGCCAGCGGCGCGAGGCAGATCGCCGTGTAAGCCGCGATCAGGGCCGCCCCCAGCAGGACACGCGTTACCGCGGGGTCCATGGCCGTAGACCGGGTCCACCCCGGGCGCAGCCGCACCAGCCGGGGGCCGCGGGCGAGGTCGGCGGCGGCCACGGCGGGGCTGAGCGCCTGGCCCTGTGCGGCGGGGGCGAACAGCCCCGGAGGCGGCGGGAGGGCGGCGGGTGCTGGCCCGGCCCCGGCCAACGAGAACGCCACCGGCAGGGCGTCCGAGACGATGTCCACCCCGGCCGGGCCCTCGCCGGACGCGCCAGCCTGGTCGGCCGGCCACGCCTCGGGCGCGGCGGCGGTCGCCAGCTCCGTGTTCAACAGCGCGTGGATCGACGGTCGCCGGGAGCGGGCTCGCCCGACGCTCTTCAGGTCCACCGGGTGGGCTCGCTCGGCCCGACGACTGGAGAGCACGATCCGCACGCCGGTCAGGTCGATGAGCTCGAGAGCGGCCCGGTCGAGCGCCGGGGCCTCCTGGCTCATGGTCGCCTCCCGCGCGGAGGTGTGCAGCGCACGTTGGTCCCCCCTTCCTTCTGACATGGTGGGATGGGGCCCGGCGCCCGGGCCGAGCCCCCCCGGGCGGCGTCGCCGCCCCTAATCGTCGTTTTCGTAGTTCCCACCCGTCCGGGGCGGATTCAGGTCGATGGCGGCGTCGGTCACGACGCCGCCCGCGGTCATCGTCAGCGTCACCGGCGCCTGCACGCCGAGCAGCGTCTGGCAGTGCAGGAACCCGTCGCCATCGCTGAACGTCTGGGCGAACCGCATCGCCAGGAAGGTGAAGAGGTTGCTCGCCTGGTCCGGGAACGGCGACGGCGCAGCCGACGTCAGCGCCCGATCCGCAGCGAGCCTCGGCAGGCCCGTCTGCAACAGGTTCCGGCAGTAGGCCGCCGTGTCCGCCTGGGCCAGGGAGTGCACCTGCGGCTGGCCGACACCGGCGCGGTAAGCGTTCAGCTTCTGAAGGTTGGGAGTCGTGCCGGCGATCACAAAGGGGTCCCCGGCGGGCACCAGCGCCACGGGCGGCGCCTGCCGCACGGCGGCCATGATCTCGGTCAGCGGCCAGGCGGTCGACCGGAGCGCCCCGGTCGGGTCGGCGAGGTCCGGCACCGTCCACGGGGTGCAGCCGAGCGCTCCGTCCAGGGCCCGGTTCAGCAGACCCTCGTCGCTGCCGTTCTTGGCGGCCTGCGCGCCCTGGAGCTGGGCCGCGTTCTGCGGCGTGTCCTGCGCCAGCCGGCCGTCCGCGGTCGCCAGGTACACGGTCGTCGTGTTGTCGGACTGGTCCTGGTCTACGACGCTGAAGTCGCGGGTGGTCGGGCACGGCTGGCCGTCCCTCGCGGTGCCGAGGGCGGGCACCCGAAGCTTGCCGGCCCGGACTGACCGATAGGCCGCGGCGAAGAATGCCGTGGCGTTGCAGAAGGCGTTCTGCCCGAAGTTCGATCCATCGGCACCGTTGACGCAGGCTGCACCACCAGGGCCAACCAGGGTCAGGTTGTTGCCGTTGAAGCCGACCCAGATGCCCACGATGGCGTTCGCCGGCAGCACGGGCAGGGTGGGCGCGATCGCCGGAGTGGAACCCTGGTCGATGACGAGGGGGCTGTAGACGGAGATCTGCCCGTTTCCGCGGTTGAGGACTGCCGCCTGGACGAAGGCGGACTGGTTCAAGTTCGCCTCGTGGCAGGG
>Ga0126378_10002264_pt1 | contig 14239 bp, 12 predicted proteins | sample PanSoiMetPlot_23_FD_92587 | JGI IMG/M metagenome (GOLD analysis project Ga0126378, IMG submission 92587) | Tropical forest soil microbial communities from Panama - MetaG Plot_23 | ecosystem: Environmental > Terrestrial > Soil > Tropical forest > Bulk soil | place: Panama | collected 2016-02-17 | reverse complement strand
GAACGGGCTGATCGGCACCGGCCCCATTCCCGAGCAGGGCATGGCGCATCCGTTGCTGACGGACGCCGGCGGCAGGCCAATCAGCGCACTGCCGGGCGCGGCCACCTTCGACAGCGCGATGTCCTTCGGACTGATCCGAGGCGGACACGTGGACATCACCGTGCTCGGCGGTTTGCAGGTCGATCAAGGCGGTCACCTCGCCAACTGGATGATCCCGGGCAAGATGGTGCCCGGCATGGGCGGCGCCATGGATTTGGTCTCGGGGGCGAAGCGCGTGATCGTTGCCATGCAGCATGCCGCCAAGGGAAAATCCAAGATCGTTGCCAAGTGCAATTTGCCTTTGACGTCGGCGCGGCCGGTCGACCTCGTCGTGACGGATATGGCGGTCATCTCCTTCCCCAACGGCAAGGCGACGCTCATGGAGACGGCACCCGGGGTGAAGGTCGCCGAGGTGCTGGCGGTGACGGAAGCCAAGCTCGACATTCCCGGCGATGTTCCGGAGATGAAGCTCTGAAACAAGGGGCCGTGCGGGTCGGCGTCACGCGGGTCGACGATCGCCAGGCGATCGAAATCGAGTGATCGAGATCGAGGGCGGCCCGCGTCGCCGGGTGATTCGTCTGCACGACAGCCAGACAGGCGTCTCGTGTCTCAATCGATGATGTGGTAGCCGCCATCGATGTGCAGCACGCTTCCGGTAATCAGCTTGGCACCATCGAGTGCCAGGAATGCGGTTGCATTTCCGACGTCGTCGATGCTGACCAGGCTGCGCGTCGGCGCCTGCGACTGGGCCTTGTCCATCAATTCGTCGAACTCGGGGATACCGGATGCCGCGCGGGTCGCAAGCGGTCCCGGCGAAATGGCATGGACACGAATACCCTTCGGGCCGAGCTCGGCGGCGATGTACCGCACCGCGGCCTCAAGGGCGGCTTTCGCAACACCCATCACATTGTAGTTTTTCACCACCATCTGGCTGCCGTAATAGGTCATGGTGAACATGGTGCCGCCGCTCTTCATCAGCGGCTCGGCAAGGTGCGCCATCCGCATGAATGACCAGCAGGACACATCCATGGTCTTGCGGAAACCTTCACGGTCGACATCGACCACGCGGCCGTGCAGTGCGCCCTTTGGCGAAAACGCAATCGAATGAAGCAGGAAGTCGAGCTGACCCCATTGCTTCTCGATCTGCTCAAACACCTGCTCGGTTTCGCCTTCGACCATCACGTCGAGCGGCATGAAGAGCGGGGCTTCGAGCGCCCTGGCGAGCGGCTCGACGTGCTTTTTGGCCTTTTCGTTCAGATAGGTGACGGCAAGGTCGGCCCCCAGCGCGCGAAACGCCTTGGCGCAGCCCCACGCGATGGACTGTTCGTTGGCGATGCCAACGACCAGCCCCTTCCTGCCCTTCAGGGCGACCTTGGTCTCGGGAAAAACCGGGATGTTCATGATGCTCTCGCGTGCTTTGGCTTGGGCGACTGCTCGTTCAGCAGCGCCAGCGTGTGCTGCGCGATCATCAGCTCTTCGTCGGTGGGGACGACGTAGACCGGGATGGCGCTGTCGGACCGCGATATCCTGCCGGCGTGCCGGCCATTTTCCGCGGGATCAAGCGCGACGCCGAGCCATGCGAGCCTCTCGGCGATGCGCGCGCGGATGGAAACCGAGTTCTCGCCGATCCCCGCCGTGAACACGAAGGCGTCGAGCCCCTGCAGCGCCGCGGCCAGCATTCCGGCGTTGAGAGCGACCCGATAGACGAAATAGTCGATCGCGAAGGCTGCGCGCGGGTCCGCGCGTGTCTCGAGTTCGCGCATGTCGTTGCTGACGCCGGACAGACCCTTGAGGCCGCAGTCGCGATAGAGGAAGTCCTGCACCTTCGACGCCAGCATGCCCTTCTCGGCCATGAGGTAGAGCACCACGCCGGGATCGATCTGACCCGGCCGCGTTCCCATCGCGAGCCCGTCAAGCGCGGTGAAACCCATGGTGCTCTCGACGCTTCTTCCGCCCTTCATCGCGCACATCGAGGCCCCGCTGCCGAGATGGGCGACGATCACCCGGCCGCCGGCGATGTCGGGCGCAACCTGCGGCAAGCGCCTGGCGATATATTCGTAGGACAGGCCGTGGAAGCCGTAGCGCCTGACGCCTTCGGCATGAAGCTGATGCGGTATCGCGTAGTAATCCGCCAGCGCGTCGTGATCCCTGTGAAATGCGGTATCGAAACATGCGACCTGGGGCAGCGCCGGAAAGTTGCTCAGCAGCGTTCGGATCGGCGCAAGATTGTGCGGCTGGTGCAGCGGCGCGAGCGAGACGTAGCGATCGAGCCGCGCCACGACCGCTTGGTCGACCAGCACCGGGCGCGCATGGTCCGGGCCGCCATGGACGACGCGATGGCCCACGGCGATCGGGCTGACGTTCAGCTCTTCGCGCAACCAGGCACCGGCAACCGACATCGCGGCCGGAACATCGGCCACCGCCTCGACCGGATAGGCGCGATCGGCGAGCGGATCACCGCTCGGGCCGCTGGCGCGCAGCCGTGGACGGCTGCCGATGCCGTCCATCTGGCCCTTGATCTGGCGCCGCAACCGGCCCTCGCCTTCGACCGCGAAGACCTGGAACTTCACGCTGGAGGAGCCAGCATTGACGACAAGGATCGTTTCCATGGCGGTCACGCCGCGGCGATCGGCGCCTGGCGGCGCCGGGCGTCCGCATAGAGTGCCGCAACCGCGGCGGAAGCCATCCGCGAGCGTGCAGAATCTGCACGCGACGTCAGCACGACGGGCACACGCGCACCAAGCACGATGCCGGCACTGTCGGCCTTGGCGAAATAGGTGAGGTTCTTCGCCAGCATGTTGCCGGACTCAAGATCGGGCACGACCAGAATCTGGGCGCGGCCTGCCACCTCCGACTTGATGCCCTTGATCCGCGCCGCCTCCAGGTCGATGGCGTTGTCGAAGGCGAGCGGACCGTCAAGCAGCGCTCCCGTGATCTGCTTGCGGTCCGCCATCTTGCAGAGCGCGGCGGCCTCGATGGTCGATGGAATCTTGGAGTTCACATTCTCGACCGCCGAGAGCAGTGCAACGCGCGGCGTGGTGCCGAAGCCGGTCTGATTGAAGAAGTCGACGGCGTTCTGGATGATGTCGCGCTTGACGTCGAGGTCCGGGAAGATGTTGATGGCCGCATCGGTGACGAACACCGTTTCGGCATAGGCCGGCACGTCCATGATGAAGACATGGCTGATGCGCCGGTCGGTGCGCAGTCCGCCGACCTTCGCGGTCACCGCGCGCATGATCTCGTCGGTATGCAGGCTGCCCTTCATCAGGACTTCGCCCTTGCCCTCGTGGATCAGTTCCACGCCGCGCGCGGCCGCAGCGGCTTCCGTCGGCGCCGTGTCGATGACTTCGTAGCCGGCGATGTTCAGGTTGTGCCTGGCTGCGGCATCCCGGATCTTGCTCGCCGGACCGACAAGGATCGCCTTGATGATTCCGCTCTCCGCCGACTCGATTGCGCCGCGCAGCGAGCTTTCGTCGCAGGGATGCACCACGATCGTCGACACCGCGGGAACGCCCTTGGCGGCAGCAATCAGGCGGTCGTATTTTGCTCCCGGATGTGTCCCGGTCGCCGCGGCTGGCATGAGGCTCATTGCTTCACTCCGAATACTTATGATGCGCGCGCCTTCGGATCGAAAGGGACCGTATTGCCCTGGTCATCGAGCCCGAACAGCGTGCTCACCTGCTTCAGTCGCCTGGCGACTTCTCCGGATATTTCCGCGCTGGCCGACAGCACTTCCTCAATCGCGGCGAACACCCTTCGGCGCTCATCCATACTTTCGGGCAGAAGCGCGGGGATGGCGGCAAGCGCCGCTTCCCGGTCGAGCAGCAACATGAAGAACTGCTCCCTTATCAGCATCTTGAACTGCGCCAGCGTCATCCGCGCCTGTTCGTCGGCCTGGCGAAGCCGCCGCAACGCCTCGAGGCTGCGCTCATCCACCATGCCGCGAGCCGATCCGACATAGAGCAACGCCCTGATGCCGGCTTCCCTCAACCCGCCCGCGCCGATCTTTCCCTTCAGCTCGGTGATGCGGGCCTGCAGCAGCTCACGGTGCCGCGGGTCCATCTCGCGCCGGCGCGACGGCGTGGATTTTGGATCGACGCCGACTGCGGCCTGCAGTGCCGGCGAGCCGTAGATCGCCAGGAACATTGCCTCGCTCAGCGCCTCCTGCTGGTCGCGCCATTGATCGAACGAACTGACGATCTGTTTGGATATCCTCTCCTGCAACGCGAGGAAGGGATTGTCTTTCGCCACCGGCTTGCGCTGCTCGCGCGCCTTGTCGGCCGCCTGCTCCACGGTCTTCATCCATGGATTCCCGCTGCTGAGCGCCTCGTATTGGAAGCGAAGCGGATGCCAGTTCCGCATCATCTCCGCCATCTGCGGCGTCACCATCGATTTGACCCAGGGCTGAAGATATTTCTGGTAGGCGGCAAGATTCCTTTCCGACACGCGCTTGGCGGTCTCGAACCGGCGCTCGTCCTCCGGTGAATTGCCGCCCATCGTGCGAATGTCGTCCAGCGTGCGGGCCTCGCACCGCATCACCCACTGTCCGACCGCGAGGCCGTCATTGCGGGTGTCGGCGCCCCTCGCCTCGAATGTCGCCTCATAAAGTCCGGGCGGCAGCACGTCGATCAGGTCGATATTGCTGGAGAACTCGGCATGTTCCTTCTTGGCGACGCCGCCGGAGACGAAGATGCCGAGATGGCCGATCGATTCGTGCACGGTATAGACGATGGTCTGCCCATACGCCCTGATCTCGTCCACATCGGCATAGAGGTCGAGGATCCAGTCCAGCGCCTGCTGCGGCGGCGTGATGTTGTCGCCCTTGGAGCAAAACACCACGATCGGCGAGCGGATGTTGCGGAGGTCGACGGTTGCGCCGTCCGACATCTTGATCCGGCCGGCCGCGAGATTGTTGCCGATGAAGAGTTCATCGACGATGAACTGGATTTCCTCGGCATTCAGATTGACGTGGCCACCCCACCAGCGCTCGAATTCCAGATAGCGGTCGGCCTCGGTATCGACCTTGGCATAGACATTGTACTGCTTGGTCCACAGCGTGTTGGAGGGATTCTGGTTCTCGAAGTTCTGCACCAGCCAGGCGCCGTCGAACTTGCCGGCGCCGAGGTCGCTCGACAATGCCGTGAGCCAGCTTCCGCCGAGCAGGCCGCCGGAATACCGCATCGGGTATTTGCCGTGGACGCCTGCCCAATAGGCAAGGGGCGCGCCGGCCACGATCACCGGACCGAACAGTTCGGGCCGCAAGCTGGCGAGGATCATGATCGCCCAGCCGGCCTGGCAATTGCCGATCACGCAGGGTTTACCGTCGGCATCGGGATGCCGCTCAATCACCTTCTCGATGAAGATGGCCTCGGCACGCGCGATCCGCTCGATCGTCTGGCCCGGCATGGGTTCAGGCAGGAACCCGATGAAATAGCAGGGGTGTCCCGCCTTCATGGCGACACCGATCTCGCTGTCGGCCTTGAAGCCGCCGATACCCGGGCCATGACCGGCGCGGGGGTCGACAACGATGAAGGGCCTTCGCTTGAGGTCGATCTCGACGCCTTTTGGCGGGATAATGCGCACCAGCGCGTAGTTGACCGGCTGCTCGAGCTTGCGACCGTCGACGATCAGTTCCGCGGCGTAGGTCAGGACATGCGGCGCGGTCTGGGCCACGTGCTGGCGATACTGGTCGCCGCGCCGGCGCAGGATGTCCAGGAACAGCACCGAACGCTGTCCGGCATCGACCATGAATTCGACCGCGTTTGCGACGAGCCCGGACATGGCGCCGCCTGGGAGTTGCAGATTGTCCTGAGACATCGTTTTGATCCTTCCGCCGAGGATTCGCATTGAAGTCCGTTGGCGCCGGCGGCCCTTGATCTAGGTCAATCCCGCGCAACCCATGCGGCGTGCAAACCGCGCGGAAATAAGGCAATTATTTCAGCGGTGCGACGGCTTGATTCAAATCAACCCGATGCGGCCGATCGTCATCCCTGTTTGAGGCCCCCCGGAGAAACCGATGTTGGCGCCTCAAAACTACTCCGCCGCCGAACGTTTGCGCGATGGCCGCGACGTCGAAATCCGTGCGCTGCGGCCCGACGACAAGGACGACATGCTCGCCGCGATCGGCCGCACCGGCACGCAGTCGCTGCAGCGGCGTTTCTTCGCCGTGAAACGCGGCTTCTCGGACAACGAGATCGTCTTCTTCATGAACATCGATTTTGCCAACCACGTCGCTCTCGTCGCGCTCGCCGAGGAGGAGGGACGCCGGGTCATCGTCGGCGGCGGACGTTATATCGTCACGGAAGGCGCAAAGGCCGAGATCGCCTTCGTCGTCATCGACGACTATCAGGGCCAGGGCCTCGGCACGTTGCTGATGCGCCATCTCGCCGTCGTGGCCCGCGCGGCGGGGCTGAAGGAGTTGATGGCCGAAGTCCTGCCCGAGAACGCCGCCATGCGGAAGGTGTTCAGCAAGTTCGGCTTCCAGGCGCGACGTGGACCGGACCCGCAGGTCGTTCACCTTGTGCTGACGCTCTGATCGAAGTGGCACGCCAGCGTCGATGAAGATGGGCCGCGCGCCCAACCGGCTAGTCTGCGACGGCCGACGATCTTGCTCCCCGCCTCGCACGAGCGCTGCCTTCGATTTCGCGGAGTGGGGCCGGTTACCATTCGATAGCGGCCATGGCGAACACTTGCGGTATTGACATCATGTGCAACACCAGACGCCCAAGGGCCGTGGCGGTCGCTGCGCCAGCCGCTACTGCGCTTTCGGATAGTGGACGAAAATCTGAACGACCTTCATGCCCAATGAACGCAGCTTTGGATCGTTCGACGGGATGATGTTGCCGTTCGGCGCTTGCTTCTGCGGATAGGGACCGAACCGCGCATCCTGCACGCAGCCGCCGCGCACGCTCTCCAGAGCGCCGCCACGCCAGCTGACCATCCCCCAGGAGCTTTCAGCCTCGAATCCGCGCATTTTGAACGGTCGCTTGTTCAGAGCTTCGACCTGCTGCAGGTTCAGCCCCAGGCGAAGGCCATGCTCTGCCGACCATTGCGACCCTTCGTCGTCGATGAGGATCTCCTTGGGGAATTTGCGCCCTTCCCGATCCTGCCAGAAGATTTTGAGGCGCCGCGCGGGATCCTGCGGATAGAGCACGGTGGCCATTTCCGTCTCCTCTTCGACGCCCGTGCGGGTCTCCTCGAAGGCGACATTCGCCGCGCCGAACATCGCCAGCAGCCTGGCGTGATCCGTATCCTTGGCGAAGGGACCCTCGCAGGTCACGACACCTGGCGGGGCGGTTGCGACTTGCACGGGTGGCGACTCGATCGGAATGCAGGCTGCGGCGTTCGTCATGATGGCGATCGGCACCGCCACGGCAGCACAAAGACGTCTCACGGAATCCCCCGCCTGGTCGCATTGCGAATCTAGCTGGCGAGCTCCGGCTTGTCTCCAGCACGACCTCTAGCATGGCAGGTCAACGGGCGTCCTGGAGCCATAGGCTGACCGGGGCGATGCGGCAGGACTGCTGACACGATGATCGCTATGCCTCATTCACGGCAGACCTCCCGGGCACGATCCGGAGTTCGTCAAGAACCTGCCCCAATATCGTGTCGTTTCTGCAACATTCGCCAACAAAGCGTCGTAGTGCCTGTTGCACCGCCTTGTTATTCGCGCATGTTAATGTCGCATTATGGGTGCCCGATAATTCTGGCTCACCTCAAGTGGCGATGGAGATTCTAATGCTGAAATACATCATTCTGGGCGTCGCATCGTTGGCCTTCGTTGGAACAGCTGTTGCGGCGGACCTGCCTCGTCCGCAGCCGGTCGTGCAGACCGGACCGGTTGGCAAGTTCCCTGTCGGTAAGACCCCTGTCGGCAAATACCCTGTTGGCAAGGCTCCCGTCGTCACGACCAAGGGTTAGTCCGGGGATTGATTGTTGATTGATGCCTCGCCCTCTCAGGCAGGGGGCGGTCTGGTCGCGGACTGCGTCTATGACACGGGCCGTCTTGGCTGCAGGAGGGAGGGGCGTGAAGGTGATGACGGTGATCGGGAGAAAATCCGCGCTGCGATTCGTTCTCGTCGTTGCGGCCGCGGCAGGCTCTGCGTTGGGAAGCGCTAATGCACAGCAACTTGCGGCGCGCAGCGATCAGCAGAAGCAAAGCAGCGTGCCAAGAACCGGGCCCGGTCCAGCCACGGCCGCTGTTTCCCCGAGCACCCCGCCCACACCAGATGTAAAGCCGGCCCGAAGATTCGCGTCCAAGGGACCATACTATGTGGATTTTCGCGCGCGCACGGCAGCATCTTACGGGCATGCATTTGTTTGGTACGGCAAGACAACGGAAAAGCAGGTCGAAGTTGCCGGCCTTCATCCGCGGGGCGACGTGTTGCCGTACATGTTAGGACACCTGGTGTTTGTGCCCGCCGAAACGGGAGCAAGCTATGGCGATCTTGACGAGCAATATCTGACGGCGAGCTATCGCGTGTACTTGAGCGAGGCCGACGCCAAAAAGGTCTTCAGCTACATCAAGCACCTTCAGGCGACCAATTCGATATGGAATGCGGAGACGATCAACTGCATTTATTTCATCAGTCGCATAGCGAGCTTTATGGGATTGAAGACCCCCGTGCATTTTTTTAAAGTGCCTGAAGATTACGTGAACCAGCTCAAAGAGCTGAACGGCGGGCGCCAAACGGTGCATCTGGATTCCAACCAAGAGTTTTGACCGGCCCGCCCATTCACAGCGGGCCGAAAATCGCCTGATTTCTTTAGAAGCATTTGTCCGCCTGACCGCAACAGGAGGGCTTGCCCATGAAGTCGGGAAAAATCCTGTCAGTCGCTCTGGTTACTTCGTCACTCGGCCTGCCCCTCTCGAGCTGCTTTGCGGAAGCGGACGACATAGCCCCGCTACGCCTCTCGCCGGCAGATATCTTCGCGCCCCAGGACGCGAAGGCGACAACGCTTTCGCGGGCAGGGTTTTGGACGGCCTGGAAGCTCGACGATGGTCACCCTCCTGCCGTCGGCCTGACAACCAGAATGTTGGACGGAAGCGTGGTCAGGATCGAATATGTGGGAGCAAGCACAATGTTCATCGATGTCTCCCAGCCGAAGTGGGAGACGCTGCCCGAAAGCGACGTGCGGGCCTCCATCGCTTTTGGCGACGATGTGACCGACAACTGGAGCACCGACATCGTTACCGCCGGTCATGGCGGTTATCTTGAAGGGGTTCCGACGATACGACTGGACGTCCCCCAGGACCGGATGTTCAACGACTTCCTGTCGAAGATCATCAAGGGCGGTTCTGGAAAGATGAAAATCCGCTTCGCCGTTAATCTCTCGGACGTCTGGACCTGGTACGCCAACCTGGACGGTGCCGATGTGGCAGGGGCAGCATTCGTCAAAGCTGCGGCGGAGATGGATAAAGGCGCGCGCGAACGCCGCGACGGGAAGTGAGCCAAATCTGCCCCATGGCGCCCTGTCCGCAGGTCAGAACCGGAAATACTGACCTTCCCTGCCCGGCGTCCACCCAGCGCCTGAGAGCCGACGCTCCGATCCCGCCTGCGATGTCCGCTACGGGATCCCAAAGCGAACACCCGCCGAACAAAACCCGGTGCGAGTGACAATCCAAAGCGGTAGATTGAAGGTGGTTGGACCCTGAGAAGCCTTGGTTGCGACCATTAGCAGAAAGCCAACATGAACTGGATGCGTCAGTTCTGCCTCCGAACGATGTTCCTGCTCGTTCTTGTCAATCCTGCTGACGCGGTGGAACCGGATCGCGTTCTCCTTTTGCATTCCTTCGGTCCAGACTTCTCCCCCTGGAACACGATCACGCCGCCCTTTCGCGAAGCCTTGAGAAAGCTTTCCCCGCGGCCCATCGACCTCTATGAGGCCTCGCTTCAATCAGAGCGGTTTGGCGAAAGCCCGGCACCGGAGGAAGGCCCGCTCATCGACTATCTGAATGCACTCGTTCCCGCGCGTGATCTCAAGCTCATTGTGGCGATGGGTGCACCCGCCACCCGCTTCGCTCTGCGCAACCGGCCAAAGGTTTTTCCGTCTGCGCCGCTACTAATCGCGTCCTCCGACGTTCGCACCTACAACGACCTCGCGCTCACCGCCCACGAGACCGCGTGCCCGACGATTTACGATCCGGTGGTTCATATCAATCATATTCTGCAATTGCTCCCCGACACCACCAATATTGTTGTGGCGACGGGCGCTTCGCCGTCTGAGCGCTTTTGGACCGACCTTTTCCGGCGTTCGCTCGAAGGCTTCTCCAGCCGGGGCGTGACGTTCGATTGGTTCACTGACCTCTCCGCAGACGACATGATGAACCATGTCGCCAAGTTGCCACCGCATTCCGCCATCTATTACCCGACGGTTCGGGTCGACGCCCGCGGTTCTCCGCAAGAGGGAGATATCATGCTCCTTCGGTTCATCGAGACGGACCGCGCGCCAATCTTTACCCACGTTGATAGCCTCTTTGGTCGAGGCATTGTCGGTGGTCCAATGTTTTCCAGCCGTGAGATCGCCCAAGCCTGCGCCGGGGTTGCCGCACGAATTCTTGGCGGTGAACTCCCCGGCAACATCGAGATAAAGCCGGTCGGACTGGCCGCACCCGTTTATGACTGGCGGCAACTGCAGCGCTGGGGGATCAGCGAGAGCCGACTTCCTGCAGGCAGCGAGGTCGACTTTCGCCAACCGAGCGCGTGGGAGGAGTATCGTTCGCAAGTCATCCTGGTGATCGCGGTGCTGCTGGCGCAGGCCGCGCTAATTTCCGGTCTCTTGCATCAGCGGTACCGTCGTCAACTGGCCGAAGTCCAGGTGCGTCAGCGTCTGGCAGAGCTGGCGCGCGCCAACCGATATTCGCTCGCGGGTGAGCTGGCTGCGACAATTTCGCACGAAATCAATCAGCCATTGGGCGCCATCCTCACCAACAGCGAAACCATGGAGGCGATGCTGCAGTCGCCTGAGCCGAATTTGTCAGAGTTGAGGGAGATAGCTGCCGATATCCGGCGCGACGATCAACGCGCCGCCGACGTTATTCGGCACATTCGAAATCTCCTGAAAAAATCGTCCATTGAACTGAAGGACCTCGATCTCAATGAGCCTGTTCGGGACGCCATTCATTTCTTCTCAACCCTTGCCGTGGCGCAAAACGCCCATTTGAGCAGCTCATTTGCTCCGACGCCCTTGCCGATCAAAGGCAATGCCGTTCAGCTCCATCAGGTGGTTCTGAACCTTATTGTGAACGCGATGGACGCGATGTCGGAGCTGCCCGCCGATCAACACAAGCTGGCGATTGCCACCATGCGAGTGAAGAATTCTGCCGAAGTGTCCGTCTCCGATGCCGGACCTGGCGTTCAGCCTGACATGCTCAAGGAGATTTTTGCTCCATTCTTCTCCACCAAGGAGCAGGGAATGGGGATGGGCTTGTCCATCGCTCGAACCATCATAGAGGCCCATGGCGGCCAGATATGGGCTGAGAACAAGCCCGAAGGCGGAGCGGTGTTTCGGCTGAGACTACCACTTACGATGCTTTCAGATCGACCGCCAATGGCCCCTTTAGTCGATTAGCGTTCCCTCGAAAACAATCGAGCAAGCCCGCGCTATAACCTGCGCAGTCACATCGATATCGTTCGGCGCAAGATCGCGTCCCGCAACAACGCACCGGGGCGGATCGCAGCTGAATAATTGGAATGTCCGGTTGGGGTCACGACCCGAAATGCTCGCCGCGGGCACAATGGGTCCGCTTCGGCCCCGGAAGCCGACCTAACACACCTCCGGCGTGATCAATGGCCTTGCAGGCTCCACATCTGATTCTGCATGCCGATACGCGCTGCAAATTGTGACATGCGCCGCCGGTTCGACATGTCCTCCCTGCATTTGGCATATGGCGGCGTTCCCGGCTTCGTTCCGGCGTTGCGGCAGGCCGCGTCGTCACTGGCCTCAATCTCCCGCGCCTGCTCGGCGGCGGTCAGGCAACCGCCCATTGGAAGCGTGAGTGCAAGGATCAATAATAGCCGTGAATACATTCTTCCGCCTCCTGCTGACTCGCCGGCATGCGCGGCTGATTGAAGCCGCGCCTCGCGTTTGCTTTGCCCCTTGCCCGCAGTTACCGGACTACGCGGCCGCTACTGTAACCGCTGCCTGATATCAACGGCCAGCGCGATACCGATTTGGCCGTTGGTCACGATTGAATAAAAAAGGGTATGATGAATCCGCAACACACCAGGCGGTCCAATACTCGCATCAGATTTCAATTGCGTCAGCGGCGGGATGAAAAAGCGGCGCAAAACAGCCCTCTTCATGAATTGCCCCCGACAATCAATACCCTTGTTGAAATTGATGACCTCGCTCCAAATCCAACCGGGCATCGACCCAGCTTCAGCGCTTGTTCGTTGGACAAAAAGCGCGAAATGCCACATGTCGCCAGGACGGGGCGGTTGCCGGTTGCCCGACAGTTGGCTTCGCAAGCCGCTATCGACGGGAACGTGGATTTGCCAGCGTTGAAGCAAATGCTGCACTTCGTCATGCAGGGCATGCACTCGGCTGCGCCGGACGACTGAACCATCAATGCGAGAATTGCTGATGCCAGCAGATAGCGCATGTTGCCCCCCGTCCCGCAATTCCTCACGTCTCGGTCTTCGTTATGCGCTGCGCGGAGCGCAGGAGACTCCGGACAAGCATCTTGCCAGAACCTGCCTGTCGCTTTCAAACGGTTCGACCTGACCTGTCCGCAGACGTGTGTCGCGCTTTGCTCACTATTCCGGCTCGCCGTGACCAAACTCCAGCGCCAGATCGAGGAGCATTCGTGATGGCTGGCCATAGCTGACCAGCTTCACGTCGAGCCCGAAACCAGACACCGCCTTCAGCGCCCGGCGCATTGCGGCGTGTATCCACTCGTCCTTGTTGCCAAAGGCGCCGCCGCCGAGCTGGGTGAGGAGAACGGTACGCGATGCTCCTCGGCGCGCGTTGAGGACTCCCGCGAAAAGGGTCGCCTCGTAAGCCGCCTCGAGCACAAGTGTCGCAAACGGCTGCCAATGGCGTGGCTCGACGGTCGTATACGCGACAGGCAGCGCCGAACAGAAGGCCTGTGACACGGATGGGCGCAGTTCCCCCGGCGCGTCCGTGACCTCGACGTTGCGGTGGAATCCAATGCAAAGCTTGCCGCGCAGCGCATCGAGATCATCGTCCCCGAGCGTCCTGAGATGCCGGGAGATCGCCTCGAGCCCTGCGCGGCTGCACAATGCGTAGCCGTTCTTCATCTCCCAAAGCGAGCCGACGTCTCCTCCCATAGCGTGGCCGAGCGCTTTTCCGAGCTCTCGAAGACCGTCGAATTGCCGCGTCTCCGTCTGGCCCGGGTGGCCGTCAACCGGGGCGAAGTAGTTGCGATAGATGGTGGCGGCGCCGCAGGCGATCGCACAGGCAGGCCCCTGGGTGTAGTCATGCTGGTACCCGGTGACCCCGTCTTCGGGTGTTACGCCAGGCGACACCATCTCCAGGAGGTTGAACTGCGACGCCACCTGAAACAGGGCGCCGGCATTCCCGGGTTGATGATGCATCCGGCGAACATCACCAACGACTATGCCCACCTGCGTCGGCACCGATGCATCCTTGCGGCAACTTGCCCGCGATCGCAGGTCGGCGAGAGACACCAATTCGAGCTGACCGATGCCGTAGCTCTTGCCGTTGACGAGGGAGCGCAACCGGTCTCCATCGACTGCGAGCCTGGCGCGGGTTTCATCGTAGCCGGCTTCCCGAAAGCCGGTCAGTCTTTCGAACCAGTCCATGGGATGTCTCCCGCGGCAAATTGATCAAACGGCTGGGTCGGCATCGCGGACGAATGCGGACTGTCTTCGTTGATGGCGCGCGCGGAACGATCCGCCCTCACTGCTTCGGGCCCATTGTGCCCGTCACCTTCAAACGGTTCGACCTGACCCATCCGGAGACGTCGTTGCCGGTTTTCGGATTCACATACATCACCGACGACCATCCGTCATTGGTCTCGGCATAGGCGACCAGCATGTCGTTCGGGATGACGAAAACTCCCTCCATCGGGCAGTGGAGGTTGGGCGCGGAATAGAATTGCAGCCGCCCCGATCCCGTCACGACATTGGCGAGCGGCGGCGAGAAAATCGGCACGTCCTTGGTGCCGGTCTTCGGCTCCTTGCAGCTCTCCGCGCGGCCGGGATCGCCGAACACG
>Ga0126378_10002263_pt1 | contig 14244 bp, 11 predicted proteins | sample PanSoiMetPlot_23_FD_92587 | JGI IMG/M metagenome (GOLD analysis project Ga0126378, IMG submission 92587) | Tropical forest soil microbial communities from Panama - MetaG Plot_23 | ecosystem: Environmental > Terrestrial > Soil > Tropical forest > Bulk soil | place: Panama | collected 2016-02-17 | reverse complement strand
GGCCTGGAGCGCGTAGTCGCGGGGATCGACGCCGTAGCGCGAGATCAGCTTGCTCACCTCCATGTACATGCCGGAGACCGCGATCTCGATGATGGCCTCCGCGGTCGCCACCGGGGTCATCCCAGTGCGCTCCGCCAAGGTCGCGATCACCGCCCGGGCCTTCTCGATGTCGACCCGGATCGCTCTGTAGCCGAGCTCGCCGGCACCGATCCAACCCAGCACGGCAAAGGCGTCGGTGATCGTGGGGCGCGTGCCGCCGCGCCCGTAGCAGGCGGGACCGGGGGTCGAGCCCGCGCTCTCCGGTCCGACCTTGAGCACGCCGAGGTCGTCGACCCGGGCAATGGAGCCGCCGCCCGCGCCGATCGACGTCACCGCTACCGTCGGGATGAAGATCGGGAACTCGCCGATCATCTCGCCGACGCCGTATTGCGGCACGCCGTCGAGGATGAAGGCGACATCGGCGCTGGTGCCGCCGATGTCGAGGCTCATGGTGGCGGGGAAGCCCGCGAGGCGCGCGACATGCGCGGCGCCGATCACGCCCGCGGCGGTGCCGGAGAGGATCATCTGCGCGCACGCGGTCTTGCCGAGCTCGGCGCTCATCACGCCGCCGTTCGACTTGGTCACCATTGGCGCGGCGGGAACGCCGGCCTCGCGCAGCGCCGCCTGCAACGAGGCGAGGTACCTCTCGACGCGCGGCTGCACGTAGCCGTGGATGACGGTGGTGGTGGTGCGCTCATATTCGCGGATCACCGACCACACGTCGGTCGAGCAGAACACCGGCAGGCCCGGCGCCACCCGGTTGACGATCGCCTTCACAGCGTGCTCGTGCGCGGGATTGCGATAGGCGTTGATGAGTGCGATGACGATGCCCTCGGCGCCGAGCGCCTGCGCTTGCTCCACGGCAGCGATCACGCTCGCCTCATTGACGGGCGTATCGATGCTCCCGTCGGCGCTCATGCGCTCCTTTACCGCCAGCACGCGATCCCGGGAGATCAGCGGCGACGGTCGGCTCGACAGGAGATCCCAGGGATTGGGGACCTTGAGGCGCGCCACCTCCAGTACGTCGCTGAAATTCTCGGTCGTGAACAGGCAGAGCTTCACGCCCTTGCGCTGGATCACGGTGTTCACGCCCACGGTGGTGCCGTGGGTGAAATAGGTGATGCTCTCGGGATTGACGCCGTAGCGCGCCTTGAGCTGGCGCACGCCCTCCATCACCTCGGAGCCCGGCCGGTCCGGCGTCGACAGCACCTTGAGGGTGTGGAGCTCGTTGGTCCTCTCGTTGAAGGCGCAGAGGTCGGTGAAGGTGCCTCCGATGTCGACACCCACGCGGTACGTCATTCAATATGCTCCCGGCGATAATCGGAAAAAGCTAACAGGGGGCAGGACCCATGACAAAGGAAGATCTGGAACGGGAGCTCCGCGCCGCCAACGCCAATCGGGCGATCCTCTACTATTTGATCTTCGACGAGCTGCGCAAGGCGCATGGCGAGGTCGAGGCCACCAAGGTCATGCGCGCCGCCATCTACCGCCGCGGCGAGGAGATGGCGGCCTCGATCAAGCAATTCGCGCCTGATCGCATCAAGGCGCTCGGCGAATACCATGTCGCGCACTCAGCGGGCGGCGGGAGGCTCTTCAACCCCGAGGTGAAGCGCCTGGACGATCAAGGCTTCGAGGTGTTGAACACGACCTGTCCCCTCAGGGAGGCATGGCAGGCCTACGGGCTGTCCGACGCCGCGGTCGCCAAGATGTGCGAGATCGGCTCCGCGATCGACTACGGCAAGTTCGAGGGCGCGGGCTTCCGCTTCGAATGTGACACCTGGAAGCCCGGCAAGCGCGGCTGCTGCACGCTCAAGGCCTATCGGGGGAAGTAGGCGCAAGCGTTCCCTCGGTCTTCCTCATCCTGAGCGCACCCGCCCCTTCGACACACTCGCTTCGCGAGTGCACTCAGGGTAAGGGGCGGGTGTGTCGAAGGACGCACGAGGCGCGCATCAGTGAGGCTCGGCACTACAAATAAATGCTCCGCACGATGTCTGCCTCGTCGAGGGCGCGAGAGCGGAGGTCGTGGTGCTCGCTGACGCGACCGTCACGGAGGATCAGGAACCGGTCGGCGACCGCGAGCGCCAGGCGGATGTTCTGCTCGACCAGCATCATCGTGGTGCCGCGCTCGCGGAGCGATCTCATGATCTGCGCAATTTCCTCCACGAAAGCAGGTGCGAGGCCGCCCGAGGGCTCGTCCAATAGCAGCAGCGCCGGCCGTCCCATGAGCGCGCGGCCGAGCGCTACCATCTGCTGCTCGCCGCCCGACATCAGGCTGACCGCCTGGCGCCGCCGCTCGGCGAGACGAGGGAAGGAGGCGTAGATCTCGTCCAGCAGCGCCGCCTCGTCAGCGCGCCTGACCCACGCGCCCAGCTTTAGATTTTCTTCCACGGACATGTCGGCGAACAAGTCGCGCGCCTGCGAGACCTGGACGATGCCGCGGCGAAAAATCTGGTGCGGCGGCAGGCCCGCGATCTCCCTCCCCGCGAATCGGATCGAGCCCGCCCAGGGCCGCACGAAGCCGCTGACGGTATTGAGAGCCGTGGACTTGCCGCTTCCGTTGGCTCCCAGCAGCGCCACGACCTCGCCTTGTGCAATCGTGAAATCGACGCCGAAGAGAATCTGCTTGCCGGGATAGCCGGCCTCGATGCCGATGGCCGTCAGTAGAGTTTCAGGCATGGCCGAGATAGGCCTCCAGCACCTTCCTGTCCTCGCGCACCTCGGCGGGCGTACCGTCGGCGACCTTTCGCCCGTAGTTCAGCACGATCACGCGGTCGGAGACGCTCATCACCAGCTCGATCGCGTGCTCGATCAGCACGATGCCGATGCCGCGCTCCCTCGCGAGGCGCCGGATGATCTGCCCGAGCTTCTCGCGCATCGGCGGCGCCAGGCCGACCGTGGGCTCGTCGAGCAGCAGGAGTGGCGGATCGATCGCGAGTGCCCGCACGATCTCCACCATGCGCTGCTGCCCACCCGAGAGCGCCGCCGCGAGGTGATCGGCGACAGACCCGACCTCGAGGAGGGCGAGCAGCTCTCGGGCGCGTCGAGTGGCCGCGGCTTCCGCGTGCCGGCTCCCCGCGACATCAAGCAGGAGGCCGAAGAACCGGCTCTCAACCTTGGTATGGAGGCCCACCAGCACGTTCTCGAGCGCGGTCAGGTGCGCGAAGAGACCGCCGTTCTGAAAAGTGCGCCGGACACCGCGCGCGGAGATCTCGTGCGGCGGCAGGTGGTCGATTGCATCGCCCCGGAACAGGATGCGACCGGAATTGATCGCGGCATTGCCCGCGATGGCGTTGAAGAGCGTGCTCTTGCCGGCGCCGTTCGGACCGATGAGCGCGCAGACCTCGCCCGCCGCAACCTCGAAGGAAACGTCGTCAACCGCGGTGAGGCCGCCGAAGCGGACCGTGACATCGGAGAGCTCGAGGAGCGGCGTCATCTCACTCCCGGAAGTAGCGATCGTCAAAGACCGGATGGGCGCGCGCGAGCAGGCTCGCGAGGCCGCGCGGCAGGAACAGGATCACGGTGATGATCAGCACAGCGAACAGCAGTTCCTCGAAGCCGGGCAGGTCGCGAAAGAATTCCGGCGCCGCGGTGAGGAGCGCCGCGCCCAGCACCGACCCTACGAGGCTGCCGAGGCCGCCCACCATGATGATGGCGAATTGGAGGATGAGCTCCGTCAGATCGAAGGACGCCGGCGAGAGATGCCCGACCAGCGCCGCGTACATCGAACCCGCGATTCCCACCACGAAGCCGCCCCAGGCGAAGCCCAGCAGGATGTAGCGATCGGTCGGGATGCCCATCGCCGCCGCCGCTTCCTCGTTGCCCTTGATCGCGACGAAGGCGCGGCCGAAGCGCGAGCGCAGCAGCCGTTCGGTCAGCACGATCACCAGCACCACGAGCACCAGGAACGCATAGAATTTTCGCGATTCCACATTGAGCGCCCAGCCGAGCACGCTGGGCTCCGGCACCGCCATGCCGAAGGAGCCGCCGGTCACGGGCTCCCACCGGATATAGACCCAGCGCATGAGCTCGCCGAATGCCAGGGTCATGATCGCGAGGTAGAAGAGCCGCACGCCCCTGAGCGCGGGCACGCTCGCGGCCGCGCCGGCGATCCCGCCCATGGCGCCGGCCGGAAGCACCGTGAGCCACCAGGGCAGCCCGAGCTTCAGCATGAGAATGCCGGCCGTGTAGGCGCCGATCCCGAAGAAGGCGACATTCGAGAACGCGAGCAGGCCCAGATTGCCGACCACCACATTGAAGCCGACGCCCACGGGCACGTAGACCAGGATCAAGTTGGCGACGTACTGCTGGTATTGGTCGAGGAGGAGCGGCACGGGCAACAGCAGCAGCGGGATCAGCCAGAAGAGCCGCCGGCCGCTCATGATCGGCCCCTCGTCAGATGCGCAGGGTCGCGTGCTGTCCGAACAGGCCCTTGGGCCGGATCAACAGCACCAGGATCGTCACGAGATAGGCCGTGATGTCGATGAACACCGTCGAGACGTAGAAGCCCAGCACCTTCTCCATGATGCCCAGCAACAGGCCGCCGATCACCGCGCCGTGCAGCGAGCCGAAACCGCCGAGGGTCATGGCGGCGAAGCCGCGCACGAGCGTCGCGACGCCGATATCCGGTGTCAGCGGCACGATGAGCGCCATCAGCACGCCGCCGACCGCGCCGAGCGCCGCGCCCGCGCCCCACATGGTCGCGTAAAACGCCCGTACGTTGATGCCCACGAGCGCCGCGCCGCGCTGGGTCTGGAACACCGCCTGGATGACCTTGCCGATGGCGGTCACGTTGAACACCAGGAACATGGTCGCGAGCAGCGCCAGCACCGCGCCGGAGATGACGATGTCGTCCGTGGTGACGACCACTGGACCCAGCATGAAGGCGCCGGCGGGGTAGGCGCGCGGCAGCTTCAGGACGGTGTTGCCCCATTCGATCCGCGCCAGTCCACGGAGCGCGTAGCCCACCGCCAGCGCCATCATAGCGAGCGAGAGGTGCGGCCCCGCGATGATCGGCTGCATGAGCAGGCGCTGTGCCGCGACACCGAGGAAGAACAGCAGCGCCGCCGCCAGCACGAAGGCAGGACCGAACGGCAATCCGATGCCGACCACGAGCACATAGCTCGCATAGGCGCCGATCATCAGCATGTCGCCGTGGCCGAAGTTGACCACCGTGGTCGCGCGATAGCCGACGGTCATCGACAGCGCCATCAGCGCATAGAGCATGCCCGTGGCGATGCCGCTGACGACGAGCTGCGGGAGGAAGGCGAGCATTCGTGCCGGCTCTCAGGGTGTGCCGTGCTGGCGCAAAGCCGCCGCTCGAACTCCCCCTCCGCCCTTGAGGGGGACGGCGGAATGGGGGGTGACCCTAGCGGGGTGCTCCAATATCGCGAGCGCGATTTCCCTCACTCCGCCGGCACGCCCCACGACTTGTAGACGGTCTCCTTGCCCTCGGCGCTGAGACCGACGGCATACATCAGATGGACACCGTCGTGATTGTCGTGGCTAATGGTCTCGGTGTCGGCGAAGACGCCGGTGTCCCATTTGTTGAGGGACTCCATCGCGGCGATCCATTTCTCCCGCGTAAGGTCCGGGCCCGCGCGGCGGATCGCTTCCACCGTGACGATCGCGGCGGGCAAGCCGAAGTAATAGAAGTTGGTGGGTTCGCCCGACTTCGGCAGCTCGTCCTTGGTCAGGTACTTCAGGAACATGTCGTGGAATTCCTTGAGCGGGCCTTGGCCGAGCGGCGCCTTGAACTGATAGGGTTGGAAAAAGACCTGCTTCACCGCGTCCATGTCGTTGACCTGGGCGATGGTCTGCTGGAAATCGGCGCCAAGCGCGCCCACCACCGGCACCTTGACGCCAAACTTGCTGAGATCGCGCAGCAGGACCACGAGCTCCTGCTGATAAAGGCAGCCCATCACGGCTTGAGCGCCGGATGCCTTGACTTGGAGCGCCTGTGCGGTCGCGTCCGTCGAGCCGCGCTCGAGGGCGGCGTCCACCACGACCTCGCCGCCGTTCTTCTTGATGATCGCGGTCGCGGGCTCGCAATAGCCGTGCGCCCAGTCGTTGCTGTGCTGCACGAGCGCGATCTTCTTCACGCCCGGCTGGCTCATGGCGAAACCCGCCATCGCCTCGCCCGAGGCGATGCCGGTGTAGCCGACATGGAACATGCTGGGCGTCACGGGGTTGGTGATCTTCGGATTGGCGGAGAGCCCGACCCAGGGCACGCCCTCCTTGTCGACCATGGGCTTGATCGCCATGGCGACCCCGCTGCAGGGATGGCCGATGATCATGAAGACCTTGTCCTCGTAGATCAGCTTTTTCGCGGCTGCGATGCCCTTTGCCTCGTTGCAGGCGTCGTCGGCGAACACGGTCTCGAACTTGCGGCCGTTGATGCCGCCGTGGTCGTTGATGTAGCGCAGGTAAGCCTCGGGCCCGTAGTTCAGCGGATTGAACTGCGCGCTTTCGCCGGAGAATGGCCCGAGGTTGCCGATCTTGATGGTGGTGGCCGTAATCCCTTGCGTGTTGTCGGCCCGCGCGGCCGGCGCCATCGCCGCTAGAAGCACGAGCGCCACGGCCGCCGAGATGGTTTTCCCTGCGTGCGTCATTGTGCACCTCCCCTGGACGCCTGAACGGCGCCGGCTGGAATGATTATCGTAAAGCGCCGGGCTGGCAAGCGCACCTTGGTTCCGGCCCTCATGACCTTCGGCGCTCCCCGGATTAACATCGGGCACGCGAAACAAGCACGGCAGGCAACGGTGGTGGTCGAGCATTCGGTCGAGATCGGCGTCGACATCGGCGGCACGTTCACGGATGTCGTCTCACGGGGGAGCGACGGCGCGGTGCGTCTCGTCAAGATTCCGACCACGCGGCGGAACCTCGGTGCCGGCGTGCGCGCGGCGCTCGATCTCATGCGCCGCGACTGGTCGATCACGCCGCGCGCGATCGCCCGGTTCGTCCACGGCACGACGGTGGCGACCAACGCGGTGCTCGAGGCGAAAGGCGCCAAGATCGGCCTGATCACCACGGAAGGCTTCCGCGACGTGCTCGAGATCGGCCGGCAGATGCGCCATGCGATGTATGACCTGATGCTGAGGCCCGAGGCCGCTGGTTTCCTGGCGCCGGGGCACTTGCGCAAGGAGGTGCGCGAGCGCGTCACGGCCACCGGCGCGGTTCTCGTACCGCTCGACGAGGCCTCGGTCGCGCGCGCGGCCTCGGAGCTCGAGAACGAGGGCGTGCAAGCCATTGCCGTCAGCCTGCTGTTCTCCTTCCTCAATCCCGCCCATGAGCGCCGCGTGCGCGAGATCATCGGCGGCATTGCGCCCGACCTCATGGTGTCGCTCTCCTCGGAGGTCGATCCCGCGTTCCGGGAGTACGAGCGCACCTGCGTCACTGCGTTCGACGCCTATCTCAAGCCGGTGGTGGATCGATATCTCGCAGGCATGGAGCGCGACCTCGCGGAGGCCGGCGTCGAGGCGCCGTTGCAGATCATGCAGTCGCGCGGCGGGATCGCATCGTCGCGGATCGCGCGGCAGCGGCCGGTGCGTCTCTTCCTGTCGGGAGCGGCGGCGGGCGGGCACGGCGGTCTCGAGGTCGGTCGCGCACTCGGCATCGACGACCTCATCACCATCGACGTCGGCGGCACCAGCTGCGACATCGCGCTGGTGAGCGGCGGCGAGCCGCTCATCCGGTCCGAAGGCGAGATCGGCGGCTATGCCGTGCGCGTCCCCATGGTCGATGTGAACGCGATCGGTGCGGGCGGCGGGAGTATTGCCTGGCTCGACGATGCGGGGTCCCTGCGGATCGGACCGCATTCCGCGGGCTCGGAGCCCGGACCCGCCTGCTACGACCGCGGTGGCGCGGACCCCACGGTGACCGATGCCTCGGTCCTGTTGGGCTACATCGATCCCGGCTATTTCGCCGGCGGCTTCCTGACGCTCATCCCCGAGCGGGCGCGCGTGGCGATTCAGCGCAAGATTGCGGCGCCGCTCAAGATGCCGATCGAGACGGCGGCACTCGGCATTCATCGCGTGGTCAACGCGCAGATGGCGGAGGCGATCCGGCTGGTCTCGATCGGGCGCGGCATCGACCCGCGCAGCTACGCGCTGGTACCGCTCGGCGGCGCCGGGCCTCTGCACGCGACCGCGCTCGCCCGCGAACTTGGCATCGCGCGTATTATCGTGCCCCTCCATCCGGGTGTCCTCTCTGCGGCTGGCCTGTTGCATGCGCCGATCGAGCATGAGGTCTCCGCAGCCTTTCCGCGCGCGCTGGAAGGGCTCGCCTGGCCCGAGGTCCGCCGCGTGCTCGACGAGCTCGACCGCCGTTGCGCCGACCTGATGCACGGCGAAGGCATCGTTCCTGGCCGCTGGCAGGTCGCCTATTCCGCCGATGTCTGCTATGTCGGCCAGTCCTATCACCTTGAGGTGCCGCTATCGCCAGCGGTTCCAGCTCCGCTAGTGACGCTCTTCGAGGAGTTCCGGGCGGCCCATGACCGCGTCTACGGTCACGGCACAGACGCGCCCGCGCGCATCGTCAATCTGCGGACGATCCATCGCTGTGCCTTGGCGCAGCCGAGGCCGGCGCCCTACAAGGCGGCGAGCCGGCCCCGCAAGAAAGCGCCGCGGCGGATTCTCACCACCGACAGCGGCGGCTTCGTCGATGCCAACATATACGAGCGTGATGCGCTCGCCGCGGGTACCCGGTTTACAGGACCCGCGATCGTCGAGCAGGGCGATACGACGACCCTGGTCGAGCCCGGCTGGCGCGCCGAGGTGGCGCCGAACGGCACGCTTATCTTGAGCCCGAGCTGACGGAGCCCATTATGACCTCGCGCAGCGACGAACCCGCGCTCGATCCCATCACGGTCGAGGTGGTGCGCCACAAGCTCGATGGCATCGCCAACGAGATGCAGTCGACGCTGCTGCGCAGCTCGTTCTCGCCGATCGTGAAGGAGGGGCTCGATGCTTCCGCGAGCCTCTTCACGCCCGACGGCACTACGCTCGCGCAGTCCTGCTCGATCCCGATCCATCTCGCGACGCTCATCCCAGCGGTCGCGGAGGTGCTGAAGACCTATCCGCTCGACACCATGGCCGAGGGCGACGCCTACATCCTGAACGACCCCTATGTCGGCGGCACGCACCTGCCGGACATCGCGGTCATCATGCCGGTCTTTCATCGGGGCAAGGCGATCGCGCTCAGCGGCGCTATGACCCATCACCAGGATATCGGCGGCATGTCCGCGGGCTCGGTGCCCACCAATGCCACCGAGATCTATCAGGAGGGCCTTCGCATTCCCCCTCTCAAGCTGCGCGAGGCCGGGGTCTATAACGACACGCTGGTGCGGCTGCTGCGGCAGAATGTCCGTATTCCCGACACGGTCATGGGCGACCTCAACGCGCAGGTCGCCGCCTGCACCGTGGCGTCGCGGCGTCTCGGCGAGGTGGCGGAGCGCTACGGCCACAACCAGCTCGCGGTGATCTTCGACGAGCTACTGCTGCGCTCGGAAACCATGACCCGCAAGGCGCTTCGTGCCGTCCCCGAGGGTGTCTACCGCAGCGTCGATTATCTCGACAACGACGGCATCGATCTGGAGACGCCGATCCGCATCGAGGTCGCGGCGATCGTCAAGGACGGCAGCATCACTTTCGACTTCGAGGGCACCAGCCCGCAGGTGCGCGGTCCCCTCAATTGCGTGCCCTCGGGCTCGCTGGCGGCGGCCTGTTTCGCGGTGCGCGCGCTCACCGATCCGCGCATTCCCACCAACGGTGGCTGCTTCCGGCCGCTGGCGCTGCGGCTTCCGAAGGGATCGATCGTCAATCCCGAGGAGCCCGCAGCGGTGAACGCGCGCACCGCCACCATCAAGCGGATCACGACCTGCATGATCGGTGCGCTCGCACCGGTGTTGCCGAGCAAGGTGCCGGCGGCCTCGGCGGGCGAGCTCCTGGTGTTGGCCTTCGGTGGCGGGCGCCGCGACGGCTCCCGCTACGTCGTGGGCGAGCTCGTCGCGGGCGGCAGCGGCGCGGGGCCGGGCCAAGACGGCGTCGATGTCATCGAGACGGATGCCACCAACTGCATGAACCTGCCTGTGGAGGCGATGGAAATGGAGGCACCGATCCGGGTGCATCGGGTAGCGCTGCGCCCGGACTCCGGCGGTGCCGGTGCCTTTCGTGGCGGTCTCGGCGTGGTGCGGGAATACGAGCTGCTGGAGGGCGAGGTCTCGTTCTCGCACCGGGGCGAGCGCCACTTCAGCGCCGCCGCCGGGCTCGCCGGCGGCGCCGCGGGTGCGACAGCGCGCTCGGAGATTCGTCGGGCCGACGGCCGCGTCGAGGAGATCCGCTCGAAGACCGTGACCACCCTCCGCGCCGGGGACCGCGTGGTGGTGGAGACGGCGGGCGGCGGCGGTTACGGCGAGCCCGGCCGGCGTTCCGCCTCCCGGGTGGAGGACGACGTGCGCAACGGCAAGGTTACCGACGATGCGGCGCGGCGCCTCTACGGCCGTCAATGAGCCATGATTTGCATCGATGGATTGCTTGAGCAGCTCAAGGTTGCCGCGAGATCAAACGCCGGATCTCCGGCCGCATGGCCATGTTCTGGTCTTTCCGGAGGCGCGCGCGGAACTCGCGCGGCGTCTGCGCGAACTGCGCCTTGAAGACGCGCGAGAAGACAGCGGGATAGGAGAACCCGCAGGCATTCGAGACAGCCTTGATGGAGAACTCCTCGTAGAAGAGGAAATTGCGTGCGGCCTGGAGCCGGATGCGCAGATAGAGCCGCATCGGCGACTCCCCGAACACCTGCTTGCAGACGTAGGACAGCGTTCGCGCGGGGACCTTCAGCTTCTTCGCGAGTTCCGGGAGCGAGAGCGGAAAGTCGAGGTTCTTCTCCATCAAGGCGATGAGCCGGCTCGAGATCGAATTCTGCCTCGCCTCGATCGGCGCGTCGTTCCGCTGCTTCACCGCCGGCGGTCGCCGCGTGTGCACGAGGGCGTTGGCCACTTCGTTCGCGAGCGCCTCGCCCGCGAACCTTCCGATCAGGTCGAGCATCATATCGAGCGTCGCCACGCCCCCCGAGCACTGCGCGACGGTGTCGCCGAGGAGGTAGAGCTGATTCAACGGCTGCGCCGCTGGAAAGCGCTCGCGGAAGGTGGGTTCCGCCTCCCAGTGCAGCACGACATTGGGCTCTCGCTCTCGTCCGATCAGGCCGGCTTGGGCCAGCGCGAAGGCGCCGGTGTCGATGCTGCCGACGATCGCGCCGAAGCGCGCCGCGAGCCGTAAATGGCCGAGAAGCTTCGGCGAGTTCCGCTGGGTGGGAAGGTTGCTGGCGAAGATCAGGTAGGCGGTGCCGGGCGGCATTTGCTCGATCGCGCAGTCGACGCCAAACCACATGCCATTGCTCGCCCGCACGGCCTCGCCGGTCTCGGAGACGAAGCACCAAGAGAAGAAATGCCGCCCCGAATTCTGGTTCGCGATCCGGAGCGCCTCGCTCGCGAGGATAAGCGCGTTCAGCGGGAATTCCGGCTGAAGGATGAAATTGAATTGCGGGACTCCCCGCTCGCTCCGCAGGGACAGTGCCATCGGTGAGTCCTCCATTTCCGCCGGAAGCGTAAAGTTATTTGCCAAAACCATCAACTCGAATGGTACCCCAGGTGCAACGCTTGCTCTCAGGCTGCATGCGCTCGATCGGGAAAATGGGATCGTGAGCTCGGATCGCCTGAAGAAATTGCTCGAAGGCTGCTACGTCACGGTCCCGACGCCGTTCGAGGACGTCGAGGGGTTGCCGGTCGACGAGCCCGCGCTCCGCGCTTACGTGCGGTTCCTGATCGATGCTGGCTTGACCGCGGACTACGCGACGCTGCTCGCGGGCGGCGCCGCCGGCGACTTCTCCACCATGACCTTCGATGAGCGCGCGCGGGTGGCATCGATCGTGATCGACGAGGTCGGCGGCGCGCTGCCGGTCGCCATGGGCGTACAGACCACGAGCACGCTTGAGCTGGTGCGGCTCGCGAAGACCGCGAGGAAGCTGGGCGCCACCTTCATCCAGGTCAGCTGCCCGTTTTATTTCACGCACACCGAGGCCGATTTCGAGGAGTATGTGCGCGCCGCGGCGGAGGCGGAGCCCGAGCTCGGCGTCATCGTCTACAACACCTTCTGGACCAGCGCGAACCTCTCCTTCGGCATGATCGAGCGGTTCGCGAGAATCCCGAACATCGTCGGGCTCAAATGGGCGACGCCGCGGACGGATGCCATGGAGTTCGAGGACGTGGTCTCGCATTTCTCCGAACGCTTCACGATCATCGACAACAACCTCTATTTCGCGCACAGCGCGATGCCGGCGCTCGGCGCACGCGCCTTCGAGGTGCACAATTGCAACTTCTGGCCGGAGTGGGGCATCAAGCTGATCGGCGAAGTCCGGGCCCGCAACTATCCCGAGATTGCCCGCATGCTCGTGGAGGAGGCGATGCCCTTCTACAAGCTCTGGGTCGAGATCGAGAAGCATTACACCAGCGGCGACGGCTATCTCGACAAGCTCTGCATGGAGCTTGTGGGACTGCCCTCGAGCCGGTGCCGTCCGCCCACCCGAGACATCCGCGATAAATATCGCGAGGCGGCGCTATCGATGCTGCGCGAGATCGGCGCGCCGCGCATCGATGGGCGGCAGCCCAGACGGAAATCGGAAATCGCAGCAGCAAGGGGAGGTGTCTCATGAACGGTCTCAATAAGCTTCTAGCCGGCGCCGCGATCGTCGCGGTGGCGGGAGTAGCCACGCTCGCGCATGCGGCCGACGACGTCCGGCTCCGGTTGAACTGGATGTACTACGGCTCGCATGCCGGCTTCGCCTACGGGAAGGACAAGGGCTTCTACAAGGATGCTGGCATCAACCTGGACATCCGCTCCGGAAACGGATCGAGCTCGGCGCACCGGCTGGTGGCCAACGGTGACAGCCAGTTCGCCTATGGCTCCTGCGGCTCGATGGTCAATCTCGCCTCCAAGGGCGCGGCGCTGATCTCGGTCGGGGTCATCGACGCCATGGGTACCGACGCCGTGCTCGTACGCCCCGAGACGGGGGTCAAGACCGTCAAGGACCTCAAGGGCAAGAAGATCCTCACCACCGCCAACGCGGGTGTGAACACCTTCTTCCCGATCGTGCTCAAGACGGGCGGGCTCGCGGAGTCCGACGTGACCCTGGTCAACGTGGCGGAGGGCGCGCTGGTCTCGAGCTATCTTCAGGGGGCCGGCGACACCGTCGGCATGCTCGGCGGTCTCGACGACAAGCCCGCGGAGATCAAGGCGGCGGGCGGCGCGGCTCCCGTCGGTCTCGCGTATTCCGAGTACGGCGTACACCAAGTCGGCTATTGCATGACGACGACCAAGGACATGGTGAAGAACAAGTCAGACTTGGTGAAGCGCTTCATGCAGGCGACCATCAAGTCCTATGCCGAAACGATGAAGAACCCGGACGCCGCCATCGCGGCGATGGCCGATGTCGTCGGCGGGACCATGGCCGACGACAAGGGCAAGGCACAGGCGCGTGCCGTGCTCGACGTCACGCTGAGCGTGCTCATTTCGCCGTCGAACAAGGACAAGAAGATCGGTCTCAACGTTCCCTCCGACTGGGACGACATGGTCGCGCTCATGAAGCAGTACAACGACCTCGATCCCAAGGCCGATGCAAAGACCTTCTACACGAACGATTTCGTGAACTGATAGGCTGAGGTAGGAGATGGAAGGCGGAGCCCTTCGCCTTCCATCGTCCTGAGGGCCGCGTGGCTTGACCGTTCTCATCGAACTCAAGGGCGTCAGCAAGATCTACGGCACGGGCGGCGAGGCCGTTCACGCCTTCGGTCCTGTCGACCTCTCGGTTGGCGAGGGCCGGTTCATCTCCTTCCTTGGCCCCTCGGGCTGCGGTAAATCGACTCTATTGCTGATGATCGCCGGGTTGCTCGAGGCGAGCGCAGGCTCGATCCGCGTCAACGGCACCGATGTGACGGGGCCCCGGACCGACATCGGCATCATGTTCCAGGACAGTACGCTGGTGCCGTGGCGCACCGTCCGCCGCAACGTCGAGCTTCAGCTGGAGATGCGCGGCATCTCCGTCGCAGATTTCCGAGAGCGGGTGAATACAATTCTTAGATCCGTTCATCTCGAGGATTTTTCCGAGCGGCTCCCCTTCGAGCTATCTGGAGGCATGCAGCAGCGGGCGGCCTTCTGC
>Ga0126378_10002262_pt1 | contig 14245 bp, 9 predicted proteins | sample PanSoiMetPlot_23_FD_92587 | JGI IMG/M metagenome (GOLD analysis project Ga0126378, IMG submission 92587) | Tropical forest soil microbial communities from Panama - MetaG Plot_23 | ecosystem: Environmental > Terrestrial > Soil > Tropical forest > Bulk soil | place: Panama | collected 2016-02-17 | reverse complement strand
TTCGCAGTAGACGTCTTTGCCGGCAGCGCAGGCATCTTCAAAAATGCGCCGGTGATTGTGATCCATGGTAGCCAGGATGATGGCATCGACATCTTTGCGATCAAGAATTGAGCGGTAGTCGCGGGTCGCCGGGCAACTCGAGTTGTTTACGGCTTCCTGCGCCGCGTTGTGACGGCTGTCATAAAGGTCACAGACGGCGACGCACTGCACTCCGGGAACATGCAAGGAAGCTTCGAGATGCTCGCACCCGCGGATGCCGGTTCCGATGGAAGCGAAACGAACGGTGTCGCTGGGGGCAACCGGGCGCGTCGAGGCATAAAGCGTGCGCGGTTGCAGGACGGACTGGGCGACACTGGTGGCAACGAGAGCGCCGGAACCGATCTGCATGAATTGGCGGCGGGACAGGGGATTCTTGGACATTAGATTGTTGCCCTCACAGAACGCTGAAGTGGTCTCCGGACAGGCGTGTGCCTGATCGCGGAAATCGTGTACGGTGACAAATTATTGCACAGTGGGAGAGAGATTAGTAAATCGATTTTCTAGGGGATTCGGGAAGGCGCGTGGGCGACGCAGAAGGAAATCACGGGTGGCGCAGTTGGTTTTTCCGCTGCCGCAAAAGGGAGCACGGAGTGTCTGGGTTCCGCGCCACGGCGCGCGGGGCGAACCGCGTTTTTAGGCTGCCTTCGGATAAGCCCAGAAGGTACGTTTTTCGGCGAGGCTGATCGTTGATCTGGATTGGGGTCGATTTGATGCGAAGAAATAGGAGCTACGGTGGACGACGTGTCTGGAGAAAGAAGAAAAAGGTGCGAAAAAATTGAAAGGGCCGTGACATTGGTTATGCCCTAGCCGCCAACTCCTGCGAGGGAGCCAACAGCGTGGAAGCATGTACCGTCACAGCCCTTTGATGCGATCACTGCTTTCGCAGTTCCGAACCCCAACTGACCCTCGCAGGTCCGTCGGTTTTTTCAGGTTCGGCTGGCCTTGCGAGTCGCCCCGCCCGGCCGATCACTCAGTCTACTTTGGACTGGCTCCTTTTATAGTGCCAACCCTTTCGACCGTCGACGCAAGTAAAGTTAACACAGCATTCAAAAACGTCAACGCAAACTATTGGTGCAGTCCATGGCGCCAAAGCTGTGCATAACGAAGTACGCAAATGACTGCAATGCTGAAAGTTATGCACAGACGTATGGAATTCCGGCCGGTTTTGCACAACAAATTTCACAAAGCGGTGAGTAAACTGGAAAGTGCTGAAAGGGAATCAAATAATCGTCTTGACGGCGGAAACAGTTGAGCGCATCGTTCCCTATGAGTAGTGGAAGAAGCCTTCCGAAGAGCCGGCAACTCAGGGAAGTGATGGCAGAATTTGTGGCGTACGTTGATGGCGGATGCTTGGGAAATCCCGGGCCGTCGGGCATTGGGGTGGTCATTTGCGGGGACGAAAACGGTCCCGTACGAATCGCAAAATGGATCGGTCACCAGGACAATAATGTCGCGGAATATGCGGCGCTGATGGAAGCGCTGCAATATGCAGTGGCGCGTAAGGCGCGGAAGCTGCACGTCTATTCGGATTCCGAAGTGGTGGTGCGGCAGATGACGGGCGAGTACATTTGCCGAAGTACGCGGCTTTATTCGCTGCACTGGACGTGCCGGAAACTGGCGCGTTCGCTGGCGTTTTCGATCTCTCACGTGCGCCGGGAGAATAACGCGGAAGCGAATGGCTTGGCACAAGCGGCGTTGCGGGAACGACGACGGCGGGCGGGGAGCCGTTAGGAATCAGCCGTTAGCCAGTGGCAAATGGCGATTCGCCAATCGCAATTAGCATTCGGCACTCAGACCGGGGGAAATCTCATTGGTCGTCCCGCTGGTTACGGGGTCGGTGCTCTCTTCCACGTCGGTTTCTTTCGCCCCTTCGCGGCTTGCGTGGTTGCCCGATCTCGACGTGCCGAGATCATCACTTCCCCAAACGGTGCGCCTTCTCATGATCGGCGCAGGACCTAGGACTGAGGGCTGACTACCAAGCCCTCGGCAGCGGCCTGGCAGGCACTTTTGGCGTAGCACTTCTGCGCCGGCGAAATCTTGACACGTATTCTCAAGCGAGCGAGACTCCAGAAGTAGATATCTTTCGTCTTTCGTATTCCTTGCAGGGGATAAGCGGCCGGATTCGGCCGGGGAAGAAACGGTTGGAGCCGAACCACACAATCACCCGTAGTCCGCAGAGGATTTCCTCGGCGTTGGCTGCCGCGCAGGCGCAGTCCGCGCAGGCGGCGACGCCCGTGCGATTTCCGGGCGAAGATGGCGGACTGTCTTTGGGCGAGATGGCACAGCGCGATCTCGATGCCGCGCTGCAATTGCTGGCGGACCGGGCACAATACATTACAGGAGCAAGCGGGGCGGCAATCGCCCTAAGGCGCGACGGCATGGCGGACATGCTGTGCCGCGCGAGCACGGGTACAAATGCTCCAGCGTTGGGGGCGTTGTTGTCGACCGAGTTTGGACTCTCCGGGGAGAGCGTCCGAACCAAACGCGCTTTGCGGTGTGACGATGCCGAACGCGATGCGCGGGTGAATCGAGAGGTATGCCGGCAATTGGGCATCGCCTCGGTAGTCGTGATGCCGGTGGTCAATGACGATCAGGTGCTGGGTGTCTTCGAGCTGTTTTCGGGTAGGGCCCATGCCTTTGGTGAGCGCGATCTGTCGGCGATCCAGCGCCTGAGCGAAATGGTGGAAACGGCCGTTCGGCTGGCGCAGGCGAGTGAAAGTTTGCCGAAAAAACTGGCCCAGGCGGCGAAACCAGCCAGCAAAATTTCTGGGCCGGGAGCGCGGGAAGGACAGTTCGTCAGCACTCGAGTGGTCGATGCTGCCAACTTGTCCGAAGCCCTGACCACTGTGGCTGCGGTCATTCCTGAGACCAGCCGTCCGCTGACGGAGACGAAGGTGGCGCAGCCGATTGCCAGCCCCGCAGCAAACCCGGTTCCAGGCCCAGTCGTTCCTCCGAAAAAAACTTTATTTTGGTCGGCAACGGCAACTTCAGAGCCTGAAGTTGATGCGCCTCAAGACGAAGGCGACCAGAGCCATGTGCCTCCGATGCTGCGGCAGCTGCACAAATGCGAGGCATGCGGATTTCCGGTTTCGGCTGGGCGTACGTTATGTGTGGAATGCGAGGAGAAAAAGTGGCGCGGGCAGCTGCGGCCGCATGCGGGGCGTTCCAGCATCAGCACCAGTTCACCGCTTCCAGCTTCCAAGTTCGGTGCGCAGCCTTCGGCGGCCGCGGCGCCGAGCCTGGCGAAGCTTCCGGCAGCTTCATCCGATTCGACGACATCCGGACGTGCTAGCGCTGCGCAGGTTCAGAGGGAGCCTGCCAAGATTCGAAACCAGGTTGTTGCGGAGATCAAACCTAAGGTAGCCGTCGCGATCGCATCCGCGCCAGCCTCGGTGCCGGAGTTGGTATTGAGCGCGGGAGTCACGTCATCGCAATCCTGGCTCTCCGCCAACAAGTACATTCTCCTGGTTTTGCTGGGCATCGGGGCAGCGGCTGCGGCAGTCTTTTACCTCCGGTAAATCCCGTCATCGGAATTCTCGGAAAGCGTCGTCCTCGGGCGAATTTGTGGCTCGCCGAGCGGCCGGGCGGTCTGCAGCCTCATCGCGAATACCTGTTTCGTGCACTTCCAGAACCTTCCGAGAGCCTTGACAAGCGGGGCAACTCTGCTAGAGTTCGGAAGAAGGTGTAGGAACTAACGAATCCGTCCGGGTGGCCCTGACTATGAAAAATGTCTACGAGGTGTTGCGGCAGAAAGAGATGGAACTGACGCGGCTGGAGAAGGAAGTGGAGGCGCTGCGGCTCGTGGCTCCTTTGCTGTCAGAGGAGAAGGAAAACGTATCTGAGATTGCGAAACCGGCCTTGGCGACTGCCGTGAATAGCGCGCAGACCACGCGGATTCCGGTTGCGGCGACGCCGGCGATTCCTGCGCCACAGCCGGTGCGCGCAGCGGGATGGGAAGATACCGCCAAGCGCTGGCCGTAAAGATCAATTCCGATTTCGAAGCCGTTTCCCTCCAGCCCGGGATGCGTCCCGGGCTGACGTGTCATTGGGGAACACGGAATTGGTGCGTTGCTTTTGGATGCAGTGAGAAACCCCTGTCGTCGCAACGGAACTCATGCTGGTGGTTACATTTTCACCCGGCACTGCCGGGCTTTCCCATTCCGCCGCTGCGCGGCTGCGTTCTCGTGGCTTGCTCGGTTATCGATGAAATTGGCGCTCACGCACATCCTTCCATGATTGATCATCTCTGATTTCCTGATTTGATCGCGTGCTGAGATGCGGGCGCGGCCGCGTCTCATGGGATCGATTCGGAGTAAGATTTGCTCCTATGAGGTACCGATTCCTGATTGAGACTTATGCCACCGAGAGCGTGAAGGTGGTTAGCGTCTGGAGTGAATTTAGGGATCAGGATTTGCCGGTGCGTCCGCGGGAGGGTGATCCGCGGGGACGCAGCGTGCATGAGCAGATGGTGCATCAGTGCGTGAGTGAGGATTTGTGGTTCCGCAACATGCTGGGCATCGAGGTAAGCGCGCCTCCGCTACCGGCTCAGGAGAGCCGGATGGAGTTCATCCGGCAATACGCGGAGGCGAGTGGAAAGCGGCTGGCGGCGCTGCGGGATAAGGGCGAGCCGTGGTGGGAAGAGGAAGTGCAGTTTTTCGACGTGCATCGGTCGCGGGCCTGGGTCATGGTGCGAAGGATGACCCACACGTCCCACCATCGCGGGCAACTCATGGCAATGCTGCGCCTATTGGGAAGAGAGATCCATAGTAATTACGGTCCCACTGCAGACACGGGCGGGTTGATGCAGAATCATGCGCCGACCATTTATGCGTACGGGAGCTTGGAAGAGTTGTTATCCGGAGGGCAGAAGCGGAATTTGCCGGGAGCTGGAGGGAAAGCGGTGACGGAGCGACCGGGGTAATCGAAAGCGATGGGCTGCTGTCATTCCGCGCGCAGCGGGGAATTCTCACCCGCGGTAGTTGTTCTAGCGCTTCCGGCTCCGCTCAACATGACACGGTTCGGATGGCAGAGAAGACGGGCCCACTATTTTCCTGAGATCGCTCCCGGGCCAGCCAGGGTGGTGAGGGTCCGCGAGCTATTTGATGGTGAAGGCCAGCGTCAGGAGGGTTTTTTGCTCGACTTCGTGGGCCTTCGCGCTGCCGGTCGCTGGGCTCGGGCCTGAGCTGCGCTTGACGCTCAGGACCGGGCGGTCGCCGGCGATGCGCTTCAGGCGGGGGAGCATGTTGAAAAGGGCTCCCATGTTCGCCGGCTCTTCTTGTACCCAGACGATGTCAGCGTGCTTGCCATGACGGTCGAACTCGGTAACCACTTCCTGCTCGGGGAAGGGATACATCTGCTCGAGAAAAACGATCGCGGTGCTGGTGTCTTTTCTTTTCTTGCGTTCGGCCTGGAGTTCGTGCCCGATTTTTCCGGTGCAGATGAGGATGCGTTCGGCCTCTCCGACGGTGGTGTCGGGGATAACGTTGAGGAAATTCTTGTGGGTGAAGTCCTCGATGGGAGAGCTGGCGTCGGGATGACGAAGCATGCTCTTGGGGGTGAAGACCACCAGAGGCTTGCGCCAATAACGCAGGGCCTGGCGGCGCAAGAGATGGAAGTATTGGGCCGCGCTGGACGGCTGCGCGATCTGGATGTTGTGCTTCGCCGCTAGCTGGATGAAGCGCTCGATTCGCGCGCTGGAGTGTTCGGGGCCCTGGCCTTCGTAGCCGTGCGGCAGGAGCATCACCAGGCCAGAAAGCAGGTTCCATTTGGCTTCACCTGAGCTGATGAACTGATCGATGATCGCCTGCGCAACATTGACGAAGTCGCCGAACTGGGCTTCCCAAAGAACGAGCGATTCGGGATAGTCGCGGCTGTATCCGTATTCGAAGCCCAGGACGCCGGCCTCGGAGAGTGTGGAGTTGTAGATTTCGCAGCGGGCCTGACCGGCGGCGATGTTTTCGAGGGGAACGTATTCGTTCTCGTTCTCGGTGTCGATCAGCACCGAGTGGCGCTGGTTGAAGGTGCCGCGCCGGGAATCCTGGCCTGACATGCGGACGTGGGTACCGATCTTCACCAAGCTTGCAAACGCCAAGGCCTCGGCCATGCCGTAATCGACCGCGCGCTTGCCTGCACCCATTTCGGCGCGCTGCTCCAGAAGTTTCTTTACCTTGGGATGAATGTGGAAGCCTTCGGGGTAGGTCGTCAGCTTCGTCGTGAGTTCCGAAATCTCCTCGGGGGAGAGCCCGGTCTCGACTTCAAATTCATCCCGGTGCAGGCCTCCGAAATACTTATCCCAGTATTTGGGAAGTTCGCGGAGGAGAGGCTTGCGCTTGATGGTACTGGTTTTTTTCTGAGCCGCTTCGAACTCGTCGCGGATCGCCTCCGCTTTGGCCTGCGCATCGGTAGCGCCGATGTCGTCGGCATATATTTCCCACAGCGGCGGATGCTCTTTGATCTTTTTGTAGAGCAGCGGCTGTGTGATGGTCGGATCGTCGACCTCGCTATGGCCATGACGGCGATAGCCGATGAGGTCGATTACGACGTCGGTGCCGAATTGGTAGCGGTATTCCGTGGCCATGCGGGCGACGCGGACCACTGCGTCGACATCTTCGCCGTTGACGTGGAAAATCGGGATAGACTGGCGGCGCGCGATACAAGCGGCAAAGCGCGTGGAATGCTCTTCGCTGTAACTGGTGGTGAAACCAATAAGATTGTTGACGACGACATGGATCGTGCCGCCCACGGTGTAGCCGGGGAGGTCCGCGTAGTTCATCGTCTCGGCAAGAACTCCCTGACCGGCAAATGCGGCATCACCATGAACCAGCAGCGGGAGATAGTTCTCGCGTCCGCCTTCACCGGTACGATCTTGCTTGGCCCGGGTGCGGCCGACGGTCACGGGGTCGACGGCCTCGAGGTGGCTCGGATTTGAGACCAGGTGAATGTGAACCTTTCCCCCGCTCTTGGTGATGTACTCGCCGGTTGCACCCATGTGGTACTTGACGTCCCCGGAGCCAAGGACGCTGCGCGGGTCGACATCTTCGAATCCGGCGAAAATTTCTTCGGGCGGACGATTGGCGACGTGGGCGATGACGTTGAGACGTCCGCGGTGGCTCATTCCCATGACGAGTTCGATCGCGCCGAGGCGCGAGGCGGTGTCCAGGACTTCGTCGACGAGCGGGATCAGTGCGGTGGTTCCTTCCAGAGAGAAGCGTTTCGAGCCTAGGTAGCGCTGCTGTATTACCTGCTCGAAAATGTCGGACCGAGTGAGGAGATCCAGGATGCGGGTGTGGTCTTCTTCCTGCTGCGGGCCCGCTTCCATTTGTTCGTAGATCCAGTGGCGACGCTCGGGAGAGTAAATGTGGTTAATCTCAACCCCGATCGTGCTGGAATAGATGGAACGGGCTTCGCGGGCATATTCGCCCTCGCGTTCGAGTTCGGGCGTAGGGCGGGGGCGGAGGAAACCCAGGGGGTCGAGGTCGCCTTCAAGGTATCCCCATTGACGGTAGGCAGCGAAAACACGTTCGCGTTCCGGATTAGAGCCGTTCGTCGAAGCGCGGTCAAGGACCGTGCTGGAAGTCTTAGTTTTCGGGGTCATAAGAGTGCAGTTACTAGCATAAAGGATGCAAGGGGCGAGCTGGAGGATTCGAGGCTGAAAATGGGGTCGCGCACTGCCAAGACTCACCACCGAGGGCCCTGGGGTAGTCGTTATTCAGCAGATAATCGTCGTCCTGCTGGCAGCGCGGGGCCGATGGGAGTCTGAAGCGAACCGAGTTAGCGCACGACCGGTCCCACGTTAGGCGGGAGTGGATGAAAAACTGAATTGCGTGCTGGCCAGCTGCACAGGGAATTACAAATTTTCCACAACATGCCAAACTAACTAAGGTCTCTTCTGTAGAACCCCACGCGACAAGTGGCCGCGGCAGAAGCTGCGTTGGAGAGAGTTCGTGATGGAGAAAACGTGTGGAGTACCTACGCTACTGGGAATTCCGTTTGATGGACAATCTTCGTATCTGCGAGGCACCGCCGAGGCTCCGGGCAAGATTCGCGAGGCGCTGAAGTGTGATGCGTCGAACCGTTGGACGGAGTTGGGGGTGGATTTGGGAGCGCCGGAAGCCTGTGAGGACGCAGGCGATTTGCGCTTCTCGGAGAAGGAGGCCTTCATCGCGATTGAATCGGCTGTGGGTGCGTTGATCCGTCAGGGCAAGCGGCCAATTTCTCTGGGTGGTGATCACTCGATCACGTATGCAATCGCGAAGGCGTTTGCCAAGCGGCACCAGGAACTGACCATTTTTCATTTCGATGCACATCCGGATTTGTATGACGAATTTGAAGGAAACCGGCTTTCCCACGCTTGTCCGTTCGCCCGGATCATGGAAGCCGGGTTGGCCAAGAGGCTGGTGCAGATCGGGATTCGGACAGCGACCGCGCATCAGCGGGAACAGGCGCGCAGGTTCGGCGTCGAGATGGTGGAAATGCGCGCGCTTCCGGCGTACGCCAAGATGAAAGCTGACGGGCCGGTATACATTTCCTTCGATATCGACGTACTCGATCCGGGATTTGCACCGGGAGTTTCTCATCGCGAACCGGGAGGAACGACGGTACGAGAGGCCATTTCGCATGTGCATGCGATCCAAGGGAACATCGTCGGAGCCGATGTGGTCGAGTACAACCCGGTGCAGGATATCGCGGGGATGACCGCAACTGTCGCCGCCAAGGTGGTGAAGGAAATCTTGGGAAAGATGATTGCTGGATAGTTTCTTTCGGGTGATCAGGGAAAATCCCGATAGAGCGCAGGACAGGCCAGGACGAGACTGGAGAGACGGAAATAAGTGCCGTCGTGGAGTACAATCACTGGTTTTGTTGATAAGCACGCAGGACATGAGCTACGAGTATCGAAGATTCCTGACGAAAAGCCCGTCCATTCTCGCGTTCGCGCTGATGGCAGCGGCATTGGCCTGCTCGGGAAATGCGAAGTCGGCCTCGCCCGCCGGTGGCGGACCGCATGCGATGCCGGTGCAGGTGATGGAGGCGAAGGCAGTTCCCGTGCACGACAGTAGCGAGTATGTTGCGACCCTGAAGTCGCGGGATTCGGCGGTGATTATGCCGCAGGTCGAGGGCCAGGTTACCCAGATCTTCGTTCATTCCGGCGACCGGGTCGCGGGCGGAGCACCGCTCATGGAGATCGATCCGCTGAAGCAACAGGCTACGGTGAGGAGCTTGGAGAGCTCCCGGGCGGCACAGCAGGCGCAGCTCAATTGGGCTAAGCAGCAGTATGAGAGAACGCAGGGGCTATCGGCGGCCGGAGTTGTGAGCAAGCAAGATCTCGATCAGGCGAAGGCCACCCGCGACGCGGCACAAGCGCAGATGGACTCGCTCGATGCGCAGGTGCGGGAACAGGAGGTGCAACTCCGATATTACAAGGTGGACGCGCCGCGAGCGGGGATCGTCGGAGACATTCCGGTGCGGGTTGGCGATCGGGTAACCACAACCACGCAACTGACCACGATCGACCAGCCGGGAAGCCTTGAAGCTTACGTCTACATTCCCATCGAACGATCGGCGCAACTGAAAATGAATGTGCCCGTCCAGGTTCTCGACGGTTCCGGCAAAGTGCTTGCCGACAGTCATATTACTTTTATCTCGCCCCAAGTAGATAACACGACGCAGACCGTATTGGTGAAGGCGAGAATTGCGAACGAAAACGATGCCTTGCGGCACTCGGAGTTCATTCGAGCGAGGCTCATCTGGGGGACCCGGCAGAGCCCTGAAGTTCCGATTCTGGCAGTATCGCGGCTGGCCGGACAATATTTTGCCTTCGTCGCGGAACAGCAAGGGAATGGTTCCTACGCGGCCAAGCAAAAACCCCTCACGATCGGTCAAACCGTTGGCAACAACTATGAGGTGCGAGAGGGCATCAGGCCCGGAGACAAGGTCATCGTTTCAGGAACGCAGTTTCTGGTGGATGGCATGCCAGTGATTCCGCAGGGTTAAGCTGGGAGCCGTGAGTGGCCAGCTGAGAGTGTCATCGGAAAATTCTGAGTTGCCGGAAAAAGCACTTACCAATTGGCGTTTGGCATGAGCCGCGGGAGTGCTCGCTGTGATTGGAGTAAGTCGCAAAGAACCATTGCCAATCGCTAACTGCTAAGGGCTGATTCTTCATGTTCGCTGAGTTCTTTATTCGTCGCCCGGTCTTTGCTTCGGTTTGCGCCATGCTTATCGTTTTGGCCGGAGCGGCGGTCATTCCAACTCTGCCGGTCGCCCAATTTCCGAATCTGGCTCCGCCTCAAGTGGGCGTCACCAGCGCTTATATCGGGGCGAGCGCGCAGACCGTGGAAAGCGCGGTTACGATTCCCCTCGAACAACAGATCAACGGCGCCGAGGGGATGAAATACATCACGTCCACCAGCGGAAATGATGGGACCAGCCAGATTCTGGTCACGTTTGATCTGACGCGCAACCCGGACCTGGCGACCGTCGATATTCAGAATCGGGTGAACACCGCGCAGGGACGGCTGCCGGCGGCCGTGAAGGCGATTGGCATCACCACGCAGAAGACTTCGCAGAACTTCGTGTTCGGCGCCGCGATCATCTCTGACAACAACAAATACTCCACGCTGTTCATGAGTAACTACCTCGACGTCTACGTGCGGGACGCCTTGAAACGGATTCCCGGCGTGGCCGACGTAATTATTTTCGGGGAGCGCAAGTTCTCCATGCGGTTGTGGCTGGATCCTGTGAGGATGGCGGGGCGCGGATTAACCGCCCCCGATGTGGTGAATGCGTTGTCCGAACAAAACGTGGAAGTGGCTGCCGGTCAGGTAGGGCAGCAACCAGCGAACCCGGGACAACAGTACCAAGTGAGCGTGCGCGCGGTGGGCCGTCTGAGCGAAGCGGCGCAGTTCGAAAACATCATTTTGAAAACCAATGCCGACGGCACGTTGGTCCGGCTGAAGGATGTTGGCCGGGCTGAGCTGGGAGCCGAGAGCTATGCGTCGGATCTGCAATACAACGGACAAGACGCGATCGGAATGGGAGTCGCCCAGCTGTCGACGGCGAATGCGCTCGAGGTGGATCGCCGGGCCATCGCCGAGTTGGAGCGGCTATCCAAGAGTTTTCCGCCGGGCATGCACTACCATGTGGCCTTCGATACGACGGATGCCGTCGGCGAATCGATCCGCGACGTGATCTACACGGTGGGTTCTGCGATCCTGCTGGTCATCCTGGTGATCTTCATTTTTCTCGGCGACTGGCGAACCACCATGATTCACTTTATCGCCACTCCCGTGTCGCTGATTGGGACTTTCGCCTTTGTGAAGTTACTGGGCTTCTCCATCAACACGCTGACCTTGTTTGGCATTACCCTTGCCACTGGACTGGTGGTTGACGATGCGATCGTGGTGATCGAGAACATTGAGCGCCATATTGCCGGAGGGGAACACGATTCGCACAAAGCGGCCGCGGCGGCAACCACCGAAATTACCAGCGCCGTCATCGCGACCTCGCTGGTGCTGGTTGCCGTGTTTGTGCCGGTGGCATTCTTTCCGGGCACAACGGGCATCCTGTTTCGCCAGTTTGCCCTGACCATTGCATTTTCCATTGCAATCTCTGCCTTCAACGCACTGACTCTGGCGCCGGCACTGGCCGCGATTTTTCTGGCTGGTCCCCACGGACAGAAATGGTGGTGGCTGCGCAAGTTTGACGAAGGCGTCGCGCTCCTGACGCGTGGGTACCAAGCCATGCTGCATCATCTCCTGGAATACAAGCTGGTGATGGCGATGCTCTTTTTCGCCGGCCTGGGACTTACGTACTTAGTGTTTACCCGTGTGCCGACGGGGTTTGTGCCGGATGAGGATCAGGGATATTTCATCATCGTGATTCAGGCTCCTCAGGGAGCGTCGCTGGCATATACAAAAGCAATTGGGCAACAGGTTTCGGCCATCCTGGCAAAGATACCCGAGGTGGAAGGAACGTTCTCCATCGCGGGCTTCAGTTTCTCGGGAGCGGCGGCGAATCAAGGGTTAATTTTCGTCCCCTTGAAGTCTTACTCACAGCGCAAAGGCGAACAACACACAGCGACCGCAATCCTGAACCGGGTCCGTCCCATGTTGTTTGGGGTTCAGGGAGCGATTGTGTTTGCCACCTTGCCGCCAGCCATTCAAGGGCTGGGACAGTTTGGCGGATTTCAATTCGTGGTGCAGGATCTCAGGGCACATACGCTGGACGAACTCGCCGCGGCCACGCACGGACTGATCCGGGCGGCAGGTCAGAGGAAAGATCTGGTTGGGCTGTACACGCCGTTTACCGCGAATGATCCGCAGTATCTGGTGACGATTGACCGTGAAAAGGCGAAAAGCCTGCACGTGCCTCTGTCGCAGATTACAGACACGCTGGGAGTTTACATGGGATCGTCTTACGTGAACGACTTCGATTTCAATAACCGCTCGTATCGTGTCTACGTGCAAGCGGACAAGCAGTTTCGCGCGACCGCGCAGGACATGAAGGAGTTCTACGTGAGATCGGACAGCGGCGGGATGGTGCCTCTGGACAATCTGATCAACATTTCGCAGACCAACACGCCGCAGGTGATCAGCCATTACAACTTGTTCCGGTCGGCGGAAATTGATGGGTCGGCCGCTCCTGGATTCAGTTCGGGACAAGCGATTCGGGCGATGGAGGAGCTAGCTCAGAAGCTGCCACAGGGATTTTCCTTTAGCTGGACCGGGTTATCGCTGGAGGAGTTGCAGGCCGGCGCGACCTCCCTGCTGCTGTTTGGATTGGGCACACTGGTCGTGTACTTGACGCTTTCTGCGCAGTACGAGAGTTATGTGCTGCCGTTCATCGTGTTGCTGGCTGTGCCGATGGCATTGCTGGGAGCGCTCGGGGCGCAGTGGATGCGCGGATTGCAGAATGATGTGTTCTGCCAGGTCGGACTGGTGATGCTGGTTGGCTTGGCCAGCAAGAATGCCATTTTGATTGTCGAATTTGCCGAGCAGTTGCGCGAGCGCGGGGTGCCCCTGATGGAATCTGCGATCCAGGCAGCGACGATCCGCTTGCGGCCGATCCTGATGACCTCGCTGGCGTTCATCCTCGGAGTGGTGCCGTTGGTGGTGGCCACGGGTGCGGGAGAGAATGGACGGCATTCCGTCGGGACGACCGTCTTCGGCGGGATGATCATGTCGACGGTGTTGAATTTGTTTTTTATCCCGGTGCTTTATCTGATCATCGAGGGATGGAGAGAGCACGGGAAGGCGCCGACGCAGCGGTAGGATCTTCCGTCGGTTTCTTACGCCCCTTTTTGGGGCTCTTGCTACTTTTCCGTAGGCCACCTACCGCCCACACGGTGGGCTGCATGCTTTCGCCGCTGCGCGGCTGGCTCCCGGGCATCCCAGACTATCCCGCGTTCTCCTGCCCGGGCTGGGCGTTGTCGGCTTTTATAGGAGGGCTTGCGAGGTCCGCCGGCTTCTGGCTTCCGTGGAGAGAAGCGGCCAGAGCCTTCTTTTTCTGACGCGCTTCCTTGCGCCGTATTTTAGCCATCCAGTCGCGGGAATACATGGTGCCACGGCATTTCGGGGAGCGGCAATGGCACGGAGCGGGTTCTTCATCGTCGTACAGGTTGTAATCCCAGACCAACTCCTCTCCGCGGGCTATATCGCGGATCGCGAAAATCCAGACGCGTCCTTTGATCTCGTCGACTTCACAGTTGGGATCGCAGGAGTGATTCAGAAAAGCGCCAACGCCTTCACCGTCGATGATGGTCTTGCCGTCTTCGAGGCCGTAGAGGTAGGTTCGGGAGGCACCGTCGTAGCGCCGGTCGGCTTCTTCGGGGGTGATACGCTCGCCGGCATATTCGACGATGCGGGTTCCCTTGCGAATCGGAGTCGAGGTGTAGACGCCGACGGAGTGAATCGGTGACGGTCGAACCAGTAAGGCCATGCACTAATCTCGCATGAAGTGGCAATTTCAGGAAATGAGGAAAATTGCTAGGCGGGAGGGGAGGGATCGATGGGACGGTGCGGCCACCCCTTCCTGGGCCTGTGGTAGACCTCGCGGCGTCTTCGATTTACTAATGGCGAAACTTCTAGGGTTCGTAGACGGAACTGCCGAAGCCTTGCTTTCGGGCTGATTCCTGCATTTCTTCAAGGTGATGCTGCAATTCCTGGAGTTGCGATTTCATCGTATCCACTTGTTCTTGTTTCTGCTGTTGATG
>Ga0126378_10002261_pt1 | contig 14248 bp, 13 predicted proteins | sample PanSoiMetPlot_23_FD_92587 | JGI IMG/M metagenome (GOLD analysis project Ga0126378, IMG submission 92587) | Tropical forest soil microbial communities from Panama - MetaG Plot_23 | ecosystem: Environmental > Terrestrial > Soil > Tropical forest > Bulk soil | place: Panama | collected 2016-02-17 | reverse complement strand
TCAGTCCGGCGGTGATGGTGGTCAGGAAACCTGGCGTGCAGTAGCCGCACTGGAGGCCATGGCATTCGGCAAAAGCCTGCTGCACGGGTGACAGCGACCCGTCCGGCTCGGCGAGGCCTTCGACGGTCGTGATGTCCGCACCGTCCGCGCTAACGGCGAGCAGCAGGCAGGACCGCACCGGCGCGCCGTCGAGCAGAATCGTGCACGCGCCGCAGACGCCGTGCTCGCAGCCCACGTGTGTCCCGGTTAGGCGCAGGTCGTGGCGGATGCAGTCGGACAGCAGGCGCCGCGCCGGAACGAGCGCCGTCCGGGCCGCGCCGTTCACGGTGAGGCGCACTTCGTGCAGCTCCGCCCCGTTCGCTCCGTCGTGGGCGCTCATGAGTCCATAGTCTCGCGCGCGCCGGCGACGGCTGTCAGCAGCGCACGCTCGGTGAGCACTCCGGCCAGTTGACGGCGATAGCTCGCCGTCGCGTGGATATCGGACTGCGGGTTGAGCCTGTCCCTAGCGAGAGCCGTTACTGCTGGGAACGAGGCCGCGTCTGGGGCGGTGCCCGCAACGGCCTCGGTCAGGTCGACTACGACCGGGACGGGGCCCATCGACAAGTAGGCGGCGGATGCGCCGCCGATGTGGCCGTCTGGGCCAAGCCAGGCGACTGCGGCGACGCCGCAGATTGCGTAGTCGCCGCGGCGTCTGCTGATCTCCGCGAACCCGGTGCCCGTGCCGCTTCGCTGACGCGCCGGGAACTCAGCCTCGACAGCTAGCTCATCCGGCTGGACGGCCGATTCCAGCGGCCCGAGGAAAAAGTCGCTGGCCGGGATCGACCGCTCGCCGGCGATGCTGGCGACGTGCACGGTCCCGCGGAGCAGCGCGAGCACGGCCGGCATCTCACCGGCAGGGTCGGCGTGCACGAGGCTGCCCACCGTGGTGCCGCGGTTCCTGATGGCCGGATGCGCGACCCAGCGCAGCGCCTGTCGCAGCAGCGGCTGCGCGGTCGCCGCCGCGTCGTTCGCCAGCACGTCGGCGTGCCGGGCGAGAGCGCCGACGTGCACGGTGCCGTTCGCGGTGTTGACATAGCTCAGCGCGGTCAATCGGTTGATGTCGACGATGTGTTCGGGCGCAGCGAGGCGCATGTTGAGCAGCGGAACGAGGGACTGCCCGCCCGCGAGCACCTTGGCCTCATCGTCCAGCAGGCCCAGTGCTTCGGTGACGGACTCTGGGCGGGAGTAGCGAAACGGCGGCGGCTTCACGACAATCCGCGGTCTACGTTCATAGCGCGACGGTACACGCACCACCGGCGGGACACTCCCCGGGAAACCCTCCGAACCCCAAACCGGCATGCGGGTTATGCACGCAGCCCGCTTCCGCGGCAGAATGCCGCAGTGAGACTCGACGCGGCCGCCAGCAGCGTGCTACGGCCTGCGTTGGCCGCGCCCCCGCAGCCCGCTCACTGGCTGGGCGTAACGCCGGCGGCACTCTACCTCCGGATTCAACGACGTGGTTGGGGATCTGCTGTCGCTAGAGCAGCAGTAGAGCCACAACCACGTCGTTCGCGGGCCGCGGCGCCCGGGGTGGTAGCGCTGCTCGCCCACGACGCCGTCCGGCTGCCGTGCGCGCTTGTGCTGCCCACCACCGCCGCTGAGCTGCCCCTGACCTCGATAGCGGACGGGTCTTGCGACGCGGTGATCGGTGATAACTGCCTGGCGTGGACCGGCCCCGCGGGCACGGTGGTCGTGCGCTCGGTCCGGGAGTGGGCTCCGGCGCGGGTCCTCGCTGGCGGTATCTCGGCCAGAAGTCTCGCCGTGCTGTTCGACGCACTGCCTGCCCCCGCCGCGCTCGGGATCGACGGCGCGCTACTCACCCTGCTTAGGACAGAGCCGGCTGCGGCGGTCGCTGGGCTACTCGGCCTTGGGCCTGGCTTGACTCCGGCCGGAGACGACGTAGTCGCCGGGTTCCTGCTAGGCGCTAGGGCGCTCGGGTTGGCCGCGACGGCCGCCCGCGCGCGGGCGGCCGTCGCGGCGATGGTGGACGACCGGACGACCGCGCTGTCTGCGGAGCTGCTGTGGCACGCCGCCCGCGGCGAGTGTGTCGACGAGCTCGCCGCTGTCGTCGCCGACCCGTCTGCGCCAGCGCTGAGTGCGTTGCTGAGGGTCGGGCACACCTCCGGTGCCGCCCTGGCGACAGGTCTGGCGGCGGCGGCATCGACAGCGCTATGGGCCGGGGGAGAAGCTGCGTGACCGCCGAGCACATCGAGAGCAGGCCAGGCGCCTACGCCGACTCGGTGACCCTGATGCAGATCAGCGCGGACGTGCAGCGGTCCGACAGCGTGGCGGCAGCACTGATCGGCATGGCGACCGAGCTGAACCTCGGCCTGGCTGCGGCGATGGGATTCCAGCCGCCGCTTGGCGCTGGACCCAACGACCTGCTCATCGCCATCCGGGCCACTGACGGGTCCGCGCTGGCGCAGGCCAAGGCGGCCGTCGACGCCGCGCTGACCGCGCGCCCTGTTGGTAGCGCGGGAACGGGCGGGGGCGGGCAACTACCGCGGACGACTGCGACCGCGGTGCGTGCCAGCGGTCCGGGACTTGCCCTCATCTCAGTACCCGGCCGCTTCGCGTTCGCCGAGGCGATGGACGCCCTGGACGCTGGCTGCGACGTCATGATCTTCTCCGACAACGTGCCCGTTGAGCAGGAGGTCCTGCTCAAGGGCGTCGCTACCGCGCGCGGTCTGCTGGTCATGGGGCCAGACTGCGGCACGGCTGTCGTCGGCGGTGTCGGGCTCGGCTTCGCCAACGCGGTAGCCACCGGGCCGATCGGGCTGGTCGCCGCGTCGGGCACCGGAGCGCAGCACGTGCTCTGCCTCCTCGATCACGCGGGCACCGGAGTCAGCGCCGCTCTCGGCGTCGGCGGCCGGGACCTGTCTGCGGACGTCGGTGGCCGGTCAGCCAGGGCCGCGCTTACCGCGCTTGATGCCGACGCAGGCACCGACCTCATCGTCGTGATTTCAAAGCCACCAGACGCCGCGGTAGCGGCCGACCTCCGCGACTTCGCGGCCGGCTTGTCCACGCCGGTTCAGTTCGCGTTTGTCGGGCCCGGCGCGCCCGACCTGACCGCGGCTACCGAAACGGCGCTGCGCGCGCTCGACCTGCCAGTCCCCTCGTGGCCGGTATGGCACGGCAAGTCGGCCAAGCAGCGCGGCGGACTATTGCGGGGCCTGTTCGCAGGCGGGACGCTGTGCGACGAGGCCATGGTCATTGCGACCGATCTGCTTGGTCCGATCCAGTCGAACATTCCGCTCAGCCCGGAACTGCGGCTGGCGCCCCTTCGCACTGCCACGGGTCACGCGATGATCGACTTCGGCGACGACGAGCTGACGGTCGGCCGGGCGCACCCGATGATCGATCAGTCGCTGCGGCTCGAGCGGCTCGCGGCGGCGGCGGCCGATCCGAGCGTCGCCGTCCTGCTGCTCGACGTCGTGCTTGGCCACGGCGCGCATCCTGACCCTGCCGCCGAACTGGCGCCCGCGATCGCGGCCGCGCGGGAACGTGGGGGAGGGGCTGTCGTCGTGTCGCTGCTCGGAACCGCGGCTGACCCGCAGGGCCTGGAACGGCAGGCGACCGCGTTGCAGGCGGCCGGGGCGCAGGTCTTCGCGTCTAACGCGGCCGCCGCGCGCTTCGCCTGCGGGCTGATCGCATGACTGGGCCGCCGCGGTGACCGGGCTGCTGCGGCGTGAGCCGCACGTGATCAGCGCCGGGCTCAGCCTGCTGGCCGACGCCGCTGACCGGCAGGCCGCCCGGGTAACGCGCGTCGACTGGGCGCCGCCAATGGCGGGCACGGAGGACGACCTCGTTCCCGTCCTGAGCGACCCGCGACGAACCTCAGCGAACGAGCTTGCCGCGGAGCGGATGCTGAGCGTGCGGGCTCAGCTTGTGGACGTTGTGCCGGCCGGTGCCGCGCTTGGCCTGCGGCCCGGCGAGTTCTTGCACGCTGGGCCGCCTATCGACTGGCAACGCGCGGGCGGGCCGCTGCGCGGGGCCCTGATGGGCGCGGCCATGTTCGAGGGACTCGCCGACACGCCGGAGGCGGCAGAGGCGCTCGCCGAGCGCGGTGGACTGACGCTCGCGCCGTGCCACTCACGCGGCGCGGTGGGCCCGATGGCTGGCGTCATCTCGCCGTCGATGTGGTTGTACGTGCTGGCGGATCCCGCAACGGGCAAGCGCACATACTGCTCGCTCAACGAGGGTCTCGGGAAGGTGCTGCGGTACGGCGCGTTCTCGCCGGACGTGCTCGAGCGGCTGACCTGGATGTCGGCGGTGCTCGGCCCGCTGCTCGCCGACGCGGTGCGCGAGCATGGGCCGGTAGATGTCACCGCGATCCTCGCCCAGATGGTGCAGATGGGCGACGAAGCCCACAACCGGAATAGGTCCGGCACGCTCATGCTGCTGCGTGACTTGCTGCCGTCGATGGTGGCGTCACGATGGAGTTCCGCAGACGTCACGCGGGCGGCCACGTTCATCGGCGGCAATGACCATTTCTTCTTGAACCTGGCAATGCCGGCGTGCAAGCTCGCGCTGGACGCCGCCCGCGACATCCCAGGCTCGACCGTGGTCGTGGCCATGGCGCGCAACGGCACTGACTTCGGCATTCAGGTCGCCGGAACCGGCGACGAGTGGTTTACCGCGCCGGCGCTGACGCCCCAGGGCCTGTTCTTCGGCAACTACGGCCCGACGGACGCGAGCCCGGATATCGGCGACTCGGCGATCACTGAGACGGCTGGTCTCGGCGGCTTCGCGATGGCGGCAGCCCCGGCGATCGCCCGGTTCGTCGGCGGCAGCGCGGCGGATGCGCTCGCCACGACGCGGCGCATGTACGAGATCACGCTGGCCGAGCATCGGCTCTATCAGATACCCGTGCTGGAGTTCCGCGGGACGCCCGCCGGAATCGACGTCACGCTGGTCACGCGGACCGGGATCTTGCCGCAGATCAACACTGGAATGGCCGGCCGGATCGCCGGAACGGGGCAAGTCGGCGCTGGTCTCGTCACGCCGCCGGCGGCCGTTTTCGCTGACGCGCTGCGAGCCCTCGCGGTCAGATCCCGGCCGGGTGCCAGACCGTCTTGATCTCCAGCGTGGCCATGAGTCGGCGGGTGGTGGGCGGATCAGTCCACTGCTCGCCGTCGTGATTGGCGAGCACCCGCTTCAGGTTGCCGGCCGCGGCGCGCTCGAGTGCAGCCCGATCGGCGGCGGGCGCGCCAGTCAGGTCGACGGCGTTGACATCCATGTGGCCGGCCGCGATCGGGGCGAGTTCGGCCGTGCTGCCGGTCAGGATGTTGACCACGCCGGCCGGGATGTCCGACGTCGCCAGGACCTCGGCGAGCACCACCGACGGCAGCGGCCGCAGCTCGCTGGCGATCACCACGGCGGTATTGCCGGTGAGGATGACGGGCGCCAGGACGCTGACGAGGCCGAGGAGGCTGCTGTCTTGCGGCGCGACCGTGGCCACGACGCCGGTCGGCTCCGGCACGCTGAAGTTGAAGTACGGGCCGGCGACCGGGTTTGCGCCGCCGGCAACCTGGGCGACCTTGTCGCTCCAGCCTGCGTACCAGACCCACCGGTCGATGGCGGCTGACACGAGCGCGCTGGCGCGCGCTGGTCGAAGGCCTTCGGCCTCGGCTACCTCGGCTGCGAACTGAGCGGCGCGGCCTTCCATCATTTCGGCGACGCGATACAGCACCTGACCGCGGTTGTACGCGGTCGCGCCTGACCAGCCGCCGAACGCGCCACGGGCTGCCTTGACGGAGTCGCGCAAGTCCTTGCGGGAGGCCTTGGCGGCATAGGCGAGCAGGTCGCCGTTCTTGCCGTGCACCGGGTAGGAGCGCCCGGATTCCGAACGCGGGAACGCACCGCCGATGAATAGTTTGTAGGTCTTGCGGACGTCCAGCCGTCCCGAAGTGGCTTCAGACATGGAGATACGCGGCCAGGCCGTGCCTGCCACCCTCTCGCCCGTAGCCGGACTCCTGGTACCCGCCGAACGGACTAGCCGGGTCGAACCTGTTGTAGGTGTTGGCCCAGACGACCCCCGCGCGCATGCGCTGCGCCATCCACAAGATCCGGCTGCCCTTGTCGGTCCAGATGCCGGCCGACAGCCCGTACGGGGTGTTGTTGGCCTTCGCCACGGCTTCCTCGGGGGTCCGGAAGGTCAGGACTGACAGCACTGGACCGAAGATCTCCTCGCGCGCGATCCGATGTGACTGGCTGACGCCGGTAAACACGGTCGGCGGGAACCAGAAGCCTTTGTCGGGCAGCCGGCACGGCGGTGACCAGCGCTCCGCGCCTTCGGCATCACCCGCGGCCGTCAGTTCGGTGATCTTGTCGAGCTGCTGGCGGGAGTTGATGGCGCCGATGTCGGTGTTCTTGTCCAGCGGATCGCCGAGGCGCAACGTGGCAAGGCGCCGCTTGAGCCGGTCGACGACGGCGTCGGCCACGGACTCCTGGACGAGCAGGCGCGATCCGGCGCAGCATACGTGGCCTTGGTTGAAGAAGATGCCGTTGACGATGCCTTCGATGGCCTGCTCGACCGGCGCGTCGTCGAAGACGATGTTCGCCGCCTTGCCGCCGAGCTCGAGCGTCAGCTTCTTAGGGGTGCCGGCGGCAGATACGGCGATCTGCTTGCCGACCTCGGTCGACCCGGTGAACGCGATCTTGTCCACGTCGGGGTGCGTCACGAGCGCAGCGCCAGTCTCGCCTGCGCCAGTCAGCACGTTGACGACGCCGGGCGGCAGACCAACTTGCTGACAGACCGCGGCGAGCAAGAGCGCGGTCAGCGGAGTGGTCTCGGCCGGCTTGAGCACGCATGTGTTGCCGGCGGCCAGCGCAGGGGCCAGCTTCCACGCCGCCATCAGCAGCGGGAAGTTCCACGGAATGACCTGGGCGGCCACGCCGATGGGCCGCGGCGCCGGGCCGAAACCCGCGTAGTCGAGCTTGTCGGCCCAGCCGGCGTAGTAGAAGAAGTGCGCGGCCGCCAGCGGGATGTCGACATCGCGCGACTCCTTGATTGGCTTGCCGTTGTCCAGGCTCTCGAGTACGGCGAACTCGCGGGATCGCTCCTGGAGCACCCGCGCGATCCGGTACAGGTACTTCGCCCGTTCGCTGCCCGGCATCGGGCCCCAGACGTTCTCGTAGGCGGTGCGCGCGGCCGCGACTGCTAGGTCGATGTCGGCTGGCCCGGCCTCGGCCACGGTGGTCAGCTTGGCTCCGGTGGACGGGTCAAGCGTCGCGAACGTGCCGCCCGCCGCCGGTGGCCGGAACTCGCCACTAATGAATAGGCCGTATTCCGGCGCGATGGTGACGATGTCGCGCGACTCCGGCGCAGGCGCGTACTCCCAACTTGGGCTGACTGTGTCCACCACGCCAGCGCCCGCCGCCTTCTTGCCGGACTTGCCCGACCCCATCGCCGTGGCCTTCCTGCCTCATCGATCGCGATCTAGCAGGCCGCAAGGCCGCTCCGGCCATCAGCCCGCCACCTGCACACTCTAGACGGTGATCCGCATGACGATACGTCGCAGGACCGGGTGGTGGGAGCCGGAATGCTGGGCGAAACGACTTTGCCGGAAGCGGCGATGTCCATTGCGTGACACTAACCATGGCTGACTCGATCACCGTCGCCGACCTTCCCGCCGGTTACAACGCCTACCTCGGGTATGTCGACGGCCTGTACCGCACCTATAACGAGCTGCGCCTGAAATTCCCCGGCGTGCCCGCCGTCGGCCTGACTGTCCTAGGCGGCTTCGCCGTCGCGGACGGCTGTGACATCGAGACGTTCGATCTGACGCCGGTGACCGGGGCGGAGTGGACTGCCGGCAGGCTGCGCGCCGGGGCGCACCGGCCCATCTCGTATGCCTCGGTGTCGAACATGACAAGCTCCGGCGGCGTGCTGCCCCAGCTGACCGCTCGGGGCATCGCGAGATCGCAGGTGCGGCTGCTGTCAGCACATTACGGCGCTGGTGAGCACATCTGCGGACCGGGGACATGCGGGCTGATGAGCGTGGACGCGGACGGCACCCAGTGGACCGACCAGGCCCGCGGCAATGGCGGCAGCGTGATCGACGCGAGCGTGCTGCGTGACGATTTCTTCTCTGGGAGCCCGGCGCCGGTGCCGCCCCCCTCGAACTGGCAGGAGCAGATGATGAGAGCTCTACCGACGCTCAGGCAGGGCGCGACCGGTACCGACGTCCGGTCGGTGCAGGGCTTGTGCACGGCTCGTGGGCATTCGACAGCGATCGACGGGATCTTCGGCCCGGCCACCGAGTCGGCGGTGCGCGGTGTGCAGGCTGCGGCCCGAGTGACGGTGGACGGGATCGTCGGCCCCGTCACGTGGGAGAAGCTAATGGCCGTGTGATAGGCCGCCTGAGCGCTAATCGATCGTGAAGTAGTCCGGGCCGGCGTACTGGCCCGTCTGCTGCTTCCACCGCTGCATGAGCAGGTCATTCAGCAGGGTCGACGCGCCGATGCGGAAAAGGGCCGGGGACAGCCAGGCCGGTCCCGCGACCTCATTGACCAGAACCAGATACCGAATGGCGTCCTTGGCCGTCCGGATACCGCCTGCCACCTTGACGCCTACTCGCCGGCCGCTGGTCTGCTCGAAGTCCCGCACCGCCGCCAGCATCACCAGGGCCACGGCAGGTGTCGCGGCGGGCGTCACCTTCCCGGTCGAGGTCTTGATGAAGTCCGCTCCGGCCATCATGGCAAGCCACGAGGCACGGGCGACGTTGTCGAGCGTGGCCAGTTCCGCGGTTTCCAGGATGACCTTCAGGTGCGCGGGCCCGCAGGCCTCGCGAACAGCGCGGATCTCGGCGTACACCTGCCCGTAGTGACCGGCCAGGAAAGCGCCGCGATCGATCACCATGTCGATCTCGTCGGCCCCGGCGCTGACGGCGTCCTGGACGTCGGCGAGCTTGACAGCCAGCGAGGCGCGTCCGGACGGGAACGCTGTTGCGACGGCGGCTACAGCCACGGTGCTACCAGCCACGGCCTGCTTCGCCACGGGCACCAGGTCCGGGTATACGCACACGGCGGCGACGGGCGGCGCGGTGGCATCCGGGTGCAAGGCCTTGGCGCACATGGCTCGCACCTTGCCCGGGGTGTCGGCGCCTTCGAGCGTCGTCAGGTCGACCATCCTGATAGCCAGGTCGAGAGCCGTCAGCTTCGCGTCCTTCTTGATCGACCGGGTCGCCAAGGCGGCGACGCGCTCACCGACGCCGACCTGGTCGATGCCGGGCAGGCCGTGCAGCACCTGGCGCAGGCCAGCGTCCGAGGTGGCCACGTCGGCTACGTCGAACTGCCACCGGCTCGTTGCCTGGCGCTCGATTGACTCAATCCCCACGCTCACGACGTTACAGCAGGCCAGCGAAACCGGGCTTGATCACCTGGTTGATGATCGCCAGTCGCTCGTCGAACGGCGCGAACGCGCTCTTCATCGCGTTGATCGTCAGCCACTGGAGGTCAGCCCAGCCGTAGCCGAACGCCTCGGTCAGCGCAGCCAGCTCTGACGACAGCGTCACCCCGCTCATGAGCCGGTTGTCGGTGTTCACCGTGACCCGGAACGACAGGTTCCGCAGCAACCCGATCGGGTGCTCATGGATCGATGTGGCCGCGCCGGTCTGCACGTTCGATGTCGGGCACATCTCGAGCGGGATCCGGCGATCGCGGACGTAACTCGCCAGGCGGCCGAGCAGGGCCTTGCCCTCGGCGTCGAACGTGATGTCGTCGATGAGCCGGACGCCGTGGCCGAGGCGTTCGGCGCCGCACCACTGAACGGCCTCCCAGATGGACGGCAAGCCGAAGCCCTCGCCGGCGTGGATCGTGATGTGGAAGTTCTCGCGCTCGACGTACTCGAAGGCGTCCAGGTGGCGACTCGGCCGGTTCCCGGCCTCGGCGCCGGCGATGTCGAAGCCGACCACCCCGTCGTCGCGGTAGCGCACGGCCAGTTCGGCGATTTCCCGCGACCTGGCCGCGGTCCGCATAGCGGTGAGCAGCGCGTAGACCGTGATGTCCCGCCCGGCGCTGCCAACCCGGAAGCCCTCGAGTACCGCCTCGACGACCTGCTCGAGGCTCAGCCCGCCGTCGAGGTGCAGCTCGGGGGCGAAGCGGACTTCTGCATAGACGACGCCATCGTCGGCGAGGTCGGCCGCGCACTCGGCCGCGACCCGGGTGAGCGCGTCCTGCGTCTGCATCACGGCGACCGTGTGCTTGAAGGCTTCCAGGTACAGCTCTAGGCGGCCGCGCAGCGTCGCGCCGGTCAGCCAGGCGACTAGGCCATCAGTGTCGGTCGCCGGCAGTTCGCGGTAGCCGCACGCGGCCGCGAGATCAACCACGGTCTGGGGGCGGAGCCCGCCGTCAAGGTGATCATGGAGCAGCACCTTGGGTGCGCGACGGATGTCAGTGATCGGGAGTGCCATGGCTTCAGCCAATCACGTCGATGATCAGCGGCGGCGGCTCGAAGGGTTCCGGCGCGATCTTGATCGCGCCCGTGAGCGCCTCAATCGCCCGGCCAAATCTGGCCGGATCGTCGCTACGCAGCTCGAGCACTGGCTCGCCCGCGGTCACCTGATCACCGGGCTTAGCCATGCAGATGACCCCGGCCGAATGGGACACCGGGTCCTCCTTCCGAGCTCGCCCGGCGCCGAGACGCCATGCAGCTACGCCGACGGCCCTGGCATCCAGGACACGTAGCCAGCCGCTGATCTCGGCGCGCACGACCTCGATGTGTTCCGCCGATGGCAGCTCGGCCGCCGGATCGCCGCCCTGCGCAGTGATCATCGCGAGATAGCGCTCCAGCGCGCGGCCGTCGGCAAGCGCGGCTGCCGGGTCGGCGTCGATCCCGGCCAGCGCGAGCATCTCGGTCGCCAGCGCGAGCGTCAGCTCGACCAGGTCGGCTGGTCCTTCGCCGCGCAGTGTCGCGACGGACTCGGCGACCTCGACCGCGTTCCCGACAGCGCGACCAAGGGGTGTGTCCATCCGGGTCAGCAGTGCCCGCGTCTGTACGCCGTGGGCGTCGCCGAGCTGCACCATCGTGTCCGCGAGCTCGCGGGCCGAGGCCAGGTCCTGCATGAACGCGCCCGTGCCGACCTTGACATCCAGCACGAGCGACCCCGTTCCCTCGGCAATCTTCTTAGACATGATCGAGCTGGCGATGAGCGGTATCGATTCGACAGTCGCCGTGACGTCCCGGAGTGCGTAGAGGCGGCGGTCCGCGGGCGCCAGGCCCGCGCCAGCGGCGCAGATGACGCAGCCGATGCCTGCCAGCAAGCGAATGATGTCGGCATTGGAGAGCGACGCGCGCCAGCCAGGGATCGACTCGAGCTTGTCGAGCGTCCCGCCGGTGTGGCCGAGCCCGCGCCCGGACAGCTGGGGTACGGCGGCTCCGCAGCTTGCCACGAGCGGCGCGAGGATCAGGGACACCTTGTCGCCGACGCCGCCGGTCGAGTGCTTGTCGACGGTGGGGACAGCTAGCCCGCTCAGCTCCAGCCGCTCGCCGGAACTGATCATGGCGCGCGTCCATGCGCGCAACTCGGCCGGATCGAGACCACGGAAGTAGATGGCCATCAGTAGGGCGGACATCTGCTCGTCCGCGACGGCATCAGCCGTATAAGCGTCGATCAGCCACCGGATGTCGCCTTGATGCAGGCGTTCGCCGTCGCGCTTGGCCCGGATTAGGTCGACGACATCAGGCATGAGGGGTCCTCCGGGTCCGCAGGTCACTGACCGTGAATGCGCCAGGCAGCAGGTCGCCAAGGCGCCGCGGCCCGTCATCCGCGTCGAGCATGAGGTCCGGACCGCCAGCCTCCAGCAGAAGCTGGCGGCAACGGCCGCACGGCACGAGTGGTGCGCCGTCACCAGCCACGACGCTAACGGCCACAAGCGGCCCAGCCCCGATGGCGCGCTGGGCGCTGACGAGGCCGCACTCGGCGCACAAGGTTAGTCCGTACGAGGCGTTCTCCACGTTACAGCCGGTGACCATCGTTCCGTGCTCATCCAGCCCGGCGGCCCCGACGCGTAGCCCGGAATAGGGCGCGTAGGCATGCGCCGCTACCGCTGCGGCAGCAGCCCGCAGGACTGGCCAGTCAATGTCCATTTCATCCAGCCTAATGATCACGTAGGTGGTCTTTGGCACCGGACGGCGGACGCGTCGGTAGGTGAAGGTCCTCAGCCCACGCTGCCAATCGTCTCAATTTGGCATCAGCATCACTAGAAGATCGCTGTCCGCCTTTCGCGTCTTGGCAGGTAGGGCTAGCCTTCGGGCAGTTACCTGTGGGGGAAGTAGTCACGTTAGTTCCCCGGGCCGGCTGGGGTGGGAGTGGAGCCGGCGGCCGCGAGGCAGCATGGTGCTGCCCTGGTTGAGGAGGTCGGTGTTGAGAAGATCGATTATTGCCGCGGTCGCGGCCGCCGCGAGCGTACTGCTGGCGACGGGCTGCGCATCTGCGGGTACGCCTTCGTCTAGCAGCTCGAGCCACAGCACGAGCGCAGGGGCCACCACGACGGGGCAGTTCACCGGCTGCATGGTGACAGACATCGGCGGCATCAACGACAAGTCATTCAATGCTTCGGCGTGGGAGGGCATGCAGGAAGCCCATGTCGCCAACAGCAACATCACCGTGAAGAACGCGTCGTCGTCGAGCGCTGCCGATTATGCGCCGAACATCAGCGCGTTCCTCGGTCAAAAGTGCGCGATCATCGTCACGGTCGGCTACCTCATGGCTACCGCGACTGGGAACGCCGCGTCAGCGAACTCGGGCACTAAGTTCGCGATCGTCGACTGCGCGCTCGGATCGGCTTCCTGCGCCATCAACCCGAACGGGAAGCCTTCGACGCCGCCAGCGAATGTCGACTCGCTGGTCTACAACACCGCGCAGGACGCATTCCAGGGCGGCTATCTCGCCGCCGGCATGACGAAGACCGGCAAGGTCGCAACGTACGGCGGTCTCAAGATCCCAACGGTAACCATCTACATGGATGGGTTCTGGGACGGGGTCCAGTACTACAACAGCCAGCATCACACGCACGTCACGGTCCTCGGCTGGAACGAGCAGACCCAGTCCGGTGAGTTCAGCAACAGCTTCACCGACCTGACCAAGGGCCAGACGTTCGCGCAGCAGTTCATCTCTGAGGGCGCGGACATCATCTTCCCGGTGGCCGGCGGCGTTGGCCTGGGCTCGGCGAAGGCCGTCCAGAACGCGGATACCGCGGCGGGCAGTCAGAAGGTCAACATGATGTGGGTGGACACCGACGGCTGCGTCAGCGCGCCCCAGTACTGCCAGTACTTCATCACGACCGTGGAGAAGGGCATCCAGGCCTCGGTGAAGGGCGCAGTCATTGCGGCCGCGAACGGCACCTTCAAGGGCGGCACCTACGTAGGCGACCTCGCCAACGGTGGTGTGCAGCTGTCGCCGTACCACACCTTCGCCACTAAGATCCCGGCCGCGCTGCAGGCCGAGATTAACACGATCAAAGCGCAGATCATCAGCGGCAAGATCGTGCCCGCGACGAAGAGCCCGGTGTAATAACGGCAGCTCGCGGCTGGGCCCGGCCAAGGCCGGCCCAGCCGCGAGTCCGGGCCCGGGTCCGGCCGACTCCGCTGACGGCAGGTGCCGGGGATCTCGATATGTTCAGGGTTGCCACCGGCAGCGGACCAGCCGGGCTTCAACAGAGGAATCGTCGTGGAACTTGAGCTGCGCGGCATCACCAAGCGCTTCGGGAGCCTCGTTGCCAACGACCACATTGACCTCAGGATCGGGTCCGGCGAGATTCACGCTCTGCTCGGCGAGAACGGGGCCGGCAAGACCACGCTGATGAACGTGCTGTACGGCCTCGTGCAGCCGGACGAGGGCGAGATCCTGGTCGATCAGGAGCAGGTGACGATTCGCTCGCCCAAGGATGCGATCAACAACAAGATCGGCATGGTGCATCAGCACTTCATGCTCGTGCCTGTCTTTACGGTGGCGGAGAATGTCGTACTCGGCGTGGAGCCAGTGCGCAGCGGCCTGCTTGACCGCAGGCACGCCCGCAGCCAGGTGCGAGAGCTGTCCGAGCGGTACGGCCTGCAGGTCAACCCGGACGCGCTCATCGAGGACCTGCCGGTCGGCGTGCAGCAGCGCGTCGAGATCATCAAGGCGCTCATGCGCGATGCCAGCGTGCTCATCTTGGACGAGCCGACGGCCGTGCTGACGCCCGGCGAGACGGAGGACCTGTTTCG
>Ga0126378_10002260_pt1 | contig 14248 bp, 11 predicted proteins | sample PanSoiMetPlot_23_FD_92587 | JGI IMG/M metagenome (GOLD analysis project Ga0126378, IMG submission 92587) | Tropical forest soil microbial communities from Panama - MetaG Plot_23 | ecosystem: Environmental > Terrestrial > Soil > Tropical forest > Bulk soil | place: Panama | collected 2016-02-17 | reverse complement strand
TCCACCACGCGATCGCTCCGGAACGCCCCGAGGAACCGCAACGTCGTCGTGCCCCGGTTCACGACGTAGTGGCCCATCGGGCGCGGCACGTAGCCGACGTCACCCGCCTGGTAATCGAAGGTGCCAGCATCCCCATTTGCATCGAACACCCCCATCCGCGCCTCTCCCGAGAGGAAGTACAGCCACTCGTCGGCGATCGGGTGCCAGTGCAGCTCGCGGATCCCGCCGGGCTCGATCTCGATCATGGCCGCAGCGATCGTCTTGGAGGCCTTGAACACCCGCGAGTCGGCGACGCGGAAGCCGCCTCCCTTCGTCCGGACCGGCTCCTGGGCGAGCAGGTGGTGGGTGAAGGGCTCGGGGACTGGCTCGGCGCCGGCGATCCCGTCCGCGCTGAGTGGGCCGGGCACCGGCGCATTGAAGATGTAGAGCTCGTGGTCGGGGAGGTCAGCAAAGGCGCTCTCGGGCACCTCGAAGTTCGCGGCGAGAACCTCCCTTGGTGTATGCGCCAACCAGTCCGTGAGCCGGAAGGTCGAGTGCGAGCCGAAGTGGGCGTTGTCGAAGACAAGCAGCACCTCGCAGCCGTCGTCGGCGAGGCCCTGGATCGCATGGGGAAGACCGGCTGGGAAGTACCAGATGTCACCCTCGCTGACGTCGTCCTGGAAGGCGCGCAGCTCCGGGTCGACGGCGGTGATCCGTGCCCGGCCGGCGATGACGTAGGCCCACTCGGCATCCTTGTGATAGTGCATCTCCTGGACCGCGCCGGCCTTGAGGCGCACGTTGACCGCGGCGATCTCGGTGGCGCTGGGCAGCTCGCGGATCGTCGTCTGCCGCGCCCAGCCGCCTTCGCTCAGCTGATTGTGGCTGTCAGCGAAGGACCACCTGAGGTTGGGTAGCGTACCGTGATCGGTCCGCGGCGGCACGAGCAGATCCGGATCCTGGGCCTCGCGAGGGGGGTTCGTCGGACCGAGGATCGACGCACCCTGGCTGTCGCGGATTGGCTGGAGCGGAGTCGGGACTCCCGGCTGGGGACGACTTTGAATCATCGAAGTACTCCGTTTCACGAATGACGAGGCGACCGTCCGCCGCTTCACCTGACCATGCCGGTCGTGAGACGTCCATCGAACGTACGAGCCGCCCGGTGTCGCGGCGCGAGCGACGGCCACGTGCTCACCGCTACGGTGTGGCCACAGCCGCGTATCCAGGGTGTTAGACCGGGTGACACGCTCATGCAGTTCTGCGCGCCCCCACCCGCCAAGAGCGCCGGAGTCCCCCCGGACCGCACCGGCCACGCCGCGGATTGCTTCACCATACCCACCGCTCGGGATCTCTAGTCGTGCCGATTCCACCTGTGGGTTGGGTCATGTCTGAACCGGTTTTAACCTTTTGAGCGTTTCGGGTTGCATCTGGTTCAGCTGTTGGGTCTTGCCGACCGGTGGGTCTTTCGAGCAGGACCTGCGAGCTGGTTGCGATCGCAGCTATGCATCACCAGGTGTTGTGCATTGCGGCGCTCGTTGGCGTGGAGCCCAGGCTGGTGGCTCGCCCTGGATCTGGTTGGACGCAACCGCGACGCTAAAGAAGCGCGAGACCGGTGAGTGCAGTCAACTCGTCCATCAGCTGGTCCTGGAAAGCCGGGTCACGGGCTTTCGATGCGGGCGCGGCCAAGTCCGTCCGTGGAGCCGGTGATGAAGATACGTGCCACGGGACAATTCTCCCACCGATGGTGTGCTGCGACCGATTGAGCCTGCTCCCCTGCTCACAGGCGAACGTGCACCGATCCGTTCAGGGCTGGTCGGAACCGTGCGCGACCGGGCCGGGCATGCCTGGTCTCTAAGCGGCGCTGCGATCTGCTGAGGGCTACGCGGGCTGTGCTTGCCGGTGCCGGACAGTGCCGTCGGCCATGATGTCCCCGTCGGCGCACCGCCACTGAATCTTGCCGCTTTCGAACTGCTGCTGGTACAGGGAGGCGTAGACGCCACCTTTGCGCAGCAGGGAGCGGTGGGTACCGGATTCCGCTAGGCGTCCGGCGTCAATGACGTTGATGACGTCTGCCTTAACGATGGTGGACAGCCGATGAGCGATAGCAATGGTGGTCCGTGATCCCATGAGGGTGTCGAGAGCCTTCTGGACCTCGCGTTCGCTGGCTGTGTCGAGTGCCGAGGTCGCCTCGTCCAGGATCAGGATGCGCGGGTCGTGCAGCAGGACTCGCGCGATGGCTAGGCGCTGTTTCTCACCGCCGGACAGGCGGTACCCGCGTTCGCCCACGATCGTGTCGTAGCCGCTTGGGAACTCCATGATCCGGTCGTGGATATACGCCGCCCGGGCGGCTTCTTCGACCTCCGTCGTGGAGGCGGCCGGACGGCCGTACCGAATGTTGGCCAGGATGCTGTCGTGGAAGAGGTAGCTCTCCTGGGTCACGAAGCCGATGGCGGCGGCCAGCGATGCCTGGCGGACGTGCCGCACGTCGACGCCGTCGATCTCGACCGAACCGCCGGTGACGTCATACAGCCGCGGGATCAGGTAGCTGATGGTGGTCTTGCCGGCCCCGCTCGGCCCGACCAGCGCCACGAGTTGGCCGGGGTCGGCTTCGAGGCCGACGCCCGCCAGCGCGTCCACCGGCGCGCCGGGGTAGCGGAAGTAGACCTCCCGAAGGGAGACCCTGCCGCCCCTGTCGATGGCTGGCAAATCCACGGCGTCGGGGGCATCGAGGATATCCGGCACCAGGTCCAGGTATTCGAAGATCCGGTCGAACAGGGCCAGGGACGACCGCAGCTCCACCGAGACCTGCAGCAGCTGCCCGATGGGGAAATACAGACGCGTCTGCAGCGTAGTAAACGCGACGACAGTGCCCGCGGAGACGGCTGTGCCGTGCGCCAGCAGCAGGCCGGCAACCAGGTAAACCGCAGCCGGGGTGATGGAAAGGAACGATTGCACGATGGCGTAGAAGCCCTGGCCGATCATCTGCTGGCGGACTTCCAGATCGGCCAAGCGCTGACTTTCGTCGTGGTAGCGGGTCGTGTCGCGCTCCTGGTTGCCGAACACCTTCGCCAGCAACACCCCGGACACCGACAGGGTTTCTTCGGTCAGAGCGCTCATCGCCGCCAGCGACTCCTGGGTCGAGCGCGCCACCTGGCGGCGCCGCTCGCCAACGATCTTGGTCAGCCAAAAGAAGGCTGGCACGGTGATGACCGCCACGATAGTCAGCTGCCAGCTGATGATTACCATCGCGACGATGGTGGACGCAAAGGTAACGATGTTGGCCAGAATGGTCGAGGCGGTGGTGGTGACGACCGATTGAACACCACCCACGTCATTGGCCAGCCGGGACTGGATCTCGCCGGTCTTGGTGCCGGTGAAGAAGGCGAGGGAGAGCGTCTGCAGGTGCGCGTAGAGCCGGTCACGCAGATCGCGCATGACCAGCTGCCCGACCCGGGTGGTCTGGTAGGTCTGCAGGATGCCGATGGCGCCGTTGACTACTGGGACGGCCGCCATGATCCCCACCAGCAGGTAAAGCAGGTGGAGATCCGGGCCGTTCGGGACGAACAGGGCCTTGTTGAAAACGGCCCGGATCAGCAGCGGATTGATGATGCCGATCGTCGAGGTCAGCACGATCAGCCCGACGACGGCCGCCACCTGAGCCTTATAGGGGCGAAACAGCGGCACCACCCGCCGGGCGGTGTCCCGGCTCCGATGGCCTTGGACAGCCCGACTCTCGCTGACCGCCGAGGACAGCGGCCCGGGGGGTGTCACGGCACCCACCAGCAGGCCGGCGGTGTGCCTGGCCTAAGCCCTACACCTGCGCCCAACCTCATGCCCGGCCTCCTCCGCAGCGCGATCCCCGGCGGCCGAGCCAGTGTCCCTTATCTACCTCGACCCACCTCCCATCATGGCCAGTTTGTCCGTTGCGCGAAATCTGGATGGGATGAGTGGTCTGCATGCCGTTGATGAGGGCGCCAGCCCGGCGATCCGCTCGCCGATCGCGCGGACGTCGCTGGCTTACTGGCCGACTCGGCCGTCGATGCGCTCGCGCAGGAAGTCTGCGTGGCCCATGTGCCGCGCATACTCCTCGATCATGTGCACTAGCACTTCGCGTACTGAGATGCTGTCCTGCTCGCCTAGACCGTTGTTGAAGCTGACGCTCGCACCGAGGTCTTCCTGGACGGCCACCAGTTGCTCGGCGAAGGCAATCTCACGCCGCCAGGTGTTCCAGGCTTCCGCGACGACAGTCGGCTCGGCGACCGCGCCGCTGAACGCCTCGTCACGGCCGTCGGCGGAGCGGTACAGCCGGGGCGTGTCCTGATCGGCCAGCACCCGGCGGAACCAGAAATGCTCGCCGGCGGCCAGATGCCGCACCAGGCCGAGCAGCGATAGGTCGGACGGTGGCACCGACTGTGCCGCCATGCCGGCCGCGTCCAACCCGTCGCACTTTAGCTCCAGTGTCAGGCGATAGTCGCGCAGGAACCGCGCCAGGGTGTCGCGTTCTCCGACCGGGGGGTCACCTTGTTCCCGCGGATCGGACTCACGCGTGGCGACGAACATGTTCGACCAGCCGAAGGTGCGCTCGGGAAGTTGTTCAGCCATGACCAGGAAGTATCGGCCGAAACGGAACGCATCCGCGACCGATTTTGTCGGCTGCCGCCTTGTCGTCCAGCCGCTCCAGGATGGAGATAGACCTCGGCGACCCGGTCGGCGGGCGTGCTTCCCGCCGGCGGGCGTGCGCCTGGTATAGCTGAGGCTATGGAACGCCACCTGCCGATCTGCGCGACCTGCGGGGTGCAGTACGGCGCCCCGCGCGCCGACTGCCCGATCTGCGTCGACGAGCGCCAATACGTGGGATGGGACGGCCAGCGGTGGACCACGCTCGCCGAACTGCATGGCGAGGGTCACCGTGGCCGGATCGCCGAGGAGGGCCCTGGCGTGATCGGCATCGGCGCCGACCCTCCGACCGCGATCGGCCAGCGCGCCCTGCTGGTCCAGTCGCCAGGCGGAAACGTGCTCTGGGACATGATCACCTACATCGACGACGAGTTGGTCGGCCAGGTCACGCGGCTCGGAGGGGTCAGCGCGATCGCCATCAGCCATCCGCACTTCTACGGCTCGATGATCGAGTGGGCGCGCGCGTTCGGCGCCCCGATCTACATCCACCAGAACGACCGCAGGTGGGTCGCCCGCCCGGATGAGTCGGTCGTGTTCTGGGGCGGTGACAGGCGGCAAATAAGCGAGGGGCTCACCTTGGTCAACCTCGGCGTGCATTTCGACGGCGGCCAGGTGTTGCACAGGGAGGCTGGCCCGGACGGCAGCGGCGATCTGTACTCCGGCGACATCGTCGGCGTCGTACAGGATCGCCGCTGGGTCAGCTTCATGTACAGCTTCCCGAACTACATCCCCGAGCGCCCACGCAGGATCCGCCGAGCGCTTGAGCTGCTCGCCCCGCTTCGTTTCGACACCATCTACGGTGCCTGGTGGGGCCGGAACGTGCGCGGGGACGGCGCAGCCGCGGTGCGCAGGTCCGCCAACCGCTACCTGCGCTTCGCCCTAGACGACGGGAATGACCAGGATTCCCGACCGCCCCCGAGGTGGCCATGAACGGTCGCACGTCTGGAGTTGCATGCGAAGGGTGACGGAACCGCAGATCGGTCACCTGGCCGGACTGAGCCAGACGTAGTCCACCGGCTGGCCGGCGTTCCAGATAGCCGCTTGATCCGCTCCAACAGGCTCGAAGCCTGCGGCGCCATAACAGCGAAGAGCGGCGATGTTGCCCGGATGGACCCGCAGGATCACGCGCGGATGCAGGACCCTGGCCAGGCGAGTCAGCTCCCCGGCAAGGTACTGGCCCAGACCCTGGCCCCGTTCGCCGGGATCGACGATGAGCCGCGCCAATTCCACCTCCGCCTCGTCGTCATCGATCCACAGCTCGCCGTAGGCCACGAGCTGTTTGCCGCGGTACAACCCGAATGCCTGGACCCAGTCTTCCTGAGCCCAGGCGTTGACCTGCGCCGCCGTCACCGGCGCGGCGCTAGCGCCGCACCACATGCGCACTTCCTCGTCGGTCTGAGCCCAGCCGGAGACCACACCGGCCAACTCGGCAGGAAAGGCACGCAAGTGCAAGGGCATGGCGGCGAACTCCTCGGGCCGGTTCCCAGCCATGATTGCACTAGCGACTTGTGCCGCTTTATCCGATGGTCACCGCGCACCACGGAAGAGCCAGCCGCTCGGCGAGGCCGGTCAGCCCTCGGGCCGAGTCCGGGTGATCTCGGCGCGGTGCCGCTGGCATAGCTTGGAACTGTGGATCTTGGCGCCGTGAAAGACGCGCCCCCGCGCGAGCTCGCCCGCGGTTCTATTGCTGCGGCAAGGAATGCGTGCGGCCTGGTCGACGACGCCGAGTTGCTGTCCGGAGCGGGTCGGCTAGCGCGCGCTTATTCGCTCGCCGGGCTTGCGGTCGAAGAGGTCGGGAAGGCTGGCAGCCTCGCCACCCTGGCCGCCATGCCTGAAAACCTGAGGCCGCGGGCGCCGGTGGGCCGCATGCTCGAATGGCACCAGATGAAACTAGTGGCGGGCCAGCTCATCGCCGCCGTGCCGCTCGGTGCGCCCACCCTGGCGACCAAGTTCGTGACCATGCCGCTCAGCGAGGTCGCCGAGCTGCTTGACGGAGCGCAGACGTTCGCCGAGGACGTTGACCGGCTCAAGCAGCGCGGTCTATACGTGGATCTGGACACGAGCGGGCAGGTCCGCGAGCCATCCGAGATCACCGGGGCCGAAGTGCGCGAGCATCTCGCACGGGCGCGACTGGCCGCCTCGGCGGCGAACGCGCTGCTCGATCCCAGCGCACCAGCACGGCTCGCCAACCCCGGGCCAGCGGCGGTCGAGTTCTCCCGTGCGCTAGTCAGCGCGTTCGGCGAAACAGGATCAGCCCGAAGTCCTGAGGCTGCCGCGGATGTACTGCGCAACACTGCCGCCAAGCTTCAGGGTTAGATGCCAGCTTGTACCTGTAGGCCGTGTCAGGATCGTGCCGGGCCGTCTGACAAATCCGGCCTGTACGTCTCAATGGCATCGACGGTAAGGTACGGCCGTGGCGGGGGCGGTCGGCGCGGAGCCGGGGCGGCTGCACCGGTTCTCGGTGCCGCTGACTAGTTTCGTCGGCCGGGAGAGCGAGGTCGCCGAGGTAGCCGGGCTCCTCGGCGGATACCGGATCGTCACTGTCGCCGGGCCTGGCGGGGTCGGCAAGACCAGATTGGCCGCTGAAGTGGCGGCGCGAGAGGCCGGGCGTTTCGCCGACGGGGTATGGCTGGTCGAGCTGGCTGCGGTGACCGATCCAGGACAAGTGGCCGCGGCAACGGCGACCGCGATGGGCGTGCCGCAGACGCCGGGCGTCGAGGCGGCGGACTCGCTTGTGGCTGCAATCTGCTGTCAGCAGGTTCTGCTGGTCCTGGACAATTGCGAGCACGTGGCGGGTGCGGTGGCTGGCTTGTGCCGGATGCTCTTGCAGTCGGCTGACGACGTGCGGGTGCTCGCGACCAGCCGCGAGCCGGTCGGCATCGCAGGAGAGGCGAGGTACAGGCTGGGGCCGCTCGCTTTGCCGGGGACTGATGCGACTGGCAGTCCCTATGGCCAGGACGGCGCTTGGCTGGCGGGATCTGAGGCGATCGAGCTCTTTGTCGACCGGGCCCGCCGAGTCGACCCGCACTTCGTGCTAACCGCGCAGATCGCGCCGCAACTAGCCAGGCTGATGGGCCAGCTCGACGGCATGCCGCTGGCGATCGAGCTGGCCGCGGCCCAGGTGGAGGCGCTGGGGGTCGAACAGTTGCTTGACCGGCTGGGCGGCCGCCCCGGGCTGTTGGCAGGCAGTGACCGGCTGGCGGCGACCAGGCACAGGTCGTTGACCGCGGCCATTGACTGGAGTTATCAGCTGCTCAGCACCGAGGAGCAGCGGGCGTTCTGTGCGCTGGCGGCATTTCCTGGTCCGTTCACGATGGCGGGCGCCGAGGTGGTCGCTGGGCAGGACGCGGCGCCGATTGTGCTGCGCCTAGTGGACTGCTCGCTGTTGGTACCGCCGCGCGCGGGTCCTGACGGACGCTCCCGGTACACGATGTTGGAGACGTTGAGGAGCTACGCTGCCAGCCGACTGGCTGAGTCGGGAGAACGTGACGCCGTTGCGCAGCGGCTGGCCAGGTATGCATTGCAGGTCGCCGAGGAGGCCGCGGCGGAGCTGGAGCGAAGCACCGCCGAACTGGAAGCCGCGACCTGGCTGGACGCCGAGGCCGCCACGGTGCAGCCTCCTGTGGAGTGGGCAAGAGAGCACGATCCGGGCGGAGCCATTCGCCTCGCGCTCGCGCTCGCGCGGTGGTGGCAGCTGCGGGGGCGCAGCGTCGCAGGCTATGACCTGTTGCGTTCGGCCGCGGCGGCGGTGCAGGCCCATTCCGGTGGGGCGGAGGCGGCCGGTGCGCCGGTCGCCGAGATCGCACAGTCGCTTCGGTCTGCTGAGCTGTGGCTCGGGCATCTGGCGTACGGCACGCACGATCTCCCGGCCGCGCTCGGACATTACGACGCGGCGCTCGTCAAGGGCGTCAAAGTGGACGACCCAGGCAGCGCGAGCGTGCGGGCCGGAGCACTGGCGGGAAAGGCGTCGGTACTGCGCGCCCTGGGCCGAGTTCCTGAGGCCACTGAGGCCGCCGAATCGGCTCTTGAGCTAGCTAGGCAGGCGGCGGATCCCGCCGCGGAAGTCAGCGCGCTCACCGAACTGGCGCTGGCGGCGCATTACTCGGGCGATCACGAGACCTTGTTGAGGCGAGCACGCCAGGCATGCCAGATCGACCCAGCGAGCGTGTCAGGCGCGCTCGTGCGGCGCCGCGAGTACGTCCTGATGATTGGGCTCACTCAGGTCGGCCTGACCTCCGCCGCGCAGGAAAGCTGCGTGGTTGGCCTGTCAAAGGCTAGGGAAGTGGGGGATGTGCAGAGCCTGGCGGCGTTCCTCGACGCGAAAGTACATCTCGACGTCGCGGCGGGTCGGCTGTCGTCGGCCGGGGGGTTCTTGCGCGAGGCTCTCGAGATTGGCCTGCGAACTGGCGACCGGCTGCGTGTTGCCGATTGTCTGCGCGAGTGTGGCGACCTGTGCGCGGCAGGACATCGATGGGACGATGCCGTCACGATGTGGTCCGCCCACCTGGCGTCGCTGGCCGACTACCGGGCCGCCGACCCGAGGGCGCAGGATGTGCTCGGGGTAACCACCGTCCACCTGCCGGGCGTGCGGGGCAACAGGCAAGCTCGGGCAGCGCTAGGTTCCGCCTCGTTCCTTGCGGCCGAGAAGCGGGGCATGGCGATGGCGCTTGATACCGCCGCGCAGCTTGCGCTCATGCTGTCGGCCAAGCCGACTGCTGGCCAGCCCGAGGCGCCTCCGGGCATCCCGCGGTTGAGCCCAAGGGAGCATGAGTTGGTGATGCTGGTCGCCAAGGGCAGGACCGACGCGCAGATTGCCAGCCAGCTGCATATCAGCATCCGCACGGTCAGCTCGCACCTGGACCGCATCAGGGACAAGACCGGCTGCCGGCGCAGGGCCGACCTCACCCGTCTCGCCCTGCAAGCGGGACTGGTCTAGCTGGTCGCGGGCGGAAGCGCCTGTATTGCCGCCAACGGCGTCGCGTGGGTGGTTTCACCCCTGCGGCATTACCTGCGAAAGTTGGGCAGATTCGCCCCTGCCTGGGAGGGCCATCGTTCTCGCACTCTGAATGCATGCCGGAATCGATCCGGCGGAAGCCAAGGAGAGCGGAGAGTCCGATGGTTATGAACCCAAGCCTCAGCGCACAACTCGCCATCGAGCGGCAGCGCGACATGCTGGCGCAGGCCAGCCGGCGGCGCATGGTCCGCGAGGCCCGCGCCGCCGCTGCTGCGGCCCGGCAGACCGAGCGTGGTCAGCGCCGGACCGTCCGGCTGTTCAGGCGGGCCCGTCCCGCAGTCAGTCCATCATGAGGCAAGTAACCACAACAGGCGGAATGATCGCCCCGGTTCCGGCAACATGCGGTCAGCGACCTGCCCGTCCCGCAGCGGGCTCGAGACCGGCCGGGGCCGGGGGCCTCGCGAGGCCCCAGCTCACCCGGGACAACAACCCGGGTCGTGCCCGGCCCTTATATGAGCACCTCGCGGAGGGTGCGCTGCCCGATCCCAGCCATCAGAGGATTGTCGGCCGAGAAGGCCATGAAGACCAGCGAAAGCGAGAGAGCCCATCCACGCGCCCTCGCCCACGTGTGGTCGTCCGCTTGGCCGTACGCCTGCCGGAAGACATCGCGCTCCCTGGCGGGGAGCAGCATCCATGCCACGGACAAGTCAGTCGCGGGGTCGCCGGAGGTGAGGTCGCCGAAGTCGATCACGGCGCTGATCTGGCCGGCATTGACCAAGATGTTGGCAGGGTGGAGATCACCATGCACCCAGGTCGGGGAGCCCGGCCAAGGTGCCGCCGCCATAGCGGAATCCCAGACAGCGCGGGCGGCGTCGGCGTTAGGCCCGCTCGGTACCAGGCCGAGGTGCTCGGTGACCCGCTGGGCCCGTTCCGCGAGCGGGCCGCCGCGGAACGGATTACCGGGTGCGTCCGCCGGGGCACGAACATGCAGCGCCGCGAGAAATTCGCCGAGCGCGACGGCGCCCGAGGTCAGATCGTCCGGCGGCGCCAGAGCCGCGACCTGGCCAGGCAGGAAGGGCACCACGCTCCAGTACCACGGAAAGGCGCTGGACGGCCTCCCGACTCGCACCGGTGCCGGGATCGGCATCGGAAGGGTGGGGGCGAGCACGGGCAGCCAGCGCTGCTCATGCGCCACCAACTCGGCGGCCTGGGCGCGCCGGGGCAGCCGCGCGAGCAGATCGGCACCGACCGTGCAGATCACGTTGTCCCACCCGTTCGCCAGCACCTCGACAGCCATTGCGCCCAGATCGGGGTGCTGCTCGGCTAGAAGCTGCCGGACGAGCTCAACGGAGACATCGACTTCTGCATGGGGCATGCGCTGGACGGGCACCACACGACGATACGGTGTTATCCGGCCGGCTCTCGCAGATCACCTCCTCATGCAACCGGCGGTTCCGCGCGCGGCGTCCAACTGGGAGCGCGGCACTGGGCCGAGCCGAAATCGGAGCGCGGGCGCATGTGGGCAAGAGCGCAGGGCTCGGTGGAGCCGCTGGTACCGCAGGCGGCTGCCTGGTTGTCGTCGGTGCGCTATTGCCGTGGCAGAGGTTCGAGTTTCCTGGCCGTCCTGTCTCCGGCTGTTTCGGGTGCGGGGCCGGAAGCCTCGTGTTTTCCGGTTCGCAACTTGCTAATGGCGAGGTCGCATTGTTCGCGGGCGTGGTCACGGTCCTCGCGAGCTTGCTGATGGCCGCATTCCCTGCTGCCAGGAAGTGGCTGGCGATGACGCTGGCAGCCGCCGTCGTGCTCGCCGCTGGAGCGATAGGAGGCTGGTGGCTGAAGCAAATGGCGGGAGCGGTAATCAAGGTCGGCATCATCGAGGCGTGCGGCGTCATGCTGGCACTGAGCGCCGTGCCGCTCTGCCTCCCTGGGCCGATCCGCAAGCGCGCCTTGTTCCTCGCGGCCACCGTCCTGCTTTGCGCAGTCGGTGTTGTCCTGGCCCGCCCAGAGAACAGCGGGCATCTGATCGTGTTCTGACCACCCGAGTTCGGCCGGACGAGATTCCTCGTGTGCGGATTCGCTAGCCTTCGAGCAGTTTGAGCTTCAGCCGGTCAAATTCCTCGCGGGTGATGAGGCCCGCCTCAAGCATGCCAGCGAGTTCTTTCAGCTCGGCGACCATCTCAGCGGCCTTCGACAGATTAACCGCGGGGTCTGACTTGGTTGCCCGAGCCGAACGGATTTCACCGAGCTGGCGGGCGAGGCGGATCCGCAGGGCATCGGGCAGAGTCGAAGAATCCAGGAAGTAGAGCTCTCCTCGCGGTACGCGCAGCCGCAGCACAGTCTGAATTCTGGTGTCGGTGTAGGCGAGCGCGGCACCAATGACGCCGAAGACCACCGTCATTCCTGCCTGCTGACCTCTGGACAGCCTGCTGACAATGCCTGGGCCGCCGATCTCTAGCTCTTCGACGTCGCCGTACGTTGCGTCGATGAGCGGTTCCGTGCCGCCGGCGGCCGTGACAAGCAGCCGCTCCCCGAGGAACCGCAGGTCGTACGACTGGCCAGTGGGCAGGTCCTCATCGGCCAGATATCCGCCGAGCAGGACGACGGACTTGACTAGGACCTGCGTCCGCGAGTCGAGCTCCTGCACCGCAACGCGAAGGCTGTCAGCCGCGGCCCGGGCTGCAAGCTTCGCTCGCAGCCGGTCTTCATTGGCGTTATCGAGCCGCACCAGGAACCGCCAGGCCTTAGCCCACCCCTCCTCGGTGTGCGGGAACCGCTCTATGACCTTCAGCCCGCCAGAGATGGTCTCCTTGCCCACCAGGAAACAAGGGCCGCCCTTGGCGGCCGGCCTGTACTGCCACCCAATGCTCGGATGCTTGTTGTAATTCAGCAGGACGACCCACGTGCCCATCTCAGTTTCTGCGGCCACGGGCGTCGGAGGAGCCATCGTCGTGTCGCGACGGTTGCCATCGCCTGCTCGCCCGCGTTCGCTCGACTCGCCCAGGTCATCTCCCACAGAAGGCTGTTGACGACATCGTAAGCATCGCCCCGCATCCCGGCCGGCTTGAATTTCTTGAGCTCTGATGGGAGGGCAGCGACATACGGACCGGATCCGTCGGCACCACACAAACCACGGAGCTCGTGTAGCGCCCGTCGCCCTCAGCGAAGTGCTTGATGGGCGAAATTGAGAGGACTAACCTGATTGTCTTAGGAGGTCAGTCCACTTGACCATTATACCGATCGATGTTCCACGCCGTCGCTACGTTCAGGTGGCGGAGAGGCTCCTCGACGCGATTGGCCGGGGTGACTATCCGGTGGGCAGCAGACTGCCCGGTGACCGGGAGATCGCCGCGATGGCGCAAGTCAGTCGGCCGACGGCGCGCGAGGCCATTCTGGCTTTGGAGCTTATTGGTGCCGTGGAGGTCCGTCACGGTGCCGGCGTGTACGTGATCGACCCCAGGTTGAGGAGCGCCGAGACGGCGGCGGTTGCTCTAGGCGTGCCGCAGGAGCTGATTGAGGCTCGGGTGAGCGTCGAGCCGACAGTGGCTCGCCTGAGCGCGCAGCGAACCAGCCCGGATGATATCGCGCGTTTGCGGGCCCTGCTTGATGACGGTGAGGCGGTGATACGCGACGGCGGGCCGTACTCGCGGCTCAGCCAGCTCGGGCTCCGCTTTCATGCTGAACTGGGGCAATGCTGCGGCAACCGGGTTCTCGCAGATATCGTCTGCCACTTCGTGCAGGTTGAGGACCATCCGCTCTGGGTCCTAGCGAATGAGCTGGCGCTGCGCAATCCCGAGGCGCAACTCGAGCAGGTGAACGAGCACCGCGCAATTCTCGGAGCAATCGAAGCGCGCGACGCTGACCGCGCGGCCACGGAAATGTCGATGCACCTGCAGCGGTTGAGGCAGTACTTGTTCGGCCCTTCTCGCGGGGAACTGCCCATCCACAGGTCCAGCGCTCCCGCGACCGCGGGCCGTCCGGAGCGTGCTACCTCATTCGGCTCGCTGTCCACGACCACCCCGGACATCTGACGGAGCTCGTAATGAGTGTGAATTCTGGAGCAGAAACTAGGCAACATCGCGTGCTCGGCGTTGAGCAGCACCACATCGATCCGATTCCAGCGACCGAACGGCATGGCCAGCCCCGGAGCCTGTTCTTCGTTTGGTTCGCCGCGAACCTGGTGATCGGAACAATCATCACCGGGGCCCTCGCAGTACTCGTAGGCAATGACCTCTTCTGGGCCGTGATCTCGATCGTCATCGGCAACCTGGTCGGTGCCGTCTTCATGGCCTTCCACTCGGCGCAGGGGCCCCGGCTGGGCGTACCGCAGCTCATCCAGAGCCGGGGCCAGTTCGGTTTCTACGGCGCGGTATTGCCGGTTATTCTCGGCATCATTCTCTACGTCGGTTTTTTCGCCGCGGGCGTCATCCCGGCCGCACAGGGCCTGAGCACTGTCTTCCACGGCCTGAGCCTCAATGGCAGCATCCTCATCATCGGCGTTCCGTCTCTGCTGCTGGCGATTCTCGGCTATGACCTCATCCACCGCTGGCAGTGGGCTGGCACGTTCTTGTTCCTCGCCGGCTTTGTGATACTGACAGTTGCTCTATTCGTGCACGGCGGCCTCAATTGGGCGCCGGGGAGCTTCGC
>Ga0126378_10002259_pt1 | contig 14250 bp, 13 predicted proteins | sample PanSoiMetPlot_23_FD_92587 | JGI IMG/M metagenome (GOLD analysis project Ga0126378, IMG submission 92587) | Tropical forest soil microbial communities from Panama - MetaG Plot_23 | ecosystem: Environmental > Terrestrial > Soil > Tropical forest > Bulk soil | place: Panama | collected 2016-02-17 | reverse complement strand
GTGATCGCCCGAGACACGACCGCCCGCCTCGCCGGTGACATAACGCTCCAGCGCGCGGGCGCTCTCCTCGGTCTGGAAGCCGATCAGGTCATAGGCCGAGAGATCGCCGACCAGCCGGCGATGGACCGGTAGCATGGTGAAGAGCTCCGGGGCCGGGAAGGGTGTGTGCAGAAAGAAGCCGATGCGGTTGCGCACGCCCAGGCGGCGCAGCGCCGCCGCGAGTGGGATGAAGTGATAGTCGTGAACCCAGATGCAATCGTCGGGTCGGATGAGCGTCGCCAGGTGGCGCGCGAAGGTTTCGTTGACCCGGAGGTAGCCCTGGAAGGCCTTGCGCTGGAAGGTGGAGCGGCCGGGGCAATAATGGAAGAGCGGCCACAGCATGCCGTTGGAGAAGCCGCTGTAGAAATCGCGCTGATCGCCTTCCGGCAGATCGATGGTGGCGTAGGTCGCGCGGCCAAATCGGTGAAGCACCGGCGCGGCGTCGTCCTCGGCGCATTGGCCGCTCCAGCCGAACCAGAGGCCCTCGCCTTGGACCAGCGCCTCCTGCAGGGCAACCCCAAGCCCCGCCGCCTTGTCCTCGTCATGCGGCAGGGCAACACGATTGGAGACGATAATGAGACGGGACATTTCGCCTCCCTAATGTGGATGTCGCTGAGAGAGGGCGCGCCCGGGTCGCACCCTCTCACAGCCTATAAATCGCCACCTCCATCAATTGGTTCCGGTCAGGGCCCGAAATTGCGGCAAATTTAAGCTGCGAGAGAGGGCGGGAAACTGGAGGGATTTAGCGTCCGAGCTCGGGCTCCAGTTCCGGACGGAAGCGGCGGAGCTGCTCGCGGGCGAATTGCTGACGGAATTCCCGCGGCGAGACGCCGAAATGGGATCGAAAGCTGCGGGAGAAGACCTCCGGACAAGAGAAGCCGCAGGAGGCGGCGATGCCCTGGATGGGGATGTCGCTATAGAAAAGAGAGTTTCGCGCCGCCTGAAGGCGCACCTTGAGATAGTAGCGCATCGGCGATTCACCGACCCGGTCGCGCAGGATGCGCCCGAGAGCGCGCACGGAGATGCCGGCGCGCTGGGCGAGCTGTCGGGCGGAGAGGGGCGTCTCCAGATTGTCCTCCATCTCGTGGAGGATGCGCGTCAGCGGCGCGCGGGCATCGCCCGAGAGCTGCTGCGCCGAGAGGCGCTGGGGCTCGGCATCGCGGCGCATGCGCTGGGCGACGAAGCCGTTGGCAACGATCTGGGCGAGCGCCGGTCCGTGGCGGCGCGCGATCAGATGCAGCATGAGGTCGAGGGCGGCATTGCCGCCGGCGCAGGTGATGCGGTCGCGGTCGATGACATAGAGCTGCTCGCTCACCGCGACATCCGGATACTGGTCGCGAAACATGGCAAGCGCTTCCCAATGCAGCGTCACCTTGTAGCCATCGAGGAGGCCCGCGGCGGCGAGCGCGAAGACGCCGGTATCGAAGGCGCCGAGCACGGCGCCGTGGCGCGCCAGGCGCCGCAGCCAGTTGAGGGTGCGCTTGGTGCCGTATTGGGTCGGGTGGTTGCCGGCGCAGATGAAGAGGTTCGGAAACCAGGAGATGTCGGTCATGGCCGCCTCGACCGGCACCGACATGCCGTTGCCGGCCCGCACCGGTTTGCCGTCCGGCGAGAAGAGGTGCCAGGAATAGAGCTTGCGGCCCCGGTTCTGGTTGGCGATGCGCAGCGCCTCGATGGCCGGAATCAGGGCATACATGGGGAATTCAGGCAGCAGCAGGAAACCGTAGCGAACCACCTCGGATTCGCCCGGCGCCGGCGGCGTCTCCGCCGGACGGAGCGGCTTGCGCACCACGACAACCTCCCTTCGATCGCAGCGGCCGGATCAAATCGTCAAGTTTTCGAACGAATATGTCAATCGGGGGCGAAGCCTCCCGCCGAATAATCCACCCCTAACCGAGGGGACGGCCGGCTCATGGATTTCGAACGCGCCAAGAAGAGACTGGAAGGCTGCTACATCACCGTGCCCACCATGTTTCGCGATTCCGACCTCGCGGTGGACCTCGCGGCGACCCGGCGCAATGTGCGCTTTCTGCTCGAGAACGGCATCACCGAGCGCTACGGCACGCTCCTAGCCGGGGGTGCGGCGGGCGATTTCTCGACCATGAGCTTCGAAGAGCGGGTTTCTGTCTGCGAAGCGGTGGTGGCTGAGGCCAATGGGCGCGTGCCGGTGGCCATGGGGGCGCAAACCACCAGCACGCTCGAGCTGCGGCGCCTCGCCAAGGCGGCGGCCAAGGCCGGGGCGGAGTTCATCCAGGTCTCCTGCCCGTTCTACTTCACCCACACCGAGGAGGATTTCTTCGAGTATGTGGCGGCGGCAGCCGAGGCCGCCGATATCGGTATCATCATCTACAACACCTTCTGGACCAGCGCCGCCGTCTCTTTCGCCCTGGTCGACCGGCTGGTGAAGATCCCCAATGTCGTCGGCCTCAAATGGGCCTGCCCGCGCACCGACGCGATGGAGTTCGAGGACGTCGTCAGCCACTTCGCCGGTCGGCTCTGCATCATCGACAACCATCTCATGTTCGCGATGAGCCATATGCTGGGGGCGCGCGCCTTCGAGGTGCATCTCGCCAATTACTGGCCGGAATGGGGGATCCGCCTGATCGACGATCTTGCGGCCGGGCGCTATCCGGCGGTGCAGCAGGCCCTCGTGGGCGAGGCCATGCCTTTCTACAAGCTCTGGGTCGAGATCGAGAAGACCTACACGAGCGGTGACGGCTATCTCGACAAGCTCTGCATGGAGCTGGTGGGGCTCGATTCGAGCCGCTGCCGGCCGCCGACCCGCGACATCCGCGATCTCTACCGCGACCGCACGCGCAAGATGCTGGTGAAGACCGGCGTGCCGCGGGTGCTGCCGGCCTAGCCCGCCAACTCCGGATCGCGCTGCTCGACAGCCCCCGAATGAAATAGCGCTGCAAGGCGAGAAAGAGGAACACACTCGGCTGGCTCCCCATGAGGTCTTCTCCCGCACCTTCCAATTTGCCGCCGAAGCGGTCAAGCCGGTGGGCCAGGCCCTGCCTAGAGTGGCGCCGGAATGCTGTCCGGAGGTAACCAAGCATGGACTTCAATCTGCTGAAGAAGCGGCTCGAGGGCTGCTACATCACGCTGCCGACCTTCTTCAAGGATCCCGAGCTGGAGTTCGACCTCGAGGCGACCAGGAAGGCCGCGCGATTCCAGCTCGAGAACGGCATGACGGAGAAATATGCCACCTTGCTGGCCGGGGGCGCCGCCGGTGATTTCTCCACCATGACCTTCGACGAGCGGGTCAAGGTCGCGGCCGCCGTGGTCGAGGAGGTCGCCGGGCGGGTCCCGGTCGCCATGGGGGCGCAGACCACCAGCACCATGGAGGTCAAGCGCCTGGCCAAGGCAGCGGCCTCCCTCGGCGCCGATTTCATCCAGGTCTCCTGCCCCTTCTACTTCCCGCACACGGAGGAGGATTTCTACGCCTTCGTCGCCGAAGCCGCCGCGGCGGCGGATATCGGCATCATCATCTACAACACCTTCTGGACCGCCTCGGCCATCTCCTTCAATACCGTCGACAGGCTCGTCTCCATCCCGAACGTCGCTATGGCGAGGTGCAGCGGGCGATGATCCGCGAGGCCGTGCCCTTCTACAAACTCTGGGTCGAGATCGAGAAGACCTACACCGCCGGCGATGGCTATCTGAACAAGCTCTGCATGGAGCTGGTGGGGCTGCCTTCCAGCCGCTGCCGGCCGCCGACCCGCGACGTCCGCCCGGCCTACCGCGAACGGGCGCGCAAGATGCTGATCCAGACCGGCGCGCCGCGGGTCATGGCGGCCGCCGCGGAATGAACGGCTTTATTTGCGCGCCGTCGTGAAAACATCAACCAGATGACCGAATTCCTCAACTCGACCATGGCGAGTGCCGCCGATAATCGGGCCTGAGGGGACTGTCGCGGGGGCGGCCCCGAAGGCTCGCGAAGGAGTCGCCGGGGCCCACCGCTGCTCCGCAGATACAAAACGAACCGACACAGGGAGAAACGCATGTCAAAGCAGAAAGGCTCGCTCTGGATCCCCGGTCTCAGCCTGCCGAACCTCAACCGGCGTCAGGCGCTCGCGACCTTCGGCGCCACCGCGCTCGCCACCGGTCTCGCCGGCCGCGCGGCCTTCGCCGAGGACAAAGTGATCCTGCGCACAAACTGGCTGTTCTACGGCTCTCACGCCATCTTCTTCCTCGGCATCGACAAGGGCTATTACCAGCAGAACGGCATCGATGTCGTGGTCAAGCAGGGCAACGGCTCGGGCAACACCGTGCGCCTCGTCGCCAACAAGGACACGACCTTCGCCTATGCCTCCGGCGTCACGATGATGAAGGTGGCGGCCCAGGGCGCGCCGATCATCTCCGTCGCCACCATCGACGCGACCGGCACCGATGCCGTGATCGTCAACCCCGATTCCGGCATCAAGACCTTCAAGGATCTCGAGGGCAAGAAGGTGCTGACGACTGCCGGTGCCGGCGTCAACACGCTCTTCCCCGTCGCCGCCCAGAACGCCGGCGCCGACGTCTCCAAGATCCAGCTCACCAATGTGGCGGAGAGCGCGCTGATCTCCAGCTATCTGCAGGGTCTCGCCCCGGCCTTCCTTGGCGGCATCGACAACGCCCCGGCGGAGATCGAGGCCAATGGCGGCAAGCCGCCGATCGCCTTCAACTATGTCGACTACGGCGTCTATCAGCCCGGCTATGCCATCGTCGCCAACAAGGACACGGTGAAGGACCAGCCGGATATGGTGGGCCGCTTCGTCAAGGCGACGCTGATGGCGACCAAGGCCGCGAAGGAAAATCCGGACGAGGCGATCAACTCGCTGATCAACTGGGTCGCCAGCACCTCCGACGAAAAGGAGAAGAAGCAGGCGCGCCAGGTGCTCGACGTGACCCTGTCGATCCTGATCTCGCCGAACAACAAGGAGAAGCGGCTGGGCTACAACACGCCCGAGGATTGGGCGGCAGCGCTGGACGCGCTCAAGAAGTACACCGACTTCAAGACCGACATGAAGCCGGAGGAGTTCTATACCAACCAGTTCGTTCCCCAGACCCTCTGAGACGGGCACCGGCGGGCGGTCGTGGACCGCCCGCCCTCCTTCTCAGTCACTGATGGCGGCGGCCCAGTGTCCCGAGTCCTGAAATCATCGAACCAGAGTCCCGGTGGCGGCGGGACACGGGTTATTGATTCGAGTGGCCTGCTTATCCGGGAGATTCGCCCGCGAAGTTCCCGGGCAGGACACTAGGATGACCGAGAGCGTTTCCATTCGCGGCGCGGAGAAGACCTATCAGTCGAAGCACGGGCCCGTCCCGGCGCTGGGTCCTCTCGACCTCGAGATCGAGCCCGGCCGCTTCGTCTCGCTGGTCGGCCCGTCGGGCTGCGGCAAGAGCACGCTGCTGCTCATGATCGCCGGGCTCCTGGAGCGCAGCCTCGGCGACATCTCCGTCGCCGGCCTGCCGGTCAACCGCCCGCTCACCAATGTCGGCATCGTCTTCCAGGGCAATGTGCTCGTCGACTGGCGCGACGTCCTGGGCAACATCATGCTCCAGATCGAGATGCGCGGGCTGAAGCGCCAGGACTATACGCAGCGCGCCCATGAACTGATCGCGTCGGTGGGGCTGACACCCTTCACGCATCGCCACCCCCACGAGCTTTCCGGCGGCATGCAGCAGCGCACCGCTTTCTGTCGGGCGCTGATCCACGATCCGCCGCTGATCCTGATGGACGAGCCGCTAGGCGCGCTGGACGCCATGACCCGCGAGCAGCTCCGCGGCGATTTGGAGGCGCTCTGGCTCGCCAAGCGCAAGACGGTGATCTTCGTCACCCACAGCATCGAGGAGGCCGTGCAATTGTCGGATGAGGTGGTGGTCATCTCACCCCGGCCGGGCAAGATCGTGCGCCGGGTCGAGGTCGACCTGCCGCGCCCGCGGACCCTGGCGGTGCGCCAGAGCGCGGAGTTCCAGGAGCTCGTCGGTGACATCAAGCAGATCTTCCTTGGCTACGGCGTCCTCTAGGGCGATGGCCCGTATCCGCGTGCCCCAACCCTCCTTGGGCTGGCTCCGCGCCCAGACGGCGGGGCGGCTCCTCACGCCGGTCCTGTTCGCTGCGGCCATCCTGGTCGCCTGGGAAGCGATCATCCGGCTCTTCAAAGTGCCGATGTACATCCTGCCGCCGCCTTCGGCGATCCTGGTCCAGTTCGTGATGAAGTTCCCGCTGATCTGGCAGTACACGCTGGTCACGGGCCAGGAGACGCTGGTGGGATTCGGCTTCGCCATTCTGTTCGGCGTGCCCATGGGGCTGCTGGTGGCGATCTCGCCCTTCCTGCGGCGGACCTTCTATCCTCTGGCGGTGACTTTGGAGATGGTGCCGAAGATCGTCTTCGCGCCGGTCTTCATCAGCTGGTGGGGTCTGGGCTTCGCCCCGAAGATCTATGTCGTCGTGCTGGTCTGCTTCTTTCCCATCATGCTGAACGGCATCCTCGCCTTTACTTCCCTGAGCCTGGATCTGCGCCGCTTCTGCCTTTCCACCGGCGCCGGGCCGCTGCGCACCTTCTTCAAGGTCCAGCTACCGGCGGCGCTGCCCCAGCTCTTCGTCGGCATCAAGGCGGCCGCGGTGAATGCCACGGTCGGCGCCACCATCGCGGAATGGATCGGCTCCGATGCCGGCCTTGGCTTCTATATCCAGCAGGCCGTGGGCCAGTACCGCATGGACATCGCCTTCGCGATCATCTTCATGCTGGCGGCCCTCGGCCTCTTCGTCTTCTGGCTGGTGAACCTGGCCGAGCATCTGCTGATCCCCTGGCATATCTCGCACCGCATTCCCACGGGGCTCGGCTGATGGATCGTCCGGAGGTGAGCGCGGCGGATATCGAGGTGCTTCGCGGCTTCGATACGCCCACCATCTGCAACGCTCTCGAGCTCCTCGATCCGCGCTTCATGAGCGAGGGCTTCACGCTCGACCCTCTGATCTGCGCCTTTCCATCTCTGCCGCCCATGGTTGGATTCGCCAAGACCTCCACCATGCGGGCCAGCGGGGCGGGTAGCCGCTCGGCGGCGGCAGATTCCGATTTCATGGACTCCTATCTCGATTATGTGGCCCGTGACCCCCGTCCCAAGATCGCGGTGGTCCAGGATCTCGACGGCCGGCAATGCGGCCGCGGCAGCCTCTGGGGCGAGGTCAATACCAACATCCACAAGGCTCTGGGCTGCCGGGGCGTCGTCACCAATGGCAGCATCCGCGATCTGCGGGCGATCGCCCCGGATTTCCAGCTCCTGGCGGGCTCGGTGGGGCCGGCCCATGCCCACGGCCACTGGGTCGATTTCGCCGATGAGGTCAATGTCGCCGGGTTGATCGTGCGCGACGGCGATCTCGTCCATGCCGACGAGCATGGTGCGGTGGTCATTCCGTCCGCGTTCGCTACCAGGTTGCCGGAGGCGGCGCGGCTCATCATGCGGCGCGAGAAGGTCGTGCTCGACATCTGCCGGTCCCCGGCCTTCAGCCTCGACGGCTTGAAGAAGGCCATCCGCGAAAGCGACGGACTCCAATAGACTGTCGCTTCTGCTGCCGCGCACCCCTCTGGAGATGACCCCGATGCCGACCGTGACCGCGCCCTCCCGCTATCGCGCCGAGGATCTGACCCGCTTCGCCGAGGGCCTGTTCCGGGCTGCGGGGCTGGATGCGGAGAAAGCGCGCGCCACGGCCGAGCATCTGGTCGAGGCCGATCTCATGGGCCACACGACCCATGGGCTGGCACAGATCCCCGGATATCTGGAGGAGATCGAGGCGGGGCTCATGGCCAAGGCGGGCGAGCCCCGCGTCATCGCCGACCGGGGAGCCGCGATCACCTGGGATGGCGGGACCCTGCCGGGCATTTGGCTGACGGACAAGGCGCTCGCGCTCGCCTCGGAGCGCGCCCGGCGCCACGGGCTTGCCGCGGTCGCGATCGGCCGCAGCCATCACATCGGCTGTCTCGCCGTCTATCTGCGCAAGGCGACCGAGCAAAACCTGATGGCGATCATCGCCTCCTCCGATCCCTCCGAGGCCACCATGGCGCCCTTTGGCGGGCTCGCCCCGGTCTTCACCCCCGATCCCATCGCCTTCGGCATTCCGACCGGCGGCGATCCGATCCTGGTGGATATCAGCGCCTCCATCACCACCAACGCCATGACCGGGCGGCTCCGGCGCGAAGGCGGGCGCTATCCGGGCCTCTGGGCGCAGGATGCCCAAGGCCGGGCGACGGACGATCCGGCGGTCTTCGGCGCCTCGCCGCCGGGTACGCTCCTGCCCACGGGCGGGAAGGATCACGGCCATAAAGGCTATGGCTTGGCGCTTGCGGTCGAGGCCCTGACCCAGGGGCTCGCGGGGCATGGGCGCGCCCAGAAGCCGACGACATGGGCCGCCAATGTCTATGTCCAGGTGATCGACCCCGCGGCCTTCGGCGGCGCCGAGGCCTATCTGCGCGAGACCGGCTGGCTCGCCAGGGCCTGCCGCGAATCGCCGCCCGCGCCAGGCAGCGCTGCCGTGCGCCTGCCGGGCGAGCGTGCCGTGGCTCTCAGGCGCGCGGGCCTCGCCGAGGGCTTGGCCCTCTATCCCGGAATCATGGCCGGGCTGGAGAGCTGGGCCGCGAAGCTGAAGCAGGCACCACCGCCGGCGATCGCCTGACCTCCTCCAGCACCCAGTCACGGAAGGCGCGGATCTTGGGCGTGTTGCGGCGCTCTTCCGGATAGACCAGCCAATAACTCTGCCCGTCGCTGGCCATCAGATCGAAGGGCTGAACGAGCTTTCCGGCGGTGATCTCGGCAGTGAAGAAGGCCGGCATGAGCATGGCCACGCCCTGCCCCGCCATGGCCGCGGTGCCGAGCATGGCCTGGACATCGAGGCTGAGGCCGGAAGCCTTATCGGGCACCGCATCGCGGATCCCGGCCTGCTCCAGCCAGACACGCCACCAATGGTCATGCCCATCGAGGATCGGCAGGCGCAGGAGATCGGCCGGGCCTTTCAGCGGTCCATGGCGGGCCAGGAGATCGGGGCTGCAGAGCGGGGTGAAATCCCCTGCGATCAGGCGATGGGCTCTGAGCCCCGGCCAGGCGCCGAGCCCGCCGCGGATGCCGACATCGAAATCCTCCCGGGCGAAGTCGATATTCCGGCTCGAGACATCCAGCCGCACGGCGATATCGGGATGGGCCATCTGGAAGGTGCCGAGCCGTGGCACCAGCCAATTGGTGGCGAAGGTATGGACGGCGGTGACGGAGAGCACGCCCTCCGCCGTTTTGCGCAAGGCGCCGAAGGCGGATTCCAGGCGCTGGAAGGCGTCGCTGATCTGGGGCGCCAGGCGCTTGCCGATCTCCGACAGCACCACCCGGCGCGGCTCGCGCAGGAACAAGGGCGCCCCGACCCGGTCCTCCAGCAGCTTCACCTGGTAGCTGATGGCGGCCTGGGTCATGCCCAGTTCGGTCGCCGCCTTGGTGAAGCTCCCATGGCGTGCGGCCGCCTCGAAGGCGCGGATGGCGCCCAAGGGCGGCAGCCTCGACATCCTTTCGGGCATGGCCATCACCCATAAGCCCTGTTGATGCTCTTCCGCTGACAATCGCTTTGTCCAAGCACCCTGTCGAGATCAGATTTGCCTCACGAGCATCAACCGGATTTGGCCTCGCTGCAATGCGGGGCGGGAGCAAGGACAATGGCAAAGGTCATCGGTTTCCCCTCCAGTTCCGTCTGCGGCCGCCGGCTTTCGGTCGTCGGCCTGCTCTTCAGCCGCCTGCAGCGCTCCGCGCACCGTCCGGCGCCGCTGAACCCCGAAGAGTGGTCGGACCGCATGCTGAAGGATATCGGGCTCTCGGACCAAGCCTGGAGCGAGAGGCTGCCCAGCCGGGACCCCTGGCTGCCGCGTTAGTCTACGACGCAGGGCCGTGGAGGATCGCCTGGGCGACGGCCTGGGCGATCATCCCGTTGCCCGTGCCGTTGAAATGCGAGGTCTCGACGAAGACGTCGACCGTCTTATCGCGAAGGAGATCCGATAGGTTCACGACATCGACGCCCTCGCGGCGGAGGCTCGCCACGGCCTCGGCGAGGGCCGGACGAAGCTGCCGGGTGAGCTCGGCCTGGCCCGGATAGAGCCGGTTGCTGAGATCGGTGGCATAGGCGATGTCCTCGGTCGGATGGGCGTAGTCGGAGCTGTCGAGGGTGGGATTGACCGCCAGGATGAAGCGGGCGCCGTTCTCCTTCGCCAGCCGCGCCATGGCGAGCTCGTTGCGGATATAGGCCGCCACCGATTCCTTCGTCAGCAGGGCGACCCGGGCAGGATCCTGGAGATGCGCCGGGGCCTTGCGCCAGCTGCGCTCCGTCGCCAGCCCGCCGAGGCGGAAGCGCAGCCAATCATAGATGTTGAGGGGCAGATAGCGGTGGATCAGCTCGCCGATTGGGCCGCGGCCCGAGAGGGCGAGCCCGCCGGGCTCGCCCTCATAGACACCCTGGGCGAAATCCACCGGCCCGTCGATGACCACCACCAGATCGGGCTTCAGACCATGTGACAGCTCGTATTGCAGCCGGGCCAGCTCCTGCGCCGAGACCGCGCCGTCGACCCCGGCGTTCAGCAGCTCGTAGCCCTGGGTCTGATCCTCGGCATTCAGCTGCTTCGCCAGCAGGCTCGGGATGGTCAGGGGATCGGGGACCGCGGGACCGAAGACGAGAGAGCCGCCGATGACCAGCACCAGGCGGGTCGGCGTCTTGGGATCGGGGGGATTGATGGTCCGCCGGTAATGGGCCTCGGTGGGCGGAAGCCGGTCGACATTGTAGTAGCTGCCGTGGCGCAAGGCCGGCACGAGCAGACGCGTGCCGAGCATGGTGTCGAAGCTCTGCATCTCCGTGTATTCGAAGGCGAAGCCCGGCGTCGCATAGGACTGCCCCCGGAAGCCCGGAATGGCGGCGAAGTCCGGCGTGGCGCGGTGCAAGGGGCCGATGATCAGCCCCGCCAGCAGGTCGACGACCAGATAGATCGCCAGGGTGATGGCGAGCACGATGGCCGTCTTGCGAATCAACCCGCCCCACAAGGCTTCATCTCCCGTCTCAGCCTTCGCGGCGGGTCGGATTACCCGAATTGGTCGTGAATATCCAGAGCGCTAAAGACGCCAGCGGGTGCCCATGATGCAGGTCACGCCCTCGCCGTCCTGGCCGTAATAGACGGTGAAGAGCGAGCCGCCGTCTTCGAGCACCGTGGCGGGATAGCCGAGATCCTTGTTGGGCAGGCCGCCGCGAATCCGGATCGTGCCCTCGGTGTCCCAGCTCTCGCCGCCATCGGCGGAGAGCACGGCGCGGATGCCGAAATTCGGCTGGCGCCAGCCATAGGTGCAGAGGATGCGCCCATCGGGGAGCGCCAGGAGATGGGGCGGATAGCCCGTGATGGGAAGCGCTTCGGGCTCAGACCAGCTCAGCCCCTCATCCTCGGAGAAGACGCGATGCAGGCGGCGCGTGCCGTTATCGCGCATCATCATCAGCAAGCGGCCATCGTGAAGACGAAGCATCGCCGGCTCCTCGAACTCGCTGCCGGGCTTTGCGGCGGCCAGGACCGGGGGGCCCCAATGACGGCCGCCGTCTTCGGAGCGCACGACGAAGACCTGGCGATAGTTCGGGATGTCGCTCAAGGCCAGCAGCACCGCGCCATCGGACAACAGCACGGCGCTGCGCATGCCATAGCCGCCGCTGAAGGGCGCGGTGGCGATCCGATGGGTTTCGGCCCAGCTCTCGCCGCCATCTTCGGAGAGATGCACCACCGCCTCGCCGCCGCCACGGGCCCAGGGCGCGATCCGCTCCGGGGCGTCGAGCAGCGCGCGCTCGATGTCGAGCTCGGGCGAGAGCGCGAGGCCGCGCAGTAGATCGGCCGGCATCCTGAGGTCGCTCAGCCCCTTGGCAGCGCCCAGCGGATACCAGAAGAAGCGCCACTGGTGCAGCATCACCCGGCCTCCGCCCAGCGCGGTCAGACCGGCGCATTCGACCCCCGACCAGTCATAGCTGGGCACCGCCTCCGGCGCCGACCAGCTTCGGCCGCCATCGGTCGAGCGCATCAGCCAGTTGCGGAACTCGGGATCTTGCGGGGGATGGAGAATCAGGCGCCGGCGGATCGTCTTGTTGAAGACGATGAGCCGCTCGGGGCCCTCGAGGCGGATGATATGGGCATGGGCGCTATAGGCGTGGGGATCCCGGTGGAGGATCGCGTGGCGCGCAGCGGCAGCTTCGATCATCGCAGCTCGACGGTCGGGTGCGGAGCGCCGCTTCCCTCTCCCGTTTCAGGGCACGGGAGAGGGGCTGGCTGCGCCTTCCGCCTCACACGTTGAAGCGCGTGCAGAGCACGAACTGGATCGGCTTCGCATCGTCGCTCCACTCGTGATAGGAGGCGACGACCGTCCCGTCGGGCATCTGCTGCACGCTGGGATAGCCGATATGCTGATAGACGCCGGGATGCTCCCAGTTGATCCCGCCGCCCTTGACCTTGCCGCTGGCCGGCGACATGCGGCTGGAGCCCGGAGTCTCCGTCGCGGTCTTGCCCGGCACGCCGCCCTCGCGGATCACGAACTCGTTCTTGATGTCCCAGTCGAGGCCATCCTTGGAGATGCAGCCGCGCACCCCATAGGGCGGACGGCGATAGCCGTAGACCATCAGATAGCGTCCATCCTTGAGCTGGATCGCCTCGGCCGGATAGCCCCAGATGTTGAGCCATTTCGGCGGCGACCAGGTGAAGCCGTCATCCTCGGAGACGACCATCACCATGTTCTTGGCGTCGCCGCTGGGATTGACATGGGTGCGCAGGAAGCAGACGAGGCGCCCGTCCTTGAGGCGCAGCACTGCCGGCTCCTCATAGTCGATGATGCTGGCCGGGTCATAGGCGAGGGTCGAGTAGTATTCCCAGTTCTCGCCATTGTCGTCGGACCGCATCAGCGCCGAGCGGGTCGACTCGCCCTCGCCTTCCTCCTCATAGCCATGGATGCGGCCATAGAGCCCCATGAGGATGGCGCCGCTGGGCAGCTGCCAGCAGCCGAGGCGGCAGCCGCCATGCTTCAGCGGGCGGACATTGACCGGCACCGGCTCGCTCCAGCTGTCGCCCCCGTCATTGGAGCGGATGACATAGGTGCCGAGCCAGGCCTGGGTCTTGTAGGCCCAGGTCCAGTCGCCCCATTCCTTGGTCAGGGGATGGCTGCTCCAGGAAGGCTGCTCCGGCTTGATGCCGCGCTTGAAGAAGCCGGTGATGGTGAGGTTGATCAGCAGCGTGCCGTCGGCGAGCTCGCAGATGCCGCAATCCCAATTGCCCGTCGTCGAGGTCCAGGGCAGCGCCACCTTGAGGGACTTTGGATTCCAGGTCTTGCCGCCGTCGCGCGAGCGCATGAACAGCGTCTGACCGCTGTCGTGGTGATAGGGGAAGCGCTCCTCGTTGAAGACGGCGACGAGGTCGCCGTTCTTCAGCACGCGCGTGGCGATCTGGTTCAGGCAGTGCTCATCATGCTTGCAGATGACATGATGCGTGACGTTCTTGATAGCGGGCTTCGAGCTGGATTTCGCGCGTGAGACGGCTTTGGACATCGAGATTTCCCCGTGAGAAAGATTCGCCAGATGATGCTCGGCGCCGCCCGGCCGGGCTTGATGGCGGCGGTCAGAAACTTGACATATTTCACCTCGCCCGAGAGGCGCCTCCCTTCCTTCGTTATTCCCGCGAAAGCGGGAATCCAAGGTAACCGGCGTGGTATATGGCCATGGATCCCCGCTTTCACGAGGTTGACGAAACAGGTAGTTCACTCTCCTTGGCTAGCGACTAAAGCCGGCGTCCGGACTCCGCGTCGAAGGCATGGATGCTGGCGGGCTTGGGCGAGAGGGTGATGGGCGAGCCCACTTCCGGCAGAACGCGCTCGTTCACCAGCACCGTCACGGTGCGACCGGCCACCTCGGAGATGATCTGCACCTGTGCGCCCAGGGGCTCGACCAGCGCCACCTTCCCCGCCAGCCCGGCGCCGCCGCCGATGTTCAGATGCTCCGGCCGGATGCCGAGCAGGATTTCCTGGCCCTCCTTGCCGGGAAGTGCCGGCGCCAGCTCGATCACCTGGTTCCCGTCGATCAGCGCCGCCCGGCGAGATCCCTCGACCTTGAGGCGCGCCGGCAGCATGTTCATGGCCGGCGAGCCGATGAACTCGGCGACGAAGACATTCGCCGGACTGTCGTAAAGCTCG
>Ga0126378_10002256_pt1 | contig 14256 bp, 16 predicted proteins | sample PanSoiMetPlot_23_FD_92587 | JGI IMG/M metagenome (GOLD analysis project Ga0126378, IMG submission 92587) | Tropical forest soil microbial communities from Panama - MetaG Plot_23 | ecosystem: Environmental > Terrestrial > Soil > Tropical forest > Bulk soil | place: Panama | collected 2016-02-17 | reverse complement strand
GCGTCACGGAGGCCGCGGCGGCGTCGGGATGGAGTTCGACCTGCTCGCGATCGGGCTGGCCTTCGGCCTGGCGTACAGCCCGATGCTGACCGTGGCGCTGCGGCACGTCCCGGTCACGGTCGCCGCCGACGCGAGTGGCGTGCTCGTGACCGTGATTCAGCTCGGCCAGGTCGTCGGCGTGGCCACGCTGGGCACGCTGTACCTCACGCTCGTCCACGGTCCGGGCGCCCACGCCTCGGCCCATGCCGCCTCGATCACCGACGTAGCGCTCGCGATCAGCGCAGCTGTGGCCGCCGGGTTCGGCGCCGCGCTCATGCGTCCACGGCGTACGCCTGCGGCCGTAGCAGCCGCGCCGACGTGACCTCGGCGTGCACCGCAAGCATGGCGGCTGTCGTGGCGGACCAGGGGTAGGCCTCGGCGGCCCCGCGAGCGGAATCCTGGCGGGTCTTCCGCGGGATCGCCGCCAGCCGCAGGGCCGCGGCCGCAAACGCCGCGGCGTCCCCGGCGGCCACCTCGCCGGCGCCCGCATGCTGCGCGACGAGCTCCGCCGGGGCCGCCCCGCCGTGCGCCACGATCGGGGTGCCGCAGGCCAGCGCCTCCAGAGCGGCGAGCCCGAACGTCTCGGCCGGCGCCGTAGCCAGCGCCACGTCGGCGGCGCCCAGTTCCGCGGCGACTCGATCCCGGCCCCGAAGGTGCCCGGTGAAACGCACCGGGAGCCCGTGTGCGTACCCGGCGAGCCTGGCTTGCCGGGGACCGCTGCCGAGCACGGTCAGTTCAGCGGCCACGCCGCGTTCGTGCAGTTCCCGCAGGGCATCGACCGCCAGCTCCGGTCGCTTTTCGGGCGAGAGCCGCGCGGTGAGCACCAGCCGCAACTTGCTCGACCGTTGCCGCTGCGCCGGTGGCCGGAAGGCATCGAGGTCCACGCCCAGGCGCACGATCCGTACTGGGGCGTAGGGCGGGAACTCGTCGGCGGCAAAGCGGGAACACGCGATCAGCAGGTCGCACGTGCCCGCCGTGTGCCTTGCGATCCGGGCGGAGGCCTGCCGGAGCAGGGTCTCGGGCACGACCGGCAGCAGGAGCGGCAGGGTGCGTCCCAGCCGCTCGTGAGACCACGCCACGACGGGCACGCCCCGCAATCGCGACCACCGCCAAACCCAGCGCTGAAGCAGCTTGTCGTGCACTTCGAGGACATCCGGACGTAGCTCGTCGAGCAGCGCCAGCACGGCGGCCCGGCGCACGATCACCCGGTACCCGGTGTCGCCAAGGCGAGGGGAGCGCAATGTGCGCACGCCGTCGCGCGCGGCATCGATCGTGCCGGGCACGATCAACGTGCAGTCATGTCCGGCAGCCAAATAGCCGGCGCGCAGCGTGTCGGCGGCGACGCGCAGCCCGCCCGACGTCGGCGAGTGGAAGTTCGCGAGCTGCGCGATCCTCACGACGCCCGGCCGCGCATTCGCGACAGGTCGCGCACCACGCCGGCCCGGGCGGCGAGCACGTCGGCGTAGTAGTCCAGCAAACGGTCGACCACGCCGTCCCAGGTGCGGCCGACCACGGAGTCTCGAGCGCGCGACTGAGCTGCGGCGAGTCCGGCCCGATCCTCACGGATCGCGGCGACCTGGGCGGCGAGCAGCGCCGGCTTGCCGCCCGCCCACAGCCATCCGTTCTCACCGTGCCGCACCAGGTCGAGCGGGCCGCCCGAGGCAGCCGTCACCACCGGCACGCCCGACGCCAGCGCCTCTTGCACGACCTGGCAGAACGTCTCGTGCGCACCGGGCTGCACGAGCAGGTCCAGGCTGGCGACGATCCGGGCCAGCTCCTCACCACGACGGAAGCCGAGAAATCGCGCCTCCGGCATCAGCCGGGTGAGCCGCTGCCGCCGCGGGCCGTCGCCCACGACGACCACCGCCACGCCCGGAAGCCGCGTCACCGGTGCCAGCGCCTCGATTCGCTTTTCGGCGGCCAGTCGACCCACGTAGCCGACCAGTATCGTGCCGAGCGACCCGCCGGTCAGCGATGCCCGCAGCTCTTCGTCGCGGCGCGACGGGTGGAACAGCTCGTCGTCGACGCCACGGGGCCACATCGCAAGCGTCTCGATGCCGTGCCGGCGCAGCTGGTAGGCCGACGTGCTGGACGGCACGAGCGTCAGATCGGCGCTGTTGTGCAGCCGGCGCAGCCAGCGCCACAGCGCCGGGCCTGCGACGCGCAGGTGATACCGGCGCAGGAAGCCGGACAAATCTGTCTGAAACACTGCGACACTTGGCAGGTCCAGCACGTTCGCTGCACGCACCGCGGCGGCGCCGAGCACGGCGGGCGAGGCCAGGTGCACAACCTGGGGGCTGAGCTCACGCAGCACGGGCACGAGGTCGAGGCCGGGCCGGGCCATGCGCAGCCCGCGGTAGCCGGGGACGGCGATCGACGGCACCCGCACGACCTGGACGCCATGCCTGCCGGCCTGGAACGCGCTGCCGCTAGGCGCGACGACGACAGGTTCGTGTCCCCGGTCCGCCAGCGCCCCGGCAACACGGATAACGGAGTTCACCACCCCGTTCACAGCGGGCAAAAACGTTTCCGCCACGAGCGTGACGCGCACGCCACGACGATCACCAGAGCAGGCGAACGCAATCCTGTGTATGACACGACGGGATAGTGAATTCCCGATGACCAGCAGGCGCGTCGGGCCGGTGACGGCGCCGCGCCCGCGGCGGATACTCTTTCCGAGGTGGCGGTCCGGCGCAGCGGGACAGCCATCGCCTAGCCGACTGGAGGCACGTTGACCACGACCGCCGAGCCGACAGCGGCCGAGACGCCCGTCGCGCCGCGGCCGATCGTGAGCAGCCCTTACCCGGCCCACCGGCAGGCGAAGGGCTCAATGCTTGGGCAGCTGCTGCGCACCACCGATCACAAGATGATCGGCCGGATGTACATGGTCACGTCGTTGGCCTTCTTCTTGATCGGCGGCCTGCTGGCGCTGCTGATGCGCGCCGAGCTGGCCCGCCCGGGCATGCAATTCCTGACGCCGGAGCAGTACAACCAGCTGTTCACGATGCACGGCACGATCATGCTGTTGTTCTTCGCGACGCCGATCGTGTTCGCGTTCGCGAATCTGGTGATGCCGTTGCAGATCGGCTCGCCCGACGTGGCGTTCCCCCGGCTGAACGCGTTCTCCTACTGGCTGTACCTGTTCGGCGCGCTGATGGCGACGCTCAGCTTCGCCACGCCCGGCGGGGCCGCCGACGCGGGCTGGACGCTGTACGCACCGCTCAACAACGAGGTCAACTCACCCGGCTCGGGCACCGACCTCTGGCTCATCGGGCTGGCCATTGCCGGTCTCGGCACGATTCTGGGCGGCGTCAACATGGTCACGACAGTGATCACGCTGCGCTGCCCAGGGATGACGATGTTCCGGATGCCGATCTTCACGTGGAACATCCTCGTTACCAGCCTGCTGGTGCTGCTGGCGTTCCCCATCCTCACCGCGGCGCTGCTCGTGCTCTGGGTCGACCGCCACATGCACGCGCAGGTATTCGAGTCCGCCAACGGCGGGGCGATCCTGTGGCAGCACCTGTTCTGGTTCTTCGGCCATCCCGAGGTGTACATCATCGCGCTGCCGTTCTTCGGCATCGTGACCGAGATCTTCCCGGTGTTCAGCCGCAAGCCGCTGTTCGGCTACACCGGCATGGTGTTCGCCACGCTGGGCATCGCAGGGCTCTCAATGACGGTGTGGGCGCACCACATGTTCACCACCGGCGCGGTCCTGCTGCCGTTCTTCTCGCTGATGACGTTCCTGATCGCGGTGCCCACGGGAGTGAAGTTCTTCAACTGGATCGGCACTATGTGGCGTGGATCCATCACGTTCGAAACACCGATGCTGTTTGCTGTCGGGTTCATCATCACGTTCCTGTTCGGCGGGCTGACCGGCGTGCTGCTCGCGAGCCCGCCGGTCGACTTCCACGTGTCTGACACCTACTTCGTGGTGGCGCACTTCCACTACGTGCTGTTCGGCACCATCGTGTTCGCGGTGATGGGGGGAATCTATTTCTGGTTCCCGAAGTTCATCGGCCGCTACATGGACGAGAAGCTCGGCAAGCTGCACTTCTGGCTGACGTTCGTCGGCTTCCACACCACATTCTTGGTGCAGCACTGGCTCGGCAACGAGGGCATGCCTCGGCGCTACGCCGACTACCTGCCCAGCGACGGGTTCACCACGCTGAACACCGTCTCGACGATCGGCTCATTCATCCTCGGCGCCTCGATGCTGCCGTTCATCTACAACCTGTACAAGTCTTACCGCTACGGCGAGATCGCGACGGCCGACGATCCGTGGGGGCACGGCAACTCGCTCGAGTGGGCTACGTCCTCTCCGCCGCCGCGGCACAACTTCACCTTCATCCCGCCCATCCGCTCTGAGCGCCCGGCGTTCGAGTACCACTACCCGCACCTACTCGAACGGCTCGAGGCGGAGGCGCACGCCGGGCGGCCCCCACGGAACCACAGCACGCTGGTCGGCGCGGAGGGGTCGTCCACCGGGCAGGGCGACGGCGAGCCGGGCAAGTAACGGGCCGACCCGCGCGGCCGCCTGGCTAGCGGACGATCGGTTGGCCCAGGAGTGTCACGCCGGCATCACGCAGGTGCGTGAGCGTGCTGTCCACAGTGGGCTGTGCCACGCCGGCCGTGAGGTCAAGCCGCACGGTGGTGGCGAACCCGCCGGCAACGGCGTCGAGCGCGGTCGCCCGCACGCAATAGTCGGTCGTGAGGCCGATGATCTCGACCGTGTCGACGTCGTGGGCGCGCAGCCAGTCGGTGAGCGACGTCCCGTCGCTCACGCCCTCGAAGCCGGAGTAGGCCGCCTGGTACTCACCCTTGTCGAAGATCGCCTCGAGCCGCGACCGGTCAAGCGACGGGTGAAGCTCGACGCCCGGCGTGCCGACCCGGCAGTGCGGCGGCCACGAACCCAGGAAGTCGGGATGTTCTGAGAAGTGCGCGCCAGGGTCGATGTGGTGGTCGCGGGTAGCCACTGCGTGGTCGTAGCCGCCTTCGGCGAGCCGCGCCGTGATCGCCCGCGCGACCTCGGTGCCGCCGGTTACCGCGAGCGAGCCGCCTTCGCAGAAGTCGTTTTGCACGTCCACGACGAGGACCGCATTGCCCATGCAAGCAACCTTAATCCGCGGGGACGATCCGGGTCGGGATCGCGGGCTCACCGCGCGAAAGCTTCAATCCGTCCCACGGCAAGCTGATCATCGCCCGGCGCAGATGCTCGCGGGATTCGGGCAGGCTGGGCAGGTCGGGCACCGGGTCGCCCGCCCGCATCAGCGGCCGCTGCAACAATCGATCATGCTCCCCGAGCTGTGCGACCGGCCCCGCGGCGACCACCTCTTCGACCGCAGTGCCGCTCTCCTTGTGGATCCGGTAGGCCGTCTTACGCCCGCCGTGACTTTCCTTGTGCTCGGAGCGCTTGGCGACCCGCCGCCCGTCCACCTCGACCAGCTTGTAGACCATCTCGGCGGTCGGGGCGCCGGAGCCGGTGACGACGGCGGTGCCCGCGCCGTACCCGTCGACCGGAGAGGCGCCGAGCGCGGCGATCGAGAACTCGTTCAGGTCGCCGCTGACGATGATGTGCGTGTTGGTGGCACCCAGCTTGTCGAGTTGCTCGCGCGCCTGTCGGGCCAGCACGCCCAGGTCCCCGGAGTCGATCCGGATTGCCCCAAGCGACGGCCCCGCGACGTCGACCGCGGCGGCGATCCCGGCGGTGAGGTCGTAGGTGTCGACGAGGAGCGTCGTGTCGTCGCCCAGGGCAGCGACCTGCCCGCGGAACGCCGCCGACTCATCGTCGTGCAGCAGTGTGAACGCGTGCGCGGCGGTGCCCGCTGTCGGCACGCCATATCGCTCACCGGCGGCAAGGTTCGACGTGGACGCGAAGCCGGCCAGGTACGCGGCCCGTGCCGCGGCCACGGCTGCCTCCTCGTGAGTGCGGCGCGAGCCCATCTCGATGACCGGCCGTCCTTCTGCCGCGCTCACCATGCGGGCAGCGGCCGACGCGATCGCCGAATCGTGGTTCAGCACGGACAGCGCCAGTGTCTCAAGGATGACCGCTTCGGCGAAGGCGCCGGACACGGTCAGTACGGGGGAGTACGGAAAGTACAGCTCTCCCTCGGGATAGCCATCGATGTCGCCACGGAACCGATATGCGGTAAGGAGCGCCGCCGCCTGCTCGCCGACGACACCGGCACGATGCAAGCGCTCGACCGTCGCCTCGTCGAACGTGAAGTCACGCAGCGCATCGAGCAACCGCGCCGTGCCGGCCACCACGCCGTAGCGGCGCCCTTCAGGTAGCCGGCGCGCAAACACCTCGAATACGCAATGCCGATCCGCGGTGCCGTCCCGCAGTGCGGCGTCGAGCATGGTCAGCTCGTAGCGGTCGGTCAGCAGCCCGGTGCTCATGTATGACGCGGGCCAAAAAGGCCTGCCAGGCCGGCCACCAGGAACCCGATCAGCGTGACGTACAGCCCTACTGCACTGTGCTTGAATACGCTGACATCACCGAGGAAAGTCTTCGCGTTGTTCCAGTAGCTGTTCAGCGCGAGCAGCGTGACAACGATGCCGATGACGGCAGCCGCCGGCGCAACGATCCGGAACGTCAAAGCGAGCGAGCCGATCGGCAAGCTAGCCAATGTTGCGCTGACGACGACGGCCGCGAGCAGAAGCCAGCCCAGCCACCCGAAGTATGCCTTCGGGAACGCAGGTGCGCCCGGCGGGCTAAGGGCCGTGTGGAAGTCGCTGAACTTGATGTCTCGGCCGACAATGCGGTACCAGGCGAGTGCGGTGAATCCAGCGATCAGCAGCGCCGCCCCGACGGCTGCTCCGAGCAGCCCGATCACGCGGATTCTCTCGCTGTGGCCGGTATCCGATTCCTGCTGCGGATAGCTGTAGCCGCCTTGCGGCTGCTGATAGCCGCTCTGCTGATAGCCGGCTTGCAGGTAACCTGCCTGCCGGCCATATCCGCTCCACGGCGGTTGCTCAGCGGGCTGGCGGCCCGGTTGCGGGTTATACGGCCCACTCATGGCGCAAGACGGTAGTAGAGCCGCATGCCCGTGTCATCGGTCCGGCCGGGCCGCGCCCGCCCGACACGGGGTCGTGACCGGACTGTGACCGTGCCACCATGGACGAATGCCAGGCATGCTGTCCCTACCGCAGAACACTGCGGGTCAGACACTGCCCGCGGAGGATGTCAGGACCTCGGTCGAGCCCGATCGACCGTGGATCACCATCGTCTGGAACGACCCCGTCAATCTGATGAGTTACGTGACTCACGTGTTCATGACGGTGTTCGGCTATCCCAAGCCGAAAGCCGAGAAGCTCATGTTGGACGTCCATCACCGCGGCCGGGCCGTCGTGTCCAGCGGTACTCGTGAGCGGATGGAACTCGACGTCAGCACCCTGCACGGCTACGGCCTCTGGGCGACTCTGCAGCAACAGGACTAGCGCTCTAATAGCGGAACGCGGCCAGATTAGAAGGGACCATCGAGCGATGAGCGCTCGCGCGAAGAGCCCCGCCGCAACGGCGCGAGGGCGGGATTAGTCAGTGCGGGTCTCCCGGCGGCGAGGGCATGCCCGCATCCGGCTCGAAGCGGTCGAGTCAGGACTGCTCGGCACGCTCTTCGACGACCTGCACGGAGCACTTGCGACGTTGCCCGCCGACGACCCCGTTCGGCAGCGGCTGTTCCCCGCCGCCTACCGCGACGACGAGGACGCGGAGGAGGAATTCCGCTCGCTGACGGAGGACTCGCTGCGCGAGACGAAGTCCGAACGCCTGGGGGAGTGTCGCGCCGAGCTGCCCTCGGGCGAGGGCGATGTCGAGCTCGACGATGCAGCAGCGCAGCGCTGGCTCACGGTGCTCACCGACTTGCGCCTTGCCATCGGCACTCGGCTGTGCGTCACCGAGGACGACGACCCGACCATCGACCCGGCCGACCCGGACGCGCAGTTGCGCGCGATCTATCAGTGGCTCACGACACTGCAGGACTCACTCGTCCACGCCGTGATGCGCCGCTGAGTAACGTGATGCCGTGCTTACTGTCGACCGGGCGATCCGTGACGCCATCGTCGCGCACGCCCGTCGCGACCACCCGGACGAGGCGTGCGGCGTCGTCGCCGGCGCAGCGGGCAGCGACCGCCCGGCCCGGCACATCTCGATGCTCAACGCGGAGCGATCGCCGACGTTCTACCGCTTCGATTCGATCGAGCAGCTCAAGGTGTGGCGCGAGATGGAGGAGCACGACGAGGAGCCGGTGATCATCTATCACTCGCATACGGCTACTGAGGCGTACCCGTCGCGCACCGACATCTCCTATGCATCTGAGCCGAATGCTCACTATGTGCTGGTTTCTACCAGGGCGGAAGACGAGACCGAGTTTCGGTCGTTCCGTATTGTCGACGGCGAAGTGACCGAGGAGCCGGTCACGGTGGTGGAGTCCTATGCGTGACGCGAAGATCGAGCGGGTGCTGCTCGGGCACCGCCGTGCCGACGTCGACTACGACTGTCGCTGAGCGGTCCGCGCCGATCCGTTATCGACTCCCAAGGAGCAGACTTTCCATGACCATCGAGGTCAAGATTCCGACCATCCTGCGCAGCTACACCGACGGCGCGAAGTCCGTTGCGGGCAAGGGTGACACGCTCGCTGCACTGTTCGACGATCTGGACGCCAGCCATCCGGGGCTCAAGGGCCGTCTCATCACCGACGACGGCGGGCTGCACCGTTTCGTCAACGTCTACGTCAATGACGAGGACGTGCGATTCACCGGCTCGCTCGACACCGCACTCAAGGACGGCGACTCGGTGACGATCCTGCCGGCGGTAGCTGGAGGCTGACGTTCATGCGGTATGACTCGCTGACCGACGCAACCGGCGAGACGCCGCTTGTGGGGCTGCCGCGGCTATCGCCACACTGGGCCGGCGATCCGCCGGTGCGGTTGTGGGCGAAGCTCGAGGACCGCAATCCCACCGGCTCGATCAAGGATCGCGCCGCGCTTTCCATGGTGCGTGCTGCCGAGGCCGACGGACGGCTTACACCGGGCTGCACGATCCTGGAACCGACGTCGGGCAACACCGGTATCTCGCTGGCGATGGTCGCCAAGGTGCGGGGGTACGGCCTGGTCTGCGTCATGCCCGAGAACACATCGCTGGAACGGCGCCAGCTGTTGGAGATGTTCGGCGCCCGCATCATCTTCTCGCCCGCCGCGGGCGGCTCGAACCAAGCGGTTGCGGTGGCCAAGCAACTCGCCGCGGAGAACCCGGACTGGGTCATGCTCTACCAGTACGGCAACCTCGCTAACGCTCAGGCGCACTACGAGGGGACAGGGCCGGAGATCCTGCGCGACCTGCCGACGATCACGCACTTCGTCGCCGGGCTGGGTACCACCGGCACCCTCATGGGGGCTGGGCGATACCTGCGCGAGAAGGTGCCGGACGTTCAGATCGTCGCCGCGGAGCCGCGCTACGGGGAGCTGGTATACGGGCTGCGCAATATCGAGGAGGGCTTCGTTCCGGAGCTGTATAACGACGATGTCTTGACGTCAAGGTTCTCCGTGACGTCCTACGACGCGCTGCGCCGGACTCGTGACCTGGTCGAGCACGAGGGCATATTCGCCGGTATCTCGAGCGGCGCGATCCTGCACGCGGCGCTGTCGATCGCGGACCGTATGGCGGCCTTGAGCCAGCGGGCCGACATCGCGTTCATCGTGGCCGACGGCGGCTGGAAGTACCTCTCGACAGGCGCCTACGAGGGCTCGCTCCAGCACGCTGCCGAAAAGCTCGAGGGCCAACTCTGGGCCTGATCTGCAAGGCAGCCGGGGTTGCAGCGAGACGCGACCCGTGGACCCAACCACCAGTCGATGAGCGCTCGCGCGAAGAGCCCCGCCGCCGCGACGCGGACCCGCGCAGGCGGGATGAATCAGCAGCTCTCGTCGCAGGCTGGGTCGTCGGGGATGGTGCGCACCTTGGTAAGCAGTTCGTGCAGCCGGGCGCGGTCTGCTTCGTCGAAGTCGGCGAACAGCTGCGCTTCCGCCTGTGAGACGGCCTCTTCGATGCGGCGCAACGCGTCGCAGCCCTTGCTCGACATCTCGACGATGTGCCGGCGCCGGTCGGCTGGGTCGCGGCGCCGCTCGGCGAGACCTTGTTGCTCCAAGTCGTTGAGGATGGAGACCAGGACGCTCGGGTCCACGGCGAGCGTCTCAAGCAACGCCTGCTGGCTGGTCGGGCCGCGCTCCGACAGGTCCACCAAGACCTGCCGATGACGGGGGGTGAGGCCTGTCGTGGCCATCGCCTTGCGGATTTGAATGCTGACGAACTGCCCATGCCGGGCAAGCAGCAGCCCCAGACGCTCCTGCGTCCTCGGCACCTCGTCAACCCTCACACAGCCATGATAGCTGGACTGCGCGACATGATTGCCATAGGTTAATCATTAGAATACTTCAACGATCGGCAATGTTCGATGATTGACGCCATTCCGTCGAGTCGAAAGGCCAGTCATGGCTCAGTTGCTTCGCATCGATTCCAGCCTCCGCGGGGAGGGTTCGTTCTCCCGCTCCGTAGCGGACACCTTCCAGAACGCGTGGCAACAAGCGCATCCGGACGGCACGGTCACGCTTCGCGAGCTCGGCCGCGACCCACTGCCCTACCTGACCTGGGAGGCCTACATCGCCTGGTCGGTGCCCGAGGCCGAGCGCACGCCCGAGCAGCAGGAGGCCGTGGCACGCTCCGCCGCACTGGTCGACGAACTGCTCGCCGCCGACACGATCCTGCTGGCGGTTCCTCTCTACAACTGGGGCACGCCGGCGCCGGTCAAGACCTGGCTCGACTACCTGTTCAGCGACCCGCGCACCCGCGACCCGGAAAGGCTACTGCGTGGCCGCCAGGCCGTGCTGGTGAACGCGCGTGGCGGCTCATATCAGCCCGGCACGCCCCGCGAGGGCTGGGATCACGCCGAGCCGTACCTGCGCCGCGTCCTGGCAGACGTGTTGGGTCTGGACCTGCTCGTCATCACTCCTGAGCTGACACTCGCCGACGTGAATCCGGCACTTGCGCAGTTCATCGACCGGCACCGCGTCTCGCTGGCCGAGGCGCACGGCACGGCGGCCACCGCAGGGCGGGAGCTCGTGGGACAGCTCGCGGCCTGAGACAGCGCTAGCGGTGTGCCGAGGTTGTCGGTGCCGGAGTCGGACCGTGGTTGGCGTTGGCCGGCCGCGATACGAGCAGTGCCACCAGGATGACGATGACGATCAGTGCGCCGAGAAACATCCGGAAGATGGCCATGGTCGGCTGGGTCACGACCGAGATCGCTGCCGCCGCGGAGCGGAACAGTGCGGTGATCGCGGCGATGCCGATCAGGACGGCGAGAATCAGGGCGATGATCAACACGCCCGCAAGGTGTGACCCCGCGGCGCTTGTGTTAGCGGCAACTGGGGCTCGCGCGGGCAACGTGGCAAGGGCTAGCGTTGTCATGACGGGCTCCCGTCTGAGCAGGTAACTGCCCGGGACGTCGAGTTCGTTCAGATGCGGGTGCCCCCGGCGTCGCTGCCAATCGATTTCCGGGGGTGCTCGTGTTCGGCGAATCCACGCCGCGATGCGCGGCGGCGCTGCACAAGTCGGTGTAGGACCTCGACCACCGGCGCCCTCCGTTCCGCGCGGATCGTGCGCTATGAGCGGAACCGGCTGCGCGCTGATTGCTCAACGTGCGATGGCTATGGGCCTGTCGCCTTGACCGGTGGTCCACCCATGGTGTAAGAGTGCACCTCGTACCTGCCGATGGCAAGTGCCAAATGGGCTTGCTCGATATGAGTGCCTTACGCACGCCCACATCGAGAGGGGTGAGCCTGCCATGGCACGCGGACCCACGCCTACCCTGCGCCGCAGGCAGCTCGGCGCCCGTCTGAAGCAGCTACGTCTCGACAAGGGCATGACCGCCGACGACGTCGCGGCCCAGCTCATGGTGTCGGCGACCAAGATCAGCCGGCTGGAGACCGGCGCGCGCGGAGTGAGCCCACGCGACGTGCGGGACCTGTGCGGGATCTACGGCGTGAGCGACGGCGAGCGCGAGCACCTGATGACCCTGGCCAGGCAGAGCCGCGAGTCGTCGTGGTGGCAGCAGTACGACTCCAAGTACTTGACCTGGCTGGAGCTCGAGGCAGCGGCTGCGTCGATCGCGGAGTACAAGGCCGATCTCGTGCCGGGACTGCTGCAGACCGAGGACTATGCCCGAGCGGTCCTCGAGGCAACGCTGCCCGACCCGGACCCCGAGAAGGTGGACCGGCTGGCCGAATCACGCCCGCAGCGGCAGCGCGCACTGGTAGGGGAGCCGCGTGTCGAGTTCTGGACGATCATGGACGAGGCTGCGGTCCGCCGCGTCGTCGGCAGCTCCGCGATCATGCGCGAGCAGGTCGAGACACTGATCGGACGGGCCGGGCAGGCGAACATCACCATCCAGCTCATCCCGTTCGAGGCCGGCGCGCATCCTGCGCTCAACAGCACCTTCGAGATCCTGCACTTCGAGGAGGCGGCGCCGGACGTCGTGTACGTCGAGGGTCTGCTCGGCCAGCACTATCTCGAGAATCCCGCGGACATCGCCCGCTATCGCCGCGTTTTCGATCACCTGCGAGCCATTGCGCTCGGGCCGAAGGAGACGATCGCGCGGCTTACCGCGATCGCCAAAGACTTCGCCGGCTAAGGGGCCGGCGGGAACGAGGAGGAAGGCTGAAATGTCTCCACCCAAGCTGGAGCGCGCCACACTGGCGTGGCGCAAGGCTGCGTACAGCGCCTCGAACGGGTCTTGTGTTGAGGTGGCGCCGATCGACGGTGGCGTCGCCGTCCGCGACTCAAAGGATCCGGACGGACCGATCCTTTCGTACACGGCGGCGGAATGGTTCGCATTCCTGCACGGTGCGAAGAACGGGGAGTTCGACTTCTGAGCGCTATGAGCGCTTGCGGCGGGGCGGCGCAGGTCGCCCCGTTCGCGAAACGTAACACCGGGCGCGTCGCGCATCGGTGACCATGGATGGGTGAGGCGGGGCGAGGTCGCTCTCGGCGCGGTGGCCGGGTTGGTTGCGGGCGGCGTCACTCTCGCCGTTGGTGAACTCGTCGCGGCCTTCGTTCGGCCGGCAGCCGCGCCGGTGATCGCCGTCGGCAACCGGGTCATCGTGCTGACGCCTGAGTCGATCAAGCGGTGGGCAACCCGGGAGTTCGGCACGAACGACAAGAGCGTGCTGCTCACCGGCATATATCTGCTGCTCGGCGCGTGCGCCGTGGTGGTCGGCATCCTCGCGGTGCGCTGGCTGTGGGCCGGCGTGGTCGGCGTCGCCGCGCTGGGCGGGTTCGCGGTGTACTGCGCGCTCACCGCTCCCGGACATCACACCGGCGACGCCGTGCCCGCGATCCTCGGCGCGATCGCCGGCGTCATCGCGCTACGTGGCCTGCTGCGAAGCGCCGAGACGAGCGCATCGAGGCGGCGGTTCCTCGGCGCGAGCGCGGCCCTGGCAGGCGGAGCGCTCGCAGTGGGCTTCGGTGGCCGCGCGCTCCAGCACGCACGCCATGACGTGAGCAAGCAGCGCGCCGCGCTCAAGCTGCCGCCACCCGCGTCGCCGGCGCCGGTGGCGTCGGGTGCCGACCTCGGCAAGGGGGCCGTCCCCTTCGACACCCCGAATGCGCGCTTCTACCGGATCGACACTGTGCTTACGTTCCCGCAGATCGACCCGAAACACTGGCGGCTGCGTATCCACGGCCAGGTCGAGCGCGAACTCACGCTGAGCTATGACGACCTGCTGCGCCGCCCACTGGTCGAGCGGTGGATCACGCTCACCTGCGTCTCGAACGAAATCGGCGGCAACCTGATCAGCAACGCCCGCTTCCTCGGGGTGCGGCTCGCCGACGTGCTGCGCGAGGTGGGTATCGCGAACGGCGCCGACCAGCTGCTCGCCCGGTCCTACGACGGCATGACGATCGGCTCGCCGACCGCCGTCGTGATGGATGGCCGCGACGCCATGCTCGCGATCGGTATGAATGGGGAGCCGCTGCCGATCGCACACGGGTTCCCGGTGCGGATGGTCGTTCCTGGGCTGTACGGGTACGTGTCGGCGTGCAAGTGGATCGTCGACCTGGAGGCGACGACGTTCGCTGACGCGCAGGCGTTCTGGGTTCAGGGCGGCTGGGCCGCACAAGGGCCGATCCGGCTGGCTTCACGCATCGACACCCCGCAGTCCGGGGCGAAG
>Ga0126378_10002255_pt1 | contig 14257 bp, 13 predicted proteins | sample PanSoiMetPlot_23_FD_92587 | JGI IMG/M metagenome (GOLD analysis project Ga0126378, IMG submission 92587) | Tropical forest soil microbial communities from Panama - MetaG Plot_23 | ecosystem: Environmental > Terrestrial > Soil > Tropical forest > Bulk soil | place: Panama | collected 2016-02-17 | reverse complement strand
TCAACCTGGACTACCAGCTCGACCACGGAGCCGGCGCCGTCGAGCCGGTACTCGCGAGGAGCGGCGGCCCCGTACCGACGGTGATTCCGAGCGGGGTGCCCGACTGACAATGAGTCTTGTTGAGCCCGTTCCGGTAGCCATGCGCCCAGTCAGCCAGCTCGAACCGGTGATCGGCGCTGACCGGCAGGCCGAGCTGGTCAGGGCCGCCGACAACTTCAGGAGCAAGCTCGGCGAGCGGACAGTGTGGAACATCAGCTCGACCGCGGTCGGCGGCGGCGTCGCAGAGATGCTCCAGGTCCTGCTCGGCTACGTCGCTGACCTCGACATCGCCAGCCGTTGGATGGTGATCACAGGTGACGCGGAGTTCTTCGTAATCACCAAGCGCCTGCACAACAAGATCCACGGTCAGGCTGCCGGCGGTCCGCTCACTGCCGCCGAGGCCGGGCACTACGCAACGACGCTGGCGGCGAACGCCGTCGACCTCACGGATCACATCAGACCAGGCGACCTGGTACTCCTGCATGATCCGCAGACCGCTGGGCTCACCGAGTACCTCGCCCGCGCTGGCGCGATCGTCGCTTGGCGCAGTCACATCGGCCTGGACTGGGCGAACGAGGCGACCGAGGAGGCTTGGAGCTTCCTGCGCCCGCACCTGTGCTCGGCGAAGGGATTCGTCTTCTCCCGCCGCGAGTACATTCCGCCCTGGGTCCCGCGAGATCGGGTCGCGATCATACCGCCGTCGATCGACCCGTTCTCGCCGAAGAACCAGTATCTCGACGACGCCACGGTGCGTGCAGTCCTGGCCACCATCGGCGTGATCGACGGATCCTCTCCACACGGGCCGACGTCCTTCCAGCGCCGCGAGGGTGTCATCGGCCGCGTGAGCAGGCCAGCGGAAGTCATCGCCGAGCAGCTTCCAGGCCCAGACGACCAGCTGGTCATCCAGGTCTCGCGTTGGGACCGGCTCAAAGACGCGGAGGCCGTCATGTGCGGCTTCGCCGACCACGTCACGCCGACCGGTCGCGGCTATTTGCTGCTCGTTGGCCCAGCGGTAGCGGGAGTGACCGACGACCCAGAGGGCGCGGCCGTATTCGCGGAGTGCCTGGAGCGCTGGTACGAGCTGCCGGCGTCCGTCAGGGCCAGGATCGTGCTCGTCACGCTGCCGCTCGAGGACGCCGACGAGAACGCGGTCATGGTCAATGCGCTCCAGCGGCACGCCAGCGTGATCGTTCAGAAGAGCCTCGCCGAGGGGTTCGGCCTGACCGTGGCCGAGGGCATGTGGAAGAGTCGGCCGGTGATCGGCTCGGCTGTCGGCGGGATCATCGATCAGATACCCGAGGGCGCCGGCGTGCTGCTGCCCGACCCGCGCGACCTTGACGCCTTCGGCGCCGCTGTCCGCATGCTGCTCGACGACCCCGACAAGGCCGACAGGATGGGACGCGCGGCGCGCGCCCACATCAGCGAGAACTACGTCGGCGACCGGCACCTGCTGCGGTACGAGCGCCTGTTCGACGCGATGCTGGCCTAACCGGTGTCGTCGGCCGACGCCGCGCGATCGGTTTCCAGCGGCCAGCGACACCCGATGATCCTCCCTTTGGCTCTGGCGCAATTCATCGCGAGTTACGCCGCATCGAACATGAACGTCGCCATCAGCGCGATCGCCAAGGACCTTGGTACGACCGTGTCCGGCGTGCAGACCGCCATCACGCTGTTCACGCTGACCATGGCGGCGTTGATGATCCCAGGCAGCAAGCTCACCGACATCTTGGGGCGCAAGAAGTGTTTCATGGCGGGTCTGGCGGTCTATGGAGGCGGCGCCCTCATCGCGCTGTTCTCACAGGGGATCACGCTGCTGATCATTGGGTACTCGCTGCTCGAGGGCATTGGCTCGGCGCTGATGATCCCGCCGATTTACATCCTCATCACGGTCGCCTACCCCCATGTCAAGGCACGCGCGAAGTACTTCGGCGTGGTCAGCGGGGCCGGCGGGCTTGGCGCGGCCGCCGGACCGCTGATCGGCGGGCTGATTACGTCCGCGATCAGCTGGCGGGCCTCGTTCGGCCTGCAGGTCTTGGTCGTGGCCTGGATCATCGTGCTCGCCCGCTCGATCTATGACCCGGCCAGAGCGGGCCGGAGGCCGCGTTTCGACCTCATCGGCGCGATACTGTCCGCAACCGGGCTGTTCTTCATCGTGCTCGGTTTGCTGCAGTCGAGGGCGTATGGCTTCGGTGCCTCACGGAGGGACTTCAAGATCGGCGGCACCGTTGTGATCCCCAAGGGCTCGATCTCCGTGGTCTGGATCTTGGTGCTGATCGGCGCGCTGTTCTTGGTCTGGTTCTCCTTGCACGTCCGCGCCCGCGAGCGGCAGCGCCGCGACGTGCTGCTGCCCCTGCGCTTGTTCCGCAACAAGGTCTCGAACCTCGGCCTTGGCACTCAGCTGATCCAGTGGCTGTCGCTGCAGGGATCTTTCTTCGTGATATCGGTCTACCTGCAGGAGGTTGACGGTTACAACGCCATCAAGACCGGTCTGCTGCTCACCCCCGCCACCTTCGGGGTTCTGGCGACTTCGGCGGCGGCCGACCGGCTGGCCAGGCGGCACCAGCAGCGTCCGCTGATCATCGCCGGGTTCGCGGTCGCGGCGATCGGCATGAGCCTGCTGCTCGTCCTGGTCAGGGCGCACTCGGCGGTCTGGACCTGGGTGCCGGGCCTGCTGCTGTTCGGCGCAGGTCTCGGCATCATGTTGACCTCGTCGGTCAACGTGGTCCAGTCCAGCTTCCCCGACGCCGAACAGGGCGAGATCTCAGGTCTCTCCCGAAGCGTCTCCAACCTAGGATCATCGCTCGGCACCGCGCTTGTCGGCTCGATCCTGGTCGCCGTCTCGCATCCGACAGGCAAGTTCGGCGTCGCGCTCGGCGTGATGTTGGGGTGCTCGCTCGTGGGCCTGCTGCTCGCGATCTTCATGCCAAAGCAACCGGCCAGAGCCCCCGAGGTCAATCAGGAGACTCGCTCTAGCTGATCCCGAGGTGGGTTCCCGTCGGCCATGAGCCCACACACCCCGATCTAGATCATCCCATAGTTAATAAATCGGGCGCCAGATTGACTCCCATCCGGGGTAAGTCAGCAGAAGCGGGTCGATGTCAGTATCCGGTGACAGGATTTGCGGCGTGGATCACCCACGCGCTCGCACGTGATTGGATCACCCACGCGCACTCACGTGATTCATCAGAATTTTATTCGAGTCACTTTGAAATCTAGAGCCTCATGCGATATTATGTTCGCATCCAATAGTTCTCCGTCTTCCCGCCGGAGCCGCCGATGCAGGAGCAGCCAGCCGCAAGGATCCGCCCCGACCAGTTCGATTTTGGCGAGCTGACATTCTGCGACGAGCCAGGCTGGTTGCCGCCAACCCCGCCAGACGAGGACGGCTGGCCCTACCAGGACCGCTGGTCAGACCCTGACACGAGCCCGCCCGACGGCGAAGATGCTTGGCTGGCTGATCTCGCGTCCGACCAGCTTGATGAGCTGGCCGCCGAGCTCGCCGCGGCACGCCCGCCCGCGGCGCGCGAGGCGGTCGGCGCCGGCTTCACCCACCGGGCCGCGGCTGCCGGGATCGCCGCAGGCGAGGTGGGCTGGGAGCCGCGGTACGCAGGACCCCAGGCGGCTCGACCCGCCGCTGGCTTCGCTGCGGGCCGACCGCTCGATGCGTTAGACGCCGGTATCGTGCTCGCTCAATTCGCCAGCGAGGTGGCCGGACCGGGCTTGGCTGGGCTCTCTGACGACGAGTTGGTCGGCCTGCTGTGCGCCTCTCGCCGGCTCGCCTCGTGGCAGGCCGCCGCCGAGCTGACGGCCGCTGCGGAGCTTGACGCCCGTCGCCGCCGCGATGCGGCGGTGATGAAAGGCGCTGCCGGCGAGTCGTCGGCGGTCAGCGAGCGGGTGGCCGCCGAGCTCGCCGCAGCGCTGACGCTGACCGGCAGGACGGCAGACTCCCTGCTGGGCCTTGCCCGCGACCTGGCCAGGCTCCCCGCTGTCATGGCAGCACTCGCCGCGGGGCGGATCGACCTGGCCAAGGCGCGCGTCTTCGCCGCCGAACTGGCCCCGCTCGGCGACGTGACCGCCTGCCAGATCGCCGCCCGGCTTTTGGACCGTGCGTCGGCGTGGACTACCAGCGAGCTCCGCCGCGCGCTGCGCTCCGCCGTTCTTGCCGCCGACCCCGAGGCCGGCAAGCGCCGCGCCGAGCAAGGCCGTACCCAGTCCCGAGTCGAGGCCTGGCAGGAGGGCTCTGGCAATGGCGCACTGGCCGGCCGCGAGCTCCCCGCCGCCGATGCAATAGCCGCCGACGCCAGGATCGGCCGACTCGCCCGCGCCCTGAAAGCGAACGGCGCGGCTGGCACCCTTGACCAGCTCCGCGCCGCCGTGTTCCTCGCCCTGCTCCTCGGCAAGGACCCAGAGCGGCTCCTCGACGCCGAGGCAGCCCCGGTGGGCGGCATCGTTCATCTCACCCTGCCCGCGCTGACCTGGCTCGGGCTGGCCGACCGCCCGGGCGACCTGGCCGGGCTCGGCCCGATCGACGCCCATACAGGCCGTGACCTCGCCGCCATGCTCGCCGAGGCAGGAACTGCCACCTGGCACGTCACGCTCACGGATCAGCAGGGCCAAGCTGTCGCGCACGCGTGCGCCCGAGGACAACCCGTCGTTCCCCGTGCCACTGGGCCGCCCGGCGCAACCGGACCGCCGCTGGCGACAGAAGCCCGCCGCCGCTGGCTCGCCGGCCTGACCTTCGAATGGCTCGAACGCGGCGAGTGCCAGCACCCCCGGCAGACCACTGCCTACCAGCCCGGCGCTCGGCTCCGTCACCTGCTCGCCGTCCGCAACCCGACGTGCACCGCCCCCGGCTGCCGCCGCCCCGCTGCCGCCTGCGACAACGAGCACACAGTGCCATTCGACCAGGGCGGTCGGACCTGCGAATGCAATTGTGGGCCCGTCTGCCGCCGGCATCACAGGGTCAAACAAGCGCCGGGCTGGCACGTGGCCCAGCCGAGCCCTGGTGTCGTGGTCTGGACCACTCCGGCCGGGCGCACGTACACCACCCATCCGGGCATTTACCCGCGCTAGCCGCGAGACGGCTGGCGGCAAACCTGGCAGGGTTAGCCCGTGCGCCTGACAGACCGGCTGAACAAGGCCCAGAAGATCGTTGTCGTCATCGCGACTGGCATCGCGCTGGCAGCCATCGGCATGTATCTGGCCAACAGGGGAAATGTGATACGCGAGCCCGGCCACCACTTCGCATCGGGGTTTTCAAGCCGGTTCGCGCCGCGTCCGAGACCGCCGCGCTGGCTGCGCCTGATCATCTGGCTGGTGCTCGACGCAATCTGGGCCTCGACAGCGATCGTCGTGCTGCGCTCGCCGCCTCGATCAGACGGCCAGGCCTAACGCTTCTTCGCCACCGCGCAGTACAGCCAGCGGGAACCCTCAGAGTCAGCCTCCGCCGGGTCCTCACAGTTCCACAGGCCGACCCAGGTCACCTCGGGCGGTGCTCCCTCATAGGGCGGAACGACCTCGAGGTCGCCGATGATGCGTTCAAGCTCCTGGCGGGACCGGAGGTAGGATCCGCCGGCCGATCGCCGTCCCGCCTCGCTGATCGCAGCGACGGCCCTCGGCGGCTTCTGGTCAGCGGTCAAATGTGACACCGCCAGGTAGCTGCCCGATGCGAGCAGAGCAATTTACCGCACCACCAGCCCGGCGGGGTCGTCGTCATCAGACACGAAATGCAGCACAGCAGTACTCATCACCGCGACAGGCTCGGCGAAGTCGATCAACCGACGCACGACATCGCTGCCGAGCACGGAGTCGGGATCGCGCATGTCCGCCTGCAAGACTCCGGCCAGGTCGTCCGCGCCGAGGAGGTGCGTTCCGTAGAGCCGCACCATGGGATCGTTGTCGACGTAGACGACGCGCGCGTCGGCAGCTACCTTCCTAACCACCTCGTGCGTGTTTCCCACCGTCGGCAGTCCGGATCCGATATCGATGAACTGCCGCACTCCCCGCTCGGCAATCCATTTGGCCGCCCGCTGGTGGAACCCCCGGTTCGCCCAGGCGGCGTCTATCAACTCGGGCGCCATTGACTTCATCAGCTCAGCGGCCGCGCGGTCCGCGTCGAAGTTGTTCACGCCCCGAGCAGGTAGTCGTAGACGCGCGCCGCACTCGGCTGCTCCGGATCTACGCCGGCCGGAAACGGCGGTTCAGCCATTCTTGCCTCCGGGGGAAAATGTCATGAGACAGTCTGACATACCCGCATGGACTGTAACCTCTGCACCACATGCTCGCGCCGTCGCGGAGGAGGCAGGGTGTACGCAGCCCGGCATGCGAGGGAGCACCCAGACAAGCCCGCCATCGTGATGGCGGGCTCTGGCGAAACCGTGACCTTCGGCGAGTACGAGGCGAGGAGCAACCGCGCCGCGCACCTGCTCAGGGACGCCGGAATGCGGCATGGAGACCACATCGCGGTGCTCATAGAGAACCAGCCAGTACTGCTCGAGATCGAAGCCGGCGCGGAGCGTACGGGCCTGTACTTCACGCTGATCAACACCTATCTCGGCCCCGATGAGGTCGCGTATATCGTTTCGAACTCACGCAGCCGGATGCTGTTCGCATCAGCCGCCACCGGCGACGTAGCCAGCGCGGCGGCAGCGAAGGTCCCCGCGCTTGAGCGCAAGCTGATCACCGGGTCTTGCCAGAGCCCCGCGGGATGGGAGTCCTACGACGCCGTGGTGGCCCACTATCCGGCCGAACCGGTGCCAGGAGAAACGCTTGGCACGCCCATGCTGTACTCGTCGGGGACGACGGGCCAGCCCAAGGGCATCTTCCGCGATCTGCCGGAGATTTCTCCTACCGAAATCCTGCCGGTGCTCGAGTTCGCCAAGTACTTGTTCGGATTCCGCGAAGGCATGACCTATCTGAATCCCGCGCCGCTCTATCACTCGGCTCCGCAAGCCAGCGTCGCGACGGCCATGCGGCTTGGCGCAACCGCGGTCGTGATGGAGCGCTTCGATGCCGAGCAATGGCTCGCCCTGGTCGAGCGGTACCGGGTCACGAACTGCCAGATGGTGCCCGCGATGTTCAGCAGGCTGCTCCGCCTGCCAGAGGAGGTGCGGGCGCGCTACGACACATCTTCGCTCGAGTGCATCGTGCATGCGGCCGCGCCCTGCCCGGTGCAGGTCAAGCGGGCAATGATCGACTGGCTCGGCCCAATCATCACCGAGTATTACGGCGCCACCGAGAACAACGGCTTCACGCACTGCGATTCTGCCCAGTGGCTCGCTCATCCCGGCACCGTCGGCCGACCGATACTCGGTGAGCTGCTCATACTCGACGAGAACGGCGACGAATGCCCGGTCGGCACCGACGGCCTGATTTGGTTCCGGGGTGCGACCGCGTTCGAGTACTTCGAGGATCCGGTGAAGACCGCGCAGAGCCGCAGTGCCGACGGCACCGCCAGCACCGTCGGCGACGTCGGTCACGTCGACGCCGACTGGTACCTGTACCTCACCGACCGCAAGAGCTACATGATCATCTCGGGCGGCGTCAATATCTACCCGCAGGAGACCGAGAACCTGCTGGCCGCGCACCCCGCCGTGCTCGACGTCGCCGTAATCGGGGTGCCGAACGAGGACCTCGGCGAGGAGGTCAAGGCTGTGGTGCAGCCCGCCAACCCGGCGAGCGCAGGGCCAGAACTCGCCAGCGAGCTCATTGAGTACTGCCGCGCAGCTCTTGCGCATTTCAAGTGCCCGAAGTCCGTCGACTTCGTGGCCGACCTGCCCCGCACTCCAACAGGCAAGCTGGTCAAGCGGGTGCTGCGGGACGCGTACTGGCAAGGGCACCGCACGCCGATCGTGTAACTGCCTGCCCTCATTGGGTATAAATACCATCGCTCGGCTTGATCGAGCGACGCTGCACAAGCCAGCTTCGGGGGCAGGCAATGACGCGGCAATATTTGAAGGTATCTGCGGGGGCGGGTATAGCGGCATTGGGGCTGACCGCCTGCGCGTCGGCCACCACGACCTGCGTTGTCCAGCACCGATACGCGATCGTCGTATTCCAGAATGGGCTCGGTAATAACAGCAGGCACGTAGTGCGACGCTTTGAACTGACTGTGAAGTACGGGCCGAATGAATTCACCCGGCGCATGATTTACTCGCACATCGTGCTGAGGGCGGCGTCAGGAGGCAATCCTCCTGTCATCGTCAGGAGCTACCGGGTCGGCAAAGCAGTCGGCTGTGACGCTGACAAGGTGAAATCTGACCGGTGAGCGACGCGAGCAGGCTGCGTAACGCCCTAGCGCATCCCATCGTGCCACTCGTGATGGCGCCACCAGTTGTCGTACCCTGACCGCCACTGGCGGCGGACGTGCCGGCGGAACAGCGCCGCACCCACGACCCCCGCTAGGAGCGCGACCAGCCAGAGCACGAAGATGACTTTGACGAACGCGAGGAACATCCAGCCCGCTCCCGGGATCACAAGCGCCGCGATCAGCACGAGCAGCGCCACCGGCAGCAGGCGCGGGCCACGCCACGCGATGCCGCCGCCCCTGCGGCCGACCCACGGCGGCGGCTCCCACTGCCGCGGCGGCACCGGTGCCGCATCGGGCAGGTCGGCCATAAGCCGGCGCAGGTCGCCGTAGGTTTTGGCGCTCAACGCCGCCGTGATCCGCTCTTCGAGTTCGTCCGAGGACAACCGGCCCTCGGCGTAGTGTTCGCGCAGCCGTTCCGTCACGCGTTCTCTGTCAGCGTCTGAAATCCTGATTCGATCATCCATTGGTTGCCGCCCTCACTTATGCCTCCTGCTCGCCGACGCCGTCATCGTCATCGTCATCAGCCAGGATCCGGTAGAGATCACGTCTGGTCCGCTCAAGCAGCCGTTCCGCCGCGCGTACCTGTTCCGGCGTCCCCGCGTGAGCGATCTGCACGATCCCGCCGCCGAGTCTGGCGGCCTCCGCGAACAGGCCAGGCAGCTGCCACGCTTCCTGCTGGGCCGTCGACTCCCACGCGCCGCGCGCCATCTCGGGGTTCTGCTCGACATACTCACGCCCGGCGTCGGTCAGCGTGAACACCCGCCGGCCGACAGATTCCGCGCCCTCGATCAGGCCCTCGTCGGCCAGCTGCGAGAGCGCCGGGTAGACCGCGCCCGGGCTCGGCCGCCAGGCACCACCGCTGCGCTCCTCGATCTCCGACATGATCTGGTAGCCGTTCCTCGGCCCTTCGCGCAGCAGTGCCAAGATCGCGGCCCGCACGTCGCCGCGCCCGGCCTTCATGCCGCGCGGCGGCCCTGGCGGCTCCTGCGGACCCGGCCACCAGCCGCCCCACGGCCCACCGATGCCGCCGCCCCAGGGTCCTGGCCCACGCCGGCCGGTGAACTTCCTGTCCCATGGCCCACCGTGCCTTTGCCCGCCGTGCCTCGGCCCTCCGGCGCGTGCACCCGTCCCGCGCCGGTACGAGCCGTGCGGCTCGAACTCGCCGCACCCGAACTCACCAAGCAGACGGCTCGCGCGAGTGAAGATCTCGCGCAGCCCCGCACTGACCTCGCCAAGCCCGCCGAGGTTGCCCAGGCCACTGAAATCTCCCAGGCCACCGAAATCTCCCAGGCCAGATGCCGCTCGTGCCGCCATGCGCCTCACTCCTCGCAACGCCTTCTTGCAACCGCTCGCCTAGCATCTCGCGATACGATCACGATATATCGACAGCGTACGACGGGCGCACGGGAAAGACAAGTTATGACTCGATGTTAAGCGTCACTGAGCGCGGAGCGGGACGCCAGCTTCAGGGGTGTGCACAAGGAACGTCAGCGCCTCGATGAAGTACAACCGCACGCTCTCCGCGTCGTGCGACTCGTACCCGATCGACAGGTCCTGGGCCAGGCACAATTCGTAATCGCCACCCCTGGTTGACAAGACGAACCCGCCGTCGACCGCCGGGGCCCAAATTATAGGCCCGTCCACGAGCCTGGCGAGATGGTCACGAACCGGGTAGCCGTGATCCGAAGTCTCGCTGACCGCCGTGTAGGCGGCGGCGCTGAGCACCAGCGTGTAAGGCCCGCCCACGCCCGCCAGCCGAAGCGCCTGGAGTGCCTCGCTGACAACATCCGGGTACTGCCTGGCGTCGGCGGGAAGGTCCCGCATAGCGTTCGGGGATGCCGCGCGGATTCCCGCGATGCCTGCGGCCTGGTAGCCCTCGAAGACCGCTCGGTCTTCGGCAACTGCCATCGTGCGCGCGGCTTCCTTGACTGGCTGCCAGTCCGGATCCTTGGCTCCGCGCTCGACGTCGTCGACCGCTTGCCGGCTGACCGTGAACGGGACTCTCAGCTCGACGACCGGCAGAACGGTCCGCCACCAGGCGATAACCCCCGCCGCCGGCGGGTCGATCGGGTCGATGTGGCCGGTTCCCACGGCTGCGAGCGCCTCATCGCCCGGCGTCTTGACGTCGGCGACCCGCCTCCCGGCCAGGTGCAGCGTGAAGGTCCGCCTGGCCTCCTCCTCGATGCTGACCCAGGCAGCGCCTGAGACGGGTGCGAGCTCACGATGCAGGTTGTTCATGGCTGCACGCTCCTTTGCAGGCCGCCGATCCCGAGCGAGCCGTCCTGGGCGGATGATGCGCCGGGCGCGGGGAGATCCGGCAGATCGTCAAGGAAAGCCGCCGATGGGGCGAAGAACAACGCGCCGGTCGTCGCGGTCGAGAAATCGAGTATCCGGTCATAATTTCCAGGCGGGTGGCCGATGAACATGTTGCTCAGCATCTGCTCGGTCACCGTCGGCGTGGCGGAGTAGGCGATGTAGTACGTGCCGAAGTCGCCGCTGCCAGGAGCGCCGAACGGCATGTTCGCCCGCACAATCTGCCGCTGCTGGCCATCAGGGCCGGTGATCGTGTTGAGCGCGACGTGCGAGTTGGCCGGCTTCACCTCGTCTGGCATCTCAATATCCGCCAGTTTGGTGCGGCCGATCACCCGTTCCTGTTCTTCGACCGGCAACGCGTTCCACGCGCGGACGTCGTGCAGGTACTTCTGCACGATGACGTAGCTCCCCCCGGCGAAGTCCTCATCCTGTGACGCCACGATCGCGGCACTCACTGCCGCCGACCCCGACGGGTTCTCCGTCCCGTCGACGAACCCGATCAGATCGCGCTCGTCGAAGTACCTGAATCCATGCACCTCGTCGCAGGCGGTTACTGTCCCCGCGAGCCTGGCCATCACCTGGGTGGCGAACTCGAAGCACAGATCCATCCTGGTAGCTCGGATGTGCAAGAGCACGTCACCCGCGGTGGCCACGGCGCGGTGACGATCTCCGGCAACCTCGCGGAACGGGTGAAGCTCGGCGGGTCGCGGCCCGCTGAACAGCCGGTCCCAAGCCGCGGACCCGATAGCGGCGACGCAGGCCAGCTCGCCTTCCGGGATGCGGAACCCGAAGGAGCGCTGCAGGGCGGCCAGATCGCCGAGCACGTCGCGCACGGCGGTTTCGCCGCCGCTGTTGATCGCCAGCACGAGGAAAATGGCCGCCGCCGTCAGCGGGCTCAGGACAGGCTGCGGCTCACCCGGCTCGGCCATCTCGCGTCGCCCCCTTCGCTGGCCCCGGCCCGACGTTGATGGCCAGTTTCCCACAGCGCGTCAGGGTCGTCGGCCTCAGCCGGCGCCTGCATGTAGCGCCGCCGCGCGGGTAGGGTGGCGCCGTGCCCTTGCCGACGAGCGCCGACCTGCTGGCTTCCCGATATCGACTGGAAGGCCGGATCTCGGGCGGCGGCATGGGCGAGGTCTGGCGTGCGATCGACGTTGTGCTCGACCGTCCTGTAGCGGTGAAGCTGCTGCGCCCGGAGTACTCGCAACATCAAGAGACGCTGGCCAGGTTCCGCGCAGAAGCCAGGCACGCTGCCGCGCTGTCGCATCCGGCGATCGCCCAGGTCTACGACTACGGCGACTCCGTCGACGGGCACCCGCCGTTCCTGGTGATGGAGCTAGTCGACGGTCCGCCGCTGACCAGGCTGATCGCCGCGGGGCCGATGGATCCTGTCGTGGTTCTCGACATCGTGGCGCAGGTCGCGGCCGGGCTGGCAGCGGCGCACGCCGCGGGAGTGCTGCACCGAGACATCAAGCCTGGCAACCTGCTTGTCGGCGCCGGCGGCTTGGTAAAGATCACCGACTTCGGCATCTCGTACGCGGCGGGCTCAGCCCCGCTGACCAGAACGGGCACGGTCATCGGCACTCCCGGTTACCTGGCGCCCGAGCGCCTCGCAGGCGCCGGCGCGGGACCATCTGGCGACGTGTACTCGCTCGGCATGGTTGCCTACGAATGCCTGAGCGGACGGCTGCCTTTCACGGGGACTGCCGTCGAGATCGCGCTCGCGCATCAGCACCAGCCGTTGCCGCCGCTGCCGATGTCGGTGCCCGTCGATGTGGCCGACCTGGTCACCAGCATGACCGCCAAGGATCCTGCCATGCGGCCAAGCGGCGCCGCCGAGGTCGCGGCCAGGGCCGCCGCGCTGCGCGACTCCCCCACGAGCATGGCGGCAACGCCAGCCGAGCCGTGGCACGCACGCACGTCCGATGACCAGGCCGCCGGCGTGCCAGGCTACGTTCCGATGCCGCCTGCCGATCCTCCCGGCTGGGCCGATACCGCCTACCTCAGCACGCAGGCCGGGCCCGCCCGACGCGCGGGCGTGGTGACCGGACAGCGATCGCGGTCGCACTGGCGCCTCCTCGCGGTCGCGGTAGGCGTCGCGTTCGCGGCAATCCTCGGCCTCGGCGGATGGATACTCGCCAGCTCACCGAGCGCGGCGCCGCACCGCGTGTCTGGCGGGCCAAGCGCGAGCACCAGCAGCAGCCTTGTCTACGTCAGCTCCACCGCTTTGGTCGGCCAGCGGGAGCGGGTCGTTCTGCAGTGGCTCCGCTCGCGCGGCTTCCAAGTCAGCGTGACCAAGCGGCCAGATCCTCACCAGTGGCCAGGCCGAGTCCTGAAAATCAGCCCAAGCGGCCGGGTGTCGGTCGCGACCCCGATCACCGTCGTCGTGGCGAGCAGGCCGGGAGATGGCAATGGTAACGGGCACGGCGACGGCCACGGCAACCAGGGCGGCGACTGACATGGCCCGCATGTCGCGTTCATACCGAATTCCCAGCCAATCCCCTGGACCCTCTCCCTCCGCCGATAGATGATGCTGCTGTGCGACGCGGAATGAGCCGATGATCTCCAGCCGCCGCGTCCTGCTCACGTGCCTGGCGATCATTGGCCTGGCGACCTGCGTCATTCACTTCAAGGCTGCTGGCCCGCACTTTCAGCAGTATTGGCTCTACGGCACCTTCATGCTGGTTGCCGCTTGGCTCCAGCTGCTGTGGTCGCTGGTCGCATTGGCCTCGTCCTCACGCCTGCTCCTGTGGAGCGGAGTCCTGCTGAACGCCGGCATCGTCGCCGTCTACCTGGTGACTCGCACGGTCGGCGACGTGATCGGCCCAGGCCGGAACGCGGCGGAACCTGTCCGCTTCGGCGACGGGCTGTGCACGGCACTCGAGCTAGTGGTCGTCGCCGGGTGTGTCTGGCTGCTGGCGACCTCGGCGGATCGCCGGGTACACCGCAGCCGTCTGGTCACGGCCGCCGCGGTCACAGGCAGCGCGACCGCGGTGCTCCTGAGCGTGGCGCTGATCGCAGGCGGGCCAGAAATGGTGATGAGCGCGTCCGCGAGTTCGCCGGCCCACCGCCAGCGGATGCGGACATCCGGACACGCGATGCGCATGCCGAAGTCCAGGATCCGGCTAGCCACCGCGTCGCCGGCCGGCGACATCACGATGCCTGACCCGAACATGCAGATGCCCCCTGGCATGAAGATGGCGAGCTCGGCGGCCTGCGACGCCCGCCCATCCGCCGCCCAGCAAAAGGCCGCTGTCCGGCTGGTGAACGCCAGCTGGAAGGGTGCGGCCAAGTTCAGGAGCCTGGCCGCCGCCAAGGCGGCGGGCTATCGGCCGATCACGCCAGTCGGCCTGCCCGTTGTGCACTACCTGAACGTCGGGTACTACCTGCGCGACGCGCTTCACCAGAAGATCCTGAGCACGAGACGCCCGCAGTCCCTGGTGTATGCCAACACCCCGCACGGCGCCGTGCTGGTCGCGGCGATGTACATCACGACGCCCGGCGGGCCAACTCCGCAACCCGGCGGCTGCCTCACGCAGTGGCACATCCACACGAACTTGTGTCTGGCCGGGGGCGTCGGGGTGGTCGCGGTGATCAACG
>Ga0126378_10002253_pt1 | contig 14260 bp, 14 predicted proteins | sample PanSoiMetPlot_23_FD_92587 | JGI IMG/M metagenome (GOLD analysis project Ga0126378, IMG submission 92587) | Tropical forest soil microbial communities from Panama - MetaG Plot_23 | ecosystem: Environmental > Terrestrial > Soil > Tropical forest > Bulk soil | place: Panama | collected 2016-02-17 | reverse complement strand
TGTTGGCTGGAGCGCGCGCGTCGGACAAGCCGCCCCGCGGCCGCTCGGTGTTGGCTGGAGCGCGCGCGTCGGACAAGCCGCCGCGCGGCCGCTCGGGGCCAACTTGTTGATCATGCAATCGTCACACCTCTTTGCACCGCAACTGCATGATCATCGTCGTAGTGATGCATAGGCAGACCGCGGTAAGGGTATCGCAGCCAATAAGAAGCGGACTAAGTTCGCATTCTGGCGACCATCAGATCGGCACAGGCCGGAGAGTGGATGAGCGCCCAGCGCGGCTACGAGTCACCCACTGAGCTGGTGCTGACTCATTCGCTTGAGAAACTCAGGGCCCGCGCCGGATTGACCGCCGACCGGCTCGAGGCTGGCGCGACCGGGGTGGCCGCGCCGCTGATGAGCCTGGCAGCGGTGCGCCGCTATGCGAGCGTCCACCAGGTTGACCTTGCCAAGGCAGCACTGGCCGTAGTAGGCGAGTGCATCAGGGACGGACTCGACGGGACCACGCGCATCGTCGCTGATGCCATCCTGGCAACGGGTGTCTTCGCCGAGGCGCAGTACCGCCATCGGATCGAGGCGCGCGTGCTCGATGCGCTGCGCTCCGATCTGCTGAGCCGGCGGCGGAGGGCGCTGCTGCTGAACTGGCCGCGCCTGCACGAGGCGCACGGGCTCGACCCAGGCGAGACGCCAAGCGACCGCGTCCTGCGCGGCAACCTGGAGAGCTCCGTGCTCGCCCAGCTTGCCAGGCAACTGGTCAGGCGCGAGGAGTATTCGCTCGGCTCGAAAAGCGTGGTCATGCCGGGCCAGGGCAGCCTTCCCTCGTCCGCTCGGCCGAGCAGCTCGCGGGGCCGCGTGATCGTCATCGGCGGCGCGGTCATGGATGCGACGTTCCGCACGAAGGTATTGCCCGAACGCGAGACCTCCCGGGAAGCCCACGAGTTCGTCCTGTCACCGGGCGGAAAAGGGCTGACTCAAGCGGTGGCGGCAGTGCGTCTCGGGCTGGACGTATCGCTGCTGGCCGCCGTGGCCGACGACCGGTTCAGCCAGGAGATCGTCGAGTACCTGCGGCACGAGGGTGTCGACATATCGATGCTGAAGGTCGTCAGCGATGCGCGTACCCCGTTTACCGGGGTGATCGAATTCGAGCTAGGCGACAGCATCGCGGTGAACTGGCGAAACGAGCGAGAGGTGCGGCTCGACATTCGTGACATCGATCGTTACGAAGCTGAACTCACCGCGAGCGACGGCGTGCTGATCACATTTGAGATCCCGCGGGAGAGCCTGCAGCGCGCACTTGCGCTTGTGCACGCAGCGCCGCAGCCGCGCCCGCTGATCATCGTCACGCCAGGTAACCCCTATGCCGATGGAAGCCTGTCAGGCCAGGCCCTCTCGCAGATCGACTTCATGGTCGCGCACGCGTGGGAACTGGGGCGATACGCACCGCCTGACCGGAACACGTTTGATCTCGACGCGGTCGCACGACGCATGCTCGCCTACGGCGTGGAGACGCTGTGCATTCCCACGGGCGGCGGGTGCACGATCTACTCGGACACGGCACTGGGCACGTTCACCGTGCCGACCTTTCCTTCTGCGTACAAGGAATCCTCTGCCGCCCGGGACGCCTTCTGTGCAGCCCTCGCCGCCAAGCTCATCGAGAGCGCCAACGAGTTCTCCGAACAGGTCGCGCTCTGGGCGACGGCGGCAATGGCGGCCGCGACCGCCGACTACCCGCTGCCGAACTCGATGCCGGACCGGCCGCGGGTCGAACAGCTGCTCAGCCGGTCCCGCTTCACTGTCGCCCCGCGCACCGGCGACGGCGCCGTCATCAGCGACGAAGCCGATGCGATGGGACGCTTTCAGTTTCCCCATTCAGACGGCAACAAAAGATCATCGAGTCAAGCAAGCGGACCCGGCTCTGCTCGAACCGGTGACCGGGATACCTGAGCTGCAGTTCAGCGAGATTTGACGTGCCGAACTCATGCTTGAGCTGGCGGGGACTAACGTATCTGCGTTCGTGATACAGGTACGGCCGAGCCTGGACGGTGAACCAGCGCCGCCAGTTCGCGGCGCGGTAGCTTGCTCCGGTAAATCCGAGATTCGGGTCGACCGCGGTGATGAGCAATTGGACGTCATGCTCCTCGCGCCGCAACGCGCTCCTGACCCTGGACAGCAGAAACGAGATGGCATTCGGCGGCGCCTCGTTACGTGAGTAAACCCGGGAGACGTCCCAGATCCTGCCGATCGGGATACCGAACCGCGCATGGATCTGGGCTCCGATGCGGCGCCATTCGAGCGGGGAAACGCTGCACACGGTCACTGGCAGCCCGTCGTCCGGATCGATCAACGCAAAATTGAGCGAACCTGGCCGGCCGCTTCTCAGATAGTGCAGCGAGGAGAAGATGGTCTCGGCCTGCGCGGGCGGGAACGGCCCGAACCTCAGGTCCTGCAACTCAGCCTTGCCCGCCGAGATCAAATGACGGGCCGCCACGCTGTCCTGCCGGAGTTGCCTGGCCGTGAAGTACAGCTCGCGGTCTACCTGGCTCCTGGTGACGTAGCCGCGGCCAGTCGCGACTCGTGGCAGGTGCAATAGGGTGCGGACGCTGAGTGCGCGGTGGTCAAGGCTCTTCCGCTCGGCGGTCGCCGCGACGAGCCCGGCAAAGACCGAGCCTGGCGCGCAGCATTCGGTCAGCAGCAGCCTTCCCTGCCGGGTGTGCTGGGCGGCGCGGACGGCCGATTCGGCCTGCCCTGCCGATTCAGGCAAGGCAGCCGTGGCCTCAGGTAGCGCCTGGCGCGCGGAAATAACGCCCACGTCGCTTCCCGGTTCCGAGCGGGATAGCAGCAGTGCCGGCACGCCGCGATTGTAGACTCCCACGCCCCTCGCATTACCGCTCTTTGATCAGATCGTTTCTTCCGTTTGGTGCGGCGCAGCCATTCCAGCCAGGCCTGCGCCGCGCTGCAGCAATCCTCCCCCGCGGCCCAGCGCTCCTCTCGCCCGGGTCAGCGCATTGGCGCCAACTGGCAGCCCGCCTGGCCAGTTGGCGCGCTGGCGTTAGCCAATCGGCGAGCTGATGCTGCTAATTGCGCCGCCAAAAAGGGCTAATTGCGTCACGCACTTGCCAATATTGATGATTGACAACCTATTGGAGCATCGTTCAATGAATTTACCCGAGAAGAATACCGGCGACAACCCGGAGCTCCGCGGAAAGGAGGTCAGGCGATGTCCCAGAATGGCTTCTTGACTGTTATGCTTTTGGTAGCCCTCGGCACGATGTTCTTCTGGCGCCAGCTTGTCAAGCTGGTGGCCGGCATCGCGATCATCGCTCTCAGCCTCGGTCTCTACCACCTCGCGCAGATCATCCACCTGTAGCCTCGCCTGCCCTCCCGGGCGGGGGAGGTCCCTCCCGGGCTGGCGTCGCCCTGCAGCCGGGCAGGCCGATGGATCCGGGGATTTAGCTGGTATCGCCGGATGGAACCTGGGATCCATCCGGCGGTGGCACGGGCTGCGGCCATTAGGCTGCGGCCTTCAAGGCTGGGCGGTAAAGGGTATTGACATTTGATTATGTCTTTGTAATGTTCGGTTCATGTCGCCTGGCGCGGACGGTGCGGTTCGTTCGCGGCTGGCGGCCGCCGTTCGAAAGCACAGCCCCGTGCCGCTGCATCACCAGATCAAGATCGCCGTGCTCGAGGGCGTCGAGAAGGGCTGGCTGCAGCCAGGCGCGCAGTTGCCCAGGGAGCGCGAGCTAGCTCAGGCGCTCGGGGTGAGCCTTGCTCCGGTCCGGCAGGCCATGGCCGACCTCACCAAAGAGGGCTACGTCGAGCGGATCAGGGGCAAAGGCAGCTTCATCAGGGACCGCAAGCTGGTCGAGAAGATCCAGATCCTGGGCAGCTTCCACCAGTCGGCGCGCCGGCAGGGCCTCAACGTTGACGTCAAGGTGCTGAGCAGCGACGTGGGCAGACCGCCGAAGGTCGTCGACACGGCGCTTGCGCTGCGCGGTCACAACGCCTGGTGCCTGCGCAGGTTCGCGAGCATCGACGGCGAGCCACTTGCGCTGCTGACGGCCTGGCTGCCACTGCGGTACGCCCGCGGCGTAAGGGACCAGGATCTGGGCACAGGCTCGCTCTACGAAGCGCTCGGCAGGATTCACGGCGTCGAGATGACCTCCGCGGACAGCGTCGTCGAGGTCGACAGGGCCGGGCTGGAGCAGGCAGAACTGCTCGGGGTTCCACCTGGCTCGCCGGTGCTGAGAGTTATCGGAGTGACAAGGGACGAACAGGACCGACCGGTGGAGTACTCAGACGTGCTCTACCGCCCCGAGCGGTTCAGGTTCGCGATCGAGAGCAGGCGATCAAGCCCGCCACCGAGACAGTTATCCGTGCGCAGTGCCAGGCACCGCGAATGGGTCAGGAGGAACCCATGGCAAGTGATGTCTCCCTTCCATCCGATTTCGCTGGTGGCGGCCAGCTGTTCGTAAGGAACGCGACCGGCCTGGTCCGGGAGGTCTCCAAGTGGGACGCCCTGATCATGAACACGCTGGGGATGAATGTCGCGCTCGGCGCGATCTTCATGCTGTTGCAGGCGCCCGGCGACTTCCCCGGCGGGAACATGCTGCTGGCGATCGGCATCGGCACGCTGGTGATGGCGTTCACGCTGCTGTGGGTTTATTCGGAGTTCGCGGCGGCGATGCCGCGTGCCGGCGGCGACTACGTGTTCGTCAGCCGCGCGCTGCATCCGATCGCAGGCTGGCTGCTGTCATGGAGCCAGGGCCTGTGGCTGATCTTCTTCTGGATCGGCTTCAACGCCTGGTTCGCGCTAACGTTCGCGGCCCCTGTCGCGATGACCACGCTCGGCGCTGTCACCGGGCACACCGGCTGGATCACGCTGAGCAACGATCTCCTGGCCAAGCACACCATCATCGGCATCACCACGCAGTGGTGGGTCATCTTGTTCGGGACGGTGCTCACCTTCGGCTTCGCGGCGCTGCTGATCTACGGCTGCAGGTCGTACTGGCGCGTGCAGAAGTGGCTGTTCGCCATCGCGGGCGTAGGCATCCTGCTTGTCGCGGGCCTGCTCCTGTTCCGCGGCAACCAGATCGCGCAGGCCTGGACGACCTTCGCCACCGCCAACAAGGGCCTGGCATTCAACAACATCATTCCCGCGGCGAAGGCAGCTGGCTTCACCGGCAACGGCGCCCACTTCAGCCTCACGGCCACCCTGCTAATGCTGCCGTGGGTCTTCTTCGTCGTCGGGTACGCGCAGGGCTCCGCTCAGATCGGGGGCGAGGTTAAGCGCGCGTCGCGCAGCCAGTACTTCGCGATGGTCGGCGGCGTCCTGATCAACGGGGCGGTGCTCGCTTTCATCGTGTGGGCGTACCAGCACGCCGTCGGCCACGACTGGGCAGCGAGCCTGTCGTACCTGAGTAATACCGGATCGTCCAAGCTCGCGCTGCCTGGCGGGGTCCCCGCCGGAATCAATTTGATCGCCAGCCTGCTTACCGGCAGCGTGCCGCTTCTGCTCATCATCGGCGTCGGCTTCATTCTCTGGGCTCTGATGGGCACGCCGCTGTCGACGCTGCAGGCGACGCGCTACATGCTCGCGTGGTCGCTTGATCGCGTCGCCCCGCGCCAGCTCGGCCATGTCAGCGACACCTACCACACGCCGATCAGGGCGATCCTGCTCTGTGCGGTAACCGGCGAGATCGCGCTATTCGCACTCATCCAGATCCCGCAGGCCAGCCTGCTCGGCGCGCTGCTCGCGCAGATCGCGGCGTTCATCGTTGTCAGCATCGCGGGAATCCTTTTCCCGTACCGTCTGAAGGCGGTATGGGAGAGCGCCGGAGGCCGCAGGATCTTCGGCATCCCGGCCGTCACTCTGGCCGGGATTGGCGGCGTCATCGCGCTCGGCATCCTGATGGGCGAGTTCGTGCTCAACTCCTCGATCAGCTCGACCTTCGCGGTCACCCGCACGCTCTCGCTCGAGTTCATGGGCGGCGCGATCGTGCTCGGCGCGATCTGGTACGCCGTCGCCTGGCGGCTGAACGCGCGCAGGGGCGTGAACCTGGGTCTGGCCTACCGGGAGATCCCGCCGGAGTGAACGAGCCGACGCTGCTGCCGTCGCCGGAACGGCGTGACGGCGAACTGGTTCTCGTCATCGGAAACCTGACCATTGACGATGTCGTTCTCCCGAACGGTGTCACCAGGATGGCGATGCTGGGCGGCAATTGCCTGCACGCCGCGACCGGGGTGGTCGCCGCTGGCGCGAGGGCCGCGATCGTTGCCAGGCGGGGAGATGATTTCCCGCCTGGCGCGCTTGCCGCGCTAGCCGGAGCGGGCATCGACGTGAGCGGCCTGGTCGAGATCGCCGGGCCCACGGTCCGCAACTGGGTCGTGTACGAGGAAGACGGCAGCAGGCGCTGGCTCTACCGGACCCCGGTGGGACGTGCGGAACAGGTCGCACCAGAGCCTGACGACCTCGCCGGTGATCGGCTCGAGGGCGCCGCCGTCGTCCACGTTGCCGCCATGCCGCTCGGGAACGCGGAACGGATCGTGGACCGGGTTCGGCGCCTGGCTCCGGGCGCCGTGCTCACGCTCGACACGCACGAGACCTGGGATGCCGGCCTCGCAGACCGGGTGCTCGCGCTCGCCAGGGCGGTCGATCTGTTCGTTCCGAGCCAGGAGGAACTGGCCGTCCTGGTCAGCGCCGCAAGCCCGGCCGAGGCGCTGCGCTCCGTCGCCGCGGCAGGTGTCGCCGCCTGCGTCGTGAAGGCAGGGACTGAGGGCGCGTACCTGCTGCAGGACGGCCGGATCACGCACATTCCCGCCATGGCCGTGCGGGTCGACGACACGACCGGTGCCGGCGACGCGTTCTGCGGCGGGCTTGCCGCAGGGCTAGCCCAGGGCCTGTCCGCGCGCGAGTCTGTCGGGCTCGGTACCGCAGTCGCCGGGATCGCGATCACAGGCAGCGGCAGCCTGCGGTTGCTCGAGTCCGGCCACGATCGCTCGGCGATCGCCGCGGCGGGGCGCAGGCTCGCGGCGGCCGGAAGCGAGGTCGGGCCACCCGCCGAGCCGCAACCCGGACCGAGCGCAGCCAGGCCGGCGATGCCGGGGCCTAGCGCGGACTCCAGGTACGACATCGACGTGATGCGCCGCGAGATACTCACGATCCCCGACGTGATCTCCGACGTACTTGACGATGCAGATGGCCGGATCGCTGCCATGGCCAAGCGACTGGCCGCGCGCGGCATCCAGCAGATCTGGCTGACGGGCTGCGGCGACTCCGCCTTCGCTGGCGTGGCTGCCGAGCTAGCTTTCCGCAAGCACTCGCCTGTCGCCGCGCACGCCATTCACGCGCTGGACCTGGCCCGCTATCAGGTCCGCGGCATGCCGGCCGCCAGCGCGGTCATCGCCGCCTCGTTCTCGGGCAAGGCCGGGCGGACCATCGAAGCCGCGATTCAGGTGCGGCGCGCTGGGCATCTGGTGATCGCGCTGACCAACTCGCCCGCCAGCGAGCTAGGCGGTGTCGCCGCTGAGATCCTGCAGGTCGACGTCCCGACACTCGGCTTCTCGCCCGGAACGTCAAGCTACGTCGCCATGCTGTCCTCGCTGCTGCGGCTGGCGGCTGAGCTTGCTGAGATTGGCGGGTATGGCAGTGAGTTCGCCACCGAACTCCGCCGGCTTCCAGGCCAGGTCGAGACGACTCTGGGCCAGTCGGCCGAGAGCTGCGCCCGCGCCGCCAGGGCGCTGGCTTCCGCGCCGTGGGTCGCCTTCCTCGGGGCGGGACCGAACGAGGCGAGCGCCCGATTTGGCGCGGCGAAGCTGCTCGAGGGGGCGCAGCGGCTCGGCGTGGCCACGAACATCGAGGAATGGGCCCACGAGCAGTACTTCGTTACCTCGGCCGGTGATCCGGTCGTGCTTGTCAACCCGAGCGGAGCGTGTCACGACCGCGGCCTGGAGATCCTGTCTGAGCTCCGGTTTATTCACGCGCGCCCGGTCGTGATCAGCGACTGCCGGCCGTGCGGCTCAGAGGCGGACGGGGAGCTGTTCATCCCCCTGGCGGCGGGGCTGGCAGAAGAGGTCTCTCCGGTCACCGCATGCCTGCCGCTCGCGCTCATCGGCTTTCATCTGGCCAGGCTGGCCGGCAAGCGGTCCTATAACTTCGCCAGCGAGGCGGCCAGGAACGAGCACTACCAGACCATTCACCGGGCAACTGTCGGAGAGCCCGCATGACGAAGGACTCAAAGATCTTCTTTGCCACCGACATCCACGGGTCGGAACGGTGCTTCCGCAAATTCCTCAATGCCGCCAGGTTCTATGGGGTGGATGCCATCGTGCTGGGAGGCGACATCACCGGCAAGATGATCGTGCCCGTCGTCGCGGAGGGAGAAGGCCGGTATTACGCACGGCTGTTCGGGCGCAAGAGAGTCGTGGACGCCGACGGACTGCCGGGGCTGAATAAGTTCATTGCCGACGCCGGGTTCTACCCGCACCCGATGACCGCCGACGAGATCAGCGACCTGCAGCAGGATCCGGCTGGCGTGAGCGACCTGTTCAGGAAGCTGATCAGCCAGACCATGAGCCACTGGATCGACCTGGCCGAAGACCGCCTGGCCGGAGCCGGCGTCCAGTGCCTCGTCGCACCGGGTAATGACGACCCGTTCTTCATCGACGACGTCCTGAACGCCAGCTCGTGCGTCATCAACCCGGACCAGCGGGTCGTGGAGCTGCCCGGCGGCTTTCAGATGATTTCAGTGGGTTACTCGAACCGCACCCCGTGGGATTCGCCCCGCGAGCTCGACGAGGACGACCTCGCGGCGCTGATAGACCGCGAGGCCGGAAAGCTCGCCGATCCCGGCAAGGCCATCTTCAACCTCCACGTCCCGCCCAAGGACACGCCGATCGACCAGGCGGTCGCGCTCGACAACGAGTTCCGGCCGCAGATGAGAGGCGGTGCCCCCGTGATCACCGGGGTCGGGAGCTCGGCCGTGCGGCTGGCCCTGGCCCGGTTCCAGCCCATGCTGGGCCTGCACGGTCACATTCATGAGTCCCGTGGTGAGGCACGGATCGGCAGGACGCTGGCGCTCAACCCGGGCAGCGAGTACAGCGAGGGCGTGCTCCGCGGGGTCATCGTGACGGTGTCGGCGAAGAAGGGCGTCCGTGGCTACCAGCTCGTCGCAGGCTGACGGCGCGATGCCCGCGATGCCAGTCGAGATCGCCGTACTCGGCTCAGCCCGGATCGGACCCGGCGACCCGCGGCACGACGACGCCATGCGGCTCGGGAGCCTGCTCGCTGGCGAGGGCTGGACCGTCATGACCGGCGGCTACGGAGGGCTGATGGCCGCGGTTGCCCGCGGTGCCGCCGCGGCGGGCGGCCGCACGGTCGGGCTGCCCATGCGGGGGTGGTCGCACCTGACGCCCGATGACAGCTGCGCCGAGCTGAGATGGAGCATGAGTTACGCTCAGCGGCTCGGCTTCCTGCTAGCAGCCAGGGTCGCGATCGCGCTGGACGGCGGGATCGGGACGCTGGCCGAGGCGGCGGCCGTCTGGGCAGCCGCGCAAACTGAACCAGGCGCTGCCCAGCTCGTGCTCACAGGTCCAGCCTGGCGCCGGCTCGTCGGCGCGTTCACCAGCGATCTAGTCATAGGTGAGCAAGATCTTGCGCTACCGGTGATCGTCGACGAGATCGAGGCGGTGATCCCCGCAGTCCGGCGCCTGCTCGACAGCCCTGCCGTCGCGCCCGGGGCGCGCGGCTGACCTCACCGATCACGACTCTCAACCCCCGGAGTCCGCATGACAGCTGCGGGGGCTCATCGTTGTTGAATCTTCCTGGGGGTTCGGCGGTGGTCGGCCAGGGTATGCACTGCCTGCACTTCAGGTGTGCCGTTAGGGGGCGGCGGTGCAAACAGATACGGCATCTCGGAACGCGGACGGGGAGACAATAAGCCGGTTCTTCAGCGGGCTTGCCGAAGCAGGCCATCTCGCTACCTTTGACCGGCAATCCGCGACGCTAAGGTTCGATATCCTCGATGGCGACCAGGTCGAACGCTGGCACGTCGTCGTCAACGACGGCGACGTGGCCGTGACGCGCCAGAACAAGCCAGGCGATAAGCGGGCCGACGCCACGGTGCGGATGGCAAGGCCGCATTTCGCGGCAATGGTCACGGGCCGGCTCAACGCCATGGCCGCCATCTTGCGCGGCCTGCTGACCTGCGAGGGCAGCATGGCAGCCGCTATGACGTTCCAGCGTTGCCTGCCTGGCCCGCCTGGATCGACAGGACGGGTCGCACCTATCGACGGCAAGAGTGTTATGGCCTATCGGAGGCCGGGATGAGCAAGGACCTGGTCCAGATCCTCGAAGGCAACACCTTCGTGGTGAGCGACGAGCGTGGTGACATCGAGGCTTCGGCCACCGATCCGACCGGCCTCTTCTCGTTCGATACCCGGTTCTTGTCGCGCTGGGTACTGACCATCAACGGCCAGTCGATGACCGCGCTATCGACCGATGACGTCCAGTATTTCCAGGCCCGCTTCTTCCTGGTGCCGGGCGCCTCGGACGTGTACGTCAACGCCGACCTGACGGTGATCAGGCTCCGCGAGGTCACCGACGGCTTCCACGAAGAGCTACGGGTCCTGAACCATCGCAACGAGCCGGCCGACCTTCAGATCAGGATTGAGGCCGCCAGCGACTTTGCCGACCTGTTCGAGGTGAAGGACGCCCTGGGCAAAAAGGGCAGCTACCACAACCGCGTGGTCAACGGAAACCTTGTGCTCGGGTACCAGCGAGAGACCTTCTCCCGCGAGACCTGGATCTGCCCGGGCTCTGCCGCAATGGTCGACGAGAAAGGCCTGACATTCACCGTGAGGGTGCCCGCGCACGGCGACTGGTCGACCGAGCTGGACGTAGTCGCCTCGCTAGGGCATCTGGACGGCCGGATTGAACCTCGGGCATCGGCCGCGCATCCCGTTCGCGCCCGCGGGCAGCGCAGGACACGGCCGAACATGGCCCGCGGGCTGGAGAAGTGGCTTAACCGGGCGCCTCGCCTGGAGTGTGACTGGGAGCCGCTCGACCAGATCTACCGGCGCTGCCTGACGGACCTGGCGGCTCTTCGTTTCTCTCCGCTCACCATGCAGGGCCGGTCGCTGCCGGCGGCAGGGCTGCCCTGGTTCATGACCATCTTCGGCCGGGACAGCATCTTCACCAGCCTGCAGGCTCTGCCGTTCGCCTCGGAACTAGCCGCGACTACGCTGCAAGCCCTGGCCGAGCGGCAGGGAACGCGGATCGACGACTTCCGGGACGAGGATCCCGGCCGGATCCTGCACGAGCAGCGCTTTGGCGAGATGACGGCCTTCGAGGAGCGGCCCCAGTCGCCGTACTACGGATCGGCCGACGCCACGCCCCTCTACGTCGTCCTGCTCGACGAGTATGAGCGCTGGACCGGCGACACGAAACTGGTCAGGGATCTTGAGCAGCCCGCGCGAGCGGCGCTCAACTGGATCGACGAGTTCGCCGACCTGCAGCAGAACGGCTACATCTCCTATCAGCGCAGGAAGGAGACAGGCCTGGAGAACCAGTGCTGGAAGGACTCCTGGGACTCGATCTCGTACCGCAATGGCGACCTGCCGGGGTTCCCGCGGGCCACCTGCGAGCTGCAAGGCTACGCCTACGACGCCAAGATGCGGGCCGCGCGCCTGGCCCGCTCGGTCTGGCGGGATCCGGAATACGCCGACCGGCTGGAGAAGGAGGCAGCCGACCTCAAGCACCGTTTTAACCGGGACTTCTGGATCTCCGACGGGGAGTATTTCGCTGTCGCCCTTGACCACGACGGGCGCCAGGTGGACTCGCTCACCTCGAACATCGGCCACCTGCTTTGGAGCGGCATTGTCGAGAAATCCAAGGCCAGGGCGATAGCCAGGCACCTGGTCGGCCCGAGGCTCTACTCCGGATGGGGAGTCAGGACTCTGGCCGAGGGCGAGGCCCGTTATAACCCGATCGGCTACCACACGGGAACCGTGTGGCCGTTCGACAACACCTTCATTGCCTGGGGCCTGCGCCGCTACGGCTTCAGGGACGAGGCCGCCCGGATCGTGGCTGGCACGCTCCAGGCGGCGGAAGTCTTCGGCGGCAGGCTGCCCGAGGCATTCGGGGGTTACCCGCGCGACCTCACGAAGTATCCGGTGCAGTATCCAACGGCCTGCAGCCCGCAGGCCTGGTCCACGGGGGCGCCGCTACTTGCGCTGCGGGTAGCGCTCGGCCTCGAGCCGCACGACGACCACCTCATCATCGACCCGGCGCTCCCCAAGTGGATCGGCCATCTCGAACTGCTCGATCTGCCTGGCCGCTGGAAGCTAATTGACGCGTTCGGCCGAGGCCGTATCGACACCGACCGGGCACGCTAAGACCCTGCACGCGGTCAGCAGGTCGAGCGCCTCCAGCGCGAACCACCATTCGGCCAGGTGCTGAGTCCGGTGGAAGCCGCGGCCGGTGAGTTCTTCGACCTTGCGGAGCCGGAATCGCAGCCGCAGGACCGCGGTAACAGCGCAGCACGCGGTCACTGTAACCGAGTGATTGGCGCGGGGCGGCGAAGTCGGGCCGGGCATCCGTCGCCTACGCTCGAATTGGTGAATAGGCGGCTGACGAGAGCGCACACGTGACCGAACGCAAGCCGGCAGGCATGAGCTTCACCTCGTGGATCGACCAGCAGATAGCTGAGGCCGAACAGCGGGGTGCCTTCGACGACCTGCCTGGGGCGGGCGAGCCGCTGCCGAAACGGGATGAAGCCGACGCCGCCCAGGCGTGGCTCAGGGATTACCTGCGCCGGGAAGGCGTGTCGACCGAGGAGCTCTTGCCTGTCTCGCTCAGGCTCCGCAAGGAGCGCGAGCGCCTCGCCGACGGCGTTCACCTGCTGCGCTCTGAGGAGGAAGTCAGGGACGCCGTGGCCGAGCTCAACCAGCGGATCAGGGACTGGCGGAGGATCCCGCTCGACTCGCCGATATTCGTCCGGCTCGTCGATGAAGAGGAGATCGTCCGCCGCTGGCGCGAGGCGCAGCCGCCCGCGCGCGGTTCATCCCCTGTCGGCCCTGAAGATCGAGGTACCGGTAGGCCGACGTCGCGGCGGCGCTGGTGGCGGCGCGTGGTCCGCTGATGGTGCTCCGGCCGTATTGCTCCATGTATATCTGTGGAATAGGATTATATACATGAAGACGGTCATCGATCTCAACGACGAGGCACTCGAACTCGCGGCCAAGGAGCTGGGCACCACCACCAAGAAGGACACTGTCAACGCCGCTCTAGAGTTCGTCGCCAGACGCCGGCGGCGGATCGAGCAGTTGCTCGACGACCCCTATGCGCTCGGTGTCGGCCCAGACATCAGTGACCCGGAGATCATGCGCGCGGCTCGGCGGTGACATCGCGGGCAAGCTCGGGGCAGCTCTACCTGATTGATACCTCGGCGCACGCTAGGAGCCAGCATCAGGTCATCCGCAACGTCATCGCTGGGCTGATCGCAGACCGGGTGGCGGCCACCTGCGTGACGGTCGATCTGGAGGCCGGTTACTCTGGCCGCGACCTGGGCGACGTGCGCGCAATTGCCGAGCGCCGCAAGAGTTTTTACGTAGTCCTGCCAATCAGTGAGGTCATCGCCGATCGCGCGCGCGACGTGCAGGTGCGGATGGCGGCGCGAGGCCATCATCGAGCCGCCGGAGTGATTGACCTGCTCACTGCCGCAGTCGCCGAATACCACGGGGCCGTGATGCTGCACTACGACGCGGACTTCGAGCACATCGCGGCAACGACAGGTCAGCCGCATGCCTGGATCGCGCCCCGCGGCACATTTGCCTGAAAGTAGCTGACGCTTGACGACTGCGCCCTGACGTGTGACGCCACCGAGCACTCGGGAATGGGTAGACCGACTACCGTACCGGCAATGCGGAACGGTAAGGAGGCCGCGATGGTTACAGGCTTGCGGGGCGATCCCGCCGACATGGTGGCCCGCATCGGCAAGCACTGGGGCTGGGTACTGGCGTTCGGCATCATCACGCTGGGCCTCGGCGTACTCGCCCTGGTATGGCCAGGTCGCACGCTCGTAGTGGTCGCGGTGCTGTTCGGGATCCAGTTGATCGTGATGGGCATTTTCCGGTTCGCGGCCGCGTTTGCCGCCGACGACGTATCCGGCGGCTCACGGGTGCTCCTCGCACTGCTCGGAGTGCTGTCGCTGATCATCGGGTTGTACGCGGTACGGCACATCCTGATTACCCTGCTTGCACTCGCTCT
>Ga0126378_10002252_pt1 | contig 14265 bp, 8 predicted proteins | sample PanSoiMetPlot_23_FD_92587 | JGI IMG/M metagenome (GOLD analysis project Ga0126378, IMG submission 92587) | Tropical forest soil microbial communities from Panama - MetaG Plot_23 | ecosystem: Environmental > Terrestrial > Soil > Tropical forest > Bulk soil | place: Panama | collected 2016-02-17 | reverse complement strand
TCTCGACATCGGCCGCGGTGCCCCCGAAGCCGGCCGACCCCTGGTGCATGAGGATCTGCGCGTGCGGCAGGCTGAATCGCTTGCCCGGTGACCCAGCGCACAGCAAGAACTGCGCCATGCTGCCGGCCAGTCCCAGCGCCAGCGTGCTGACGTCGTTCGGGATCAGCCGCATCGTGTCGTAGATCGCAAGCCCGGCGCTCACTGAGCCACCGGGCGAGTTGATGTACAGGCTGATGTCCGCGCGCGGGTCATCGGCTGACAGCAGCAGCAGCTGCGCGCACAGCCGGTTCGCGATCCGGTCATCGACCTCGCTGCCCAGCACGATGATGCGCTGGTACAGCAGCCGCGCGACGAGCTGATCGTCGAGCGTCCCGCTGATCGTTGCGGCGTCTGGCATGTCTGTCTCCTCCCAGCCTGCAGATCCACGATTACCCGCCGCATAGCCGCGGACCAAGGCAATCTGCCGAAGGCAGAGGAACGGGCTGGCGGGCGCCAGTCCTGGCTGGCCCGGCGGGCCGCTAGGGCTCACCGGGCGCTTCGACGCCCTCGATCAGCGCGGCCAGGCCACGGGCGTCCAGCAGGTCGGCCGGCCGGACCGTGACGTTGTCGCCGACGTAGTAGAACGCGGCCCGGACCCCGTCAACGCCGACGCCGGCGAGCGCTGCCCAGGCCAGCCGGTAGGCCGCCAGCTGGACGGCGACGGCCCGCTTTTCCGTCGCGGACGAGGGCTGGCGGCCGGTCTTCCAGTCGACGACATCGAACCCGCCGCCGGGAGCGTCGGCAAACACCGCGTCGATCCGGCCGCGCACCACCCGGTCGCCGATCAGCGTGTCGAACGGAACCTCCACCTCGGCCGGCCATCGGCTCGCCCACTCGCCGGCCTCGAACCGAGCCTTGAGCGACTCAAGGTCGGGGGCACCGGGCTCGGCGGACAGCTCGTCGGCTGCGCCCGGCAGCTCGTCGGTGCCGATGAGCGGTGCCTGCCCGAACCGCTGCTCGAGCCACAAGTGGAACGCAGTGCCCCTGGCAGCCTGCGGCACCGGCCCGCGCGGCATCGGCCGGCGCACCTGCTGGGCTAGCTCAGCCGGATCCCTGGCCATGGTGACCAGCGCAGACACCGCCAGCTGCCGCGGCAGGCCAACGGTCGCCTGCTGGCCAGCCTGCCGGCTCGCGCGCTCGGCGAGCAGCAGGTCGGTGTCCCGGTGCCACTCGGCGAGGAGTTCTGCGTAACCGTCCGCCGAAACTGCTTCCTGGTCGGCTCCCGGCGAATGTGCCTGCGCGTCCTCCTGCGAAGGCGCCGCCGCGCCGCCGCCCGCCGTCCGGCTCGCTGCGCGCAGGTCGCGGAGCGCAGCATCGACGAGCGCCCCTGCGTCCCGAACTGCCTCGGGCGGCGGGTTGCCGGTTTCCGGCCAGCTGGCGGTGAGAGGTTCGGCGAGGGCCGGGTTGACAGCGTCCGGTTCCGGTTCCGGCTGCCACTCGGTCACCTCTCCGGCCCCGTCGGCGCACGCCGAGCGGATCTCGGTGAGGAACTGCGACGGCCCGAGCCGCGATGTCCCGTCTGACCACCAGTAGCCCGAGCAGCCCAGGAGGTAGCCGGCGCGCGTTGCCGCGACGTAGGCGAGCCGGCGCTCCTCCGCCAGGTCCCGCGCGGTGCAGGCGGCGGTGAAGCTCTCCAGCTCGGTGCCGGACAGGCCGGTGAGCGCCGGCAGGTCGGCGGCGTCACCCCGCAGGCTGAATGGCAGCAGCCGGGCGTTATCGGTCCAGCGGGTCGAGACCCGGGGTTTTGCCGGAAAGACGTGACGCTGGGCGCCGCCGGCGAGTCCGGGCACGAATACCGCAGCCCACTGCAGACCCTTGGCGGCGTGCACGGTGGCGAGCTTGACCGAGTCCGTCTCGCCGACCTGCCCGGCTTCCAGGCCGAACTCCTCCGACTCGGCCGCAGCCAGGTAGGCGAGGAACGCGCCGAGCGTCGGCTCGCGGGTGTCCCCGGCGAAGGCGGCCGCCGCGTCGGCGAACGCATCGAGGTCCGCCCTGGCCGCGGCCGGATCAGTGCCCGGCCGGGAGGCCACCTCGATGTCCAGCCCCAGCGTCCGCTCGACCTCGAGGACGAGCTCAGCCAGCGGCCGGCCGACGTGGCCGCGCAGCACCCGCAGCTCACCGGCCAGGGATGACATCCGCGCGTACCCGGCTGAGGTGTACCCGTCCGGGTTGCCGAGGTCGTCGAGGGCCTCGACCAGGCTGCCGGTGTCCCTGGTCAGGTCGCTGACGGCGGCTGTCATCACGTCCACGGGCGAGCCCGCCGCCGGGTCGGCCGCAGCCGCCAGCGCCCGGGCCCGGCGGCCGAGCGCGACCAGGTCGGCCGGGCCGATCCGCCACCGCGACGAGGTCAGCAGCCGCGCCAGGGCGCCGGATGCGGTGGGATCGTGGAGCACCTGGAGAGTCGCCACGATGTCAGTGATTGCCGGGACGGTCAGCAGGCCACCGAGACCGACCACCTCGACCGGGATCCCGGCTGCCTCGAGCGCGGCGCGCAGCGCCGGGAACTGAGCGCGCTTGCGGCACAGGATGGCGACGTCACCGGGCCTGACCTTCGCAGAGTTGCCGTCCGGCCAGGCCCTGCCGTCGGGCGCCAGTCCTGGGGCCAGCTCGAGCAGCCCGGCCACCTGGCTGGCAACCCACGCCGCCTCGTCACCCGCTGTCTCCAGCAGCGCACATCGGACCATGCCGCGCTCTGCCCGGCCCGGTGGCGCCACGAGCAGCGGAACATCAGGTGCCGCCGCGCGCAGCTCCTCCTGGAGCACACCCGCCGTCCGCAGCACGCTGCCGGTGTTGCGGAAGCTCGTCGAGAGCACCGCCACTGCGGCTGGCGCGCCGTCGGCAGCAGGGAAGTCGGCACTGAACCGGCGCAGGTTGCCGGCGCTCGCGCCGCGCCAGCCGTAGATGGACTGGCACGGGTCACCGACCGCGGTCACCGGATGCCCGTGACCGAACAGGGACTTCAGCAGCACGAGCTGCGCGTGCGACGTGTCCTGATACTCGTCGAGGAGCACGACCTCATAACGGGCACGTTCCGACTCCCCTACGACCGGATGCCCGGCAGCGATCCGGGCGGCGAGCGCCATCTGGTCGCCGTAGTCGACGACTTCCCTGGCCGCCTTCGCCGCCACGTACGCAGCGACCATGGGGAGCAACTGCTCCCTGGTCCGCTGGGTACCGCGCACGTCCAGGACGGCTTTGGGCACGCGCCCGGGCAGGCATGCCAGGCAGTTGTCGATCCAGGCGGCGACCTGGCGCACGTCCGCGCCGCTCCGCAGATGCTCGGCCATCTCCCCGGCGAGACTCAGCGCGGCCGCGGTCACCGTAGCGGGGGTCCACTCCAGCGCGTCGGCCGGGCCTTCGTAAGCGGCGACGACGCCGGCCGCGAGCTGCCAGGACACCGCCGGCGTGATGAGCCGCAGCGTTGGCTCCAGGCCCTCGCGCAACGCGTGGTCGGCCACGAGCCGCCCCGCGTATGCGTGGTACGTGGCGATGACGGGCTCGCCCGCGGGTTCGTCGTCGTCGCCTGGTGCTAGCTCCAGCCCGGCGCGGCGCAGGCCCGCCATCCGGGCCCGGACCCGGCTGGCCAGCTCAGCGGCTGCCTTCCTGGTGAAGGTCAGGCCCAGCGCCCGGTCGGCCCGCACCAGCTGGTTGGCGACCAGCCAGACGAGGCGCGCGGCCATGGTCTCGCTCTTCCCCGAGCCCGCCCCAGCAATGACCGCCATCGGCGCCAGCGGCGCGCCGATCACGGCCGCCTGTTCCGGCGTTGGCTCAGGCGCGCCCAGCAGCCGTGCGAGCTGGCCTGGGCTATACCGGGCCGTCACGATCGTCATCTGTCTTCCTCGCCGATGACACCGCGATACAGGTCGGGGCGGCGGTCAGCGAGAACGTCGTTCCGCTCCGAAATCCTCTTATCTGCCGACGCGGCGAGGTCGCAGTCAGCCGCGAAGGTCAGCTCGCTGTCACCTGGCTCGGGACCGGCAAGCGGCCACCCGCCGGGATCAATGATCACCGACCCGCCGACCCACTCCACGCCCCGCTCGCCACCGACCCGGTCGCAGACCGCGATGAACATCCGGTTGACAGCCGCAGCAGCCTGGGCACGGACCACATCCATCGGCCGCTCGCCCGCCGGGTGCGGCTGGGCCGGCCAGTTCGCCGGAACGCACAAGAGCTGAGCGCCGGCCAGCGCCGGCAACCGGACCCACTCGGGGAACTCCAGGTCGTAGCAGATCAGCACCGCGAGCAGTGTCCCCGCCGTCTCGACTACGGGCGGCAGGCCGCTGCCAGGCGTGAAGACAAGCTTCTCCGCATCCCACAGGTGGACCTTGCGGTAAGTCGCGCGAAGTCCCGCAGAATCGACCACCAGTGCGCTGTTGTACAGCAGGCCGTCGTCGCCGAGCTCGCAGATGCCACCGACGATCGTGACGCCCCGCTGGCGCGCAAGTCTCGCCCAGCCTGCCGCGGTCGGTCCGTCCGCCGGCTCGGCCAGCGCACGCGCCTCGGCCTCACCGCGGAATACGTACCCGCTAGCGGACAACTCGGGGAGCACGACTACGGACGCACCGTCCGCCGCCGCCGCTGCTGCGGCGGCGAGGGCAGCGCCACGGTTGGCGTCGCTCTCGCCGACACGCAGCGCGATCTGGCAGCACGCGATCCGCGACGTCACGCCGGCCGTCCTTCGCGGTCGGCCCCGCGGAGCCGGGTCACGTCTGCACCTGCCCGCCCCGCTCGTCTACCGGGCAGCTTGACGCGACCGGGCAGACCCGGCAGCCGGGGTTGGCGGCTGCCGTGAACGCCGGGCCCGCCATTCCGGTCGCGACCGTCTCCACCAGCGCCGCGGCCCAGCCCGGATCGGGGTCGTCGCCCAGCGCACGCTGGGCTTGCACCCTGGCACGCGCTTTGAGGCCGGCCTTGCCGATCTGGACGAGCTCGGCGCCGCCTGGCTGCGACAGGCCGAACTGCTCGAACGCGCCCAGCAGCACGGCCAGCTGATAGACCCCGAGCTGCGGATGCCGGTCCAGCTCGGTGTCGGCAGGCCGGCCCGTTCCGGTCTTCAGGTCGACCACGACCGCGGTGCCGCCCTCGCCGCGCTCCAGCCGGTCGACCTGTCCGGTGATGGTGATCTCCCCCATCTTGACGCGCAGTTCCTGCTCGACCGCCACCAGTTCGCGCGGGTTCGCGCGCTGCCAGGCCAGGAACCGGCCGACCATCGTCTCGGCGGTCGCGCGCTGCTTGGCGCTGTACCACGCGCTGCCGAAGTCCAGGTGCTGCCACAGCTCGTCGACGCGCTTGGCCACTTCGCCGTCATCCGCGCCGCCAGCGGCCAGCGCCGCGGCCGCGTGGATGAGCGTGCCCAGGTGCTGGGCTGTGCCCGGTGACCGCACCCCGACGGCAGCCTCCAGCAGCCAGCGCAGGCCGCACCGGGTGAATGACTCCACCCTGGACGGCGACACCTGCGGAGCGCCCGGCAGCCGCTCGCCGGCTGCGGTTGGTTCCGTCAGCGCGTACCAGTGGCTCGGACTTGCCCCGCGTACCCCGGCCGCGGCGAGGCGGGCCAACTCGCGCGCCGCCGCCGCCCGCACGTGGTCGGGCAGCGAAGGGTCGGCGGCTGCCCGGCGCAGCTCGGCCGTCAGAGCCGGCAGCGACAGCCAGCGACGCCCGGTGCCAGCGACACGCTCGATCTCGATGTCGTCTCCAGCCAGCTCGGCGAGGAACCTGGACGGCTGCTCGTCGCCGTCCTCAGCACCGACGGCGGTGACGATGAGGTGGCGCCGTGCTCTGGTCACCGCGACGTAGAACAGCCGCCGCTCCTCTGCGAGCAGCCGGCTGATCGTCCCCGCGGCCCTGACACCGGCACTGAGACGATCCTCGCCCGGAGCGCGGCCCGCCACGACGTCGACGAGCTCGTCCATGCCGAGCAGCGAACCGCGCTGGCGGAGGTCCGGCCAGCTGCCCTCCTGGACGCCCGCCACGACGACGACGTCCCATTCCAGTCCCTTGGCCCGGTGCGCCGTCAGCAGGGTGACGGACTCGCCAGCGGGCGCGCGCTCGGCGAGGGTGTCACCCGCGATCTCGTGGCCGGAGACGCTGTCGAGGAACAGCCGGGTCGACCCGTGTGGCAGCAGGCCCGTGAACCTGGCCGCTGCGTCGAACAGCGCGACGACCGCATCAAGATCAGCATCCGCCCTGGCGCCGCGTGTCCCGCCCGCAGCGCTCGCCACCTGCCACTCCGCGGCCAGCCCCGACGCCTGCCACACGGCCCACAGCACTTCGTGCGGTGTGCCGCCAAGCGCGGCACTGCGGGCGACGTCGATCAGCCGCGCGATCCGGCGAGCAGCCGCCACCGCCGGATCGGAAGGCCCGGCTGCCGCATCCGGCGTGCCCGCAGCGGTACAGGCATCGGGCCAGCCGGCCTGAGCCAGCTCCCGAGGATCCCGCAGCGCTGCGGCGAGCGGCTCCTCCGCGGGCGGCTGACCGGCCGTCCGCGCGGCCGCCTGCAGCCCGCGGCGCAGCCGGCGCAACCCGAGCGCGTCCGTGCCCCCGAGCGGGCTGGTCAGCAGCTCCGCCGCGCCCGGTTCGTCCATCGTGTCGGGCTGAATCGCGAACTCGATCAGCCGCAGGAGCGGCCGGGTCCCCGGCTCGAGCCCCAGCGGCAACTCATCGCCCGGCGCCGCCACCGGCACGCCGGCTGCCGTCAGCGCGCGCCTCAGCAGCGGTGCCTGCCGAAGCGCCGACCTGACCAGAACCGCCATCGCCGACCAGGGGACACCGTCGAGCAGGTGAGCCCGGCGCAGCGTGTCAGCGATCAGGGCGGCTTCCTGGCTGGCGCTCGCCGCGACGATGATCCGGACCTCGCCAGGATCGGTGCCTGCGAGGGGCATCAGCATCCGGTGCTCTCTGCTGGTGGCCGCGTCAGCCGACCCGAGCGACCTCGGCAGCCGGGCGGCCACCCGTCGCGACGCAGCCAGCACGGCGGTCCCGCTGCGCCGGGACGTGCGCAGCGCCGCGATCTGCGCGGGGCCGCCATCCGGGCGCCGGAACCGGTCAGCGAAGCGGCCGATCGCGTCCGCGTCGGCGCCGCGGAACGCGTAGATCGACTGGTCGGGATCGCCCACCACGATCAGGTCGCGGCCATCCCCGGCGAGCTGAGCCAGCAGCTCCTCCTGTGCGGGGTCGGTGTCCTGGTATTCGTCGACGAGCACGACGTCATAGGCAGCTCGTTCCCTGCTGCGGACCGCGCTGCGCCGCAGCAGCGCGCCGGCGATCCGCACGATGTCCGCGTAGTCGTAGGCAGGCACCGGCGCCAGGTCGAACCGAGCCGCATACGACTCGAAGAAGCGGCCGGCCGAGATCCAGTCGTCTCGGCCGTGCGCCCGTCCGAGCATGGTCAGGTTCTTCCCATCCAGGCCCCGCTCTGCGGCCCGGAGCAGGAAGTCGCGGAGCTCGGCGGCGAAACCCTGGGTCCCGATGGCGGGCCGCAGCCGGTCGGGCCACTCCCGCGCACCATCGGCAGCCTCGCCGCGCAGCAGCCTGCGCACCTCGAGGAGCTGCTCAGGACCGGGCAGCAGCACCGGCGGCTGGGCACCGGCCAGTGCAAACTCGCGGCGGACCAGCGCGTAGGCGTAGCTATGGAACGTCATTGCCAGCGGCCGCCGGACCGTGGTGCCCAGCCGGAGCATGATCCGCTCGCGTAGCTCGGCCGCCGCCTTGCGGCTAAAGGTCAGCACGAGCACACGTGCCGGGTCGATGCCGCGCTGCGCAACCCGGTCGACCACGGCTTCGACGATCGTCGTCGTCTTGCCGGTGCCCGGACCGGCGAGGACCAGCAGCGGTCCGCCCGCGTGCGCCACTACCTGGCGCTGGGCTTGGTCGAGTGCTGGCTGCGTCACGGCCGGCGCGGGCAGCCGGATGAGCCGGTAGGCGGGCGGCGTGATGTCCATCTCGGTTGGCATTCCAGCAGACGCCACCGACAGCCGGCCGTCACGACGCGCGCGCGACAGAAACTGTTTAGGAACGCAGTCGAGCGCGCGGCATGTCGATGCGGGGCGGCGCGCCCGCGGCTGACTGGCGCAGCGGGGTGTTCTCTGCGGCATAGCGGGCGAGGGCCGCCCGCTCATGCCCGGCGAGCAGCGAGCCATCGGCGTGGACGACGCGCCACCACGCGACGCCGCCGCCCCAGAGTGCGAGGACGCGGCCCACCTGCCGGGGGCCTCCCTCACCGAGCGCTTCGGCCACATCGCCATAGGACATGACCGAGCCCGCCGGGATCGCGTCGACAACGTCGAGCACGCGGCTGGTGTAGTCGTCCACGTCGGACCGGCGCCGGGTGCGCGCGGGGTCAGAGCGGCGGGCGGTCACGATAAGCCGGTCTGCTGCCGTCCTGGCCGCGCGGTGCCGCGTGCCGCGGCTGCGGCGAAGGCGGCCCGGTCAGCCAGGGCAGCCGGGAATTCGCCGGCGTGGCCCAGCGATCGGCGTCGTCCGCTGGAGGCGTTGCTGGATCCAGCGCAGGTCCGTCGGCGCCCGGGTCGTCGGCGCGAGGGCCGCGAGGACTACGTGCGCCCGCTGGCGTCAGCATCCTGCTCGTCGCGAACGCGATCAGGGCGAGGCTGGCGAGCCCGAGCAGGGCATAGCCAATGAGCGCCCCCGGGCCGCGCGGCGGTACCGGCACCGGCGGCACGGCCGCCGGACCGCCGCCGAAGTGACTGGCCGCCGTCAGGCCAGCGGCCGAAGGGCTGGCAGCGGCTAGCCTCCCGGCCGCAGCCAGCGCCGCTGAGGCGTTGACGACGCCAAACCCGATCTGCTGGTCCCAGCCGCCCCGCGGCCTGCTGCCGGACGCCGTGCTGCTGGTGATGGCGGAGATGACCTGCGCGTCGGTCAGCCGTGGGTAGGCGGATTTGATCAGCGCTGCGACGCCCGCGGTCAGTGCGCAAGCCGGGCTGGTGCCACTGACGTACCAGTAGCCGCCGTCCCGGCCCTCGGCTGGCACCCACTTGCCCGGGGCGGCGACCTGAACCGAGAGATTCTCGCTGGAGAAGCTGGCCACCTGGCCCGTGCTGGTCACCGCTGCCACCGCGAGCACGCCAGGATAGTTGGCGGGGAACGAGGGAGGTGCGCTTCTGGTTCCGGCCACTTCGGCCGCGTCACCGGAGTTGCCCGCCGATGCGACCACCACGACGTTGTGGTCATAGGCGTCCTGCAGCGCTTGGCGCACCTGCAGGCTCTGCAGGCTGTAGCCGAGAGACAGGCTGATCACACCCGCCCTGTGCGCCACCGCGTAGGTAATGGCCTCCGCGAGCTCGTCCTGCCCGCGACTCGCCGACTCATTCTGGTACCTGGAGAAGTTCGGATCGGTCGAGTCGGTGATGACCCGGATCGATAGCACCCTGGACGCCGGCGCGCTGCCGAGGATGCCGTCACCCGGACCGTGCGCGTGCCCGGCGACCAGAGACGCCATCCAGGTTCCGTGCACGCCCCAGTTCGGGTTCGACGACGGGGTGCTGACGCCGCTGTAGTCGGGGCCGGTGATCACGCTGCCGGCGAGGTCGGGCACGGACGGGTTGACGCCGCTGTCGATGACCGCGACGATCACGCCGGCGCCCCGTGTCTTAGTCCAGGCAGCCGGGAGGTGAAGCGTGCTGCGCACCCACTGCTCGCTGCCGTAGGCCTGAACCCCGATCGGGTCGGCGCGGGCCGGGCTTGCCGACAGCATGACGCTGCCCAGTGCCGCGAGTCCCGCCGCTGCCACCGCGGACGCCCGCAGGCCACGAGGCCTCAGCATCCCGGCGCTCCGGGGCACACAGGCCGAGGCGGTGGCCTGCCGAGGACCTTCTGCACCGCTGTGACCAGGCCGTTGGCGAGGCTGTCCATCTCCTGGCTCACGTAATTTGCTGGCGACAGGCGCTGGGTCCGGTCGTCGCTGAAACCGGCCGTCGACACAATCACGTATGGCCCGGCCGCGATACCGCTGGACAGCTGCCGGTCAGCGTCACCGAAGCCGGCCGCGGGCGTTCCCGGCACCGGAAACGCGCCAGCAGGACCAGGGGTGCCAGCCGCCGTGCCCGGCAGCCCGCCATAGGCAGCGGAAGCGGCGGAGCTGCTGGGCAGCACCGCAACGGCGATCGTGGCCACCATGCTGCCCGAGGCATCGAGGTAGGTAGCCCGCAGCACCGTTGAGCAGCCGTGCTGGACGAGCACACGCCCGGCCGCCGGCGCAAAAGCGCCAGTGCAGCTCGCCGCCGGGCTGATCGCCAGGCGCTGCGCCTGCAGGGTCAGGTCACTGCTGGCATTGAGGTCCCCGGCCGGAACTGTATAGGAAACAGAGGCCGGGAAGATCTTCCCGGCCGGGAGGGCGCGCCAGCGGCGTTCCATCTCCCAGGTGCTGATCTGACGCCGCTGGGCCGCGGTGAACTGGCGCGGCAGCACGCCGTGGGCGATGCCCACGGCCGTCGCCGCCAGGCCTGCCAGCCCCACGACGAGCAGCACGGTGAAGACCGCAAACCGGCGGCGATGGCGGCCTGCACGGCTGCCGACACCCGGCCGGTCCGGCAAAGGAGGATACACCGCTGCACGGTTTGCAGGGCCGTACCCGCTGACAGAGCCAGAGCCGTCCGGCCAGCCTGCCGATGGCTCTGGCTGCGACATCACATCGGGATTTTACGTGCTCGGTGGACGGCCCGGGCGGTGCCGGGCCAGCCCGATCCGGTCACAGCTCCATCACTAGTAGGTCGGCAGGCTCGGGTCGACCTGGTTGACCCAGGCCAGCACGCCCCCGCCGACGTGGACCGCGTCGGAGAATCCGGCGTTCTTGACCACCGCGAGCGCCTCCGCACTGCGGGCGCCGCTCTTGCAGTGCAGCACGATCCGCTTGTCCTGCGGCAGCTTCTCCAGCGCCGCCCCGGTAATGAACTGGTCCTTCGGGATCAGCGTCGCGCCGGGGATCGAGACGATCTCGTACTCGTTCGGCTCGCGCACGTCGATCAGGAAGATGTCGTCCTTGCGGTCCAGCATCTCCTTGAGCTCGGTGGCCGAGATCGTGGAGCCGGAAGCCGCCGCTGCGGCGTCGTCCGACACCACCCCGCAGAATGCGTCGTAGTCGATCAGGCTGGTGATCGTCGGGTGCTTGCCGCAGATCGCGCACTCAGGGTCCTTGCGAACCCGGACGGTCCGGTAGGTCATCTCGAGGGCGTCGTAGATCATGAGGCGCCCGGCGAGGCTGTCGCCCGTCCCGGTCAGCAGCTTGATCGCCTCGGTGACCTGGATCGACCCGATGGAGGCGCACAGCACGCCGAGCACGCCACCCTCGGCGCAGGACGGCACCATGCCAGGCGGCGGCGGGTCCGGGTACAGGCAGCGGTAGCAGGGCCCGTGCTCGGCCCAGAACACGCTGGCCTGGCCGTCGAAGCGGTAGATCGACCCCCAGACGTAGGGCTTGCCGAGCAGGACACAGGCGTCGTTGACCATATACCGCGTGGCGAAATTGTCCGTTCCGTCCACAATCAAGTCATATCTGGAGAAAATTTCCAGGACGTTGTCGTTGCTCAGGGCCTCGGAGTGCACCTGGACATGGACGAACGGGTTGATCTCAGCGATGGAATCCCGCGCGGACTCCGCCTTCAGCCGGCCGATGTCCGACTGGCCGTGGATGATCTGGCGCTGGAGGTTGGACTCGTCCACGATGTCGAAATCGATGACGCCGAGCGTGCCGACCCCGGCGGCGGCCAGGTAGAGCAGAGCCGGCGAACCCAGGCCGCCAGCCCCGACGACGAGCACACGGGCGTTCTTCAGCCGCTTCTGCCCGGTCATGCCGATCTCCGGGATGATCAGATGACGCGAATAGCGCTTCACCTCGTCGAGCGTCAGCTCAGCGGCCGGCTCGACTAGCGGTGGCAGTGACGACACTGTGGCTCTCCTGGAAGTTACTCGGTGGCTGCCAAGGTGCAACCAGCCCAGGCCGCCGAGCATTCCGGCGCCAGAATGTCACCAGCGCCGAGTAGAACTCGAAGGCATGCCGGAGACTTCACTGCAACATACCGCCATCCGCCAGGTGCCGGTACCGCTGGCCGCGCCGCCTTACGACGACGAGCGGGAGGGGAACGACGACTCCTTCACTCGCGGCCGCAACCCGCTGCGCGGCAGCACGGAAACCGCCCGCACGCCCGGCGCGGCCGGTGTGCACCGCCCCGGGCCCGCGCGATCGCCCGATTCTGACCCTCGCGGCTGGCCCGGTCAGTTTGCCCAGATACTGGCGGAAACGCTGGCCGGATCGCGGCCCGCCCGGCAGCTCACGCCGTGGACGACGGACCGGGCCCGACGGCAGATTCGCCAGCTCGGGCCGGTGGTCGCGAGCGGCCAGCGCCCACGGGTCCGCCGCGTGATGACATCGTCGCCGGCCAGCGGCGTGCTGGAACTCACGGCCGTCGTCGGGTTCGGCCCGCGGATCCGGGTACTGGCGCTGCGACTGGAACGGGACGAGACCGACCGCGGTCGCTGGTGCTGCACGGCCATCGACTCGGCCTGACCAGCCAGCACGAGGCGCAGGCGCAAGCTGCCGCGCCGGACGACGACCACGTTCCCGGTGTTAATCCGGCGGGCGACCGGAGAGCCTTCGCAGCTGGCTTAGCGGTTTCGCGGGTCGCCGTGGCACATCTTGTACTTCTTGCCTGACCCGCAGGGGCAGGGCGCGTTCCGGCCGACGCCTGCGTACTGGGCATCGCCAGACCGCGCGCTCGAGTGCTGGGCGCGGCCGGAGGCATCGTCGCTCGGCGCGCTGTAGTCCAGGTTCCCCTGACGCTGCGGCCGGGCGAGCCCGCGGGCCAGCCCCGCCGGCACGTTTCCGTCACCATCGGCGGCGGGCTGCTGGGCTGCGTGCCGCGGACTCTCCTGGGCGGCGTGCCGTGGACTCTGCTGGCCGCGCCGCTGCGCCTGGTCGCGATCTTGAGCTGGCCTCGGCTGCGCCGGCTGGACTGGCGGGGCGGGCGCTGGCTGCGCGGGGGCGAGGCCGATCGCCGGGGCCGCGCCGTTCTCGGCCACGATGGGATCGGGCATCGGCTGCAGCTGGAAGTTAAACAGTGCGCCGACTGACTCCTCCTTGATGCCGTCCATCATCGTGGTGAACATGTCGTAGCCCTCGCGCTGGTACTCCACCAGCGGGTCGCGCTGGCCATAGCCGCGCAGCTGGATGCCCTCGCGCAGGTAGTCCATCTCGTACAGGTGCTCACGCCACTTGCGGTCGAGCACCGACAGGACGACCCGGCGCTCCAGGTCCCGCATCAGCTCCTCGCCGACCTCCTGCTCGCGGCGCGCGTACGCGGCGTGGGCGTCCTCCTTGACCGCCTCGGCAAGGTGCTCACGGGTCAGGTGCGCCCGATCGCCCCCCGCCTCCTCGACCAGGTCGTCAACGGTGACGCTGATCGGGTAGAGCTGCTTCAGCGCCCGCCAGAGCTTGTCGAGGTCCCACTCCTCGGGGAAGCCCTCGCTGGTCGCTCCCGCGACGTACTCGTCGGAGATGTCGTCGATCATGCCGCTGACCTGTGGCTCCAGGTTGGCGCCTTCGAGTACCTGGTGCCGCTCGTCGTAGACGACCTTCCGCTGCCGGTTCATGACGTCGTCGTACTTGAGCAGGTCCTTGCGGATCTCGTAGTTCAGCGCCTCGACGTTCGACTGGGCCGACCGGATCGCCCGGCTCACCGGCTTGGACTCGATCGGCACCTCCGGCGGTGTCTTCATCAGCTGCATCAGATGCGCGATCTTGTCACCGTTGAACCGGACCATCAGCTCGTCCTCGAGCGACAGGTAGAACCGCGACTCACCGGGGTCACCCTGACGGCCGGACCGGCCGCGCAGCTGGTTGTCGATCCGGCGTGACTCGTGCCGCTCGGTGCCGAGGACGTACAGGCCCCCCGCCGCGACGACGGCCTCGTGCTCCTCCGCCACCGCCTTGCGGCACTTCTCGACCGTGTCGGGCCAGGCGGCCTCGTAGTCCTCCGGCGTGTCGACCGGCGACAGGCCGCGGTCGTGCAGCTCCACGTCGGCGAGGAACTCCGGGTTGCCGCCGAGCATGATGTCGGTACCGCGGCCAGCCATGTTCGTCGCGACGGTGACAGCGCCGCTCCGGCCTGCCTGCGCCACGATGGCGGCCTCACGCTCGTGGTACTTGGCGTTCAGCACCTGGTGCGGCACGCCGATGCGGCCGAGCGCCTTGGAGACGCGCTCGGATTTCTCCACGCT